>OLNR01000015.1_pt1 | contig 165396 bp, 142 predicted proteins | sample 1672231 | NCBI WGS metagenome assembly OLNR01 (sample SAMEA3136662, study PRJEB25190) | human gut metagenome
AGATTTCTCTGGGCGCTCTTGACATACCAATTTAAATTTGCTATTAAATAAACAACGGCTTAACCACAGAAATCTGCTGTTAAGCCGCATCAATTATCATAGAAGATTTAAATTTACAGAAAAAATTTCACACCGTCGAATCTCTCCTCGAACCATTAGATATTATCCAACCTATTTATGACATTGTGCTTCAACAGGAATCTGATTACGATGCCAACCTGATTTTAGATGAACTAAACTCAAAAAACATTCAATAAATACTGAATTTTTTCTATCTTTTGTAGCCCATTATAAAAAGCTCTGGACACTTGCCAGAGCTTTTATTTGCGTTAGCGACGAGCCAAAGTCTGAGCTTGCTCTAGACCTTGGCGACCGCATACAATCTCAGAATGTGCCTGCTGGCACTTCTGATGATTGTCACCGTTTCTTATTCAATTCTGTTCCCGTTCTCTCTCCATACCGTTTTCGTAAAAATTTCTTTCCTATTCCTGCTTAAATCCTTCTCCGACAACTTCATTGGATTCCATAATGATCGTAAATGCTTTCGGGTCTATCTCTTTTACCATTCTTTTTATCGTATACATCTGCTTGTTATTGCATGCACACATGACCACGTCTTTTTTTTCACCACTATAGCTTCCTACACCTTCCAGAATCGTTGAACCACGGCCTGCATATTCATCAATCTGTTCTGCCACCTCTTTTCCTTGCTTTGTTACAATCAATGTCATCTTACCTTCATCTATTCCATACATAATACGATCCATAACCGTCGCCATAAGATATGTCACAAGAATTCCATAAATCAGTCCGTCAACTTCTTTGAATACCAGTGCACTTCCAAGGATAATCGTACAGATATCCAAACCGAATGTGATCATACCGAGTGTCATGTGTGGTTTTGCTTTCTTGATGGACATACTGATAAAATCCTGTCCTCCGGTAGAGGAACCTCGCATAAAAATCAGCGCAAATCCGATTCCGCATAATACACCCATGCAAAGTGCAGCAAGAAGCCTGTTTCCATTATACACTGGAAGCATCGGTGCCACATAGTCTGTCAGTACGGACCAGATCAGAGTTGTCTTTACTGACTTTAGGAAAAATGTTTTTCCAAGATATTTGTAACAGAAAATGGTGACCGGGATATTCAGAAGTATCATTCCTGCACCAACTGGAATCTTAAACAGATGATACAGTATGATTGCAATTCCGGAAAATCCTGCTACCGGAAAATTCGCATTCAGCGCAAAATTATAAATTCCAACCGCACCAAGCATTCCTGCTGCCAGATCCACCAGAAGATCAATCCCTAATTCCTTCCAGTCAAATTTTTTCTTTAACATCTACATTTCCTCCTCTTATCTTTCATCTGATATCATAGCTTCTCTCAAAAAAAGAACAGACACAAACTATATATTCTATAATTCGCATCTGCTCTTGTATTATAATTTCATTTCACGAAGATTTAAAATTCTCTGATTACTGCTTCCCCGAAACTGTAATGTAATATCCTTCAAATCTTCTACAAACGGACCATCTACCAGTACATCTATATAAGACAACATCTCATCCGTGACTTCTGTATAGGCTCTTCCACCTGGTATCAGATCTTTGTCATATACATACCCGGAATAACTCCAGATATTCTTTTTTGGATACATTTCCCGGACTTTTTTTAAGAGCTTTACAAGTTCTCTTTGATTCTCCGGTTCAAATGGTTCTCCGCCAAGAAGTGTAAGTCCTGCAATGTATGGATGGTTCAATGCATCCAAAATTTCTTTTTCAGTCTTCTCAGTGTACGGATTCCCATAATGGAAATCCCATGTTTCTGCATTAAAACAACCTTTACAGTGATGACGACATCCTGAGACAAACAATGTCACTCGAACTCCCGGACCATCTGCTATATCATATTTTTTTATTTCTCCATAATTCATATAAAATTCCCAGCCTTTATTTTTTCCAACTAATCTGCAAATTTTAATGCGAAATCCGGGAACCGTATAATTTTATACTTTAACTCCGCAATTTGCTTTTACAGATGTAAGACTCTATCCTTAATCTCCTGTGTTCTTCCCTGATTCCAGAACTGTGTTCCGATATATCCACATGTTCTTCTGGCTACTGACATCTTATCCTGATCACGGTTCCCACAGTTCGGGCACTCCCAGATAAGCTTTCCACTTTCGTCTTCTTTAATCTGAATCTCTCCATCATAACCACAGATTTCACAGTAGTCACTCTTTGTATTCAATTCTGCGTACATAATATGCTCGTAGATGAACTGCATCACAGAAAGGACTGCCGGAATGTTCTGCTGCATATCCGGGACTTCAATATAGCTGATTGCTCCTCCTGGTGACAGTTTCTGGAACTCTGCCTCGAACTCCAGCTTATCAAATGCATTGATCGGCTCAGATACATGTACATGATAACTGTTCGTAATATAATTCTTATCTGTAACTCCTTTGATGATTCCGAATCTCTTCTGAAGACATTTTGCAAACTTGTATGTGGTAGACTCCATCGGTGTACCATATACAGAATAGCTGATATTCTCAGCAGCTTTCCACTGGGCACATTTGTCATTCAACCTCTGCATAACTGCCATTGCAAATGGTCTGGCTTCCGGATCTGTATGCGTCTTTCCAAGCATGCGCATGCACATCTCATAAAGGCCTGCATATCCAAGAGAAATGGTTGAATATCCGCCATATAGAAGCTTATCAATGGTCTCACCTTTTTTCAGTCTTGCCAATGCGCCGTACTGCCAGAGAATCGGTGCCACATCTGAAATAGTTCCAAGAAGTCTCTCATGACGGCAACGGAGTGCTCTGTGGCATAACTCCAGTCTCTCATCAAGAATCTGCCAGAATCTGTCCATGTCTCCTTCTGCGGAACATGCTACATCTACCAGGTTAATTGTAACAACACCCTGATTGAAACGCCCGTAGAATTTATGCTTTCCGTTTGGAAGCATCTGAGAATCCTCTACTGTCAGGAAAGATCTGCATCCCATACATGGGTAAACTTCACCTTTTTTCAGTTCCTTCATGATCTTTGCAGAAATGTAATCCGGAACCATACGCTTTGCAGTACATTTTGCTGCAAGCTCTGTCAGATACCAGTACTTAGAATCTTCTGTAATATTATCTTCATCCAGGACATAAATCAGTTTCGGGAATGCCGGTGTGATCCAAACACCCTTCTCATTCTTAACGCCTTGCATTCTCTGTTTTAATACTTCTTCAATGATGAGTGCCAGATCCTGTCTTGTCTGACCGTCTTCCACCTCATCCAGATACATGAATACGGTAACAAACGGTGCCTGTCCATTACATGTCATGAGTGTGATAAGCTGGTACTGGATTGTCTGAATTCCGCTTTTTACCTCTTCTCTCAGACGGCAGTCTGTCAGTTTGTCAATGATTGCCTCATCCAGACTCTCCCCACATGCTTTACGTTCAGAGATAACAATATTACGGATTTTCTTACGGCTGATATCCACAAATGGTGCAAGATGTGCCAGTGTAAAAGACTGTCCTCCATATTGATTACTTGCGACCTGTGCTACAATCTGAGTCGTCACATTACACGCTGTAAAGAAGCTGTGTGGTTTTTCGATCATTGTCTCACTGATGACGGTTCCGTTCTGAAGCATATCTTCCAGATTGATCAGATCACAGTTGTGCTCTTTCTGTGCAAAATAATCTGAATCATGGAAATGAATAATTCCCTGTTCATGTGCTTCTACAACCTCTTCCGGAAGAAGTACACGCTTGGAAAGGTCTTTACTTACTTCTCCTGCCATATAATCTCTCTGCGTGGAGTTGATTACTGGGTTCTTATTGGAATTTTCCTGATTGACTTCTTCATTAATGTTATCAATCAGTGCAAGGATCCCGTTATCTGTTGTATTGGACTTTCTTGCCAATTCACGTTTATAACGGTAGCGCACATACTTCTGTGCCACTTCATAGCCACGCATTCCCATAATTCCAGTCTCTACCATATCCTGAATATCTTCTACATGTATAGCGTGAGTTGATTTTTTTACCTGTCCTGCAATATCATCTGCAATTGCCCGGACCTGGAATTCATTCAGTTTGTAAATATTATCAACTTCTTCATTAGCTGCGCGGATTGCATTCTCGATCTTTTCCAGATCAAAGCCGACTTCCTCTCCATTTCTTTTGATTACTTTCGTCTTCACTAACATCTTCATGTCTCACGCCTTTCTTATATATCTTTGTTCTTCTGCTTTTCGGATCCACCACAACATCTTGTGTTCCACAATTCACACTCACTCCGTTAAGAAACTATTTAGTTTCTTCAAAATCACAAGATATTGTGTTCCGCTCCATTATATTACTACAAAATATGGCGTTTGAAAAGCATTATTTTAATTTTAACATACTTTTATAAGTATACCTTTTTCTGTCCATTTTTTGCCCATTTTGTCTGTTAAAGATCAAATAATGACAACTGATTGGACTCCGGAAGGTCTCCTAAAAGTCCTAAATCTGCCATGTAATCTACAACCGTCTTACTTGCTTTCGTACGGTTTCTAAAATCATCTTTGGACAGATATGGACCATCTTTTGCCGCTTCCTCCACCGCTTCTGCAGCCTTCTCTCCCATTCCGTCAATGCTGGAAAACGGTGGCATCAGCTTTCCGTCTATGATGCTGAATTTTGTTGCTTTTGCGCGATAAATATCGATTGGCAGAAACTCATATCCCCTCGCATACATTTCCTGAACAATATGCATGTCCTTCATTGTATCCTGTTCTTTTTTACTGAGAGAATCAGACCGTCTTGTATAATCATCAATATAGTATTGCAGTTTTTCCTTGCCCTGACACATAATTTCATAAGAAAATGCATCTGCACGGATTCCAAAATATGCTCCATAGTATGCCAGCGGATAATTTACCTTACAATAGGCGATACGATATGCCATCATGACATAGGCTGCCGCATGGGCTTTCGGAAACATATATTTAATTTTCTCACAGGAACCAATGTACCACTCTGGCACATCATGTTCCAACATATCTTTTTTATACTCCGGCCAATCTTTACATTTTCCTTTTGCAACGGTACCTTTACGCACTCGCTCCATGATCGTGAAGGATTCCTCACTATCCAGTCCTTTGTTGATCAGATATGTCATAATATCATCTCGGGTACAGATTGCTGTAGAAATGGTTGCCTTACCGCTCTTAATCAGATCCTGCGCATTGTTCAGCCATACGTCCGTTCCATGGGACAATCCGGAAATACGAATCAGATCTGAAAGTGTCTGTGGTTTTGTATCTACTACCATCTGGATTACGAAATCCGTTCCGAACTCCGGAATTCCAAGACATCCTACCGGACATCCCCCGATATCATCTGGTGTGATTCCAAGTGCCGATGTATCATGGAATAAAGACATTACCCCCTGATCATCCAGAGGGATATCTGTTGCTACAAATGGATGATCCGTCTCATTGTACTCATTTTCCATAGCAGGCGAACTGATATATGCCTCAAGTGCCTTGATCATGGTTGGATCATCATGACCCAGAATATCCAATTTTAACAAGTTGTGGTCGATGGAATGATAATCAAAATGTGTCGTAATAATATCAGTCGTCATATCATTTGCCGGATGCTGCACCGGAGTGAATGAGTTGATATCTTCCCCGTGAGGAAGTACAATAATTCCTCCCGGATGCTGTCCGGTACTTCTGCGGATACCGGTACATCCCTGAACAATCCTGTCAATTTCGCAAGTTCTCTTTCTTGTTCCCCGCTCTTCAAAATAGTTCTTTACATACCCAAATGCTGTCTTATCCGCCAACGTACCAATCGTTCCGGCACGGAACGTCTGTCCGGCTCCGAAAATAATTTCCGTATATTTATGAGCATTACTCTGATAATCTCCTGAGAAGTTCAGATCGATATCTGGCTCTTTATTTCCTTTAAATCCAAGGAATGTTTCGAACGGAATATCAAATCCATCTTTTACAAGCCTGGTTTTGCACACCGGGCACTCCTTATCCGGCATATCCCATCCACAGCCCCCTGCGTAAGCCCGTACTTCTTCGGATTCAAAATCACTGTAGTGGCACTTCGGGCAATAGTAATGTGGGCTTAATGGATTTACCTCTGTAATTCCAGCCATGGTCGCAACAAAGGAAGATCCTACCGAACCACGGGATCCTACTAGATATCCGTCCTCATTGGATTTCCACACCAATTTCTGTGCGATAATATACATAACGGCGAATCCGTTGGAAATAATGGAATTAAGCTCACGTTCCAGACGCTCTGTAACAATCTCCGGAAGCGGATCTCCATACATAGAATGTGCCTTGTTATAACATATTTCACGAAGCGTTTTATCTGAATCTGGAATGACCGGTGGACACTTATCCGGGCGGACTGGTGATATTTTTTCCACCATATCCGCAATCATATTGGGATTGTCAATGACAATTTCTTTTGCTTTTGCTGAACCAAGGTATTCAAACTCCTCCAGCATTTCATCTGTCGTATGCAAATACAACGGTGCCTGCTGATCTGCATCTTTGAATCCTTTTCCTGCCATAATGATACGGCGGTACACTTCATCTTCCGGATCCATAAAGTGCACATCACAGGTCGCCACGACCGGCTTATCAAACCGTTCTCCAAGACGGATGATCTCACGGTTAATCTCACGTAAATCTTCCTCACTTTGAACCTTCTCCACACGATCACTATCAATCATGAACCGGTTATTTCCAAGTGGCTGTATTTCCAGATAATCATAAAAATTAACAATTCTGGCAATCCGCTCTGCAGATTTTTCTCCCAGTATTGCCTGATACAATTCTCCTGCTTCACAAGCACTTCCAATAATCAGACCCTCTCTGTATTTTAACACTTCGCTCTTTGGCATTCTCGGCTGACGTCCAAAATACTCCAGATGTGACTTGGAAATCAATGTATAAAGGTTCACGCGTCCAATATCATTCTTTGCCAGAACAATGACATGGTAAGACGGCATCTTACGGATTGCTTCCGCGTTGTGCGCGCCAAAATGATTCATCTGATCCAGTGTCTCGATTCCACGTTCTTCCAGCATCTGAATAAATTTCACATAAATCTCTGCGGTAACTCTGGCATCATCCACTGCTCTATGGTGATGTTCCTGAGAAATATTCAGTGCTTTTGCCACAACGTTTAGCTTGAATTTTGAAAGTGTCGGTAATAATACACGGGCAAGTCCCACCGTATCTACAGAAGTAAAATCCGGTTCTATGCCCTGCTGCCTGCAATTTTCTTCGATAAAGCTCACATCAAAACTGGCATTGTGCGCTACCAGCACTGCATCTCCTACGAACTTTAGAAACTGTGGGAGAATTGTCTCAATCTCCGGTGATTCCATAACCATCTCATCAGTAATGCTTGTAAGCTGTGTGATTCGAAATGGAATCGGAATCTTCGGATTCACAAATGTACTATACTTATCCGTAATTTCTCCATTCTCAACTTTAACTGCACCAATTTCAATAATCTTATCTTTTACCGAACTAAATCCTGTCGTCTCCAGATCGAATACAACATAGGTTCCTTTTAAAGACTGACCTTTCTCATTGACTGCCACATCCTGCAAATCATCGACCAGATATCCTTCCACACCATAAATAACTTTAAATGGATCGTCTTTATCCAGTGTCTCAATATAATGATTCGCGTCCGGGAACGCCTGTACCACACCATGATCTGTAATCGCAATTGCCTTATGCCCCCAGTCATGTGCTCTCTTTACAAGATCTTTGACCTCGGAAACTCCGTCCATGTCACTCATTTTCGTATGACAGTGGAGCTCCACTCTCTTTTCTACCGCATTGTCTTTTCTGGCTTCTGTAAAATCAGAAATTTTCTTAATTCCAAACACAGAAGAAATGACAAGTTCGCCGTCAAATTTATCAATATTGGTCACGCCTTTAATTTTCAGGAATGCACCCATTTTAATTTCAGCCAGTACATCTGCAAGTTGATCATTACGCACGAACATCTTGACCATGATCGTATCAGTAAAGTCTGTCACTGCATACATGACAATGGTCTTTTCATTGCGGATTTCTCTTGTATCAAAGCTAATGACTTTTCCTCGAAATGTAATTTCTCCCATCTCACCAATCACGGTTGACAGTTCAATCGGCTCATCGTCAAATGGACGTCCGTAAATCAAACCTGACTCATCAAGATCCATCTTCGCAGATTTCACAAACACCTTCTTATCACGAAATCCACCCTTCTGGAATCCACTGCCTTTTGAAAATCCACCTTTTGCAGGACTGCCAGAATTTTTTCCGTCTCCGGAATTTTTTCCACCTTGTCCGCTTCCAGATGTTTCTTTTTCCCCAGACTTTGCTTCTTTTTCCTGCTTTTTTTCCTCTTTTTGCTTCTGTACAGCCTCAACCTGATCCAGTATACTGTCTACTTCCTGCTGCAGACGCATATCATTGTATTTCAAAGTACTTTCTTTTGGTTCTTTATACATGACACGAATCTCAATGGGCAATCCGAAACGGTCTGCATACACACCTTTTAAATAATCTGTCAGAGAATCTTTTTTTCCTTGCGCAATAACAGTGTCGATTAACTGCATGCAAAGAATATTTCCTTCTTCAAAGGTACATTTCGCATTCTGCAGCATATTGCGTTCTACAACACTTCTTGTATCCAGCTCCGCAAGAAAGCTGTCCAGATACTCCGCCATCACATTCTCTGGCGTGTACTGTCCGGACAGCTCATACTTTTCTCGAATCTCTACCTGCACGGCACTTCTTCCGAAAAGCTGGTTCTTGATCAGGTGCTCCATCTCGTATACCAATGTTTTCTGAATCAGATGACGGCTTACTATATGTACTCTTAAAAATGTCCGGTCAGAGTTGGTCGTCACTTTTAATACCTGCGCTCCTTCGAACATATTACGTATATCTTCCCCTGCCTTTAACGTAGGGAATACTTCAAAGAACGGTTTACTCATTCCAATGCAACAGCTCCTGTCTCAATGTCTCTAATAGTTCCTCTTCTTTTACTTTTTTTACAATCTCGCCTTTTTTGATCAGGAGTCCTTCTCCCTTTCCTCCGGCAATTCCAATATCTGCTTCTTTTGCTTCTCCCGGTCCATTGACCACACAGCCCATAACTGCGACCTTAATGTCCAGTGGGATATCTGCAACCATCTCTTCAACCTGATTTGCAAGTCCGATCAGATCAATCTGGGTTCTTCCGCATGTCGGACAGGATACAACCTCAATTCCGCCTGTGCGAAGTCCCAGTGTCTTTAAAATAATCTTCGCTGTCTTGATCTCTTCTAGTGGTGATCCAGTCAGTGATACACGGATTGTATCTCCGATTCCCTGTCCCAGAATCAGTCCAAGACCTACTGAGGATTTTATATTACCTGCCAATAATGTTCCTGCCTCTGTAATTCCTACGTGTAATGGGTATGGGCATTTCTTGGCGATCAGTTCATGTGCCTTTACACACATCATAACATCAGAAGATTTGATACTGACTACAAGATTATTATATCCCATCTCCTCGATAAGCTGTATTTTGTCCAGGGCACTCTCTACAAGTCCCTCTGCAGTCACCCCATGATACTTCTCTACCAGATGCTTTTCCAGTGATCCACTATTCACACCAACACGAATTGGAACACCGTACTCTTTTGCTTTTTCAACAACAGCACGGACTCTCTGCTCATCTCCAATATTACCCGGATTAATACGAATCTTATCTGCCCCGTTCTCAATCGCTGCAATCGCCAGCTTATAATCAAAATGAATATCTGCCACAAGTGGAATATGAATCCGCTTCTTGATCTCACCAATTGCTTTCGCTGCATCCATATTCGGCACAGCGCAGCGGATGATCTCACAGCCGGCTTTCTCGAGAGCAAGAATCTGGGCAACAGTCGCCTCCACATCTTCCGTCTTCGTATTTGTCATTGACTGTATTCTGATCGGATTACCTCCTCCGATCGTAACATTTCCAATCTGAACTTCTTTCGTGTGATCTCTGTACATGATTTTTGCTCCTTCACATGCAGAAAACCTGCCACACGGCAGATTTTCTGATATTTTCGTTTTAGGTTTCTTTTGTCTGATACCTACTTTCTGATGAACGTGAACTGTTCCCCATATTCTCGTTCTGTAAGTGTCAGCTGATTGCCATCTATGCTGTATGAAAAAGATGAATCCAGATCATCCAGTACATTCTCCAGATCTTCTTTTGTATATGCACCGTCCGCTTTCTCAACTGCCTTGTCAATCTGTTCCTCATCTTTTGTGATGGTAATAATCTTTGACTTCATATCTACGCTGTAATTCATCTCTACGGCTGCATCTGTATTCTCCGCAATATCCGTGATATCTACCTGAATCGTATCGTTCTTCTCAATCTTTAGCGCAATCGTTGCATCCTCACTTTCCCAGTTTCCTACTACTGGATTAGTCGTGAACATTCTCGTCAGCAGATATACTGCGATTAAAATGATCAGCACTGAGGATACAAGGGTAACCACTCGCCATATCTTACTTCTTTTTGCCTCATCATTGCCTGCTATAATCATACTCTTATAATCCTCTCACTTTTCTTCTTTTCTATCATAACTAAATTATAGATTCTTTTCCAGACAGTGTCAACGGGTATTCTTATGTTCCAGAACGGAACTTTTTCGCTACTTTTTGTTTACATCCGCCACACTTATCTTTTTTTCACATAACACTTGGTAAAATATACCAAAAATACAAAAGAAAGGAGACCTGGCAAGTGTCATTCGGTCAGAAGCTACGCAAATTACGCAAAAAATTTAATATGACTCAGAAAAATGTTGCTGACTGTATCCATGTCTCCCGCTCTGCTATTGCAGGTTACGAAAAAAAAGGCCGCCAGCCTTCTCATGAAAAGCTGACGGCAATCGCAGATTTATTCGAGGTCCCTGTTGATTATCTTCTGAATGACGAAGAGGATACTATCACCCTCTCTCCTTCCCGGCTTACAACCAATTCTGATGATGAGCTGAATCTTTTGCTTGCATACCGAAGCCTCTCCCGAAGCAGCAAACGTGATCTCAAAAAGTATATGAAACTTTTGAAAGAAAAAGATGCTTCAGAAAGCTCTTAATCTGCACTTATTATTTTTCTTTTTTTATTTTCTAGCACTCTTCTGCAATTTTATAAATTAAATGCTCTGTATCTTCCCAGCCAATACAAGGATCCGTAATGGACTTTCCATATACCATATCAGGTCCGATATTCTGTCTTCCTTCTTCCAGATAACTTTCCACCATAACACCCTTGATCATATTTTTCAGATCCGGATTATATCTTCGTGTATGAAGCACTTCACTGACAATACGAAGCTGTTCTTTGTATTTTTTATTTGAATTAGAATGGTTCGCATCAACAATTGCTGCTGGATTTTTCAGATCTTTCTTCTGATAAAGTTCAAATAATCGCAGGCAATCTTCATAATGATAATTTGGCTGGCATGTTCCATATTTGTCTACGCCTCCACGCAAAATCACATGTGCCAGATCATTTCCTGACGTCTGTACATCCATACCTCTGTAAATGAAACGATGTCCCATCTGGGCTGCCACTACAGAATTCAGCATCACCGACAGATCTCCACTGGTCGGATTCTTCATTCCGACAGGAATATCCATTCCACTTGCTGTCAGACGATGCTGCTGATTTTCCACAGAACGTGCACCGATTGCCTCATAAGATAAAATATCATCCAGATAGCTTCTGTTCTCCGGATATAACATCTCATCTGCTCCGGTCAGTCCGCTTTCTTCCATAGCACGGATATGCATATGACGGATTGCAATAATTCCCGCATAAAGATCCGGTGCCTTATCCGGATCCGGCTGATGGAGCATTCCTTTATATCCCTCGCCGGTCGTTCTTGGTTTATTTGTATAAATTCTTGGAATAATCATCAGTTTATCTTTTACTTTTTCATTAACTTTTGCCAGACGATTCACATACTCACACACTGAATCTTCATTATCTGCAGAACACGGTCCGATAATGACTGCAAATTTGTCCGATTTTCCCGTAAAAATATCTCGAATCTCCTGATCTCTTTTTTTCTTTAACTCTGCAAGCTTTTCTGACAGAGGATATTCTTCCTTCAGTTCTGTCGGAGAAGGCAGTGTCGTATTGAATTTCATAGACATATTTTTTCTCCTTCTATGTTTCTTCTCTCTTATTCATTCAAGACTGCACTATCCTAAAATCTGTACTCCACCAAGAAGCACATAAGATATGAACCACATAATTACAGTTGCCATGCAGATTCCAATGATGACTGCCGGAAATGCTTTCTTAAATTTCACACCGAGAAGTGCGGCAATGAGTGAACCTGTCCAGGCTCCGGTTCCCGGAAGCGGAATACCAACAAATAATACAAGTCCCCAGAATTCATATTTTTCAATCTGGTCTTTTTTCTTCATTGCTTTTGCTTCCAGCTTATCTACCAGCGGTTTTAAATGTTTTGTTCCTTTCATCCAGTTAAAAATCGGTGTGATCAGAAGCAGGATAAACGGAACCGGTATAATATTCCCAAGAATACATAATGGAATCGCTTTCGCGACCGGCACTCCAAGAAGCGGTCCTGCTACAAGAAGCGCTCCACGAAGTTCCAGAATCGGAATCATGGAAATAATAAATACAATTGCCTCTTTTCCAACACTTCCACTGAGTGCATCAATAATTCCTTGTACTAATGACTGTGTCATACATCTCTCCTTATTTTTTCATTTATTTTTGTAACTGTTCAGAACCCCGCCACATATATTCTTTCAAAAATGCAAATAATTGTTCCATCTCTTCTTTTGTCCCGATGCTAATACGCATATATTGCTCGATTCTCTCGCTGCCCCAAAATCGCACATAGATATCATGTGCCTTTAATGCCTCAAACAGCTCTTTCGCATCGTATTCCGGGTGCTTTGCAAATATAAAGTTGGACCCGGAATCCAGATATGTAAATCCAAGTTTTGTAAGTTCTTCTTTTGCCCACTCCCTTGTCTCAACAATTTTTCTGACGCCATTCTCGAAATATTCCCTGTCTTTCACAGCTTCCACACCACACACAATTGAAGTCTGGTTCATAGTGTAAGAGTTAAATGAATATTTCGCATCATTTAAGTATTTGATCAATGTCGGATTGCTGATAGCATAGCCGATTCGCATACCCGCCATAGATCTTGCCTTGGAAAATGTCTGGACAACGATCAGGTTATCGTATTTGTCAATCAGTTCCAGTGCGGAACGTCCTGCAAAATCAATATACGCTTCATCCACAATCACAATGACATCCTGATTATGTGCAATGATATCTTCTACTACTGACAGATCCTCATAGATTCCTGTCGGTGCATTTGGGTTTGGGAAAATCACTCCCCCGTTCTCCTTATAGTAGTCTTCTTTTACAAGTTTGAAATCCTCATCCAGTTTCTGACATTCATATGGAATCCGATACAGATCCGCCCATACACTATAAAAAGAATAAGTAATATCCGGGAAAAATATCGGTTTTTCGGAATTAAAAAATGTCAGGAAACACATAGACAATACATCATCGGATCCTACACCTACAAATACCTGGTCCGGATTCACATGATAAAAGTCTGCAAGCGCATTTACAAGTGGTGCTGCAGTCGGATCCGGATAAAGGCGGAAACGGTCTGTATCCATCTCTTCTAACGCTTTTGTGACTCCCGGTGCCGGTGGATATGGATTCTCATTCGTATTTAATTTGATGACTTTGCGCTGTGGCTGTTCACCTGGTACATATGGCTCTACTTTTCTTATGTTCTTCTCAAATGCTTTCATACTATGCTCCTGTATCTTTGCTAAATTTGTTCATCGCCGCGACCTCTGAACATTACATGTATTCCTTTGCCAGTTCTTTGAATTTTGGAAGCGAATTCACGATTGTCTCATGAGACACACAATATGCCAGTCTTACATATCCCGGACACGCAAAGGAACTACCTGGTACCATCAGGATATTATATTTCTTTCCTGCATTACAGAATTCTTTTTCATCTGCAACTGGTGATTTTACAAAGAGATAGAATGCTCCCTGTGGTTTGATGCATTCAAATCCACATTCTTTCAATCCGTTATATAGATCTTCTCTGTTTCTGTTGTAGAAAGAAAGGTCTGTCTTTGCATCCAGGCATTTTTCTACTACTTTCTGCTGAAGAGTTGGTGCGTTTACAAAACCTAAGATTCTTGTTGCCACATTGGCAGCGGAAAGAAGATCTTCGCTGTCTGCAACCTCATCCGGAATAACAAGATATCCTATACGTTCTCCTGGAAGTGACAGGGATTTACTAAAAGAATATCCTACAATCGTATTATCATAATATTTCGTCAGGTATGGAACTTCCACTCCATCATAAGCAAGTTCACGATATGGTTCGTCAGAAATCAGGAAAATCTCTGTTCCATATTCTTTCTGTTTGGCCTCCATGATCGCCGCTAACTTCTTGATCGTCTCCTCTGAATATACAACACCTGTCGGGTTATTCGGTGTATTTACAATGACAGCTTTTGTCTTTGGTGTGATCTTCTGCTCAAATTCATCAAGCTTTGGCTGAAAATCAACTGTATTCGGGGAAATCTCGACCAGAACTCCATCATAGTTGTTTGTATAAGAACGATATTCTCCAAAATATGGTGCAAATGCAATCACTTCATCTCCGGGATTAATCAGAGATTTTAAAATGACATTCAATCCACCTGCCGCTCCAACAGTCATGACAATGTTCTTGCCGGAAAATTTTGTATCAAATCTTTCATTCAGAGACTTTGCAATTGCCTCTCTTACTTCCGGATATCCACTGTTACTGTTCGTATAGCCATGAAGCACAACCGGATCTGTGTCATTGACCAGTTCGACAATTGCATCTTTTACAATCTGCGGTGCCGGAACATTCGGATTCCCAAGGCTGAAATCAAATACATTCTCACGTCCGTAAATTCCTGCCAGACGTGTTCCTTCCTCAAACATTGCACGAATAGCGGAACTGTTCGCTACCATTTTTTTCATTTTATCTGCTATCATTTTTCTATCTCCTTTTCATGTACATGTCCTTTTTCTACCATAAATACTGGTTTATAGGAAAGCTTTGCTTTTCTGAGTCCCTCAGAACCGGCATCATCTTCCCGATTCACATATTTGTAATCCATACACTCATGTTCTACAAATTGCTGATTGATCATAGTATATGCTCCGGGCACATCTGCATAAGCTTTTTCTATGTGAACAACAAATGTATCCGGGCAGATTGGTTCTCCGATGGTAAATGCTACGATTTTACCATCAATTCGAAGGATACCGCCCTTCAGGTCAAGTTCTTCAAAAAGTCTGAGTGCATTCATTGTCACACACATCTCTGCATTCTTATCTGTATCATCATTACAGCCATTCTCTTTTCTCCACTTCAAAGCCATCTGGAAACATTCCTCCAGATTCTCTTTTTTCATGGATTCGTAGCTCCAGCGTCCTTCAAATTCTTTTCGGAATCGATTCACATGGTTCTTCTTTCCATGCATCTTCTTACCAGACAAAGTCGCTAACTTCTCGCTTTCATAGACATAATCCGCTTCGTCCCGATCATACTCAATCTCGAATCTTCCCGGATACCAGCTTTCCAGTCGTGCAAAATCATCCGGTGTCACATTATACATACGGAACGGATAACCTCGCTCCTCACTATATGTTTTCATCTTATCCAATGCACGCTTCACATGTTCATCTGTCCCTGCCGGAAATGCATAGGCAACATGTCCCTCATCTTCACTTTTGAACACCATGGCTCCTTCAACAATCGCCCATTTTACCGGGTACTGCCTGGACCATAAAAACACATTGACAAATGTACGTTCACAACTTCTGCTCGGATGCTCATCGAAATACTTTGTCATGATTTCCTTGTCTTCCAGCTCTGTTCTCTTAAAAATAATATCTTTCATTCTATGCTCCAATTCAAAACTAGTAAAGAGCACATCCAACGAAGGAATTCCCCGCCATTGTACTCATCGCAGTTCTCGTCCATCTGATAACTGTAATTTTTACTCTTCCGAGTATAGCACATTTTCTATACTCATTACAAGGCATGCCCCTAATATCATCTATGTGCTTTTTACTGCTCTGCCAAAAAACAAAGCTTCATAGCTGCAATATCTATGAAGCTTTAAGCGCTTTCTTCACAATCTCACTCATCAGTTGGAAGCTCCCAAAAGTGCTGCCGGATCTACTGTGAATTTGGAATTATGCGCCGGATATTTTCCCCCGGTCCCCACATGAAAAAATGCTCCCGGAACCAGCTCCTGATAGCAGGAAAAATCTTCTCCGCCCATCTCCGGATGCTGCAAGGTCACATGGAATCCTTCTTCCACTGCTTCTTTTCGCACAAGTTCTGCCAAATTTGCATCATTGTTCGTTGCCGGGCAGCCCGGAATCCATGTAAATTCCACCTGATAACCTTCCCGCTCCAGACCTTCAGCCTGTGCCTGCATCAGTTCCACAATCTGCTCACGCACTTTTGGATTAAATGTGCGAACGGTTCCTTCTAGCCTGGCGGTCTCTGGGATAATGTTCCAGCTTGTACCTGATGTAAAACGAGTCACACTGATAACTGCCGTCTCCGTCGGACTGATTCTTCGGCTTACAATTTCCTGAAGACTTCCTACCAGTCTTGCTGCTGCCGGGATCGGATCCAGACCCGTCTGCGGGGCGCTTCCGTGGCATCCCATTCCTTTTACCGTATATAAGAACCGGTCTACCGCCGCTGAAAATGGACCTGGTGCAATTGCAATCGTTCCGACTGGCATGTTTTGTTTGGTGTGAAGTCCAAAGATTTTTTCAATCTTATATTTTTCAAACATTCCGGTATTTACAACTTTTTCACCACCATGTTCTGCTTCTTCGGCAGGTTGGAACAATAAAATGACGGTACCCTTTATATGCTCTCTCTCTCCTCCAAGAAGTTTTGCCACTCCAAGAAGTGCTGTCGTGTGGAAATCATGTCCACAAGCATGCATACAACCATCATTTTCTGAACTGTAAGAAAGTCCACTCTCTTCCAGGATCGGCAGCGCATCAATATCCGCTCTGATTGCAACAACACCCCCTGGCTCTTTTCCCTCGATCTTTGCAAGCGCTCCTGTATCAAGTCCCAGATTCAAAAGCTCCACACCTTCTGTCTGTTTTAATACATTTTTTACATAGTTGGTTGTCTCATACTCCTTTAATGCAAGTTCCGGATGTCTGTGCAGCCATTGAAAATGTTCCAATAAGTATGTCTGTAGTTCTTCTGCCATCACGATTTTCCTCCTGTCTTATCTACCATTCTTTACAAATCCCTAGTTCAAGAATGCCTCTGCATTCAAAGCATCTCTAAGCTGATCCATTGCCTGCCTTAACGTCTGACGCGGGCATGCGATATTGATTCGTTCAAATCCTTCTCCTACTGCCCCAAAAATAAATCCCGGATCCAGCCAGAGATTTGCCTTATCAACGACCAGATGTTCCAGTTCTTCTACTGATAACCCCAGTTCTCTGCAATCCAGCCAAAGCAGATAAGTTCCTTCCGGCTCAATAAGCCTGATTTTCGGAATCTCCTGTTTCAGATAATCCCGGACGAAGTCCACATTTCCCTGAAGATATACAAGTAACTCTTCCAACCATTCTTCGCCGTTTTCATAAGCAGCCTGACACGCTTCCATTCCCATCAGATTCGGCTGGCTGTAGCCCGCTTGCATCACTTCGTGTTTAAATTTCTCACGCAGCTTTGGATTGGAAATGATAATGTTGGAAAGTTGAAGCCCTGCCACATTAAATGTTTTTGATGGTGCGGTACATGTGACAGTAATATCTGCAATCTCTTCTGAAATAGATGCCATCATCTGATGTTTATGTCCTTTGTATACAATATCACTGTGGATCTCATCGCTGACAAGTGTCACGTGATATTTCAAGCAAAGCGCTGCAACTTTTTCCAACTCTTCTCTTTTCCACACACGTCCTACCGGGTTGTGCGGACTGCAGAAAAGTAATAATTTTACATCATTTTCCCGGATTTTCTTCTCCATATCCTCAAAGTCAATGGTGTAGTGCCCATCTTCTAATTTTAATGGACTTCCAATCAGCTTTCTTCCATTGTCTTCAATGACCTCTCTGAACGGGTAGTAAACCGGCTGCAGCATCAGAACACTTTCTCCCGGCTCTGTGTAGGCTTTTACTGCCATTGCAAGTGCAAATACAATTCCTGGTGTCTTGATGATCCAGTCACTCTCGATTTCCCAGTCAAATCTTCTCTTATACCAGGATTTCACTTCTCTGAAATAATCCTCCAGGGTATCACTATACCCAAATATACCATGCTCTACAATCTCAAATAAGCGCTCTCTGACTGCTTTTGGTGCCTGAAAATCCATATCTGCCACCCAAAGTGGAAGTATATCCGCTTTCTTTCCTCTTACTGTCGCAAAATCATATTTTAAAGAATGTGTTCCTTTTCGATTGATTACTTTATCAAAATCTATTGCCATATTTATTTTCTCCTTCATTTTCTCAATTGCCTGTTGTCTTCAAATATTTTAGGACAGGGACTTCTTTTAAAAGTACCTGTCCCAGATTTAATTTTCTTATTTCAGCTTTCTCATCTGTCTTCATTTTATATTCAAGTCGAACGTCCGTGAGACTTGGCGCGTGATTCTGGTCAGAGAAGCTGACATATTCCTATCAGAATCACTGCGCATCCTCGCGGAGCGTTTATCTCAGTCGGAGATTGGACTCCCACTGAGACAAATTTGCTATTACTCACCACCTGAAGGTGGGAGTCTTCTCGACTGAGATAAAACTTTTTATTGTTTCTTACAATTCTGCCATCTCCAAAAATGCTCTTGTACGTTCATTCTCCGGATTATTAAACAATTTCTCCGGTGTATTGTCTTCTACAATCTGTCCACCTTCCAGGAATAAGATTCTGGAGGCAACATTTTTTACAAAGCGCATCTCATGAGATACTACGATCATCGTCATTCCATCTGCTGCAATTTCTTTCATAACATCAAGAACTCCCCCGATCCACTCCGGATCAAGAGCACTTGTTGGCTCATCAAACAGCATAACCTGCGGTTCTGCTGCAAGTGCTCTCGCTATTCCTACTCTCTGCTGCTGCCCTCCGGAAAGACGTACCGGGTATTCATCTCTCTTCTCGATCAGTCCGACACGTTCCAGCAAATGTTCTGCTTTCTCCACTGCCTGGACTTTCGGCATCTTCTGAACCCGAATCAGTCCTTCCGTAATATTCTCCAGAGCAGTCTTGTTCTTCCAGAGATTATAATGCTGAAATACCATGCTCGTCTTTTCTCTGAGTGCCCGGATTTGTTGTTTATTCTCTTTTCCGGCTTCAATTGTAACTCCATCAATGGTAACTCTCCCTGCATCTGGTACATTTAACCAGTTGAGAGAACGAAGAAGCGTTGTCTTACCGCCTCCGCTTGGTCCGATCAGTGTTACAACTTCACCTTTTTCTATCTGAAAATCCAGATTTTTCAAAACCTGATTATCACCAAAAGCTTTACAAAGTCCTCTTACTTCTACTATCGACATCTTAACTTCTCCTCTCTTTTCTACGCACATAGGTCTCTATCTTTGCAAGCAGACGTTCCAAAAGCATACAGCATACCCAGTAAATCAAAGATACTGCAATATATACCTCAAAGTAACGATAAGATCTCGCTCCAACGATTCTTGCCTGTGCCATAATATCTACAACTGCAATGTTAAATACAAGAGAAGTCTCTTTTAATAATGATATAAAGTTATTGCCCAGACTTGGAAGTGCTACGACAAATGCCTGCGGGATTACAACACTTATAAGCGTCTGCCACTTCGTCATATTCAAGCTATAACAAGCTTCTACCTGTCCTTCATCTACGGACATCAATGCACTGCGGATAATCTCTGACATATATGCCGCTGCATTAAGTCCCAGTGTAATAATTGCGAATACGACCGGGTGGATTCCGTTAATATCAAAACTTGTTCCCCATGCTTCGTTCATCACACGAAGCAGTATCGGGATTCCGTAATACACAAGCACCAACTGTACCATAGTCGGCGTACCACGGATAAATGATATGTATACTTTCGCAACTGTCTTAAGTACCCGTACTTCAAAATAACGGGCCAACGCAATAAAGAACCCTACAATCAGTCCTGCTACACAACTGGCAATTGTAATCAGAAGTGTAATCGGCAGATATACTGCTATCTGCGGAATGGACTGTATCAGAAATTCAACACTAAATATTTTCCCCATCTCTTTTACACCAATCTTTCTCTTTTATTCGGAACTCTTGTGGTTTCCGGTACAACTTATGAATCGCCCTATAGAAATTCGTGCAAGAACGATTTCTGTATAACGGCGTATTGCACAAAATGCACGTCGCATCTCATACGGCGTGCATCTTACATTTTTTCTTATTTCTTTAAAGATATAAGACACTTTCTCGATTATAATTGTGGTGCATAATCTCCATCAAGATACTTCTCGGATAATTCTTTTAATGTCCCATTTTCAATCAACGTCTTCAGACTGTCATCAATAATCTTTTTCAGCTTCTCTCCTGACTCGTCCTGTCTCAGAAGCATGTATGTAGTTGTCTCATCACCAGTCTCAAATGGAAGACACTCTAGTTCACTGTCAAGTCCCTGCTCTTTGAGAACATAATCAGCAGTTACTTTAATAGAAGCAATATGTGCATCTGCTCTTCCGTTAATAACTTCCTGAAGCATCTTGCTCATATCTCCATCTGCATACATAATATCGGCAGCTTTGTCCGGATGCTCTTTGTTATAATTCTCAAGCCAGTTTGTCTGTGCTCCTGAGGTTGCAGATACAATCGTTTTTCCTGCGATACTGTTTACATCACTGGAAATATCTGTACGGTCTTTTTTAAATACAATTGCTGCCTGAGTCTCTGTATATGGAATATCCGGGAAAAGATATTTCTGCTCACGCTCTTCATTCTTACCACACTGACTGGCAATCACATCAATCTTGCCAGACTCGAGAGCTGTAAAGATTCCATCCCAGCCTGTTGCTTCATATTTAAATTCAACATCTGGATTCAGATCATCAATTTCCTTCATAACTGCAATATCATATCCGTCCGGTTCGCCTTTTTCATTTACAAGGTTGAACGGAGGATATGCTCCTTCTGTTCCAACTGTATAAGTGGTAACTCCGGAATTGTCAGATTCTTTTTTATCATCTGCTGATTTTCCACAACCAACCATCATACTTGCTACCATTCCTGCTATCAATAATGTACTTAATACTTTTTTCTTCTTCATAACTGATCACTCCTTACAAGTTTTTTTCATTAGTTTTTATGTTCTTGACTTTTCCTATTATAATTGTAAGGATTCGGTTTGTCTATGTTTAGATTTTTATAGTTTGCTATAGGATATAATTATAGCAATATCTGAATTGATTGAATTGATTTTTGTTTTTCTTGACGTTTTCCTATATATACGGTATCATTAACTATATTATGTGTAATCATTTTTATTTTATGATACAAAAAACTCAACAACATTATATTATAGAGAGAAGACGATAATTATAAAATCAGAAAAGAAAAAACAGGGTTTCACATTAGTAGAACTCATTGTGGTTCTGACAATCCTTGCAATTCTTGCCGCACTTTTGATTCCGGCTTTAACCGGATACATACGAAAGGCAAAAGAAAAAGCAATTATAACAGAAGCAACCGATACTTGGAAAGCTGCACAGGCAGCCATGTCAGAATGCTATGCTATGTATCCTGAAAGCTTTACAAACCCTGATCCCACTAAACCGCCATGCAGATTTGCAACGGAAATCGATGGCAAAAGAATAAAGAATCTGGGCAGAATTACGAACGCTGCTCTGAATGCTGTACAGAGAAATCCCAATGACAAAACAGAAATCAATACATCCAGCAGAAGAATTGCCCGACAGGTATTATCTTATCTGGATAGTGCTGATAAATCTAATGCACAGTACCTTTTCACTGCGCCTTCTGGAAAAAATACATGGGACACTACATTTAATGATTATTTTGGAGCAAAATATGATTCTAATGCTGTACTGCTTCAGATTTTCCATACAACAGACGGAAAAGTTGTTGCAATTAACTTTGGCAAAGACGGTTATATGGTGACAATCGTTCCCGGCAAGGAAACTACATGTGTGTATAACGGAAAATCTTTAAAATCAATCGAAGGCTAAAAAGAGGAGTCAGTTTGCTGCAAGCAGCATCTGGCTCCTCTTTTCTTTTTCATAGCACGAACGCCCACTTCGATTCCGCTCTGCTCCATCTCAGTGCTCGTTTGACTCACATAGATTAAAATAAGAGTACTCTGGCTCTCGTGCTTCGCTATGAGGGCATGCACCCGCCCACCTCGATTCCGCTTTGCTTCTTCTCGGTGCTCGTTTGCATTCTCACACAATATAACAAAAGGACGATTCTCCCTGCAAGCAGGTTTAATCGTCCTTCCGTTATATTATGCCCTCATAGCTTATTCGTCCATGTTTGCGAGTTTTTTGGCTTGATCGGCAGCGATGCAGGCATCGATGATTTCCTGTATATCGCCGTTCATGATCTTGTCTAGTTTGTATAATGTCAGACCTATACGGTGATCTGTGACACGTCCCTGTGGGAAGTTATAAGTACGGATTTTCTCAGAACGGTCTCCTGTTCCGATCTGGCTCTTTCTTGCTTCTGCCTCTGCATCATGCTGCTTCTGACATTCCAAATCGTAGAGTTTTGCACGCAGAAGTGCAAATGCTTTTTCTTTATTCTGCAGCTGTGATTTCTCTGTCTGGCTGTAGATTACAATTCCAGTTGGATAGTGAGTCAGACGTACAGCGGAGTCTGTTGTATTGACACACTGTCCACCGTTTCCTGATGCTCTCATAACATCGATACGAATATCTTTCTCATCGATGTGAACATCCACATCTTCTGCCTCCGGCATAACTGCTACTGTGATTGTTGATGTGTGGATACGTCCGCCACTTTCTGTCTCCGGCACCCGCTGCACGCGGTGTACTCCGGATTCGTATTTCATCATAGAATATGCGCCCTGTCCATCAATCATAAATGTAACATTCTTCATACCACCGATTCCAATTTCTTCGCACTCTACCAGTTCCACTTTCCAGCGTTTACTCTCTGCATAATGCAGATACATACGATAAATTTCTGCAGCAAAAAGTGCTGCTTCATCTCCACCGGCACCAGCACGGATCTCAACTACTACGTTCTTGTCATCATTAGGGTCTTTTGGAAGCAACAGGATCTTAAGCTCATGCTCAAGCTCTTCTACTCTTGCTTTCGACTCATTCAACTCCTCTTTTGCAAGTTCTCGCATATCTTCGTCAGACTCTTCATCCAGAAGTTCCAGACTTTCTTCAATGTTCTGCTTGCATGCTTTATATTCTTTGTATGCTTCTACGATTGGTGTAAGCTCACTTTGTTCTTTCATGAGCTTACGGAAACGGTTTGGGTCACTTGCCACATCCGGTTCCTGAAGTTCGCTCAAGATTTCTTCTAATCGAATTAGCAGATCTTCTAATTTATCAAACATCTCTATCTCCTCCTGTTTACCTGCAATATTACTATAACTGCCATATACCGGCGCAAACATTAAACATAATCCTCACTTCGGTATTCTCTATCCTGACCAATGTCTCACATTTTTGTTCGACTTGAATTTTCTACAACTCTTTTATTGTACATGCCACACACTACACGGTCAAGTCCTGCCAGATCCTTTTTCACATATATATTGCAAAATCCTGCATTTTTCATAAGCTTTGATACATCTTCTGCCTGGTCATGACCGATCTCGAACATGAGCCATGCACCATCATTCAGATGTGAAATGCTTTCGCTTACAATTCTTCTGTAAAAGTAAAGTCCGTCTTCATGTCCGTCAAGCGCGATCCACGGATCATGAAGCTTTACTTCGTCCTCCAGTCCCTGGATCACTTCCGTTCTAATATATGGTGGGTTTGACACAATAAGATCAAAACTTTCAGATACATTTTCAAAAATGTCACTCTGTACCCATATAACAGGAACCTTAAGTCTCTGAGCGTTCTTTTTTGCCACTTCAAGCGCATCTGCTGATATATCTGCGCCAACCGCTTTCACCCCTGTAATGTGCTTTCTTTCTGCCGCATACTTTAAAAGACTGATCGGTATACAGCCCGAACCAGTACACATATCCAGCACATGCATATCCGGTCTTATCACTTTCAATGCTTCTTCCACCAGATTCTCTGTATCCTGTCTTGGTATAAGCACATGCTCATTAACAAGAAATTCATATCCCATAAACTCCTGACTTCCCGTAATATGCTGAAGTGGAATTCTTCGTGCACGCTTTTCCAGATATTCCCAATACCGTTTCGCTTCCTCTTCCGAAATATTTTTTTCCGGATTTCCATAGTAGGAAGCACGACTGATTCCAGTCACATATTCCAGTAAATACCATGCATCGATTTGAGCATCTGGTATCTGTCTGCTTTCCAGATACGCAGATCCTTCTTTATAAATCCTCTGCAGTTTTAAAATTCTCTGCTTCATATGCTCTCCAATCAAATACTGCTTCTACTGCCTGTATTGCCACTTCAATCATTGAGTCGTCCGGTTCTTTCGTTGTCAGCTTCTGGATTGCAAGTCCTGGTCTGCTCAAAAGATTGATAATCGGATTCTCACTTCTTCCTGCAAGTTTCAGTACTTCATAAGAAATTCCTGCAATGACCGGAATCAGGGCAATTCTCACGATCACACGCATCAGCGGTGATTCCACCTGAATCAACATCAACAAAATAATACTGATTGCCAGTACGAAGAATAAGAAGCTTGTTCCACAGCGCTTATGCTGTCTGGAACTGATTCTGACATTATCAACGGTAAGCGGAAGTCCATGCTCAATGCAATTGATGCATTTGTGCTCCGCGCCATGGTACATAAATGTTCTCTGGATATCATCCATTCTTGAAATCAATGCAATATAGAGAATAAATATACCAATCCTCACCAATCCTTCCACTAATGTTCTCAAATGATACGATGGCATCAGTGGTTTTAATAATGAAGACAGAAAATACGGCAGAACCATAAATACTGCTACTGCAATTACTACAGATATTGCAACTGTCGCATTCATCATCCATTTTTCCTGTTTTTCCTTCTTTGCGATTTCTTCCTCTGTCAGTTCTTTTTCGCTTTTTACTTCCTCTTCGTCCTCATAAAATTCAGCTGAAAACATCAACGTCTTAATTCCCAGAACCATAGAATCTATAAAATTGAACACCCCTCTGATAAACGGAATCTTCGTTAAAGCTTTCCATTTGATCACACTGTGATATTCTTCCTTCTGTACAAAAATCTCTCCATCCGGTTTTCTCACTGCAACCGCATAGTCGTCTCCATGTCTCATCATAATTCCTTCAAGGACTGCCTGTCCCCCAATATTGGATGACTTCATATAATTGCTCTCCTCATATCTGATATAAATAGAAGAAAGGGTTGAGATTTAAAAAACCTCAACCCCGATAACCTTCGAACTTATTTCATTCCGTACTTCTTGTTGAACTTATCAACACGGCCACGAGCCTGTGTTGCTTTCTGCTGTCCTGTGTAGAACGGATGACACTTAGAACAGATTTCTACGTGGATATCTTCTTTTGTAGATCCTGTTACGAATGTGTTACCACAGTTGCAAGTTACAGTTGCCTGATAGTATGCTGGATGTATTCCTTCTTTCATGATTTTCACCTCTTCTTTATTATTGTTGCGTTTATTTTAGTTGCGTCAAACGCGAATATTTTCTAAACAGCTTTCTTATTGTACCACACGATTGCCAGCTTGTCTATAATATTTTTTTCTTTTTTACCATTTCAATCAACTCATTGTTGTTCTTTGTATTGGAGAACATATTCAGGATACTCTCCACCGCCTCTTCCGCACGCATTCCATTGAGTGCACGGCGCATGATCTCCACAGCTTCCTGCTCATCTTTGTTAAGAAGCAGATCTTCTCTACGAGTGCTTGACTTCGGTATATCAATAGCGGGAAACATTCTTTTTTCAGAAAGCTTACGGTCAAGTACCAGTTCCATGTTACCTGTTCCTTTAAACTCCTCATATACAACATCGTCCATCTTGCTTCCTGTATCTACCAGTGCTGTAGCGAGAATTGTAAGGCTTCCACCCTCACGCATATTTCTTGCAGCACCAAAGAAACGCTTTGGCATATGAAGCGCTGCAGGATCAAGACCACCGGAAAGTGTTCTTCCGGATGGTGAAACAGTCAGGTTATACGCTCTTGCAAGACGTGTGATGCTGTCAAGCAAGATCATAACATCTTTCTTATGTTCTACAAGACGCTTTGCACGTTCGATGACCATTTCAGATACTCTCTTATGATGCTCTGGAAGCTCATCAAATGTAGAGTAAATAATCTCTACATTGTCTCCTTGAATGGTCTCTTTAATATCCGTAACTTCCTCCGGACGTTCATCAATCAGAAGAATCAGAAGATGCACTTCCGGATTATTCTTAAGAACAGACAATGCAACTTCTTTTAAAAGTGTTGTTTTACCGGCTTTCGGAGGTGATACGATCATTCCTCTCTGACCTTTACCAATTGGAGAAAGCAAGTCCATAATTCTCATGGACGTGCTTGTCTTGCCACACTCCAGACGCATTCTCTCATTTGGAAAAATCGGTGTCATCTTCTCGAAACTGCTACGTGTGAGAAGTTCCATTGGATCTATATCATTCACTTTAGTCAAATATAACAGTGCGCTGAACTTCTCCTGCTGTGTCTTAATACGAGTATGTCCCTCCAAAATATCTCCAGTCTTCAGATTGAATCTACGGATCTGAGACGGCGAAATATAGATATCATTATCTCCTGGAAGATAATTATCACTTCGGATAAATCCGAACCCATCTGGCATAACCTCCAGAATTCCGCGTGCAACAATTCCACTGTCCAGGCGGTCAATATCATGGATTTCTTTATCTCCGGTATTCGCAGACATCTCTTTTACTGTCTCACGCTTTTCCTGTTTTTCTTTTTCCTGTTCTTTTTCATCTTCCTGTAACATCAATTCGATTACCTGGGCCTTTTTCATTGTAGAAATACCTTTCAGGCCTCTTGCTTTTGCAAGTTCTTTTAACGTCGTCAACGGTAATGTTTCATATTTTTCTTTCATCATCGCTTTATATTCCTTTCAATTATAGGCTTATGTGTCATCACGGGATTCTTTGTCAGAATAGACTTCATCTGAAACTAAAGTTTATTATACTACAAATGTTTCGCTTTTAAAAGCCTTTTTTCAAAGACATTTCTTGATTTGGTAATCTTAAAATGATATGATGGTATACAAGGGGTGACCTTGTTCAAATCCCCATATACAAAATATAGTAGAAAAAGGTGGTATTTAACGTGACAAATCAAGAAAAAGCTCTGAAAATGCACGAAGAATGGAACGGCAAACTTGAAACCATCGCAAAGTCTCATGTAAAGACTCGCGAAGATCTGGCAATTGCTTACACACCGGGTGTTGCTGAGCCATGCAAAGTTATCGCTGAAGATAAAGAAGCCGCATACAAATATACAATCAAATCCAACACAATTGCTGTTGTATCTGACGGAAGTGCCGTGCTTGGACTTGGCAATATAGGACCGCTGGCTGCCATGCCTGTTATGGAAGGAAAAGCTGTCCTTTTCAAAGAATTCGGTGGTGTCAATGCTGTGCCGATCTGCCTGGACACTCAGGATACTGAAGAGATCATCAGAACTGTTGTAAATATTGCTCCTGCTTTCGGAGGCATTAACTTAGAAGACATCAGTGCTCCAAGATGCTTTGAAATTGAGGAACGTCTGAAAGAGCTTCTCGACATTCCTGTTTTCCACGACGATCAGCACGGAACTGCCATTGTGGTTCTTGCCGGAATCATTAATGCATTAAAAGTAACAGGAAAAGACAAAGAGACCTGTAAAGTCGTTGTAAATGGTGCCGGAAGTGCCGGTGTTGCAATCACAAAACTGCTTCTCACATACGGATTTTCTCATATTACAATGTGCGATATCAGTGGAATCCTCGGAAAAGATTCTCAGAATCTGAATTGGATGCAGAAAAAGATGGTCGAAGTAACAAATCTGGAAGGCAAAAAAGGAACCCTTGCTGATGCATTGAATGGTGCAGACATCTTTGTCGGTGTATCTGCTCCGAATATTGTCACAAAAGAAATGGTCGCTTCCATGAACAAAGATGCTATCCTCTTTGCAATGGCTAACCCTGTACCAGAGATCATGCCAGACCTCGCAAAAGAAGCCGGAGCAAAAGTTGTTGGAACCGGACGTTCAGACTTTCCGAACCAGGTCAACAATGTCGTTGCTTTCCCTGGAATCTTCAAAGGCGCTCTGGAAGGACGCGCAACTAAGATTACAGAAGAGATGAAACTTGCAACTGCAAAAGCAATCGCAAGCCTTGTTCCGGATGAAGAACTGAACGAAAACAATATTCTTCCGGAAGCTTTCGACCCTCGCGTTGCAGACGTTGTAAGCGAAGCTGTGAAGGAATTGATTTAATGGCCGTTTACTGGGGCGAAAAGAGATACCATTCTCTGGACTATCATCTCAAAAACACCTATGGCAGCAAATTATATAAACTATCACTGAACGGAGGCATGACTTGTCCGAACCGGGATGGAACATGCGGAACCCGTGGCTGCATTTTCTGCAGCCAGGGTGGTTCTGGTGATTTTGCCGAATCACCTTCCGAGACGATTCGTGAACAGATTGAACATGGAAAATCCAAAGTCGCCGCCAAATATGGAGGCGGTTCTTATATTGCATACTTTCAAGCATATACGAACACTTATGCACCTGTAGACTACCTTTGTAAAATATTTACTGAGGCAATCATGCACCCGGATATCAGAATTCTTTCTGTTGCAACAAGACCGGACTGTCTCGGCGAAGATATTTTAAATCTTCTTCATGAATTAAATCAGATCAAACCTGTCTGGATTGAACTTGGACTTCAGACAATTCATGAAGATACGGCATCTTATATCCGGCGCGGCTATGATCTTCCGGTATTTGAACATGCATTAAAGAGACTTCGTCAACTGGGTATTCCGGTAATCGTACACACGATTCTCGGACTTCCAGGAGAAGATATCAAGCGGAATCTTGAGACTATGCATTATCTGAATGATCACCACATTCAGGGAATCAAGCTACAGCTTTTACATGTTCTGAAATACACAGATCTCGCGGACGATTACCTGACAGGCAGATTTTCTGTTTATTCCATGGAAGAATATTTTGAAGTCTTAAGTTCCTGTATCTGCAATCTGAGTCCGGATATCGTCATTCATCGGCTCACCGGGGACGGTCCAAAAGATCTTCTGATTGCTCCTACCTGGAGCACAAACAAACGACATGTCTTAAACCAGATGCAGTCCTGGTTCAAGATTCACGACATCTGGCAGGGAAAGGAGTTGTAAATTATGGCAGAAGCATTTAAACTTTATAAACTGATCATTCTGTATATGCTGGATAAGGTGGATTTCCCACTGACTAATTCCCAGATTTCAGAATTCATTTTAAACGAAGGCTACACGACATATTTTAAATTGCAACAGGCTCTTTCAGAGCTTTTGGATTCTGGATTTATTCGTGAAGAGTCCACGCACACAAGAACATTTTATCACCTGACAGAAGAAGGCGAGGAAACAATTCATTACTTTAAAAATGATATTTCACCTGCAATCCAGGAAGATATTAACAGTTTTCTCAGTAATAAACAATATGAACTGAAAAATGAAGTTGCCATAAAAGCTGACTATTATCGAAATCCCAACATGGAATATTGTGTCCGCTGTCAGATACTGGAACGTGATGCTCCTTTAATCGACCTGACGCTCACTGTTCCAACGGAATCTGAAGCAATGGCAATTGCAGCAAACTGGACACAAAAGAATGAAAAGATATACGCCAATCTAATGGCCGAATTATTATAGGTATATCCCCAAAAAAAGAATGAACTGTATTTTAATTTTCATTGCAAATACAGTTCATTCTCTTTTTATTTAGCCCGGATTTGTATTATCATTATCTTCCAAGGAATGTTCCTATAAAGATTCCATAGTAGTTACCAATGACATATCCAAGAGTACCGACCAGAAGTGCCGGAACTACCATTGCCTGCCATCCTTTTGCAATTGCAAGCGCTGCGGCTGTTGTAGGTCCACCTATATTTGCATTCGATGCAATACAGATCTCTTCCAGGTTGAATTTGAAAATCTTACCAAATACAAAGGAGACGATCATGTTCATACCAACGATAATTGCACAGAATACAAGGAGTAATGGTGCCTGTGTCACGATCAGGTAGATAGATGCCGGAACACCGATTACTGCAAAGAAGATATGAATCAGGAATGTACCAATTTCCTGTGCGCCACCAATATTTCCCATAAATTCTGGTTTAATTGTTGCCAATAACATGGTCAATGTAGGCATGATCAAATATTTGTTTCCAAGAAGACCGTTTAATAATGCCAGTCCAAAATTACTTGTTGGAATCACTCCTGCAAAGAAATCTGCAATTGCTGTAGAAATTGCTACGATTGCAAATGCAATCGCAAGTGCCTCTGCGATATCGATCAGTGCGACCGGTTTTGCTTTCCAGTAACTTGCTGCCTGGTTTTCACTTTCACCACTTGCTTTTCTTGCTTCTACTTCATCAATATATGGATGTTTAAATTTCTTCAAGAAGAATTTAATTGTTGGAATTGCAATCAGTACAAAGAAATAAAGTGCCATCAAAAGGTTATCTGCTACCACTGAAGAAGATACCATATCTCCGCTTGCTCCAAATGCATCAGACATTGCTACCATGTTCACACTTCCTCCTGTGTATGAACCAACCATCATAGCTGCTATCTTGTGCAAATCTGCAATCTGGTTATGTAACAGATAAAATGCTACAATACCACCGACCAGTGTACCAACACCGCTGATTAGATAAATTACAAGCACACGTCCACTTTCTTTCCAGATTTTCTTCACATTTGCATTAAACAAAAGAAGTGGTACTGCAAGTGGTACAACATATGACCATACAAAATCATATGCCGGTGCATCTGTCGGGATTACCCGGATGTTAGAAAGAATCATAGCTCCAATCAAAGCAATAACACAACCTGTTACTTTTCCTGCCCATTTGTACTTCTGCTCCATCCAGATAGCTAATGCTGCGACGACTACTAATATTGCAAACAACGCCCACGTATTATCCGCACTAATTAATGTTTTCATATGAATTCCTGCCTTTCTCAATCCTATAAACAAGTTACTTTTTCGTATTCTTTATTTCCATACTTCTTTGAATACTCGATAAAAATTCTTATAGCCAATCTTGTCAAGATCTTCCTGACTGTATCCCCTCTTCTTTAATACTGCCAGGATATTCTTTGCTTCTGCCTCATTAGAAATACCGTCGCCACTCGGTGAATCGACATGATCACTGAATGTCTTAAGCGCCTCTCCTCCAAGGTAGTCATCAAAGTCAAATCCAAGACCAATATGATCGATTCCGATCAGATCAGCAATATACTCGACATGGTCTGCCAAATGCTCGACATTTTGTTCATCGTGTTTTTCAGAAATAAACTCTCTCATACTGTTCATTCCCACCAGACCACCAGTCTTAGCAATCGCCTTCAACATGTCATCTGTCAGGTTGCGCATTGCCGGACATACACTACGTGCATTGGAATGTGATGCAATAATCGGTCCCTGCGCCAGATCAATGACGCCCCAGAAACATTTGTCATTTAGATGTGATACATCCATCACCATTCCAAGATCCTGAATCCGCTTTACGGCTTTCTTTCCTGCTTCTGTAAGTCCCCTTGTTACATCCACCGGCCATCCGGTTGCCAATGCGTTTAATTCATTCCAGGTAAGCATTGCATGTCTGACACCTACTTCATCATAAAAATAGTTGATCATATCAATGTCTTCCCCGATCTGGCTTAACCCTTCCATTCCGGTTACGATATTTAATTTTCCTTCTTTTGTGCCTTTTTCAAAATCATCATACTTCTTCACAAAATTCAGAATATCTGCAGAATCTTCCATTTCCTGCTTAATACTCTTTACAATCTGTTTGGATCGTTTCACTGGATCACTATCATATGGTGGATCGATCCAGATTACGAAAATTCCTCCTGTAACACCACCTTCCTGGAACTTATGCAGATGATGCTTACGAAAAATATCTCTTTCTCCGTGATCTACTGCACGGCAAGTTACATCTGTCCACACATCTCCATGTCCATCAAAAATCATTCTATCTTCTCCCTTCTAACATTTTCAAGACATCTCACATACCGATTATTTTTTCACCACCCTCCTGTTTCATCAGATTAAGAGTCTTTTTTCATTTTTATATATGCACGCCATGTTGTTGCAAATTTTTTCCACTCGGTAAGACCATCTTCCTGGATTCTGGATCCGAGTGCCGCATGATGCGGTGCTTCTTTTACAACTTGTGGTGTAGTATATGCTTCTTCTGCAATCTGACGATATGCATCTACAAATTCATCAATATCATCCTTTGAGTAAGATTCTACAGGCTCTGGTGTAAAAGGTTCTGGAATGATTCTTGGATGATGACTTGTAAAATAATCTTGAAAACCATAATCCACGATTCGTCTGCAGATATCATCTGTCGTTACGCCTGTCTCGTCCGTCAATTCTTTCCAGCTCAGTCTTGCCTGTTCTAATCTGTATTTTCCTTTCGCATATGGCAAGGAAATTCCTTTTATCTCCAAAAGTTTTTTCAACATATAATTATTATTTAAAATCGACATTTCTGCAATCTGTTTCATTCCATCCGGGCCGAGAGTTCGAATATATGCATAGGTTCTCACAAGAACTGCAGGCACTCCATAAAATTTTCTTAACTTTCCAATGCTATCCGGACGATTGTAATCCAGATAATATTTTTCTCCGTCAAATTCTACTGTCGGTGCTGCAACAAACTTTGCAAGCTTCTCACATACGCACTGTGCTCCGGCTGCCGGTCCCTGACATCCGTGCGGTGAAGAAAAGGATTTGTGCAGATTATAATGACACATATCAAATCCTGCATCTCGCGCTCTTGTAATTCCGAACAGTCCATTTAAGTTTGCCTGGTCATATACGCATAAGCCTCCAACTGCATGAACAATATCTACAAATTCTTTAATTTTCTCATTGTAGATTCCGGTATCTTCCGGATTGGTGATCATAAGTGCGGCTGTATGTTCAGAAACGGCTGCTTTTAGAGCATCTATATCTGGCACACCGTTTTCATCTGGATATAAAGTGATTACCTTATATCCAAGCGTTGCAGCGGCACCTGGATTGCCCGGATGCGATAAAATGGTCGTAATAATCTCATTTCGCTGTTCACCCTCACCTCTGGATTCATGATAAGCACGAATTGTCTCTACATTTGCAAAGATTGCCTGAGTACCGCCTCCTGGCTGTAAGCTTACTTTATCCATACCCGAAATTGCCTTGATGTACTGCTCATCTCGATACATAATTTCCAAGATCCCCTGAATAGTCGACTCGTCCTGATATGGATGAACTTCGCTTAATTTTTCAGATTTCACCAATTGTTCGTGTATCTTAGGACTATACTTCATAGTACAGGTTCCAAGCCCGATATCAATATTAAAATCTGTTCCAATCGTCTCCTGAGATAATCTCATATAATGTCTGAGTACCTGCATCTGAGACATTTCCGGAAGTTTCGGTGCTTTTTTTCGAATCAGATTCTCTGGAAGCAGCGTTTCTACGGTTCCTGTTGCTTTTGTAACTTTTTCATCTGCCTTTGGAACCAGGACGCCTCGTTCACCTGGATTGCCAAGTTTCATAATTATAGGTTCGTCCCATCTTGCTTCGTGGAAATCCCGATTTGTCTTATAATATCCCATCACTATTCCCCCTTTACAATCCGCTTGAGGGCATCACGAAGATGCTCCATCTCTTCTAATGTCGTAATCTCTGATACACAATAAAGTGCACATTGCCCAAGCTCTGGGAAATCATGACTTAAGTCTTTTCCGCCAAATATGTTCTCTTTTAACAATTCTTTATTAATTTCTTCAACTGTCTTTCCAGTCTGGTTAAAATCTATTACAAACTCCTGAAACTTCGCATTTTCAAATCTCTTTGCCCGAACTTTCGGAATCTCATCTAAAATATCTGCCAGATATGCTGCGTTCTGAATAATCGTCTCACCGAGTTCGTACATGCCCTGCGGCCCCATACTTGCCAGGTACACACCTGCCGTAATTGCCCAGAGACCTGTTTCTGTTCCAAAATACTCTTTTGCATTCTCACGGCTTCCATGGGAGCTTCGATAATTCATCGCTCTTCCCCATCCATATGTATCTTCTTTCTCTGTCTCTGTAATTCCATACATATAAGTTGGAAATTGTTCTACCAGATCCATATTCTGATTACATGCAATAAATCCTGCCTGACCACCGCCGAACTGAATGTGCATTCCAAGAGGCTGTATATCTCCACATACAATATCAGCACCCTGATTTACCGGGCTCTCCATAATTCCAAGCGCTGCCACCTCTGTCTGTACAACACAATAAGCTCCTGCATCATGTGCCAGTTTTGCAATTTCTTCTCCTCTTGTCTCAAAGTTACCAAGATAAGTTGGATTTTCAAAAAATACAGCCGCAACATTTTTCTTTGCCAACTGTTCTTTCAACTCTTCCAGATCCATAAGTCCTGTCTCTGGTTCATAAGCTATTTTTCTTACTTCTGCCACATTTCTACAATACTGTACGACCTGTGAATATATTTCCGGATTCATAGTCTTCGGAACAAGAATCACTTTTCCAGCCATTCCTTTTTCTCTGACTGCTCTGACTGCCATACGAAGCGAAGATGCCACTGCCTGACCGCCGTCATAAGTTGTATAACTTACAACATCTGTGTCCAGAAGTTCTCCCATCATGCTTGTGTATTCAAAGATTGCCTGCATCTTACCATGATCAGAATATGTATCTCCGCAGTAAGCAGTCAGAAACTCACCTCTGGAATTTATCTCATCGCAAATTGCCGGCACCTGATGTTTGTAACACCCGGCTCCAAGAAAGCTCGTATATTCTTCCGTTGTAATATCACGATTCAAAATTTCCATCACATGTCTTTTCAGTTCATATTCACTTCTGATCGGTTCCGGAATATCTAATCGTTCTTTATACAGCAATTCATCTGGAATTATACTTTTGTAAATGTCTTCTACGCTGTTGATCCCCAATTCATCCAACATTGCCTTCTTATTCTCTGGTACACTATTAGGCATATATGGATGTACAAAACTGTTTTCCACAAGAATCACTCCTTTCATGGCAGTTCACTTATTGATTATATAAATATTTTTATTTATTTCACCTACGATACATACATTAGTCTTCAAACAGTGATTACGTCAAGTTATTTTGTTAATTTTTTGATATTTTTGCAATATTTTGCAAAAAATAAAATAAGAAGCCGACCATTTGTCGACTTCTTTAAATATTCCATAATATTCATCTTTACCAAAGGCTATTTGCAGATTCTTTCTTTATCCAACCTTGTAAATAGCAGAATCAGAATTTTTGAATATAATTTTATAATACCCCTTTAAATACTCATCTGCATCTGCATCGCCAGTATCTACATGCATCGGCTGCCCGCCAAGTCCTGCCAGTTTTTCTTTTGTTGCTACAATTTCAATCTGTTCTTTTCCTACTTTTCTGATTACCCGTGGACTAATCTGCTGATTTCCTCTTCCTAACAAAAAACCATTTCCACCAATACAGGTCACCAGAATTTTTATATGACTGTATGAATTGACACAGTTCCACAATTCTCTTTCATTCGCATCTCGAAGTATGATTTTACCATTTCTGATCACATCCACTCCACGGACAGTTCCATGTACTTTCTTTTTCCCAGTATCCTCCTGCTCGTCATTTTCACACAATAACTCTTTTATCTTCCAGGTCGTTCCTCCCGGGCCGATAATATAAACCCAGTCCTTTTCCATTCGCAAGATTGCCGCCCTCGCTATTATAGTTGCGGACTCGCCTGACCCCAAATCCAATTCTTTTGCCTTTTGTAAATGTTTTCCATCACTTAATACTTCCAAAAATCCGTACAATTGGGGGCTTATGTTTCTGGAATCTAAATCCTTCTCTTCAATATCAAGAACTTCCCTCATTTCATAAGACATCTCTTTTCCTTCAAGCCACCCTGCCAACATCTCACCTGCCTGATATGGATTACAGGCATAACACGCAGAATACATCTTCACTCCTGCCGGGATTCCAAGAACCGTCACATCCGTACCAACAGCTTCACAAATGTCCCTTGCAGTCCCATCTCCTCCACAAAACACGAGAAGATCCACCCCCTGTTCTTTCATAATTTGTGCACAAAGCTTCGTATCTTCTGCGCTGCTTGTATGGGCTTTGGGACATAACACCACATCACATGGGATTTTAAGTTTCTTAAGCAAAGCTTCTCCCATATTCCCTGGTGCACTTAGGATTGAAAAATTTTTCTCTCCCACCAATCCTTTATCTCCTGCAACTAAACTTGCGGTAAGATCTGCAATTTTGCTCATACAGCTTTCTGCTCTCTTGGGGGCTGTTCTTTCACAGCCTTCCAGCAAAAGCTTTTCTATTTTTTTGTAATTGTCACTTCCTTTTAGACCGGCTTTTCCACCAATTCCAGCATATGGATTTAGAATAAAACCTATTTTCTTTTTCTTAGTCTCCATCTTTTCCCCTGTGTCGCTGCTGTTTTATGTAAACTTTTTTATTGCTATATAATTTTAAAACTTTCTTTTATCGTTTTTATGTTATCAAATCAACAAATCCAAGAATAATCTTTACAACAAAAACTCACTCATAACATAGTTGCTGACATCGATTCCACGATCTGTAAGTTTCACAAAGTCTTCTCCATCTTCCAGAAGTCCTTTCTGTTCCATGTCTCTTATCACATTTCCATAAACGTTCTCCATGCTCTCACCATACATCTTAAGAAATTCTATTTTTGATACACCTTTCATCATACGCAGGCCAAGGAACATCGTCTCTTCCATCTGTGCAGATACAGTTAACTTTTCCGGCTCTTCTCCATAATTAAATCTACTGTTATTGATCAGTGATGCAGCTCCGGTTCCAATCCCCAGATATTCTGTTCGCTCCCAGTATCCGATATTATGTCTGCAAGCATATCCAGGCTTTGCATAATTAGAAATCTCATATCTTTCATATCCGTATTTTGAAAGTATTTCTTTCGTTCTCCAATACATCTTACGCTCTGTCTCTTCATCAGGTAATTCGTCTGCATGACGCCCTTCCCCATACTCCTCATAAAATGGAGTACCTTCCTCCACGATCAGACTATATGCAGAAATGTGTTCCGGGGCAAGCTCTGCCACTGTTTTTAAGTTTTCCTCCCAGTCAGTAAGACTTTGTCCCGGAATTGCTGACATCAGATCAACATTAATATTCTCAAATCCTTCTGCTCTTGCCATATGATATGTTTCAAGAAATTCTTCATATGTATGAATACGACCCAGTATCTGAAGTTCTCTATTTTTTGTAGATTGCAGGCCAATGCTTAATCGGTTAATTCCACATTTTTTATAACCGGAAAGCTTTTCCCTGTCTACAGTTCCTGGATTCATCTCAACTGTGATCTCTGCATTTTCTTCTACAACAAATGTATCACGGACTGCTGAAAATATCTGCTGCATCTGAAAAGCTGTCAAAGTAGAAGGCGTTCCCCCACCGACAAAGATACTGATAACACGGCAAGCCTTCGCCAGGTGCGCGTATGAGCGAATATCCTGACAAAGGCTTTTCACATAAGATTCCCTCTCATCCGCCGTTGACGGACCTGAGAGGAAATCGCAATATTTACATTTTTTTTTACAAAATGGTATATGAATATATAATTCTAATAATCTCATTATTTGTCATCCAACTTCAGTACACTCATAAATGCTTTCTGAGGAATCTCTACATTACCAACCTGACGCATACGCTTCTTTCCTTCTTTCTGTTTTTCAAGAAGCTTTCTCTTACGGCTGATATCACCACCGTAACATTTTGCAAGCACATCTTTTCGCATTGCTCTTACAGTCTCACGGGCAATAATCTTTCCACCAATAGCCGCCTGAATCGGGATTTCAAAGAGCTGTCTTGGAATCTCTTCTTTAAGCTTCTCGCACATCTTTCTTCCACGTTCATATGCAGTATCTGCATGGACGATAAAGGAAAGAGCGTCTACTTCTTCTTTATTGACCAGAATATCCAGTTTCACAAGTTCAGATCTCTGGTATCCGTCCATCTCATAATCAAAAGAAGCATATCCTCTGGATCTGGACTTCAATGCATCAAAGAAATCGTAGATAATCTCGTTGAGCGGCAGTCTGTAATGCAGAACTGCACGGGTCTCTTCAATATATTCCATGCCAAAATACTCTCCTCGTCTCTCCTGACATAGATCCATAATCGTACCGATAAATTCGGATGTTACCATAATCTCAGCCTTTACCATCGGCTCTTCCATATATTCAATCTCAGAAGGATCCGGAAGATTAGACGGGTTTGTCAGTTCTATGACATCTCCGTTCGTCTTGTATACTTTATAAATAACTCCCGGTGCTGTTGTAACAAGATCAAGATTATACTCTCTCTCCAGACGCTCCTGAATAATCTCCAGATGGAGAAGTCCCAAAAAGCCACAGCGAAATCCAAATCCAAGAGCAATGGAAGTCTCCGGCTCAAACTGCAGGGACGCATCATTTAATTGAAGCTTCTCAAGAGCATCCCGAAGATCCGGATACTTTGCTCCATCCGCAGGATACAGTCCACAGTAAACCATCGGATTCACTTTCTTATATCCCGGCAACGGCTCCTCGCAAGGATTCGCTGCATCTGTGATCGTATCTCCTACACGGGTATCTCCGACATTCTTCAAGCTGGCAGTAATATAGCCTACCATCCCTGCTTCCAGCTCATCACATGGAATGAATTGTCCGGCTCCAAAATATCCGACTTCAACGACATCTGCCTCTGCTCCTGTCGCCATCATACGGATCTTCGTACCTTTTTTCACGGTACCTTCACGGAGTCTGCAAAATACGATAACCCCTTTATAAGAATCATATAGTGAATCAAAAATCAATGCCTTCAATGGTGCTTTCGGATCTCCGCCCGGTGCCGGGATCTTTTCCACGATCTGCTCCAGAACCTGATCTACATTCAGCCCTGTCTTTGCAGAAATAAGTGGCGCATCATGTGCCTCGATTCCAATGATATCTTCAATCTCTTCAATGACACGGTCCGGCTCTGCACTTGGAAGATCAATCTTATTAATAACAGGCATTACATCCAGATCATGATCCAACGCCAGATATACATTGGCCAGTGTCTGAGCCTCTACTCCCTGAGCTGCGTCTACGACCAGAATCGCACCGTCACACGCTGCCAAACTTCTTGATACTTCATAGTTAAAATCTACATGTCCCGGTGTGTCGATCAGGTTAAAGATATACTCTTCTCCGTCTTTTGCCTTATATACTGTACGGACTGCCTGAGCCTTGATCGTGATTCCGCGCTCGCGCTCCAAATCCATATTGTCAAGCACCTGTGCCTGCATCTCGCGGCTCGTCAGAAGCCCTGTCTGTTCAATGATACGGTCTGCCAATGTTGATTTACCATGGTCAATATGAGCCACAATACAAAAATTGCGAATTTTACTTTGATCTATTCCTGCCACTTATCTTCTACCTCTTTATCTCTTTATCTTAAACTTTTTTCTATTATAATGATGTTGGAGTCAAAAGCCCCAACTATGATACCTGCAGATTGTTTCGTGCGATACACTCCCACAATGCTAATGCGCTACTTCTTTGGTGCACTATACTTCACAATGAATAACTCTACACTCATTGTATCACTGAGCCGTCCGGTCTTTACAGCTTCTTCTGTATCTGCCGCTTCTTCCATGATACCTTTTAGTTCTCTCATTGTAAAGCTTCTGCTCTGTTGCATGTATTTTCCTGCCACAAATGGATGAAGTCCCGCTTTTTTTGCGATGGTGCTTTTGTCTGCTCCCTGGTTCATCAGATCTTTTACCTGCAAAAGCAGACGGAATTGTCTCGCCAGCAAATATAAAATCCTCATCGGAGGTTCTTTTAACGCCAATAGATCATAATAATAATCCAAAGCTTTCCTTTGCTGCCTTGTTGCAACTGCTTCAATCATATCAAAAATCTTATTCGTGATCTGCGTCGTACAGATTGCATCAATATCCGCCACCGTAATCTCATTTCTTCCAAGCGTATAAGAAAACAGCTTTTCCATCTCCCGCTCCAGATTCTCCATGTCGGTTCCAGTTCGGGACAACATATATTCTGCAGTGGACTGCTTAATCTGCTTGCCTTCACGCTTTATATTACCAGCAAGCCACAAAAGCAATGTCTTCTCATCCTGTCTTCCAAGCTCGACCACTCTTCCAGTATCCTTTACGGCCTTATACATCTTACTCCGCTTGTCAACTTCACTCTCCACAAATACAAAGCAGACCGTTTCCGGCATGCTCTTAATATAATCTGCAAACTTTGCATCTGCATTCTTAAATAAGCCAGAATCTTCAATCACAATGAGACGCTTTTCTGCAAAAAATGGCATTGTCTCTGCCAGATCTATAATCTCCGGTACATTGATCCCCTTGCCTTCATAATGCGCATAGTTCACTGTATCACCTTCCGGAAGCACAGCTTTTGTCAATCTGTCACGGTACTGCTTTTTCAGATAAGCCTCTTCTCCATACAAAAGATATGCCTGCTTGATATTCCCTGTTTTCAAATCTTCATTCAGATTCTTCATAAGCTGTCGTTTCGCTCCCTTCCTTAAGAGTATACTGAATTTTCCCACCGAATTCAACCGTGATTTCAATTCCTCCACAATTTGCCGTATCTAAGATCCGGCTGCCGGTTTTTTCTAATCTTTCAATAGTTTCTCTGTGCGGATGCCCATATGAATTCTCTATCCCAGCCGATATGATTGTGTACTTTGGTCTGACTTTCTGAAGAAATATTTCAGAAGAGGAATTTCTGGAACCATGATGTGCCGCCTTCAATACCTCAAATGCTTTTTCAGGACAATATTTTTCTATAGATTCACAAAGTTTTTCTTCCCCTATACCTTCCACATCCCCGGTAAATAAAAAATCAAATTCCCGGTAACTGACAGATAAAACCATGGAAGCTCCATTACCAGTTTCTCCGGAATAATCACTCCCCGGACAAAGACAGAGGATTTTCATTCCCTGTTTTTCAATCTCCTGTCCTTGCTCCATAACCGCTACCTGCACTCCATTTTCTATTGCATATATTGCTAATTTCTTCAGGCTTTCGTCCCAGACACTTTCTTTTGGAAATACAAGCGTTTTAATCTTCACACCGATTTTCTGCCTCGATATCATTTCTTCAATCCCGTTCGTGTGGTCACTGTCACCATGGGAAATGAACACATAATCCAGTGTCCCGACTCCTTTCGATAACAGATATGGCTCGATCCTGTACTGCCCGACATTCTTCACATCACTGCTCCCTCCGTCAATCATACAGGTCATACCTCCGGGACTCTTTAAAAATATTCCATCACCTTGACCCACATCCAACACCGTCACTTGCATCTGCGACAAACTATCAAAACGGTGAAGCAGAACAAATAATCCCAAAGCACATAACATTCCTGTCAATATATTTCCACGTTTTCTTTGTTTTTCACATTCCTGTGTTTCATTGCGTTTCTGCCCTTTCGCATACTCTTTTTTCTGAGTACGTTTCTTTTCATAGTAGTATATAACACATATGACCACCACGCAGCCGTAGTAGAACAATATCTGCCAGATCTTAATTCTTCCAATAACGACTCTTGCCCCAGGAAGTTCCAAAAAAAACTCACAGCATCTTTCATAAATCGTCAGAATAAAACCACAGATTCCCAGCATACACTTTCCTGGAATCTTGAACATACCAGAGCACAACATACATATAAAACTTCCAGTAATTCCCAGGCTCAGCAAAATTGTCATGAGCGGAATTACAAGCAGATTTAAAAATGTTGCATAGAGTGGAAATTCATAAAAAAAATACAGAACAACAGGTAAAAGAAATAATTGCATTTCTATGTTGCTTATTATCATGCTTTTTATTTGTATTATCCAAGCCTTATTTTCTCTGTTTTTCTGAATGTCTATCTCTGTTCTTGTTTTTGCTTTCTCCATCTGTCCGGCTGGCATTATAACCACCACTGCAAATACTGCAAAAAATGACAGCCAGAACGCCCCGTCGTAAATACTGAGCGGCCGCCAGATGAGTACTACTGCCGCTGCCACAGAAAGTGCCGTCACACTGTCATAATGTCTCCCCGCGATTTCTGCACCTACCCGGAACAAATACATAATACCGGCACGGATCACAGATACTGTAACCCCAATCATCAATACATAAAGAAAGAAAAAGAATATGCCTCCGATTCCTCCTATCGTATAACTTCCTGTCAGTTTTCTAAGTAACTGATAAATTCCAATCCCGATTACCGACAGGTGCAAACCGGAAATTGCCAATATATGTCCGATTCCGTTCACCTGATATAGTTTTTTTATCTCTGGGTCCATCTGGGATTTTTCTCCAAGAAGTATGGTGCTTAAAATACTGCCGTTTTTCTCTCCCGCTTCACTCAGTAATGTATTTCTACAATGTACTCGTATATTCTCCAATACATTTTGTATCCGTTTTACTGTGTGGTCTGTTATTCTTAAAGTTTCACTCCATACTTTTCCGTGAATATTCTGCCTTTGATAATAGGCTTTCTGATCAAAATTCCCCGGATTACGCGCAGTTTCAAAAAAACTAAGCTTCCCTTCCGCCTCCACCTCATTTCCTATCTGTATCTTATTTTTCTTCTCATCATAAATGAGCATTCTGGATTCTTTTATTAACGATTGCTGACTTTGTTGATTTTGTTGACTCTGTTGATCTTTCTGAAAATAGACAGAACATTTTTTCAGATATAATATCTGATACTTTTCTTTTTCTTCTTTTTTATATACCTGGCCCCTGACAATCAGCCAATCATCTTTTTCTCCATATTGTTCAACAGGAGAAGGGCGAAGCTCTGACACGAACTTCGCACCCGCCCCGGCTGTCAGGATTCCGATTAAAATTGCGATCACCAGGCATAAACTGCATAGTGGTCTGTTCTTCAAATGATTAATCCTCCACAATATCTTCCCGCTCTGTAAGCGGCTGGCTAAGATCCACCTGATCCTGATACTTAAGATTTGAATCTCCATTAACCAGAATCTGTACTTTTGATGCACTTCCTCCTCGAATTATAGAATTTACGATAGAATAAATAGTAACTTCCGGCTGTATATCTGTCATATTCAAAAATCCATTATCAAAATTCACATAACATACATCATCTTTCACAGACACACCCAAAAGTACCGTATCCATAGGAATGACCTTTTTATAAGTTTCTGCAAAAGGCCCTTTCATCAGTTCTTCTACAATCAACTTCTCTTTCAATGTATTGCTATTGTACCGGACATGTTCTGTCTCAGTCACAAGCTTATCTCCCTCACTGTTTGCAAAATACAATTCAAGATCTACACTTTGATATGTATGAAGTGTGGAACCTATATTCTGAACAAAATATTCGTCATTCATAGCTCCGATTTCGTTCCCATTCGCATCACACAATGGATCCCCACCAATATATAATTTTACAGAATCAACCCCATCAATCTGTATCAGTGACTGAACCAGTGACGCACGAAAAAGAAGTTCCGGCACTTTTTTCACATTTTTATATTCCTGATTAAAAGATATCCCCAGTCGTCCATTTGTAAGTTCCCATTTTTCCACTTTTATCTTTTTGGGAAATGTACTCTTTACTTCTACATCTTCTGGATTTTTCTTCAGTTCTTTTAGCATAGATTCAATCTTCTCTTCCGTAGTATCCCCTTCTATTTGAACTTTTTCCTGTTCCAGTGCCTGGGTCTGTACATTTACATAATACAGTTCATAAGTTTCCTCACCCGTATCATTTTTCTTACAGGACATAAGGAGAGCCACACATATAAGAATCCCTAACAAAGCGGTAAATTTCCTTCGTTTATTCATACTGCCTCTCCTTTCTATGACACGTAAGTCAATGGAATTTTCACTGTAAATGTTGTTCCTTTTCCCGGCTGACTGTAAACCTTAATCGCACCTCTGTGCATAACAATTGCACTTCTTGCAATCGCAAGTCCAAGTCCGGTTCCTCCGATTTCTCTGGAGTGAGACTTATCTACCCGGTAGAATCTCTCAAAAATATGATCTGTCTCCTCCGGTGCGATTCCAATGCCGGAATCAGCCACTTCAATATAAAACAACTTGTGATCTGCATTTAACGCCACATGCACCCAGCCATTTTCCTGATTATATTTAATCGCATTTTCCACCAGGTTTGTAATTGCAAGCGATAATTTTACTTCATCTACCTCCGCAGTCACCGGTCGGAAACTTTCAAACACCACCTCTATATTATTTTTTGCCGCAATTGGACGAAGCTGTTTTAATATTCTTTCCACAAGAGTATTAATGTTCACGGAAGAAATATTCATCGTATCCGCTGTTTTGTCCATTTTAACGAGAGATAGAAGATCATTAATAATCTTGTTCTCACGCTCTATTTCTTCTGACAGATCCCCCATAAACTCCTTGTACAACTCCACCGGAACATCTTCCTGTGTCAGCAATGAATCTGATAATACCTTCATAGACGTAAGTGGTGTTTTCAATTCATGAGACACATTTGACACAAATTCTGTCCTTGAATCATCCAACACCCGGAGTCTTCCCAGCATTTTATTAAATGCTTCTGTCATCTGTCTCGTCTCTGTATATGCATTTTCATGGAGCATACTTTCATCATAGCCCGCCGTTGCATTTTCCAATGATCTGGTAATTCTGATGAATGGCCGGACCATAAGCTTACTGAATACCAGTGCTATAAGCACCCAGATGATCAGGATTACGCCTCCTACTGTTCTGACACTTGACCGAAGTTCATGAAGTGTATCTACGATCGTATCTGTGGACACACTGACTAACATAACGCCCTTTACTTCATTGGTCTGTGAATCAGCAATCGGTGAAGTCACTTCAATATAGCGGTTCCCTGAATCATAATGGCTGGTTCCCTGCCCTTTTAAACACTGAATCACATCACCTGAAACAATGGTCTTTCCATCGTCCATTCCATATGTATCTTCCATAATCTGAAAATTATCATCGATCAACATCACCCGGCCATTGTAAATATTTGTCAACTGGTCGAGTTCTGTCTTTATAAATTCTGAATTTTTTCCCTTCAGGTCACTGCTGTCACCCAATTGATTGCATAGAATTGTACATTGACTCTGAATCTCGGCAGTGCGTACATTCACTGCCCTTTTTTCATAAGTACTAAGGAGTACCCCTTCAATGATCAGCACCGGAATGATCCCTGCCAGAATGATCAGGGATCCAATCTGAAACCTGAGACTCCCTAGTCTGCTTCTTTTCAAATACTTCTTAACCCCTAAAATAATAACCAACTCCCCACTTCGTATGTACATACTTCGGATCACTCGGATTCTTTTCTATCTTCTCCCGAAGTCTCCGGATATGTACATCGACAGTTCTTGCGTCACCGGGATACTCATATCCCCATACGATATTCAGAAGATTCTCTCTGCTATAGACTTTATCCTGATTCATTGCAAGAAGCTCCAGAAGATCAAATTCCTTTGCTGTCAGATTCACTTCCCGTTCTCCGATCACAACTCTTCTTCCTTCGCAGTCAATCTTCATATCGCCTTTGACAATCTGTCTTCCTTCCGGCCGTTCCTCTGTCTGTCTTTCGGTTCTTCTCATGATTGCCTTGATTCTTGCCTTCACTTCCAGAATGTTAAATGGCTTCGTGATATAATCATCTGCACCATATTCCAGTCCGAGGATCTTGTCCATATCCTCGCCTTTTGCTGTCAGCATCACAATTGGCACATCAGAAAATTCACGTACCTGCTGACACACCTGAAATCCATCCAGTTTAGGCAGCATCACATCCAAAAGTATAATGTTATACTTATTCTCACGAATCAGTTTCAATGCTTCCTCACCGTCATAGGCACAGTCCACATCCATACCATCTTGTTCCAGACTGAACCTTATTCCCTTCACAATCAGTTTTTCATCGTCTACTACTAATACTTTTCTGCTCATTGCCAGTCTCCCCTGTCAAATCTTAATCTGATCTTTTAATTTCTGAAAGGTCCCCTTTTTGATTCCTTCTACTTCCATAAGCTCTTCTATTGAGCGGAATTCGCCATGTTCTTCCCGGTATTTTAAAATTGCCTGTGCACGCACATCACCAATTCCATTTAATGTCAGCAATTCTTCTTTTGAAGCTGTATTCAAATTAACTTTTCCGTCATCCTGCCCGGATACATTTTCCGCAGCCTGCACACTGAATGTCTCATCACTCTCAGATGCATTTCTGGTTGACGTAACTTTTCCGGAATCTACCTCTTCCTGTGACGGAACATAAATCTGCTGCCCGTCCTTTAGAAGCTCTGCCTGATTCAGATAAGAAAAAGCGGCAGTTGTAGTCATACCTCCTGCTGCCTCTATCGCTTCAAAAACTCTGCTATCCTGTTGTAATTCATAGACTCCTGGCTGATTTACATAGCCGCACACATGTACATACAGCTTCTCTGGTCTATCTTCTGTGTCAGGCACCGCATCATCTTTCTTCTTAGCAGTGTCTTCTTCCTTCACTTTTCCGACATCTTCTGTGGTATCTTCTCTTGAGTCTTCCGGTGTACTTTCCGGTTCTTCTTCCCTGACAGACACTGTCTTAAGATCTGTCTCCTGTGACTTTTTCTGGCAGCCCACACAAAATACCACGCACATAATTACAACTACGCTTCTGATAAAATACCTGTAATTCCACCTTGTCCTACTCATATGTCCTCCTTTGTAATTCTCATACAAAGTGGCTTGTACCCTCAAAATGTAAGACAGTTTTATTTTACTATCTCCATTCCAAAATTGCAACTGCGATCCGCCAAAGAGACGTAAAATCACTTCTATTATTTCCACTGAAAAATTGCAATTCCAATCAGCGCTATCCCCATGCCGATTACTTTTCTCCATTCCAGAGGTTCTTTATCAACCCCAAACAATCCGAGAAGTTCAATCCCATAAGCTACGATCAACTGTGCGATAACGATCAGTAATGCTGCTTTTGCCGGGCCAAGCTGGTTCATTGCCCGAATTACTGTAAGTGTAATTCCAGCTCCGATCACTCCTCCCAAAAGCAGATATCTGGGCTCTACTTTCATAAGTACCATCGGATTATCTCTACCTGCAATCAGCCAGGCAATCAGACAGACGGCAAATGCCGTAAGCTGCACCCATGCATTGCCAACCCACATACCTGTCGTCTTGGTAACTTCTGTATTAAAAACACCTTGTATACTCATCAATGCCCCTGATAAAAGAGCAATAAAAAAACCGACCATTGTGATACCTCCTTACCTGTCGTAATTAGTATATCCGTGCGTCGGTTTTTATATTCCTTTTTATAAATGCCAGATACATTTCATGATGCCTGCGGATTGCTCCACATTTTTTCACTCTGCTATTATTACAGAACCTTTTTCAAAATCTCCAGCATCTCATCTACATGCTCTTTTTCAATCACAAGTGGCGGAACCAGGCGAAGTACATTCCCCTTTGCACTGATAATAAGAAGTCCTTCTTTCAGTGCCTCCGAGCTAATCTCTCCTACCGGCTTCTTAACCTTAATCCCCTGGATAAGTCCAATTCCTCGTCTCTCCAGAACTGCGTCATTTGCTGCAACAAGTTCATCTAGCTTTTCTGTCAGATACGCGCCAATCTCACGCACATGAGCTGTGAGATCGTATTTTTCAAATAACTCCAGCGTCTTGGCAACTGCTGCACACGCCAGCGGATTTCCACCATAAGTTGTTCCGTGATCTCCCGGCTCAAGAGAATATTCTGCCACTTCTTTTGTCATGGCAAATGCTCCTACCGGAACTCCATTTCCAATTGCTTTTGCCATTGTCATGATGTCCGGTTTTACACCATATCCCTGCCATGCAAACATAGAACCTGTACGTCCCATACCACACTGAATCTCGTCACAAATCAGAAGAATTCCTTCTTCATCACAAATCTGGCGGAGTCCTTTCATAAATTCATCAGTAGCCGGAGTGATTCCGCCTTCCCCCTGAAGAGCTTCCAGAATAATTGCGCATGTCTTATCACTTACCAGTGCTTTTACACTGTCAAGGTCATTATATTTTGCAAATTTCACGCCCGGTATCAGTGGCTCAAATGGCGTTCTGTAATGCTCTGTTCCGGTAACAGACAATGCTCCCATACTTCTTCCATGAAAAGAATCTTCCATAGCAATGAACTCATAACGTCCGGTACCTTTTTTGTAAGCATATTTTCTGGCAGCTTTTAATGCACCTTCAATTGCCTCCGTACCACTGTTAGTAAAAAATACTTTATCCATCTCACATGCTTTCAAAAGTGCTTTTGCTGCTTTTCCGCAAGTTGTATTATAGTATAAATTCGAAGTATGTGTCAGAAGATCGATCTGATTTTTTAATGCAGTCTTATACTCTTCATTACTGTATCCAAGTCCACATACCGCAATTCCTGCCGCAAAATCCAGATACTTCTTTCCTTCTGTATCATAAAGATAAACACCCTCACCATGATCTAAGACAACCGGAAAACGGTTATATGTATGGACCAGTTCTGAGTTTGTCTCTTCCATATATGTATTTGTCTGATTATTCTCCATCATAATACCTTCTCTCACTGTCATTTAAAATAGCTGTACCAATTCCTTTGTTTGTAAAGATTTCAAGCAGCAGGCAGTGTGGAATTCTTCCATCCAGAATATGAACCCTGGATACCCCACTCTCAATAGCCTCGATACAGTTGTTGATCTTCGGAAGCATTCCGCCACCGATATATCCATCTCCCACCAGCTTATGAGCCTCTGATACTGTCAGTTCAGAAATCAGTGTGGATGAATCCTGTGGATCCTTATAGACTCCTTCAATATCTGTCAGAAATGCAAGCTTCTCTGCTTTCATAGCTTTTGCAATCGCACATGCTGCATCATCTGCATTAATATTGTATGTATTGTTGTCATCGTCCAATCCTACCGGGCAAATGATCGGAAGGAAATCTTTTTCCAGAAGATCGTAAAGAATATCTGCATTTACATTTGTCACATCACCGACAAATCCGATATCTTCACCATTTGCATATTTTTTCTTTACAGAGAGAAGTCTTCCGTCTTTTCCACTGATGCCGATTGCGCGGACTCCCAGGCTCTCTACAAGCTGAACAAGACTTTTATTTACCTTGCCCAGAACCATCTCAGCCAGCTCCATAGTTGCCTCATCGGTCACACGAAGTCCATTCTTAAATTCCGGTTTCATACCAACTTTTCCAACCCAGCGGCTAATTTCCTTGCCGCCGCCATGAACAATGATCGGTTTGAAGCCTACCAGTTTCAAAAGTGTGACGTCCTGAATGACTCTTGCTTTGAGTTCCTCGTCAACCATGGCACTTCCACCATATTTTACTACGATAATCTTACGGTTAAAACGCTGGATATATGGAAGCGCCTCAATCAGTACTTCTGCTTTATCCAAATATTGCTGCATATCTTTATTCATGTCCAAAAACTTCCCTTCTGTCGTCCAACTACTAGTTTCTAACAATTATCTGTACTTTAACTTCTATAATCTGCGTTAATATTGATATATTCATGTGTCAGATCACAGCCCCATGCGGTCGCACTGTAATCGCCCATTTTGATATCTGCCGTTGCTGTGATCTCAGGCTCAGATAAAATCTTTGTGGCTACTTCTTCACTATAATCTGTTGCCACACCATTTTCAATAATCTGAAGCTTTCCAGCTTTACTTTCAAAGAACAGATCCACCTTTTCCGGATCAAACTGTACACCGGAATATCCCATTGCACAGAGAATTCTTCCCCAGTTTGCATCATGTCCGGCAATTGCAGCCTTTGTAAGATTGGAGCATACAACTGATTTTGCAAGTGTCTTTGCCTGCTTTATACTCTCTGCTCCTACGACTTTCACCTCAAATAAAGCAGTCGCTCCTTCTCCATCTCCTGCCATTTTCTTGGCAAGTGTCTCGTTGACCATGTGAAGTGCCTCTTTAAATGTCTCATACTCCGGACTTGCGTAAGTGATCTCCTGATTGCCTGCCAGACCATTTGCAAGAAGAATTGCTGTATCATTAGTAGATGTATCTCCATCTACAGAAATCATGTTATAAGTATCTTCTACGTCTTCACTCAGCGCCTTCTGCAGTGCCTCTTTTGTAATTGCAGCATCTGTTGTGATAAATGCAAGCATCGTGCACATATTCGGGTGGATCATACCGGAACCTTTGGACATCCCTCCGATTGTGACTGTCTTGCCGCCAATCTCTATCTCAACTGCCATCTCTTTTTCTACTGTATCAGTAGTCATGATTGCAAGAGCTGCATCGTGTCCGCTCTGTAGACCTTCTGCTTTCTTTCCTGCCAGCACCTGGATTCCGTCCACCAGCTTCTGCATCGGAAGCTGCATTCCGATGACTCCTGTGGAACCAACCAGGACACCTGCTGCATCAATATTAAGCACTTTCGCTGCTGCCTCGGCTGTCTCTTTGCAATATCCCATGCCTTCTTCACCGGTACATGCATTGGCAATTCCTGAGTTTACAACAACTGCCTGCACGCCTGCGCCACTGTCTACTATCTGGCGATCCCATTTAACCGGGGCTGCCTTTACAACATTTGTTGTAAATGTTCCTGCAGATACACAAGGCACCTGGCTATAGATCAATGCCATGTCGGTACGTCCCTGATATTTAATCCCTGCGGCTGTACTTGCAGCCTCATATCCCTTCGCAGCTGTTACGCCGCCTTTTATCTGTTTCATATATTCCTCCTGAAGTTTCCTTCTATTTATTCATTTGTTTTACAAAGCATTTTCTTCATATTCAAGAATGCCTCTGCATTCTTATGATGCCTGCAGATTGCTCTGCACTTCGCACTTGCCTCATTCTCAGTTACTGAATAAATGCAGTGATATTCGCCTCATTTAATATAAAGTCGTAATAATTCAAATCTTCCCGCTTCTTCCAGCCAATCTCTTTCCAGAATGCATTTCCTATATCATTCTTTGTAAATGCAATTAAAGAAACATTGTTGATTCCTTCTGTTTTTAGTGCTTCCATTGCAAATACAACCATTGCTTTTCCGATTCCGCGCATGCGGTATGCTTCATCCACACAGACATGATAGAGACACCCCCTTCTTCCATCATGTCCACATAAAATAGCACCAACAATCTTATCATCTTCAACTGCCACCACACTCGTTGTTGGATTTCTCTTTAAGAAACGCTCCACACCTTCTTTTGAATCATCCACACTTCGAATTCCAAAACCATGTATTTTCATCCAAAGATTATGCACCTGTTCATAATCTTCAATTGTCATTGTTCGTATCATTTTATTTCTCCCCTCAGATTTGTTCTATGGGAACATCGGAACAAGTTCCAGTCCTTCGCTTTCCGGAAGTCCGAAAAGAAGGTTCATATTCTGAACCGCCTGTCCAGCCGCACCTTTTACAAGGTTATCGATAGCTCCCATCATAACAATACGGTTCGTTCTTGGATCCAATTTGAATCCGATATCTACATAATTGCTGCCTTCTACCCATTTTGTCTCCGGACATACGCCTTCACCAAGCACACGCACAAACTTCTCGTCTGCATAATATTTATCATAAATTGCTTTTACTTCTTCACCTGTTACATCTTTTTTCAATGTAGCATACTCTGTTGCCAGTATTCCACGATTCATCGGAACAAGATGTGGTGTGAAACTGATGGTCACATTTTCACCTGACGCATATCCAAGCTGTTCTTCAATCTCCGGTGTATGTCTGTGAGATGCTACACCATAAGCTTTCATGTTCTCATTGACTTCACAGAAAAGATTCGGAACCTTTGCTCCTCTTCCTGCTCCGGAAGTACCGGATTTCGCATCTACAATGAGTGTTCTCATATCAATGATCCCTTCTTTTGCCAGCGGATATGCTGTCAGAATAGAGCAAGTTGTATAGCAGCCCGGATTAGCGATCAGTCTTGCGCCTTTTACTTTATCACGGTTCACTTCGCAAAGTCCATAAACAGCTTCTTCAATAAATTGCGGACTCTTGTGCTCGATACCATACCATTTTTCATATACCTTAACATCTTTGATACGAAAATCTGCACTTAAATCTATAATTTTTGTCTTGCCTAAAATATTCTCGTTAATGACAGAAGCCAGAAATCCCTGAGGAGTCGCTGTAAAAATCACATCTACCTGATCTGCCAATGCTTCGATATTGTCATCCATGCATTTTGCATCTACAATCTGAAACATATTGCGATATACATCTGCATACTTCTGATCAATATAGCTTCTTGAGCCATACCACACAATTTCTGCCTCCTTATGTCCCATTAAAATACGAACGAGTTCTCCACCTGCATAGCCTGTGGCTCCGATGATTCCTACTTTTATCATTTTTGTACCTTCCTTATATTGTAAAATCTAAAATTATCTAAGGTATGTGACAGCTAATTGCAGACACAACCAGTTTTTTTCGCCCGTTGTGCCGCTTATCTCTGACTTCTTCCGCAAACTCGCCAAAAGGCGGCTCAAACAGTGCTTCAGAAGTCAGGCTATGCTCACGGACTTACCAAAAAACTGATTGACTGTCTGAAATCAGCTCTCACATACCAATTATACTTTTACTACTTAAATATGGCGTCAAAACCAGGGGCGTTCCACCTTACCTTTACCGGATAAAATGAGCTGGTTCTTTCCCCGTTGCTTTGTTGACCAAAGTATCATTATGCTCCATCTTTACTTTGTTGGTCAAACTATCATTGTATACACTTCAAGCTATGTGCATGATTATACAACTTATATGTATAATATTCAAGTGTTTATGCATAACTTTTTAATATTATGCATATTATCCAATCTCATGAATACTTTTGCACAATTTCACAGCATATTTTAATCTTTACGCTTTATCCTTCTGCCTGTAAAAGTGCAACATATGATGAACTTTCGTCCCCAAGTCTACCTCTTAATTCTCTCTAAGAAACTTGCAAAATTCGTAGAACTCCATATTTGCTATCGAAAGTATTATGACCGTCCGACTTTGCATTATGGAGACAAGACTGTAAAAATCATGGTAGCCTTTGCTGACATGATTTTTGTTCTGTCAGGCTTGTCGGAATGCTTTGTGCAACGGAGTGACGGCTCAAATACTTTCGTAAGCAAATTCATAGTTTTTTCTGTTTCTTACGGGCGAATCTGTCCATCTCCAAAAATCACATACTTTGTCGTGGTGAGTGCTTCTAATCCCATTGGTCCTCTTGCATGCAATTTCTGTGTGCTGATTCCTATCTCTGCTCCGAATCCGAATTCAAATCCGTCCGTAAATCTGGTCGATGCGTTGACATACACTGCTGCCGCGTCGATTTCATCCTGGAATTTCAGCGCATTTGTATAATCTTTTGTAATGATGGACTCGGAATGTCCGGTGTTATACTTATTAATATGTGCAATCGCTTCTTCTATAGAAGAAACTGTCTTCACGGAAATGATCGCATCCAAGTACTCTGTGCCCCAGTCTTCTTCTGTTGCCGTCACAATCTCCGGTACAATCTCGCGAGCACACTCATCCCCCCGGACTTCTACGCCTTTTTCACAAAGTGCTTTATAAATAACCGGAATGGCCTGTTCTGCGATTTTTTCATGAACCACAAGTGATTCACATGCATTGCATACGCCAAGTCGCTGCGTCTTTGCATTGACAATAATCGGGACTGCCATGTCAAGATCTGCTGTCTCGTCCACGAAAATGTGACAGTTTCCAGTTCCTGTCTCAATAACCGGAACTGTACTGTTCTGCACTACATTTGCAATGAGTCCTGCTCCTCCTCTTGGTATCAGTACATCAATATATTTATTTAGCTTCATCATTTGATTGACAACTGCACGATCTGTATTTTCAACAAGAAGAATCGCATCCTCTGGAAGATTACATTTTTTCAAACCTTCCTGAATCACTTTCGTCACTGCAAAATTGGAATGGATTGCATCAGAACCTCCACGTAGGATTACAACATTTCCTGTCTTAAAGCAAAGTCCAAAAGCATCCGCTGTAACATTCGGTCTGGATTCGTAAATAATTCCCACAACGCCAAGCGGTACGACTCTTTTTCCGATACGAAGACCATTCGGTCTGACTTTCTCCCACAATGTCTGTCCAATCGGATCCTCCAGATCAGCAATCTGTCTGAGTCCTTCTGCCATTCCTTCAATTCTTTCTTCCGTCAGGCGAAGACGGTCAATCAGAGATGCTTTCATACCGTCTTTCTCAGCTTTTTCAATATCCTTTTCATTTTCTGCCATAAGATAGCTTTTCTGATTTTCCAGTTCTTCCGCTACTCTTCGAAGTCCTTCGTTTTTCTGGTTCTGAGAAAGATGCTGAACCTGTGCAGAAACTGATTTTGCACGCTTCCCAATCTCGTGTATGTAATCCATATGACGCCCTCCTTTTAATCATTCGAATAAACCGATTCCTACTCGATGTGCAATTAATCCTATCTTGTCTTTTTTATCTTATCCTTTTGAGATGATTTGTCAAGTTTTTCTCAGCGGACATTACTTCTTATTCCTCCGTCAATTACATTTCAAACTTCCACCTATATAAAAATATTTTTGAATTTACTCTTGCGTTCCATGATACCATTGTGCTACACTACACCTACATCAAATTTCGGGCACGATATTTTCATTATTTTCAATGCCCTCGGAAATCCCCAGCCAGGATTTCATTTCTGAATTTCATTTGCTTTTTCAGCAAAGAATTCACTCAGATTTTTGATGAAGTTACTCGTTCACCGCAGCTTTCAGTGATACCTGGCACTGGTATAGCTACAGTTTCATCGGACAAATGATACGGTACTTCTGAATTTACACTCTTTTTGCATTGTCTTTTTATACTCAAAATGTTAAAATATATTCAGAAAGTTTCCATGTCAGATTCGTCCAGAGAGGAGACCTATGGAAACAAACAACACGACAACTTCAAATGGGGTACACAATGCTCACGCAAAAGACAACGCTGCTAAGATTGTATTCGGAGACCCGGTGCTCTGCGCTCAATTCTTAAAAGGATATACGGACATTCCTCTTTTTAAGGAGATTAAGCCCGAGGATATTGAAAATGTTTCTTCACATTTTCTACCTTTATTTCAGGAATCCAGAGACTCAGATACTGTAAATAAAATCCGCATAGGTAATTCCGAAATCTATCTGATTGCACTCATTGAACATCAATCGGAAAATGATTTTGACATGTCCTTCCGGATACTCCGTTATATCGTATTTATCTGGACAGATTATGCTGCGCAACAGGAAAAGCTGCATAAAGGCATTACAAAATCCAAAGCTTTTCTTTATCCGCCAATCCTGCCCATTGTATATTATGAGGGAACCAGTACATGGTCTGCACCGTTGAACTTTAAGGATCGCGTTTTTTTGAGTGACGCCTTCGGAGATTATATACCAAGTTTCAATTACCTGGTTGTTCCATTAAACAAATATTCCAAGCAGGATCTGATTGAAAAGAATGATGAGCTCTCTTTAATCTTTCTCATCAACCAGCTTCAGAGTTCTTCAGAATTTCATGACTTAAAAGATATACCGAAAGAATACACGGAACATCTTACCGACAATACCCCTGATTATCTATTAAAAATAATTGGTAAAGTGATTGCTGTTCTTCTTCATAAACTAAATCTACCAGATGAAGAAGTCTACGATATTACTGATCAAATCACAAGGAGGAAATTCAGTATGATGTTTGACAACTTTCAAGCTTATGATGTACAGGAAACCAGACGGGTCAGCCGCGAAGAAGGTCGACTTGAAGGCAAAATTGAAGGCAAGATTGAAGGAGAACAGCTGCTTTTAATCAAACTGGTGATCAAGAAATTAGAAAAAAATTACTCTGCCGAACAAATTGCTGAAATTCTTGAAGAATCTCTGGATACCATTCAGCCAATCTATGATATCGCCCTACGTCAGGCACCTGATTATAATACTGATAAAGTTTTTGAAGAGTTAAACTCAAATAAGTAGCTTTCTCCGGTATCTTTTTATAAAGATTAGATATTAAATAACTTTCCCTTTTGGGGAACAGCAAAAAAATGTACTCCAAACAGGCGTTGACCCAACAACCAAAAAGAGAAGGTACATCTCTAAAATTCCAAATTTAAAATGCACCTTCTCTTTTATCATTCTAAAATCATCTCTAATTTTCTAAGCTTCATCAATAGCTTTTCCAATATCATGTCTCATATACTTATTGTCAAATTTTACCCATTCTGTTGCTGCATAGGCATTAGCTCTCGCTTCTTTCAAGTCCTTTCCTTTTGCTGTCACATCAAGGACACGTCCTCCGTTTGTAACGATCTGGTCTCCGTCAAATTTTGTTCCGGCATGGAAGCAATAGTAACCATCGTGTTTATCAAATTCCTCCAATCCTGTGATTGGCAGACCTTTGTCATATTTTACCGGATATCCGTCACTTGCAAGCACGACACACACTGCTGCATTGTCTTCGAACTGAAGGTCGATCTGATCCAATGTTCCATTAATGCAGGCTTCCATGACTTCAATAATATCATTCTTCATTCTTGGAAGTACGACCTGAGCCTCCGGATCTCCAAATCTGGCATTATACTCCAGTACTTTCGGTCCGTCTGGTGTCAGCATGAGTCCGAAGAAAATAATTCCTTTGAACGGGCGGCCTTCTGCTTTCATGGCATCGACTGTTGCCTGATATACATATTTGTTGCAGAAATCTTCAACTTCCTTTGTATAAAATGGACTTGGTGAAAATGTTCCCATTCCTCCAGTGTTGAGTCCAGTATCTCCATCTCCGGCACGCTTGTGATCCTGAGCACTTGTCATGGTCTTAATTGTGTTGCCATCTACAAAAGAAAGTACGGAAACTTCACGACCTGTCATAAATTCTTCAATGACCATCTCATTTCCTGCAGAACCGAATTTCTTATCCAGCATAATCTCTTTGACACCATCTTTTGCTTCCTCCAGTGTATTGCAGATCAAAACTCCTTTTCCAAGAGCCAGTCCATCTGCTTTTAATACAATTGGAAATTTTGCCTCTGTCTCCAAATACTTAATTGCCGCTTCCGGATCTGTAAAATTCTCATATGCTGCAGTTGGGATATTGTATTTTTTCATTAAATCTTTTGAAAATGCTTTGGAGCCTTCTAGAATTGCTGCATTTTTCTTTGGACCGAATGCACGAATCCCTGCTGCTTCCAGTTCATCTACAAGGCCACCTACAAGCGGATCGTCCATTCCTACAATTACAAGATCTACTTCTTTTTCCTTAGCAAAGGCTACAATCTTATCGAACTCCATCGCTCCGATAGGTGCACATTCTGCCAGTGCTGCAATTCCGGCATTTCCCGGTGTACAGTAAATCTTATCGACCTTCTCACTCTTTGCAACACTTTGTGCAATTGCATGCTCTCTTCCACCGCCACCTACGATTAATACTTTCATTTTATTCCCTCCTGCTGCTTTTATGATATAGGTTTTCATGTATCAAAACGAACTGCAAGTTTCCCTACAGTTCGTATTCTTACTATATAATATGAGTTCTTCCATCCTCTACTTTTACTTTTCCATTTGCAATCAAGTCAATTGCTTTCGGAAGTATCTTCCACTCTGCCTGCTCCATGACACGTCTCTGCAATACTTCCGGTGTATCTCCTTCTTCAACTTCCACTGCCTTCTGTAAAATAATCGGACCGGTGTCTGTTCCTTCATCTACAAAATGAACCGTCGCGCCCACAACTTTGACTCCTCTTGCGAGTGCTGCCTCATGAACTTTCAATCCATAATAGCCTGTTCCGCAAAATGACGGAATGAGAGACGGATGGATATTAATGATGCGATTGCGGTATTTTGCAATCATTTCTGGCGGAATCACTACAAGGAATCCTGCCAACACAATCAGATCTGGATTCAGTTCATCCATCTTCTCCAGAAATTTCTGATTGAATGTTGCTCTGTTGGCATAATCTTTTGGGGAAATGCAGCAATTTGCAATTCCATGTTTTTTAGCCCGCTCAAGTGCATATGCATTTTTATTATTGCTGATCACGCCTGCAATCTTCGTATTCGTAATTGTCCCATTTTCCACCGCATCAATAATAGCCTGAAGATTCGTTCCGCCACCAGATACAAGAACTACTACATTTAACATAATGTAACTCCCTTTTCTCCGGCCTCAATATGACCAATCACATACGGTTTGTCTCCTGTTGCTTTAATTGCTTCCATAGTCTTATCTACATCAGCCGGATCAACTGCAACAATCATTCCAATACCCATGTTGTATGTATTATACATCGCATGCTCATCAACATTTCCTTCTTTTGCAAGTTTTGTGAAAATTGGCGGGATTGGATAGCTGTCTTTTTTAACAACCGCTTTCACTCCATCAATCAGCATTCTTGGCACATTTTCATAGAAACCGCCACCTGTAATATGGCTGCATGCTTTTACAGTCACACCTGCATTTTTAATGCTCTTTAATGCTTTCACATAAATTCTGGTCGGAGCAAGAAGTGCCTCGCCAAGTGTTGTTCCAAGATCATCATAATATGTGTCCAGAGACTCTTTTGTCATGTCAAATACTTTTCTTACAAGAGAAAATCCATTGCTGTGCACTCCTGTAGATGCCATACCGATCAGAACATCTCCGTCTTTTAAATTCTCACCTGTGATCATATCCTTCTTATCACATACACCAACTGCAAATCCTGCAAGATCATACTCATCCTCCGGCATCAGTCCCGGATGTTCCGCAGTCTCGCCACCGATCAGTGCTGCTTCTGACTGGATACAGCCTTCTGCCACACCACTTACAATAGAAGCAATTTTCTCTGGGTAATTCTTTCCACATGCAATATAATCCAGGAAGAATAATGGTTCTCCACCTGCACAAGCGATATCATTTACACACATTGCAACTGCATCAATTCCGATAGTATCATGCTTGTCCATGATCATAGCCAGTTTTACTTTTGTTCCACATCCGTCTGTTCCTGAAAGAAGAACCGGCTCTTCCATTTCTTTAATCTTTGCAAGAGAAAATGCACCGGAAAATCCACCAAGACCGCCAAGTACTTCTTCGCGCATAGTTTTCTTTACATGCTCTTTCATAAGTTCTACTGATTTGTAACCAGCCTCGATATCCACACCTGCATTCTTATAATCCATAACTCGTCTCCTTATGTACGTTTATTGTATTTTTATTTACTGATCTTTTTACTTAGATGCCAGATATGCCTCATATCCAACTTCATCTAATTTTGCTGCTTTTGCTTTCACTGCCTCTTTCTGTCCGGTTGTATAATCTTTTAACTTCTGAAGTAATGCGTCATCGGAAGCTGCAAGGATCTTTGCAGCAAGAATCGCTGCATTCTTTGCTCCGTCAATTGCTACTGTTGCTACCGGAACTCCCGGTGGCATCTGCATAATAGAAAAGACTGCGTCCATTCCGTCCAGATTCTTTCCCGAAAGCGGAACCCCGATAACCGGAAGGGCAAACAATGCTGCACACATTCCCGGAAGGGCTGCTGCCATTCCAGCTCCCGCGATCATAACTTTCATTCCGCGTCCTTCTGCACTGCGTGTCCACTCGATCAGTTCATCCGGCTCACGGTGTGCGGAGATGATTGTCATCTCATAATCAATTCCTAATTCTTCCAGCATGACTGCTGCTTTGCTCATGACCTTAAGGTCTGAGTCACTTCCCATTATAATTCCTACTCTTGGCATAGCATTCACCCTTTCTTATAAGTTCAACAAATAAATCATACCCTATTTATTAGAATTTTTCAATGGTTCATTTAAAATCTCTGTACCTGGAAGCACAAATATTCCGTCACGGATAATTTCTATCTCTTTTCCATCCGCGCATTCTACGGTAATACTCTTCAATTCTTCATAAGGAATCGTAATATCTGTATGACAATGGAAATATGCTGCTGAGACGTCTTCTTTTCTCTGAATGGATACCGAATTATCTCTTGCCACAATTTCTTTACCATTTGGATTGTATACTTTAATGTCCTCTGCCCAGCTATAGCATGTGTCGCCAACTGCAAAATGTGGTCCCATTTTCTCGGCGATCAGAATTGGCATCTTATCGGCAATATTGTATTTCTTCGCTGCTACATACGCAGTCGTGTTCGTACCGATTGCAAATTCGCCAAGCGGCAATGTCGGGTGACGATAAAGAACATTATCTAAAAAGTATTCTTTATTCTCCAGTTCATGTTCAAAGTTCTTGCAGCTGTAATCTGCCACCATTCCATTTGAAAACGTTACTTCCAGATCTTTGTATAATAGTTCATTCAGGTAAACCTGACTTACATGAAGAACCCCGTTCGTTCCTTCCAGAACCGGTGATGTAAAAACTTCTCCCACTGGGATGTTAACATCTGCCACGCAGTTTTCAAAAATCGTCTCCTTCTTTGGATCTTTCAATTTATAAAGTTGCACCCGAAGATCTGTATGGTTACCGTTGTTTCCAAGAATGTGCACACTTGTTCCCTGATCTAATGCATCAATAATGGTCTGTTGAACCTTCTCATAAACTTTTGCATCTAATGTATTGATCTTGATAATCTCATCAAAAATCTCTTCGTACTGATCTCCAATCTCCGGAACAGGATACGCTACGATTGTGAAACTTCTCTCGTCTCCCGGAATATAGCTATTTACAATCTGACTGGATTTACTGTCATATTCAAGCGAGATTTCCTTCTGCTTATCATTAAGTTTTACCGCCTCTGATTTTGACACTGGTGTAAATGGCTCCTCGCCAAATGTCTCCATGCATGCCGGACCTGCATGACGTCTTGCCAGGTCTTTATACTGTTCGTAAGTTGTCCGCATGACTTCCAGCTTCCGTTCCATGAACTGACGATCTAAGATCAGTGCCTGATCGTCCTTGTGGTCATACTCGTACTGCTTATTTGCAATACCTCCGTAATATCCGATTTTCAAATGTTGCCTCTTTGTAAGGACACTGACACCGGCACGGTAAATCGTCGGCTTTAGTCCCATTTTCCGAAAATTCTCAATAGCAATCCGAATCACCCGCTCGAACCCAATCGTATAGCGAATATTGACTGTTGCTTTCTTTGACAGATTCTTGCCTGTATTTACAAATCCAATCCGGTAACCTTCTGTATACACATCTGCCATTTTCTGTATTGTCTCAAGTGGCAGCTCATTCAGGTGCATGGCAGTGCGCTTCTCGTTTTCACTGACATACTCTCCGTAATAATAGAGATAACGCACATCATTAAAATCACTGTTCATAATCAGATCCGCAGCAAAATTATCTTCCGGGTCAATCTGTTCTTTGATGCGGTCTGCCAAAAATACATCACAATAATCGCTGGCATACCAATAAATCGTCTGTCTCACATGCTCATATTCCGGCTCGTTTTCTTCCTCAAACTGATTATAAACTTCAATGAATAATTCAAACAAAATATCTAGATATTCTGTTTTCTTTTCAAATGCATATGGAATCACACCACGAAGTTCTGTATATAGAAAACTCAAAAGCCGGCCGTATTCTATGCCAAATTTTTCTGTTGCAAATGCCGGATTGGCATAACTTGTCTTATAATGCTCTCCAAGCACGTCATCATACAAATGTGTATTCCAACACTCTAATTCTTCAATTGAAAACTTATAATACTCACCATTTTCAATTTTTTCTTTTAATTTATCAACTAAAAGTGCAAAATCAGCCAGTGTCCGGAAATAATCCCGGTATTTTTCACTGACTGTATTTTCACCCTTTATATTCTCAATTCTCTCGATTGCTAATTCATATCTCATCTCTGTCATCTACACAAGCCCCCTGATAAATATTGCTGCAACTCCTGCAAGAACCAATCCATTTACCCCGATTCCGACTTTGCAGGTTATGTATTTCTTATCTCGTTCATTCAGACCCCGAAGTCCGAGCCTGAATCCATAAACTGCCAGTGCAAGCAGTGCAAAACAAAGAAATCCTACGATTATATTTACATTTCCCTTCATCAGAAATGACACAAGAATCATCACAATTAAAATCACTGCACAAAGCACAGCCATCATGCAGGATTGGATTCCCTTTTTCGCATGTTTCAAAGTCTTCTGGCCATATTTTGTATTTACACGTCTGCTTCGTTTTTTCTTATCTTTTCCGAACATGTCTCCTCCTTATTGCTACACAGATCACAAATATAATATGACCTGCAACTCCTCCGATCGTGTTAAGTAGAATATCATCTACGTCGAAACTTCCGACTTTCGTAAGAAGCTGAAATGTTTCTACACACAAGCTTAATCCAAAGCTCCAGAACAGTGTAGCAAAACAGCTACGATATTTGCTTGCCATAGGTAAAAAGAACCCGAATGGTATAAATATAATTACATTTCCAAACAGGTTCGTGAACATGGCAAAAAATCCCAACTGATGCCGGTACTGCCAAAATCTCTTGATTTCTTTGAACAGGACGAGATTATAATGGTATTCCTGCATCTCGCCCGTTCTGCCATACCAGTCGGAAAATATAAGAAAATATATCAGGAACCCGATGTAAAGGACAAATAATACTTTTCCAAGTCCTCTGAGTGCCTTTCTTTTTCTGGAATTCAAAAATATTGCTTCCTTTCCGTCCAGTCAAATGTCTTATCCTCTGATCTTATCAGATTTTAAAACGTAAGTCCTTTTTTGTCTTTTAATAACTTTGCTCCGCTGACAATGGAGATAATTCCTGCAGCCACGCCTGTGACCATCACAATGATCCCGACTGTGATTCCGGCCGCACCTGCAAGACTCATTGTCTTATATGCCTTCTCGTTCATATTATCCTCTTTCTATTTCTTATCATTCAAACCCTGTCAGGGCTTTGTGATGCCTACGGATTGCTACGTGCTTCACACTCCCGCAATCCTCTCTGATATTCGCATATCGTGGGATTGACATCCCACTTTTAGGCTCATATCAGGGGCGAGTCCCAAGGTCTTTCATCCACTTATGAGCAAGCTCATGTGGATTTAGACCTTTTGACTCTGGCATCATTTATTTTGCACCGTACTGCTCATAGTATGCGTCGATTGCTGCCTTCAATGTATCGTCGATGACAACTTTTCCCTGACACTCTTTGTTATACAGATGCTCTACTACATCTGCCATACTTACAATTGCTGCTGTTTCAAATCCATACAGGTCTTTGATCTCATCAAGGGCACATTTTTCTCCGCCTTTTCCAACTTCCATACGGTTCAAAGATACCATAAGTCCTACAATTGTAACATCAGCAGCTCCCTTTACCTTCGGAACAGTCTCTTCCATAGATTTTCCGGAAGTTGTTACGTCCTCGATCATAATCACACGGTCACCATCTTTTAACTTGCTTCCAAGAAAGCTTCCCTTATCTGCACCGTGATCTTTCTCTTCCTTACGATCAGAACAATAACGAACCTCTTTTCCATATAATTCACTGTAAGCGATTGCTGTTACAACTCCAAGCGGTATTCCCTTGTATGCAGGTCCGAACAGTACATCAAAGTCATCTCCATATGTCTCATGAATTGCTTTTGCATAATACTCTCCGAGCTTCTTAAGCTGTGAACCAGTCACATATGCTCCAGCATTCATAAAGAATGGGGACTTTCTTCCACTCTTTAATGTGAATTCTCCAAATTTGAGCACATCGCTCTCTACCATAAAGTCAATAAATTCCTGTTTGTAAGCTTCCATTGTTATTCTTCCTCCATATTCTACAGGTGCATATACCTGATACGTTCTTTTATTTCTTTCTATCTTACCATACACTGTAGACATTTTCAAACTGTAACTGTTCCAAAAACTTATCGATTCTTCTCTACAAAAACTGCGTAAGCACTACTGCCAACATGCCTCCTGCCACACTAAACACAATATACAGTAGTCCACTAAGAATATCACCTTTTTGAATCAACGTCACGGACTCTAATGCAAATGTAGAAAATGTAGTAAAGCCTCCACACACACCAGTTTTTAACATCAATGTCATCTCCGGAGAAAGTTTACTGTATTTTCCACTTAGCATCACAATAATTCCAATCAAGAAACAGCCCACAATATTAGTAAGCAATGTTTTTATCGGGAATCCATCACCACACTCCATCGGAAGCATGCTCACTCCATAACGGAGCATAGACCCAACCATACCACCAATACCAACTAAAAATACATTTAACATTTCTTTTGCCTTTCATACAAAATGCCACTGAAAATTACATTCTGCAATCTCAGTGGCATTTTAACACTATTTTTATACCGTTTTTATACTACTCCACAATGCCAACCATGTCAGCCACGTTCTCAAAGCCGTTTTTCTTCATATAAGCTTCGATTCCGTCAATGACTTCCATAGTCACTGCAGGATTATGGAAGTTTGCTGTTCCGACAGATACTGCGCTCGCTCCTGCTAAAATAAACTCAATTGCATCTTCTGCACTTGCGATTCCGCCCATTCCGATGATTGGAATATTGACTGCATGTGCTGCCTGATATACCATGCGCACAGCTACCGGTTTCACGATTGGACCTGACACTCCTCCTGTCTTATTTGCCAGCGCAAATGTCTTGCGGTTGATGTCAATCTTCATACCTGTCAATGTATTAATTAAAGAAATTGCATCTGCTCCACCCGCTTCTGCCGCTTTTGCTATCTCAGTAATATCTGTTACGTTCGGTGTCAGCTTCATAATGATCGGCTGTTTTGCGATTTTCTTAATATCTGCGGTAAGCTTCTCTACATTCTTTGCATCCTGCCCAAATGCCAGAAATCCAGCGTTAACATTTGGACATGAAATATTGATTTCCATCATGTCAATCGGCTCATCTGCCAGACGTTCTACAACTCTGAAATATTCTTCCGGTGCATGACCGCATACATTTACAATAATCTTCGTGTCATACTTCTGAAGATAAGGAATATCTCTTTCGCAGAACAGATCAATTCCAGGATTCTGAAGTCCGATTGCATTCATCATACCGCCGTAAACTTCTGCCACACGCGGGGTCGGATTACCAGCCCATGGCACATCAGCTACACCTTTTGTCGTGATAGCTCCCAGTTTATTCAGATCCACAAATTCAGAAAATTCTTCTCCGGAACCAAATGTTCCAGATGCTACTGTAACCGGGTTCTTCCATTCTACTCCGGCGATGTTTACATTCATATTCATTAGATTTCCACCTCCGTAGCAAGGAATACCGGACCATCTTTACAGATTCGCTTGTTGCACACATTGCTGTGGGCATCTTTCTCTTTTGTCTTGCACACACAGCCAAGACAGGCACCAATTCCACATGCCATACGCTCTTCCAGAGATATATAGCATACAATCTTATGTTCCTCGGCATACTGCTTGATCGCACGAAGCATAGGAGTCGGTCCACAGGCATAGATCATATCCGCTTCCAGTCCATTTTCACGGATTGCGTCCATAACATTTCCCGTTGTTCCGACACTTCCATTCTCTGTGGAAATGTATAACTCACCGTTCTGCTCGAACTCTTCCTTTAAAAATGTCTGTGCATCACGATAGCCTACGACAATCTGTTTTTTGTCGCATTTCATCTGTTTTGCGAGTTCCAGAATCGGTGGTACACCAATTCCTCCACCCATAAGAAATACTTTCTTTCCTTCAGCCGCTTCAAACGGGAATCCATTTCCAAGAGGTCCGATGATCGGGATTGCATCTCCTGTTTTTAACTTTGAAAATTCTTCTGTTCCTGTATTCTCTCCAGTCACTCTGTATACAACACGAAGGCGACTGTCTTCTTTGTTAATCTCACAGATACTGATCGGACGAGGCAATAACTTTGTCGCATCCTTTGTATACATAGAAATAAACTGTCCAGGTCTGGCGCTCTGCGCTGCCTCTGTATGAATCCACATACTAAAAATCCCATCAGCGATCTGCTCCTGAGAAACAACCATTGCCTGTTCTTTTTTCTTATCCGCCATCTTATCTTGCCTCCAATGCGCCTCTAATATCAGCAACCATGTCCTCTACTGCTGCTCTGGATGCATCTGCAAATGCTTCTTCACCATAGTTTGCGTATTTTTCCTGCTTGTATGCCGCAATGATTCCACGAGAAGAGTTTACGATTGCTCCAAGTCCATCTTCATTAAAGAAATGTACCAGGTCTTTTCCTTTTCCTCCCTGCGCACCATATCCCGGCACAAGGATGTAAGATTTCGGCATCACTTTACGAAGTACTTTTCCCATCTCCGGATAAGTAGCTCCGACAACTGCTCCAATGTAGCTGTACTCGTCATCCATGCAATCTTCTCCCCACTGTGCAACTTTTTCACCGACCAGCTCATAGAGCGGACGTCCGTCGATCATCTGATCCTGGAACTCTCCACTTGACGGGTTAGAAGTCTTAACAAGGATAAAAAGACCTTTCTTTTCCTCTTTGCATACATCTATAAACGGATTCACACCATCAGATCCAAGATATGGATTGACTGTCACAAAATCCTCATCAAATGGTGCGTAAGTCTTGCTTCCTACCTGCACCTTACCAATATGTCCAACCGCATAAGCAGAAGAGGTTGATCCGATATCTCCACGTTTGATATCTCCGATTACAACCAATCCTTTTGATTTACAGTAATCTACTGTTTTCTTAAATGCAACAAGTCCCGGAATACCGAACTGCTCATACATAGCGATCTGAGGTTTCACAGCTGGAATCAGATCATAAGTCTTGTCCACAATTTCCTTATTGAACTGCCATATAGCCTCTGCAGCTCCCTCAAGTGTCTCACCAAACTCAGCAAACGCCTTCTTCTGGATATGCTCCGGAATATATTTTAACATTGGATCCAGACCAACCACGATCGGCGCGCCCGTCTTCTTAATATTCGCAATTAACTGATTAATCACAATCTCATCCTCCTGCTTCTATCTTTATTACTTTTGTTAGAAATTACATATTTAATTCATTTTACCACACTAGTAGCTCACTTGACAAGAAATCAATCCCTCTTTGCATTTTAAACAGTTAAACAGTTAATCTAACATTTTATCAAATAATCTTTATAAAACAAAATATCAGATTCAACTAGTCAAAATGTACATCATTTCACCAATTTTTTAGTCACTGCTTATATTGTACCTCCCTCCCGTTTGTTCTATACTGATATCAGATTACAAGAGAACTATTTATTTTCTTTAAGGAGGATTACACAAAATGGCAAGTTTATCATTAGAGGGAATCCAGAAAGTATATTCTAATGGATTCCAGGCAGTTAAAGACTTCAATCTTGAAATCGCTGACAAAGAGTTCATCATCTTCGTTGGACCTTCCGGATGTGGAAAATCAACAACACTTCGTATGATCGCAGGTCTTGAGGATATTTCTGGCGGTACACTGAAGATTGACGGAAAAGTAATGAATAATGTAGAGCCAAAAGACAGAGATATCGCTATGGTATTCCAGAACTACGCTCTTTATCCACATATGACAGTATATGACAACATGGCATTCGGACTGAAACTTCGTAAAGTACCAAAAGACGAAATCGACAAAAAAGTTCGCGAGGCAGCAAGAATCCTCGACCTTGAGAAACTTCTTGACCGTAAGCCAAAAGCTCTTTCTGGTGGACAGAGACAGCGTGTTGCTATGGGACGTGCAATCGTTCGTAAACCAAAGGTATTCCTTATGGACGAGCCTCTTTCAAACCTGGATGCAAAACTTCGTGTTCAGATGCGTATTGAGATTGCAAAACTGCATGAGAATTTAGGTGCTACAATCATCTATGTAACACATGACCAGACAGAGGCTATGACTCTTGGTACAAGAATTGTTGTTATGAAAGATGGAGTTGTTCAGCAGGTAGATACACCTCAGAACCTCTATACAAAACCATGCAACCTGTTCGTAGCTGGATTCATCGGATCACCTCAGATGAACTTCTTAGATGCTGAAGTTAAAGTTAACGGATCTGATGTTACACTTTCTGTTGGTGGACATGAGCTTCCAGTGCCAGCTGATAAAAAACAGGCTCTCATCGATAAAGGATATGCTGGAAAGACAGTTATCCTCGGAATCCGTCCGGAGGATGTACATGTTGCAGCTACATTTACAGGTGAGAATGCAGGTACTGTTCACTCTACAATTAATGTATATGAGCTTCTTGGAGCTGAAGTATTCTTATACTTCGATGTTGCAGGAACTCAGGTAACTGCAAGAGTTGGTTCCGGAACAGAGCTCAGAAGCGGAGATAAAGCTTCCTTCACATTTGACATGAGCAAGATTCATATCTTCGACAAAGAGACAGAGTTGACGATTGCAAACTAATCGTATAAAATAACAATAACGGTTCTACTGTTATGGAAGATACAATGAAAGAGCTGTACGAAGGTGCAGCTCTTTCTAATTTATGCAAAAGAGGGTTATTTTTATGGAGCAATCTCAGGAACTTTCCAAAGCATTAGAAGAGCTTACACGGGCAACCGGCATCGCTTTGGATATTCACATACAACCGGAAGCTTCCAAAGAGAAGATAGACGAGTCAATCCGGCAGATTCGTTCTCTTTGTGCTGCTTATAAAGAGAAGTATAACAAGAATTATTTTTTGTTAAATCTCATGACAGGTACTGCACAGGATTGCGAGATTAGTGAACGTGCCGCCAGATTACATATTCGTGCTGTAAAACCTCGTTATCTTTTTTTGCTCGAATCCTCAAAAAAAATGGACGAAACAGTTACAGAGGTATTGAAACAGTTGTTTCCATTTCAAGAAAAAATATATCTCGTTCCTGTAAATGAATTTCAACTTGCAATGCTTTATCCGGTAAAAGATGGTTGCACATCCGAAGATATTCACGATCTGGCACATACCATGATCGATACTCTGAGTATGGAAGCGCTGACTCATGTACAGATTGCCTACAGCGATCTTATTCCCGATCTGCACGCCCTGCCTTCTGCTTATAAACAGACTGCGCTTGCATTGAGAGTTGGTAAACTTTTTTATTCAGAACAATCTGTATTTCCTTTTAACAAGTTAGGGATTGGACGATTGATTCACGAGTTGCCCGAAAAACTTTGCGAAGATTTTCTTTTTGAGATATTCGGTGATATAACTTCCGAACATTTAGATAAGGACACTTTAGTTGCCATCGACAAATTCTTCCAGAACAACCTGAACATTGCAGAAACTGCACGACAGCTTCATATGCATCGCAATACACTTATTTACCGACTGGAACAAGTCGAAAAAAGAACAGGTCTTGACCTTCGTCAGTTCGAGGATGCTATGACCTTTAAAATTGCGATCATGATACTGAATTACTTACAATCAGAAAGGAATGTTTCACATGAATGATAATTTTCATGAACAACTTATAACAAAAAAACAAAAAGGAAATCCGTTAGTTATTCGCATCATCGTTGTAGTTTTCATAATTTTATTTTTGACGATCGGTGCTCTATTTCTAGGATTTCTGTCTATTATCATCGCTGTAGTACTTGGTGTTACTGCTTATTTTTACATTTTCCCAAATCTTAGTGTTGAGTATGAGTATTCACTGGTCAACCATGAACTGGATATCACCGCAATTTACAGCAAGTCAAAAAGAAAAGAACTCTGCTCTTTTGATATCAAAGAAGCTGAGATGATCGCTCCAAAAGGATCCAGTAAGCTTGCTTCTTTTAAGCCAGTAAAAACCTGTGATTATACTTCCGGAGAGGGAAATGCGGCAATTTATTCCATCATTATTTTTCTAAATCAGCAGATGTATAATATTCTGATTGAGCCTGACGAAAAAATGATTGCCGGAATCCGGCCGTGGATGGGATCAAAATTTTCACAGTTTTAACTAAAAAAGGTCCACCGGACCTTTTTGTCGTATGCTTGGCAACTTAATTGGGGACGTAGCATTTTAAAAGTTTGCTACGTCCCCATCTGCGATTAACGGTGTCCCCAATTGAGCTGCTTACTGCATCTCTCCCTGTAGGGTTTCAATTGCTTTATTCAACTGATTATCTGCTTCTGGATTGTTTTCATCTGCCTGATAATCAATTGCTACATCCGGTGTAATTCCTTTTCCATCAATATCCTGACCTTTTGCCGTAAAGTATTTGGCAATTGTAAGTTTCACACAAGTTCCGTCTTTCAAATCAAAGATCTGCTGTACAACACCTTTTCCATAAGTTTGCGTTCCCACAATTGCACCCAGATTATAATCCTGGATCGCACCTGCAAAAATCTCAGAAGCACTGGCGCTATATTGATTTACAAGAACAGTCATTGGAATATCGATTTGATGCTCTTCATCTGATGTGAAGTCTTCTTCTTTTCCGTTTTTGTCTTGAGTATATACAATCTTTCCTTCTGGAAGAATCTCATCTAATATTTTACACACAATACTCAGACTTCCGCCTGGATTACTTCTCAAATCTACGACCATTCCTTTCATTCCCTGGTTTTTCAGGTCATTATAGGCATTCTTATATTGGTCATATGTCACGGAATCAAATTCTGTAATTCTAAGATACCCAATTCCATTATCCAACATCTTAGAGCTTACTGTAGGATACTCAATCGTATCGCGGGTTGCTGTTACTGCAACCTCTTCTCTGTCGTCACCTCTAAGAACTGTCAAATTAACATCCGTTCCCTTTTCTCCTTTTATCTTACTGACGACTTCTGTCAGATCTTTTCCTGTCACTTCCTCATCTTCTACTTTATAGAGAATATCATTATCCTTCATTCCAGCCTGTTCTGCAGGTGAACCTTCATATACCTGACTGATGGTAATGATTCCAGTCTCCTTATTCTGCGACATCACCGCACCAATACCGTCATATTCTCCATCTGTAGATTCCTGAAAACTCTTCGTAGCTTCTTCATCATAATATACAGAATACGGATCATTCAATCCGGCAATGTATCCTTCGTAAATTCCCTGCTGAAGTTCATCTTGATCTACATCTTTCAGATAATACTGGTTAATCAAAGATTCCAGTTTTTCCAGCTTTTTATCGGTCTCTGAACTGATTGCTTCTGTTGTATATTTCTCTCCACTGTTGCTGTTTTTTGCTTTTAATCCACATGATACCAATCCTGCTGCCAATAACATGGCAAGGGCGCCACAAAGCGCCCCCTGTAAAAATCCTTTTTTATTTTTCATATTTTTAGTCCCGTCTGTCTTAAATTCAATTTGATTCAAGAACGCCTCTGCAATCCTGCCAGAAGCTTATTTTTCTACAAGTAATTCATCGGATTTACCGGTGTTCCATTGTTCATCACCTGAAAATGCAGATGCGGTCCCGTAGAGTTTCCTGTTGTTCCTACTTGCCCGATATTCTGTCCTTTACTGACCTTCTGTCCTGCTGACACAAAAATTGTATTGCAGTGCATATAATAAGTCAAAAGTCCATTTCCATGGTTAATAATAATCAAATTTCCAGCCTTACCACTGTAACCTGCTGAAGTTACAGTTCCGGCTGCTGCCGCATAAATCGGTGTTCCAGTTGATGCTGCAAAATCAACTCCTTTGTGATTTGTACTGGCTCCGGCAAGTGGCGCATTACGATATCCAAATGTGCTGGAAATACGACTATATCCCGGACAAGGATGCGTAAACATTCCATTTCCACTGACTACAGCTCCTCCCGCACTTCCACTATTATTGTTCTTCTTTGCTGCTGCAGCTGCGGCTTCTTTTTCTTTCTGTTTTCTTGCCGCCTCTTCTGCGGCTGCCTGAAGTTCTGCAAGCTTTTGATTCGTCTGCTCCAGCTCTCCGCTGATACTTGAAATCTCGCTTTCCTTGCTGGCTTTCAAGCTCTCGACATTCGTTTGTTTTGCAATCAGATCATTCTGCAAGTCTTCAAGTTTTGCATACTCCTCTTCCAGTGCAGTCTGCTGTTCCTGAACTTTCTTGCGAATCTGCTGATATGCCACCAATTGTTCTCTGTCATATGATGATATAGTAGAAATATATTCTGCATTATTTAAAAATTCGCTAATATCTTTTGACTGACATAAAATATCAACAAATTTAGTATTTCCATTCTCATACATATATTTGATACGCTTTTTCATACTCTCATATTGATCATTTTCCTGAGCCTGAGCCTCAAAAAGCTCCTCTTCTTTCTGCCCCAGCTCTTCTTCCTTCTGAGAAATCTGATTTTTCGTATCTTCCATCTCCGAAACAATTGCCATAAGCTGCGTTTCCAGTGACTTCTGTTCCGATTCTGCCGCTTCCTTCTGTTTTTGAAGTTCTTCAGCCTTTTGCTTCGTGTCATCAATCTCGGTAGCTCTTACTTGTGTCGACATTCCCAGGCATAATGTACCGATCAGTAAAGCACTGATAATTTTCTTCCCCTTTATCATATGTACCCCCTTATCAATTCAGTACGTATGTTATTATACTTTCAGATGTTTTCTGATTGTAAAGAAACTTCCTACAAAACCGATTCCCACTCCCAAAAGAATTCCTACTGGCAAAAGTGTTCTATATACTTGTGTGACCGGAAGGAAATTAATGATATTCTGAAGAAGATGGAACTTCTCAAGAATATAGTGAATTGCCTTCTCATATACAAAGTACAGAATTCCAAGTGGAATCACAGCTCCGATTGCTCCGATGAGCAATCCTTCAAACACGAACGGTGCTCGGACAAATCCATCCTTCGCTCCGATATATTTCATAATAGCTATCTCTTCTCTTCTGACAGTAATACCCATGGTAACTGTATTACTGATCAGGAAAATAGATACCGCTAACAGAATTCCAATAATGGCAACTGATACATAACCTACCAGTTTATTTACACTGGTCAGCGTCTTCGCAACGACATCTGATTTATTGACTTTACGGACTCCATCCAGGCTTTCTGCAAAACTTACTACATCTTTCTGTTTGGAAACATCAGACATATATACTTCATAGTTATCAGAATTTGCAAGCGGATTATCATCTTTAAATCCTTCTGCTGCTTCTTCTGATCCCTGGAAATATTGCTTCTGGAACTTTGCCCATGCTTCATCACCACTCACATAAGTGACGCTTAATACTCCGTCTTCATTCTTAAGCTGAGCTCCAATGTTATCTTTTTGTTCCTGTGTTGCTTCTTGATCAAAAAATACCGTAATGGCAACTCCCTCTTCTGCCTTCTGTACGATATAATTAAAATTCATAACAATAGAATAAAACAGGCCAAACAGGAAAATACAAGCTGACATAGTCGCAATAGATGCAATGGAAAACATCTTATTTCTCCCTATGTTCTTGACACCCTGCTTCATAGAATATCCAAAAGTACTAATTTTCATTATTATACCCACCTTTTTTCTCGTCGCTTACAATGACTCCCTTTTTCATCGTAACAACTCGTTTCTTCATCTCGTTTACAATTTCCTGATTATGAGTTACGACCAAAACGGTAGTTCCTCTGTCATTCGCCTCCTCCAAAAGCTTCATGATCTCCCATGAATTTGTCGGGTCCAGATTTCCTGTAGGCTCGTCAGCGAGAAGAATCGCCGGTTCATTCACGATTGCTCTTGCAATCGCTACTCTTTGCTGCTCTCCACCGGATAACTCCTTTGGAAATGCTTTGTACTTCTGTGCAAGTCCCACCAGTGACAATGCTGCCGGTACTTTTTTCTTGATCACTCTTGCAGAGGTCTCTGTAACTCTCTGTGCAAAAGCAATATTCTCATAGATATTACGATCCTTTAAAAGTCTGAAATCCTGGAACACTACTCCAATATTTCTTCGGTACATCGGGACTTTTCTATGGCGCATGCGGCCCAGATTATGTCCGTTCACAATAATAGTACCTGATGTAGGCTCCAGCTCCTTCATGATCAATTTGATAAGTGTTGACTTACCTGATCCACTGTCACCTACGATAAATACGAATTCGCCCTGCGCGATCTTAAGGTTGATACCATTTAGCGCAGAGATTCCCTTCGAGTACTCTTTGGTTACGTCCTTTAATTCGATCATAGTTTCCTCCTAATTATTTAATACTCCATCGATTCCATATACTTCATATATTTCACTACCATAAGAGCGATTTTAAAAGTAATGGCATCCTCAAACACACGAAGATCAAGTCCTGTGCTCTTCTGAAGTTTATCCAGTCTGTATACAAGCGTATTACGATGAATATACAGTTGTCTGGATGTTTCTGATACATTCAGGTTGTTCTCAAAGAACTTATTAATAGTTGCTAATGTCTCTTCGTCGAAGTCATCTGGCGATTTCCCCTCAAAAATCTCACGGATGAACATCTTACAGAGTGGAATCGGCAACTGATAAATCAATCTTCCGATTCCAAGCGCACTGTAAGCAATAACATTTCTCTCGCTGAAGAATATCTTACCTACATCAAGCGCCAGTTTCGCCTCTTTATAAGACTTAGATACCTCTTTGATATCATGTACGACGGTACCATATGCAATCAGGGCGTCTTCTTCCCCATTATCTTTCAACAGTGTCAGATAACCGTTCGCCATCTTTTCAAGTTCCTTGTGCCCGTCTTCAAGCTCAAGTTCCTTCACAATGATAATATTCTTCTCATCTACTGCTGTCACAAAATCTTTTGATTTGTTTCCCAGAAGATTACGTACATTATCAAGAGCATTGCTGTCCTTCTCATGATCCGTCTCAATTATAAATACAACACGACGCACTTCTGTGTCAATATGTAATTTTTTGGCACGATTGTAAATATCTACAAGAAGCAGGTTATCCAAAAGCAGATTCTTAATGAAATTATCCTTGTCAAAACGCTCCTTATATGCAACTAACAGATTCTGGATCTGAAATGCTGCAATCTTTCCAACCATGTACACATCATCACTGCCACCATTCGCCAACAGCACATATTCCAACTGATGTTCTTCAAAGATCTTAAAAAACTGATATCCACGCACAACCTGGCTATCTGCCGGAGAATCCACAAAGGCCAGCACTTCTTCTTCATAATTCTCCTGTTCTGTCATCGTACTTGCAAGCGGTTTCCCATCTGTATCCATCACACAGAAGTCAATTCTTGTAATTCCTTTCAATCCTTCAATTGTGTTTTGAAGTATCTGATTAGATATCATATCCATCTCCTCCACTCATATCAATATGCATTTTTCACAACAAAGTGCCCTGTTTTTTAGTAAAAGAGCATATTCTCAAATTCTATATTAATATATTTTGACAAAAAAATAAAGAGAAAACTACAGTTTTTTTGTTAGTTTCCTCTTTTTTTACTCTTTTCAATTTCCTTCTTAAAAATCTGTTTCATAAAAAACTGACCGATTCTGCCCCCACCAATGCCTTTCGCTGCCACTGGAATTCCATCTTTTCCAAGTCCAAGCCATACTCTTGCATTCATCACATTACGATTCTTGGAAATCAGTTCTTCCTGCAGCGGTGAAGAAAGTGCCGACAAGACACAATCTACTTCCTCGCCATTAATCGCATTGATCAACATATCATCTGCCCGATTCTTTGCAGATACTTTCGCCATACCTACAATCTGGGTTCCTCTGTAATACTCTTCAAAATGTCCGAACATCTTCTGTCCTTCTTCTTCCGATTCCACCAAAAGATATACCCGCTTATGCTTTCTTGCCAGATATCTTAAAAACATCTTTAAAAATGTCTTATCTTGCGTCTCTCGCAGACACTTGTGATCTGTAATCTCTGCTGCTTCCAGAATTGTCTTGTTACCAGCCAGTATAAGGTCGAAATTCTCGATCTCTTCTTTTAACTCAGCCTCTGTTCCCAGTTCCATAAGACTTTCTATCGTCACAAGTTCGATTACACTCACCAGATCCGATTCCATATAAGCAAGCGCTTCCTGCATAGCTTCTTTTGCTGTAAAATTATCAATGGATATATCTAAAACACTTATCTTTTTGCTCATAATCTCACTCATATTTGTCAACATCTTGTAGCTGTTCGATTATAGCAAACGATTCTATGTTTTTCAAGGTTTCTTGTAAAATGTTCACATTTGTTAATATTCGTAATATTTTTTGTAATATTTTTGTTACTTCTTACTTCGATTTTTCCTTTTTCTGGCAAGTATTCCACCAATTCTCCCAGTTTCTTTTGATGACAACGATTTCCATCCGTCTTTCATAACCCTATCTAAAAGTCCTAACTCATCGGCTATCTCATATTTCATCTTCTCTTCTTCTGTAAGCTGATCCAGACGAACTGGTGTATCTTTCTTTTTTGCCATGGCAAACTCCTTTCCTTCCTATGGCCGAAACATATTTTTCTACACCAGTATTGTTAACACATCTGTATTTCTTATTCGCCAAAACATTTACCTTCGGCTTATTTTTTCACATTTCCTATTATTGTTCTGCCTGAAATTGAACATTTACCTCCCCAACTCCACATTCAATTGACATTGTCTTATCGGACTGATTTTCAATCTGATATTCACTTCCAATCTCCGTAAATTCTCTTTCGCCACACACAATACTTCCTATGTCGCAATTCAGATCATAATTATAATCTGTCTCATTACCGATGGCAGTAAAGTTAATCTCTCCGACGCCACTTTCAAGATCTGCATCTCCCAGTGTCTTTCCGAGCGCTTCGATCAGCCCCATATCACAATTCATTGTCAGATCATTTGTCAGGAAAGAATCCACTTGAACCTCACCGGCATCTACATCTATATCTAAATCTTCTGTATGGATATCTTCTATATAAATGCTGCCTGCACTCAGATTCATCTCTACTTCTTCCAGCTTATATCCTTCTGGAATATAAATATATATTTTTGCATCTTGTGCATGATTTCGCGCGTAAATCCAGTTCCAGACTTTTTTATTTGTTGTAATATTTAATACTCCCTCTTCTTCATAACACTTAAACTTAAGACTTTTGGATATTTTTTGTGTTTCTACAGTAATCTCCTGCTGTTCTTTTGGTGCTTTTAATATTTTTATCTCGCCTGTTGCTATGTCAAGATCCAATTCTCGGATGCCCTGATAGCTTTCCTGAATATTCGGACTATAAGTCTCTTTTATTGGAGCACGTTCTTTCACTATTTCCATCGTTGCGCCCATTCCCAGTCCAATGCCTAAAAGTGCAATACCGACTACCAACGTAATACCACAGGTCAGCCAGAATATTTTCCATCCTTTTTTCATCTTCACGCTACCACCTTTCTATGAGAAATCTTTTCCCAGAGATACTTCATTCCCTTTGCCAGTCCACGGAGTACTACTTCACAGAGTTTTCCAAATCCTACTGTTGCAGCCACACCAAGAACCATTATGATCAGACCGCTGCCAATCAATGCCAATCCTGCGGCCGTCTGTGGCAGAAGTATAACGGAACCGGATATTACCAGCGAAATTCCTACAATTGCAATGGCAGCCCCGGCAAGAACCAATGCGAATACTCCAACAATGATAGTTAACACCATTGCCAGTCCTGCAGCCAGAATACCTCCGATAATTGGAATCAAGACCGGTCCTATAATTATCGCAAGAGCCACAATTAAAACAATTTTTCCAATACGGGCATTTTTCTTTTTCTGATTATCTGATGTCCCATACTGATATTCCGATGACTGCTTATTCTCCTGATGATTCATCTGATATTGCTGTCCTGCTGACTGATATTCTTCCTGCTGACCATGCGTTGTATTTTCCGTCTTGCCTTTTAAATCTGCTTTTATATTCTCTGCCACTTCCTCCGGAGCGCCAAATTCCCGGATAACCTGTTCTTCATTCTCTTCGCCGGCCTCATCGAAGTAATCATTATAATATTTCATAGCATCTTTTCTCTCTACTTCCGGGATGTCCTGTAAAAGCGATGCCAGTTTTGTCATATATTCGATTCGGTTCATTACTTCTCACCCCCTGCAAATAACTGATTGATCTTGTTCATATATTGTGTCCATTCTGTCCGATACATATCAAGCTTTTCCCTTCCTGCCAAAGTCACCTTATAATATCTTCGATTGCGCCCATCATATTGTCTGTCGTACACTTCAAGACACCCATCTTTTTGAAGTCTTCGAAGAACTGGATAGAGGGTTGATTCAGACACCTCTATCGTCTCACGCACATCCTGTGTAATCTTATAACCATAAGTGCCTTCCTCTGTCCGTGACACAACTGCCAGAACAATCGCATCCAAAAGAGCTGCACCTGTATTAAAGACCATTTCACCACACCCTTTCTGCAAAATCTGGATTTAACCAAAAATTGTCATGCAATTATCTTTACAGATTCGCTATATTATTTTGTTTCATATATTATACACTGTATAATATATGCTTTTGTATATTATATGGCATATAATATTATAAGTCAAGAGAAAACAGTTGCAAAAATTGAACAACCTGCATTTTGTCTTAACAGATATTTTCAATAAAAACAGCATCAAGTGCATATTCCACGCGACTTCCACACAATGGAGACGAAACTCTTAACATCATAGAGGCCTCTGCCGAATATGATGTTTGTTTTTAGAGGTTCATCGTAATTCCCTGTGTGGGGAGCTTAGAATATGCACTTGATGCATCCTTTTTAGTAATTAATATTTGTTAAGACAAACTGCAGGCTTCGCCCAAAGTAAAAGAGTACAGCACCTTTTCTTTCACTTTCTTCCCGGTAATCTGTTCCAGTGCCCTGCCATAGTAATCTAGCTGGGCATGGTATTTTTCCACCAGTTCTTCTATCTTATATACTTTGTCTGTCTTGTAATCCAGTACGACCAGTCCGTCTTCTTCCTCAAAGTACACATCTATGATTCCCTGTACAAGAGCAAAGTCTCCTTCTGGCTCATCTTTATATAATTCCTGCTCCGGTATCCCAAGTACAAACGGCTGTTCTTTCCACAGTTTTCCACAATCTGCACTTGTTCTCATTCGTTTTCCCACAGAACTATCAAGAAATCCCAACACATCGGCTGTCCGGACGGAATCTGCCATTTCTCGCGTCATTCGCCCTTGTTCTACAAATGTGTTTATCTCTGCCTCCAGTGTCTGCCTATCATACATTTTTTCAAAATCAAGAAGTTCCATGACGCGGTGATAAGCAGTTCCTCGCGGAGCTCCGGTCAGCGTTTCTTCTTCTGTCATAAATTTAGGAAGAAGCGGTACAACTTCCGGTTCTTCAAAAACTACTTCTCCCAAAGCATTTTCCTCATCGTCAAGTTCTGCCTGATAAGCCATTTTTTTTAGCTCGGATACTGTAAATTTCATCTTTCTGGCATGACTTTTTGGATAAGGATACTGATATGCGAACTGTTCTTCTAATGCCTGTCTTACATTTGCATCATATTCTGCTGAAGTGTCCCATCTTCGTAATATTTCTTCCTGTATTTTTCCGGATACTTCCGTCTCCACCTCATCACGGACAATCTCTTCTAGCAACACTTCTTCGAAAGTGACCGGTATCTCTTCTGGTATATATGCAAGTGCCGGTATGATCCAGTCCAGATATTGGATAGCACTACTTCTCTGTGCAAAAGTCAGTGTCTTTGCCATTTTTGTCTCTAGATTATCACAGGTTCCTGTAATAATCAGCTTTTCCTTTGCTCTTGTCAGTGCAACATAAAGCACACGAAGTTCTTCTCCTAAATTATCAAGCTTCGCTTCTTTTTGAATCACTTTTTTTACCAGACTTGGAATTTTCGTTCTTCTATCTAAATCTACCACGTCCATACCGACTCCCAGTCTGGCATGAATGATCACCTGTCCGGCAAGATCCGTCACATTGAATTTTTTACCAGTTCCTGCTACAAACACGATTGGAAACTCCAGTCCTTTACTTTTATGGATTGTCATGACACGGACTGTGTCTGACTGCTCATCCTCCAGACTTGCCTCACCATAATCCACTTCAAATTTCTGAAGCTGCTCAATATAACGCACAAAATGAAAAAGTCCTTTATAGCTGGAAGACTGAAATGCCTGCGCTTTTGTAATCAGCATTTCTACATTTGCCGCACGCTGCGCGCCTCCCGGCATTGCCGAAATAAACTGACCATACCCGGTTTGTGTCAGAATACTCCGTAGAAGTTCATGGATTGGTGTATACGGAACAATTTCGCGGAAATCATTCATTTTTCCATAGCAATGTTTGAGTTTCTCACATATTACTGTATCTTCTCCGTTTTCCAGATAATTTTCTACCGCCTGGTAAAATGGAATTTCAAAAGCTTCAGAACTTCGGATCACTGCCATTTCTTGTTCGTTCAGTCCACAAAATGCCGACATAAGAACCGCCGCCAGTGGAATATCCTGTTTCCGATTATCCAGCACTCTCAGATAATCCAGAAGCACACCGATTTCCTGCGTCGCAAAATAGCCTTCTTTTGTACCTGAAAATGCCGGAATTCCTTCCCGATTCAGTTCCTGTACGAATATGTCAGCAATTCCTTTCACACTTCTGGTAAGAATGACAATATCGGAATATCTTGCCGGACGCAGTTTTCCTGTCTTCTTATCCAGAACCTTCTGCTCTGCAATTAGCCTGCGGATCCGGCTTGCGATCATCCGAGCTTCCATCTCCTGTTTGGAGGCTTTTATGGAACGGTCATATTTTTTCAATTCTGTATTTAATACAAGTACTTCTGTTTCACACCCCGGATTTTCAGGATATTCTGCACCTACATACAATGCCGCCTTGTCATCGTAATCAATTTCTCCAAGATTTCGCTTCATAATCTGCCGAAAAATGTAATTCACACTGTCCAGTACTTCTTTTCGACTCCGGAAGTTTTTATGAAGATCAATCCTTTGTTTTGGTCCTTTTTCCAAATCATACGTGTCAAATTTTTCCATAAAAAGCTCTGGTCTGGACAGCCGGAAGCTATAAATACTCTGCTTGACATCTCCCACCATAAAAATATTATATTTTCCTTTCGAAACACCGGAAATACTGGTCAGAATTGTCTCCTGGATCAGATTACTATCTTGATATTCGTCAATCATAATCTCCCGGAACTGATCCTGATATTCCTTTGCAACCTCAGAAGGTTCAAACCCTTCTTCTGTTTTTTTTGCCAGGATCTGAAGTGCAAACTGCTCCATATCTGAAAAATCAATAACATTTTCCTGGCGCTTCTTTGCGTCAAATCTTTGCGAAAAACATTTTACCAGGCCCACCAATTCTTCCATATAAGGAAGACATATCTGCATATCTGCTGCCATTTCTTCCGGTTTCTGATAAAAATAATCTTTCTTCAGACCACTGACAATTCCCTTCACCTGCTCACGAAAATCTTTAACTGCTTCTATTTTTTCTTTCGATACAGTCTTATCTCTGCATGATGCAAACCTGCTCCACTCTACATTCTGGATGCGCCCAGACAGCTCATTATAATTTTTTGCACTTAAGAGCTCTCTTATTGTCTGAGCATCCAGCTTCAAAGCCTCTTCATACACAGCTGGGCCATCTATTTCCAGACTAATTTGCGTTGCCTGTTCATTCAATAGTTTTGCTTCTTCCAGGTAGGCTTTCGCCCAAGTTACAATTTTGTTTCCATAATCACTTTTTTCCAGATCTTCTGCACAGTCGACTCTATATGCATCAACACAAGAATCAAGCCAGCCCTCTCCGTCTGGATAGCTCCGACTGTAATCGTAAGCCTTCTCAATCATTTCTTCCAGCTTTTTATCATTTCTTCTTCCACCATAGGCATTAGAAAACCGCAAGAACCGCTCTTCTTTTTGCGCGTACTTTTCTTCCAGCAGTTCATCTAATACATCATGCCGCAAAAGTTTCAGTTCTCCTTCTTCTGCAGTACGGAAACCTGGATCAATATCGATTACATGAAAATGATCACGGATTACGGAAAGACAGAAACTGTGAATTGTTGTAATCTGCGCATTGTGGATCAAAGTCGCCTGTCTTTTCAGATGTTCATTTTCCGGATTCTCTTCTAATGCCTTTTCAATGGCACCCCGGATTCGTTCTTTCATCTCACCTGCCGCTGCTTCTGTAAATGTTACAATCAGAAGTTCGTCCACATTGACCGGGTGTTCCTCATCAGTCAGCATTGTAATAATACGCTCTACCAACACTGCTGTCTTTCCCGAACCTGCTGCTGCAGACACAAGAATATTGCGGTCCCGAAGATCAATGACCTGTTGCTGCTGTTTTGTCCATTTTACTCCCATGAGCCCGTTCCTTTCTCCTGCTCCTTTTCATGATCGTCCCGATTCATGTTCTCTTTGACTGCATCTGCTTCCATGGCTGCTATCACCTCTGACTGTGTCATCTCAAAAATATCCCGATATTTGTATCCCGGTATTTTCTGGTCAAAACCACAGATATGCCGGTATGCACAATAATCACAGCCACTCTCCTGTTTCCTCCGGTATGGAAATGCTGCAACTTCTCCACTTAATATTTTTCGATGTACCTTTAATACTTTTCCCAGGGCATGGCGCATCATCACTTCAAATTCCTGCTCCGATGCAACTTTTGAATTTTTTGACAGACTACCGTTTTTATTATATTTCACAGGAATAACAGCAGATTCTCCGGCCTGACAATGATCCAGATGCTCCAGTGTCTCATCTTTCAAATTCATCACGCCATCCACTTTCAGCTCTTTTAGTACTTTCTGCCAGATTTCTTCTTCCTCTCCAACCACTTTCTTCTCCACAAGAGGATCATTTAAACGGTAATAAAAGACACCTGCCGGAATCACCTCACTGTCCGGGTAATGTTTTTGAGTCATTTTTACTGCTGCGTCCATATAGACCATAAGCTGAAGCTGGAGCCCGTGATATAAAGCCACCACATCAAAGGCCTTGCTCCCGGTCTTATAATCCAAAACCTTGACATAGACCTTGTCTTTGTCTTTGCACAGATCCACACGGTCAATCTTACCATTCTCAAAACGCATTTCATAAGCCACCGGCACAAAATCTCCTGCTTCCAGCTGCTTTGTAAGCGCCCATATGGTTCTCGTCAGAAGACGCTTCATGCGCTCAATCATATACTCGTTGCGCGCCGAACTGTAAAGCACCGAATTCCCATAGTCGGAAATGGCATGTTCCACACTATCATCAATGTATTCTTGTCTTTTTTCTTCCTCGATCTCTGTCCAGGACAAATGCTCTTCTTTTAGCTTTCTGGAATAATACTCCAGGGCACTGTGGCACACATTTCCCAGATCCAGCGGTTGGAATTCGTATGTCTGACGCTCTCGAAGGCGCAGTCCATAAGTAAGAAAATGCGCAAATGCGCAGGCTGAAAACCGTTCAATTCTCGTAATACTGTCCTGAAAATGTTCTCCATAAAGCTGCTTAGCCACCTCTTTTGTCAGTCCATCTGCCGGCCGGGTATAAAATCCTGATTTCATAAGTTCTTCTACACGATACTGCCACTGTGGCTGTCTCTTGTACCAGGAATATAATTCCTGCCATTCCTGATCCATAGCGTTCCCGTCCTGAAATCCTCTGATAACTTTTTGCATACCAAGCTTTGGGGTCCACTCCTGGGCAGAAAATGCCTGTTTTTCTTCGTCTTCTATTTCCAGACCCGAAAATAATCTCTGCATCTCCTGGATCAGATATGATGGGCGGATACTTTTTCCGTCCGCGGAAACCTTGCTGTAATAAATATCCAATGTCTCAGAAGGTTTTGTCAGATTCATGTAAAGATAAAATTTCTGCTCGTACGCTTTCTCTTTACCTCCCGGTGACAGATGGATCTTTCCTGTTGCAAACTTATCCCTGTCGCGCTCTGTAAGAAGACCACTCCTTATTAATGCTCCCGGAAGAAATGTATCATTTGCCCCGACAAAAATAAGTGCTTTAATATCTTTTAATCTTGTACGTTGCATGTCTCCAACAACAACCTGATCAATTCCAGGTGGAATGACTCCGACTCTTGCTTCTTCAAGACCCGCGTCTAAAAGCTTCAGATATTCATCCATGGTCACCTTCTCATCACCAAGAAGTTCTACGAATTTATCAAATAGTTCAATCAAAATACGATAAACCTGACTGTATTCCTTGGCAAGCGCAAGTTCTCCTGCCTCTTGAAATGCTTCAGACTGACGCTGCAATTTTAACTGAAGTTCTTCTCTCACCATAAACTCATAAAGCGCCATCGTCACATCTTTGACTGTCTTGCTCCTTTGTCTTAATACATACACAAGCGTGTCCACCTTTTCCACAAGACGAACCCGGTTATGATTCAGAATTTCCAGTTTTTCTTCTTCCATATATTTCGGGCGGCGGACCCAGCTCTCCTGCCATTTCTTATATCCACGGATTCCAAGTGCAATTACGTAATTTTCTAGTTCATCGACTTCACCATAAGTAAAACCACTAAGATTTGTTCTTAAGAAACGAAATACACTCTCATAACTGAAATTATCTTTCACCATATTCAGAAGACTCCGGATATATTCTACAAAAGAATTCAAAAGAATACTCCGCTTATGATCCATAAACACCGGAATTTCGTAGAGGTCAAATGCCTGTCCCAGGTCATCACCATACACCTCCATATTGCTTACAATAACTCCGATATCCCGGTAACGATATCCTTTTGTCCGAACCAGGTTCCGAACTCTTCCTGCAGCTTTCATCGCTTCTTCTCTTGGATTTCTGGCCACATGTACCCGAACTGCTCCCTGTTTTTCCTTATAACATTCTTTGCTATAGCGGAATATATTTCTCTCCAGAAACTCCATAGCCGAATTGTCACAGAATCGATAGAGTGGACGTTCGTACAGACACAAAGCTTCTTCCACACTCACTTTTCTCTCTGCCGCAATCTGTATTAACGATGTCACGGTATGCTTGCCGAGTGCAAATAACTGATATGGGTGTTTATAAACGTACGGGTTTTCCCGATCATCCATTGTTACAGTTACAATCACTTCCCGGCATACTTCAAGAAGTTCTCCAAGCAGCCGGTTCTGTACTGGTGTAAATCCTGTGAATCCGTCCAGAACAATCGTACTTTCTTTTAAAATATCCGAACCTTTCACTACACGGCAAAGTGCGTCCAGGAGTTCTTCTTTCGTAATAAATCTATCTTCCAGATATTTCTTAAAACCAATATACAGAACTTCCAGATCCTGAAGTTTATAATAAAGCCTTGAATTCTCCCCTGCTGCTGCTTTCATCTGCCTCAGTTCCTCTTCCCCAATATCGTACTGATCAAATTCTGAAAGCACTGATTTGACTTCGCTGATATAGCCAAGCTTTTTCATATTTCCCTTTAAGACTTTTAAATCCTTTTCATAATCACCGGCAATCTTTCGCAGAATCAGATTCTTTCCCTCATCATCCAACACCGGAAGGGCCTGCCCACCGGTCTCCTCAAAGATGCGGTAAGCAAGCCTCACAAAACTAAGTACATCGATATTCATAATTCCATGATTCGGATGTTGCATGACAAGATCCTTCTGCGTCTGCATCGTAAACTGCTCCGGTACAAGGACAATATACTGACGATCCGGGAACTTTACAGATTCCCGGATCACATAATCATATAATTGATAAGATTTTCCTGAACCAGACGGCCCAAATACGAATTTTAAAGACATATCTCTCCTTCTTACAGGCTTCTTAAATTCTCCGTAAATTCACTGCTGAGCGTAATCTTTGCCACGTAGAATACATCTCCTGTCATAAAGACCGTTCCGTCATCTTCTACTTCCACCTGAAGATCTCCTCCCGGCATATGTACGATTACTTTGTTATTCGTCATACCAAGCTTATGTGCCACGGCCGCGGCTGCACATGCACCTGTTCCAGATGCCAGAGTATAGCCTGCACCACGTTCATAAATCTCAATAGCAATATTCTCTTTGTCGATGACTTTCATAATCTGTGTATTGATTCTGTGCGGAAAATACTTCGCACACTCGGAGTAATCACCAATCTTACATACAATATTCTTAGAGATTTCTCTCATCGGAATCACGCAGTGCGGATTACCGACACTTACACAAGTAACCGGATACAATGTCCTTCCGAATACCATATCTTCATTGATAACTTCTCTCTTCTCTCCTGTCACCGGAATTTCATCACTCCAGAAAGAAATCTTTCCCATAGAAACGCGGAGTCTGCTTCCGTCTTCATTTAAAAATGTAACTGCTGCCTCCCCATATCTGGTATATAATTTGAAATTCTTCTTTTGGATATAGCCTGCATCTTTTAAATATTTTGCAAAAATACGGACACCATTTCCACTTGTTTCAGATTCACTTCCATCCGGATTCCATACTTTGACATGCATGCCGTCTTCTTTTATAACCGGACCTTCCAGGACTCCATCTGCTCCAAGTCCTGCATTACGGTCACAAATCATCTTAACATTTCCCGGTGTCAGTTCCAGTTCATTTTTATTTGGATCAAATACTACATAATCGTTGCTTAATCCATGATAACGCTCTAATACCACTTTCATAACATACCTCCGTTTTAAATCTTCAGACAATTTTCACTATTCTTATCATAACAGGCATCAATTTCTTTTTCAATGTATATAATGATTTTTCTGTCGTTTAAATGTATGAAAAAATAATATACTATAAAACATAATAAAAATTACCTGTTGACAACAATTTGCGGATAAATATCAGCAGGTACATATGCCGTAACCTGGATACCTTCTTCTGTATAATTCTCTTCCAGTAATTCTCCATATTTTCGAATAAGCTGGATCTTCCCGGCTTCACTGTACGGATATACTTCCTCTATATAAACCTTCTGCTGGCGAAGAAGCGCTTCAATCGTCTCCAGCAGATTCCCGAGTCCTGCTTTAGTCTTTGCAGATATTGAAACCGTATAGTCTGCCTTAAAATCTCGAATAACTGGTATTCCTTCCAGCCGGTCCTGTTTATTAAATACGGTAATAATCGGTTTATCCTGGACTTTTAATCCCTGAAGTGTCTAAACAGTAAACATCTGCTCATCCGCCTGAGGATTCGAGACATCAACCACATGCAGAATCATATCTGCATACTTTGCTTCCTCCAGTGTACTTTTGAATGCATCAATCAGATGATGTGGCAGCTTCCGGATAAAACCTACGGTATCTGTCAGAAGTATCTCCTGACCGCTTGGAAGCTTCAGACTTCTTGTCGTCGGGTCCAGTGTTGCAAACAACTTATCTTCCGCCAGAATATCTGCACCAGTCAAAGCGTTGAGAAGTGTTGACTTTCCGGCATTCGTATATCCCACGATTGCTGCGACCGGAATCCGGCTCTTTGCTCTTTTTTCTCTTGTCACTTCACGGTGTTGCTTTACACTCTTTAGCTCCCGATTCAGAAGTGCGATCCGATTTTTAATAAGACGTCTGTCCATCTCCAGCTTCTTTTCTCCCGGACCTCTCGTACCGATACCACCGCCAAGCCTTGACATGGCAGTTCCAAATCCGGCAAGTCTCGTCTGTCGGTACTTAAGCTGCGCCAGCTCAACCTGAATCTTTCCTTCACTGGTAGATGCTCTTGCAGCAAATATATCCAAAATAACCAGAGTCCGATCCATAACCTTTGCATCTAGTTCATCCTGGAGATTCTTCATCTGTGCCGGCGACAATTCATCATCACAGATAATTCCTGTTGCATCCAGCTCCCACAAAAGGCTTTTGATCTCATCAATCTTTCCCTTTCCGACATAAGTTCCCGGGTGTACCTGATCCCGGCTCTGCACAACTTTTCCTACCGTAACAGCACCGGCTGTCTTCGCAAGCTCACTTAGTTCTTCCAGTGAAGCATCGATATCCTCCTGCCCCGGAAGACATACCCCTACCAATATAACACGTTCTGTCTCTTTCTTTAATTCTATCATTTAAACTTCCCTTATCTGGTTTTTAAAAATTCTGCTTCTTTAGCAGCTTTCTCGTCATCTGGATATGCAGTCACATAATCTTCCAGTTTTGCTTTTGCATTGTCCCAGTCTTCCAGTTTTTCATAGCAGACTATTACATTAAACTGAATTTCCTGCTTCATATCGTCAGAACAATCTGAATGATCCAATGCTTTTTCATAATAAGAAATAGCATCTTCATAGTTTTCTGTCTGCATCTTACACACTGCCATCATATTACAGATTGTTCCTGTCTCCTTCGTTCCGGCTGAAACTGCATTTTCAAATGCAGCAAGCGCATCTTTGTATTTTTCCTGTTCATAATATGCAATTCCCAGTCCACGATAGGAATCGGCCACATTTTTCTTATCCTCTACTGCTTTCCGGAAATTCTCCTGTGCTGCTGCATAATCTTTATTTTCCAGACTTTCCACACCCTTTTTATACACATTCTGACCACATCCGGCAAGCATCATGCACGCCAGTATCAGTGGTATAATTCTTTTATAGCATTTCATAATTGTTGTCTTTTTTCCTCCTGTCTAAGCAGTATATCCTGCAACTCCTGCTGAATTAATCACTGCCAGTATCACCACGACCATCTCTACTAAAATTGCTTCCCACATACCAAAGTATCCAATAACTGCCATAAACAACACAAGTATCTTTATAAATACTGCAAATGTAATATTCTGTGAAACACTGCGCAGAGTCTCTTTTGCAATTTTCATCAAAGCTACTATTCCATGAAGGTCATCTTTTACAAGAATCACATCTGCTGCCTCAATTGCCGCTTCTGACCCGAGATTTCCCATGGCAATTCCTATATCTGCTCTCGCCAGCATCGGAGCATCGTTAATTCCATCACCGACACAGACCAGCTTCTCTGCCTCTCCCTGAATAGACATAAAATCTTCTAACTGTTCCAGTTTATCCTGCGGAAGTAAGTCCGTATAAACATAGTCCATATGAAGTTCGCGTCCAACCGCCCGTCCCGTCTTTTCTGTGTCTCCCGTCAGCATCACCAAAATTGCCCGATACTTTTCCTTCAGCCATGTAAGCGTCGCTTTCGCCTCTTCTTTCACCTGATCCTGAACGAGTACATATCCTGCATACTCTCTGCCCACACATACGTAGACGACTGTTCCCGGTTCATTAATTTCATCTACCAGCAGCTTTTTTGCATCCATCATACGACGGCTTCCAACATGCACTCTCTGACCTTCATAGGTCGCACTGATTCCAAATCCAGGCTTTTCTTTTACGCTTCTGACACTGTCAGTATCCAGCTCTTTTCCATATGCATCTGCCAGTGATTTTGCCAGCGGGTGATTGGAATAACTCTCCACATGAGCGACCAGCTTTAAAAGCTCTTCTTCTGTCATACCCACTGCTTTTATTCTTGCCACCCGGAACTCTCCTTGTGTCAAAGTTCCTGTTTTATCAAAGATAAATGTATCTGCTTTCACCAGACTTTCCAGAAAATTACCACCTTTGACCACGATTCCCTGTCTGGCTGCTGAAGCAATTCCACCTAAAAATGCAAGTGGTGCTGCCACTGCAAGCGCACATGGACATGCCACGATTATAAAAATAAGCCCTTTATATATCCATGTCTCCCAGTTTCCATAAGAAAATGTAGACGGCGGAATAACCATGATCAACACAGACAGCAATACCATGATCGGTGCATATACTTTGGAAAATTTCGTCACAAATGCTTCTTTTTGGGATTTACGGTTCTGCGCCTCCTCCACGGTTTCCATAATTCTTGAGACGATTGAATCCTTGTAAATTCTTGTCACTCGCGCTTCCAGCACACCGCTCAGATTAATGCAGCCGCTGTAAATCTTATCTCCTTTATACACTTCCACCGGCATTGCCTCTCCTGTAATTGCCTTTGTATCTATAGTTGAGCTTCCAGCCAGAACAACCGCATCGACTGGAATTCGTTCTCCTGGTTTGATCACAATAATATGACTCATCTTTAATTCCGAAGGATCTACCTGTACTTCCTGCCCTTTTACTTTACGAATAGCATATGTCGGTCTCAGATCGATCATCTTTGCAATAGATCTCTTTGTCCGGTCTGTCGCGATCTGTTCCGCAAGCATTCCAAGTTCAAACATAAGCATAACAATCACAGCTTCCATATATTTCCCTATGCCAAATGCTCCGATTGTTGCAAAGATAACTAATATATATTCTACCGGGAATCTCTTTTCCATAATCTCTTCACTCAATTTCTGAAATGCCCCATATCCTGTCAGTAAATAGGTTCCCAGAAATATTGCGAATTTTTCTTGATCGGACAGCATAAATCGGGCTGCCCCCCAGACAGCACCTGCATATACGATTATCCCCAATCCATAGACTATACATTTTCTCTTTAACTGCTTTTTCATAACTCTATTCCCACATTCTCTTTCTTATTTTGAGACTTGCATCTTTGCTTCGCCCAGATGCAGGAAAACGCTTTGGTCAGTCATCTTAACATATCTTTTTATTCTGTAATATGCTCCATGCCTTGACTGATAATAGACTGGATATGTCCATCTGCAAGCGAATAATAAACAGTCTTCCCGTCTCTTCGGTTCTTCACAAGTTTCATCTGCTTTAACATACGAAGCTGATGGGAGACTGCTGACTGTGTAACTCCCAATATCTCCGCCAGATCACACACACACATCTCTGATTTTTGCAATACATACAGAATTTTCACCCTTGTTCCATCTGCAAATGCTTTATAAAAATCAGCCAGACTATTAAGCAGTTCTTCATCCGGCATCTGCTCCAAAGCCAGTTTTACGTTCTCATTATGAATACATGTCACATCGCAGCATTCAACTTCTGTCTTTCCCATATATTTCATCCTTTCAAACTACAGACTATCATGACCCGACTGTCATGTTTTTTGTAAGGCTTAAATCTTAAAAATTACAATTTTCAAAGCCAGACTATGCCTGTACAAATGCCTGTTTATATTAATTATGCCAAATGGAGAAAACTATTTCAACCATTTGGCATAATTTAACACTTTTGTAATGTTATGTTATCGTTATTTTGTTTTCACATGCATTGCGCGGATGGAATTCAATACACATAGCATTGCTACACCTGTATCAGCAAACACTGCAAGCCACATATTCGCAAATCCAAGAAAACCAAGAATCATAACAATTGCTTTGATCACCAGCGCAAATACTACATTCTGAATTGCAATGCTTCCTGTCTTCTTCGCAATCGCGATAGACTGTGGGATTGCTTCTACTGAAGAATTCATAAATACCACATCGGCCGCCTCTATTGCGGCATCTGCTCCGCTTCCCATTGCTGCTCCCACATCTGCACCAGCCAGTACCGGTGCATCATTAATTCCGTCTCCAACGAACATGACAGCACCGTGATTCTTACGAACGTTCTTTAGATGCTCCAGTTTTTCCTGTGGAAGAAGCTGTGCATAAACTTCATCAATTCCTGTCTCTTTTGCAACTGCCTGCGCGCTGTTCTTCTCATCACCAGTTAACATAACTGTTGCAATTCCAAGAGCTTTCATCTTACTTACAGAAGCAGCCGCATCAGTCTTAATTTCATCTGCTACAATTACAAATCCTTCTAACACACCATCAACTGCCAGTAAGACTTCTGATCCATAACCGCCTTTTTCGTATCCTGTCGTATCTACCTGATACATTTCCATCAGTGTATAATTTCCAAGGAGAACGGTTCCTTCCGGGAATGTTGCACGGATACCTTTACCGGAAATCTCTTCCACTTCTTTCGGTCTTGTAAGCGTCAGATTCTGTCTTCTTGCTTCCTGAACAATGCTGACCGCAATTGGGTGTGTTGAACCAAGCTCACAGTCCGCCGCCATAGTCAGCACCTGTTTTTCTGTCAGTTTTCTTGTTGCCATGACTTTCTGTACAGCAAAATTCCCCTTTGTGATGGTTCCTGTCTTATCCATAATGACTGCTTTAACATCTTTCAATGCCTCCATAGCCAAACCGCCTTTAAAGAGAATTCCTCTCTTAGATCCTGCCCCAATTCCAGAGAAGAAAGCCAATGGTACACTCAATACAAGTGCACACGGACAACTGATTACAAGAAATGTAATCGCTGTGTAAATCCAGTGGTTCCAGTCTCCCGTTACAATGGAAGGGATAATTGCAGTAAGAACTGCTGCCACAACAACAACTGGCGTATAAACTCTCGCAAATCTTGTGATAAAACGATCGATCTTCGGCTTACTTGCCGCTGCATTTTCCACCGAATCAAGAATCTTTGTGACCATGGATTCGCTCAGTGGTTTTGTAACCTCAGCCTTTAATACACCTTGTTCATTGATACAACCGGAAATCAGTTCGTCTCCCGGAACAACTCTTACCGGTACCGGCTCTCCTGTGACCGGTGAAGTATCTACCCGGCTCTCACCCTCGATAACCTTTGCATCCAGCGGAATTCTGTCACCAGGGCGAATCATAATAATATCTTTTACCCTTGCATCCTGTGATGGAATTTCTTTTACTTCGGAACCAACGACAAGATTAACAACTTCTGGGCGCATATCTACGGCATCCATAATCTGTCCACGGCTCTTTTCCACGGCAATATCTTCGAACAACTCTCCGATACGGTAGAACAGCATAACTCCGACTGCCTCTGCAAAATCACCAATCACAAACGCTGCAATTGTCGCAACTGCCATCAGAAAGTTTTCATCAAACAAATGTCCTCCCGCCATATTCTTCAGCGCTTTCATTACAATCTCAAGTCCAAGAAGTAAGTACGCAATAATGAAAATACATGCACTGATCATCGGATTCGGAAGTGTTTTTTCTGCAATAATACCTGCGGCAAAAAGAATCGCTCCAGCTCCGACAAGTACTATATCCTTTTTATTCTCTTCAAACGGGTTCTTCTTCTCTCTTTTGATTGGCTGATCATCCGGCATTGCAACAACCTGTACTTCTGACTCGATAGAGGAACAGATTTCCTGAATCTTGGAAAGGAGATGCTCCTGATGATCTGATGCGACAACTAGTTTTTTTGTTGCATAAGTCAATGTTGCACCTTCAACTTCCGGTAACGCCTGAATCTTTCTCTCCATCTTAGCTGCACAGTTCGCACATCCAAGATTCTCCAAAATGTATGTCTTCTGCGCTACACCTGCCGGCATAACACAAGGCTCATGCTCCACTGCTTCATGATGATGTTCATGCTCTTCGTCATGGTGGTGATGATGTCCACAGCCACAGCCGCATTCACACTCCTCATCATGGTGATGGTGCTCGTGCTCCTGCTTATGTTCATGATGGTGTTCATGCTCTTCGTCATGGTGGTGATGATGTCCACAACCGCAGCCACATTCTTCCTCATGGTGATGATGATGCTCATGAGCTTCATGTTCATGATGGTGATGTTCACAGCTGCAACCACAGCTACATTCTTCATCACGGTGATGTTCATGCTCTTCGTCATGGTGATGATGTCCACAGCCACAGCCGCAACCACATTCACACTCTTCCTCATGGTGATGGTGCTCGTGTAATTCTTTCTCCATATCTTTCATATATTTTATCCTCCTGCACGTCGCATTAACAATTGAGCATTTGTTCATATGTTTGTTTTAAATATATTCCTGATATGTCTGTTTGTCAATAGTCTTCCTTTATTTTCTCTTAATTATTACTAATCAATCTGCCAGTCGATTGGTTCCACACCGCCTGCTTCCAGGAATTTATTCGTCTTGCTAAATGGTTTACTTCCAAAGAAACCACGGTAAGCGGAAAGCGGACTTGGATGTGGTGCTTTCAGAATCAGATGGTTCGGATTATTCAACATGCTGGCTTTTCTCTGTGCCGGAGCTCCCCAAAGAATAAATACAATCGGACGATTCTGGCTATTAAGTGCCATAATTGCTGCATCCGTGAACTCCTCCCAGCCAATGCCTCTGTGTGAATTCGCCTGATGTGCCCGTACAGTCAATACTGTGTTGAGCATCAGAACACCTTGCTCTGCCCATTTTGTCAGGCAACCATGATTCGGGATGGTACAGCCCAGATCATCGTGAAGTTCTTTATAGATATTTACCAGTGATGGTGGAATATCCACACCTTTCTTTACAGAAAAACAGAGTCCATGAGCCTGTCCTACATTATGATATGGATCCTGTCCAAGAATCACAACCTTTACTTTATGTAATGGTGTCAAATGAAAGGCATTGAAAATGTCATCCGCCGGTGGAAATATCTGTCTTGTTCGATATTCTTCATTTACTGTCTCAAATAGTTTTTTATAATACGGCTTTTTAAATTCCCCCTGCAAAGCCTCAAGCCAGTCATTATTAATTGCTGCCATTTTCTTTTCTCCTTTTTACTTTCTAGATAGAGATATAGGTAATTGCAACTTTAAGTTACAATTACCCATACCTTTTATCTGTTATAATCGCACAGAAACACCTCTGCCACGAAGATATTCTTTTACTTCCTTAATCTCTAATTCTTTATAATGGAACAGAGATGCTGCCAATGCTGCATCTGCCTTTCCGTCTGTCAGCGCATCGTAAAAATGTTCCAGATTGCCTGCACCGCCGGAGGCTATGACCGGAATATTAACTGCTTCTGCAACTGCACGAGTCAGTTCCAGATCATACCCTGCCTTTGTTCCGTCACAATCCATACTGGTCAAGAGTATCTCTCCTGCTCCCAGTTTTTCCACCTTATGAGCCCACTCCAGTGCATCAATTCCTACATCAATTCTTCCACCATGTTTGTAAATGTTCCAACCACTGCCATCTGCACGTTTCTTTGCATCGATTGCTACAACCACACATTGGCTTCCAAACTTGTCTGCCGCATCCGAAATCAGATTCGAAGTATCAATGGCTGATGAATTAATCGAGATCTTGTCTGCTCCTTCTCGCAACAGTGCCCGAAAATCGTCTACCGTACGGATTCCTCCACCAACAGTAAATGGAATAAATACTGTCTCAGCTACTTTTCTGACCATATCTACAACTGTGTTTCTTCGATCGGATGAAGCTGTAATATCCAAAAAAACAAGTTCATCCGCTCCTGCTTTATCATAAGCCTTAGCAATTTCCACTGGATCTCCAGCATCCTTCAAATCTACAAAGTTCACACCTTTTACAACTCGTCCGTTATTTACATCCAGGCATGGGATGATTCTCTTTGTATGCATATACCGTTCCTCCTGTCTATAACTCAACAAAATTCTTCAAAATCTGTATTCCAACATCACTGCTCTTTTCCGGATGGAACTGGCATGCAAATACATTTCCACTTTCTACAGATGCATGGATCAATGTGCTGTATTCTGTTGTGGCTGTTACAATACTCTCATCTTCTGCCTTCAGATAATAAGAATGTACAAAGTATACATAAGAATCTTCCGGTATTCCACGGAATAATCTGCCTTCATTCGGATACTTCAGAGAATTCCAGCCCATATGAGGAATCTTAAGTCCCGGCTGATCCGGAATCCGAAGAATCTCTCCTTTTAAAATACCAAGTCCTTCTACTCCCGGTGTCTCGTCACTTCGTTCAAATAAAAGCTGAAGTCCCAGACAAATTCCAAGAAATGGAGTCCCTTTTTCCACGACTTCATGAATCACTTCTTCCAGATTATATTGTCTGATCTTGCTCATAGCATCTCCAAATGCTCCGACTCCCGGAAGAATTACTTTGTCTGCCTTCAAAATCGACTCTCTGTCTCTTGTTACAACAACTTCCTGTCCTAAAAGGTGCATAGCCTTTTCCACGCTCTTTATATTCCCTGCATCGTAATCAATAATTGCTATCATGTGCTCGTGTCCCTTTCTTCTCATTCCTTTATGCCTGTTAACGCACATCTTTCTCTTTTGTTGTGGTTTCTTCTATCGTACATCAAGTGTGAACCAGAATTCAACACCATTATCGTAATTTTTCACACCGTATTGCTGATGCATGGATTCCATAATGGCTTTTACGATAGAAAGTCCGATTCCATTGCCTCCATACTCGCGTGTATGAGCCTTGTCCACTTTGAAAAATTTATCCCAGATACGCGGAACATCTTCCTCCGGTATTGGCTTTCCGGTATTAAATACAGTCACTTTTGCAAGTCCGTCTTCCCGCAAAATCTTCACTTCAATAATCTTTTCTTCATTGACATGATTATAGGCATTACTTACATAATTACGCACGACCTGTTCAATCTTAAACTCATCCCCCCAGACGTAAACTGGATTTTCTTCCCTGAAAATAAGTTTAACATCCTTTTGTTGTGACAGAATGTCCATACTCTGAAGTACTCCGCCAATCAGCTCTGTCAGATTAAAACGCTCAAATTCTACTTTATCATTCCCGAACTCCAACTGATTCAGTGTCATCAGATTCTTGACCATCCGATTCATCTTACCTGCTTCGTCCATAATAACATCACAATAGAAGTCGCGGCTCTCCGGGTCATCATTAACTCCTTCTTTCAGTCCTTCTGCATATCCCTGGATCAGAGCAATCGGAGTTTTCAACTCGTGAGATACATTTCCCATAAACTCCGTACGCATCTGCTCCATCTTCTCTTTCTGCTCAATATCCTGCTGCAGACTGTTATTTGCCTGCTTCAATTCAGAAATTGCCTTTTCCAGCTTCTGCGACATACGATTAAAGTTATCACCCAGTTCACCAATCTCATTGTTACCACCGCTTGTATACTTTGCCTCAAAATCCAGATTTGCCATACGGTCAGACAGCTCTGCCAGTTCCTGGATCGGCTTTGTAATCCTTCTGGAGAAATACCATACAAGTCCCATGCAGATGATCAGTGTTCCCATACCTACATATATTAGGAAACGATTGGATAATGCAACACTTTCACGGATACTTTCTACAGGACTTCGAATGAGAAAATTCACATTATCGTCAAGTTGTCCCCACATCTCAATATATTCGCTCTGATTCCATGGATCCTGACTTCTCATCAACTGGTAATTGTCTGTGCTATCCAGCACCTTTCCACCTTTTTGTGCCTGGTTCAGAAGATATCCCGATAACTGCTGCTTGAGCATATTCGTATCGTGCACATTTGTAATCAGTTTTTCATTATCCATATCCAATACAATATAGGAAATGTTGCTCTTCTCACAAAGGACATGTAATTCATCTTGTACTTCATCATTACTGATCGTCCCCTTTTTCACAGCATTCTGTAGTTCTTCATATACATGAATGAACTGCATTTCCTTGTCTCTGATATAATACGGCTCTAAGAACTTTACATTAACAACAAGCAAAATAGCAAGCAGACAGATGACCATGCCTGCAAAAACTGCGATCATCTGCCTCTTAATAGAATGCTTTCTTTTTTCTTTTTGTTTAAAATGCTTCATCTTAATTTACCTCGAATTTGTAGCCCATTCCCCAGATTGTCTTAATGTATTCACCCTTTTCTCCAAGCTTGCTGCGAAGCTTCTTAACATGAGTGTCGATAGTTCTTGCATCTCCAAAATAATCATAATTCCATACATTATTCAATATCTTCTCCCTGGAAAGTGCAATTCCCTGATTCTCAAGGAAATAAGACAATAATTCAAATTCTTTATAACTAAGTTCCACATCTTTTCCGTCTACCTGCACCTGGTGAGCTGCCTTATCTACAACGATACCACCTGCTTCCACATGCTCATCTGCATCCAACACATTCGAACGTCTCAGAAGTGCATTCACTCTCGCAACAAGAATCTTCGGACTAAATGGCTTAGAAATGTATTCGTCCACGCCAAGATTAAATCCCTGAAGTTCATCCCGCTCATCGCCGCGTGCCGTCAGCATAATAATCGGTACTTTAGAAGACTGACGGATCTCACGGCAAGTCTGCCAGCCGTCCATCTTCGGCATCATGACATCTAATATGATCAGCGCAATATCTTTCTCTGCGTAAAACGCCTCCATAGCCTCAAGACCGTCTCCTGCCTCCAGCACCTGATATCCTTCTCTTCCAAGGAAATCCTTCACAAGCTTACGCATTCTGCTCTCATCATCTACAACTAATATCTTGATCTTTTCCATATCATAAACCTCCCTGTACGAACTGTACATTCTGATTTTTTATTTCTTACGCTTAAACGCGAATAGCACATATTTCCGTCATATTTTATAGTATAACAGGAAAATATGTGCTATGTGTGAAAATTTTTCTTCTTAAAAAGTTTAAGAATTCTCAAACCTATTCACATGGCGTATCATTTTCCAGCTTCATTACAACCATCGTTCCGATGGATGATAATTTTGTATAGTATGCTATCAAATGTGACTGAATCAGCTCTTCTTCACTCTATCTGTCTGAAACAAATACATGTGCCTGTGACCAGATTGCAAATTTTCGAAACACTTTTGAAACAAAGAAATTTCCAATTCCATCATCTGCAATTGATATTTCCGTATACAAAGCATCCTGTATCACTCTGCATCGTATATTTTTTCTACATATCTGTCCTCTTCCAAACTGTATCCAGAAATCCCGGCTGATCTCTATCCCACGCCGCCATCTCAGAATCCAGATGCTTAATAATCTCCTCTCTGTCCTGTGGCAGGACTCCGCTGATTGTAATCAGATTATATGGGTGACTTCCGAAGAAAATGCAGTCATTTATCTTTAATGCACGAAGCAGCATTTTTTCTTCCTCTATCAGTTCACGCTCTGTAAGCTGTACATACTCTCCTTTATTGCAAAGCTCTTCCAGCTCACTTCCGCGTAAAACCGCTGTTGAAAGAGGAGATACACGGTATGGCGGATACTTATTCAGAAGAGCCGCCGTGGCTTCTACACTTTCTTTGCTATGCCCTTTTCCACCAATTCCAAGCATTAAAAGCGCTGAATACTTCATTCCTGCCTCTTTCAGCTTTCCGATATTTTCATAAGCTTCTTCGACCGTAAAGCCCTTATTGATCAGTTTTACCGCCGGGGCATATGCCGTCTCAAGTCCTACATACAGCTCATCATATCCGACACTTTTCAGAAGCTTCAAATCTTCCAGTGATTTTGCTTTCAGATTCTGAATAGAAGCATAGCAGGTAAGTACCTCTACTTCCGGCAGATACTGATGAACCAACTCTGCAATTTTTACAAGTCTGTCGGTCCCAAGTACAAAGGGATCTCCGTTCGTCAGATAGATTCTCGTAATCTTCTCGCCTCTGTCATGAAGTTCTTTTAAATCCATCTCCACATCTTCAAACGGCGCAACACGAAACGGTGTCTTCCGGTACATAGTACAAAAAGAACATTTATTATGAGAACAGCCTATTGTAACCTCCAGTCTCTGTACACTGGCTTCTGATGGCGGTCTGTATATCTGTCCTGTCTGGTGCATAGTTTTCACACTCCTTATTTTCATTTATGGCACTGAGACATTTCCTACAATAACGTCCGCAAAACGTCATATACTTTTGTCCTTTAAATTCAGTTCTATTATAATTTTCTTCATTACCAAAAACAAGCCGGACTTCTTATATGATTCCTTCATACAAAAAGTTCGACTTGTTCAGCTTTAGTGGACCTGGCGGGAGTTGAACCCGCGTCCGAAAGCCCATCCACCAGAGCTTCTCCCATCACAGTCATTACTTTGACATTCCCTCCATCAGTCACCTAATGACGGGTTACTGATCTTAGTAGCTTCATAAAATCTTCCATTCCCTCAAAGCTTTGAGAACGAAGTGCTCCGTCTGTTTGAAGCCGGTTACTTAAGCAACGGATGACCTAAGGCCGACTGCTGCCGCAATTAGGCAGCGTACGCTAAATTTTCGTCTGCGTTTAATTTTAAAGTGGAACTTTTATCGTAGTGTCCCGCTACGGATGGCTTCTCCAACTTCCAGACCCCCGTCGAAACCAGTACAAGCCCTGAATTACTTCTAAAAATGACGATTGTCATCAATCCAGTTTGCTGGTCGGCAGACGTTTGTATACATATACTAACACTAATACTTCAAAATATCAAGTCCTATCTATTATACTTTTCCATTAGCTAGTAACGCAAAATTCCCGCAGTCATTCATTTATTTTACGATACTGCATATGCCAAATGCTTTGCACATCGAAATGTTTCTGCGGGAATTTTGTACTTATATGAAACTAAAAATTGGCAACTATGTTAATTAATTCCTTTACTCTACATCTTTTAATGCTTCCAGATCTTCTTCTCCTGTACGAACCTTTACAACTTTCTGTACGTTGTATACAAAGATCTTTCCGTCTCCTACATGACCTGTGTAAAGTGTCTTCTTAGCTGTCTCAATCACTTTCTCTACCGGAATATTTCCAACAATTACTTCCACTTTTACCTTCGGAAGTACGGTTACATCCATCTCAACTCCACGGTATTTCTCACCGGCACCTTTCTGGATTCCACAACCCATGACCTGTGTCACTGTCATTCCTGTAACTCCAAGACTGTTGAGTGCATTTTTCAACTTCTCATATCTGGACAGTTTTGCAATAATGACAACTTTATGCATACCTGCATCCGGATCGACAGGACCTGAAACTTTTACAGATGCTGCCTTCTGAGCTTCTGTTGCACAATCATAATCATCTACACCAAGCTCTGTATTTTCATTGACACTCATACTTCCTTCTGTAATATCCATAAGACTGAATCCTGCGTATGCAGATGCAAGGCCATGTTCTTTAATATCCAGACCAACAATCTCTTCTTCCTCAGAAACTCGAAGTCCAACCGTCTTGTCGATCACTTTGAACACGATTGTCATGGTAACTGCTGTCCATGCAAGAACTGTAATAACACCTAAAAGCTGTAAACCTAACTGATGGAAGCCGCCGCCATAGAATAATCCGTTAATTGTACACTCTGGTGCATTTGTTGTAGCAAATAAACCAACTGTAATTGTTCCCCAGATACCATTGCAGCAGTGAACTGCGACTGCTCCGACCGGGTCATCTATATGTACCACATTGTCACAGAACCATACACCGAATACAACCAGAAGTCCTGCAACGACTCCGATAATAATAGAACCTGTTGCATCTACTACATCACAAGGAGCTGTGATTGCTACCAAACCTGCAAGTGAAGCATTCAGACACATGGATACATCTGGTTTTCCATATTTAACCCATGTAAAGATCATACATACAACAGTTGCGACTGCCGGTGCGATTGTTGTTGCCATGAAAATGGAAGCTAACTGAGCACCTGTGCTTGCTGCTGCACCATTAAATCCATACCAGCCAAACCAAAGGATAAAGCAGCCAAGTGCACCGATTACAATGTTGTGTCCAGGAAATGCATGGACTTTTGTTACTTTTCCATTTTCATCTCTTGTAAATTTACCAATACGTGCACCTTCTATTGTTGCTCCGATAAATGCACTTAAACCACCGACCATATGGATTGCACAGGAACCTGCAAAATCATGGAAGCCAAGTGCTGCAAGCCAGCCTCCGCCCCAAATCCAGTGTGCTTCAATTGGATAGACCACTGCAGAAATAACTGCGGAGTAAATACAGTAAGATAAGAACTTTGTTCTCTCTGCCATAGCTCCTGATACAATCGTTGCTGTTGTCGCACAAAATACTAAGTTAAATACGAAATTCGACCAGTCAAAATTTGCATAGTTCGTGAAAATTCCAAGTGTCGGAATTCCGATGAATCCTCCAAGTGCATCTTCACCAAGTAATAAGCCAAATCCGATTAGAATAAATACACAAGTTCCGATACAGAAGTCCATCAGGTTCTTCATGATAATGTTACCTGCATTTTTTGCTCTTGTAAATCCAGCCTCGACCATTGCAAATCCGGCCTGCATAAAGAATACCAATGCAGCTCCGATCAAAAACCAGATACCAAACACTTCAGTTCCAACTGCGTCTGAAATTGCTGTTAAAATATCCTGACTCATAAATATCTCCTCCTTTTATCTCACCCTTCTAAATCTACAATATACAATGAAAGGGTGCATATCTCTGTCGTCGACTCACAGAAATACACACCCTTGTGTCTCTATATATTGTCAGGGATATAAGATATGCCTGTTCGGCATTTCTTATAATAAAAGAAAAGCACTTCAAGATTTCTCTTAAAGCGCCTTTGCTTTTATGCGACTTAGTTTAGCTCAGTTTTTTTACATTGTCAATTGTTGTTTCATATTTTTTATCATTTCAGTATTATCTAACAACAATTCTGTTTTTCGAATCAATATTTTCTCTTTTTCTGACAAATCACATTTATACCTGACCAGGACAATTTTACTCTTCATCCTCGTCTTCAAGTCCCAGAATCTCTGACAGAACCTGTATGATGATCTCATTTGTACAGGATTTTACATATCCCATCATATGAAGAGAAATCTCATCCTGCTTCTGCCCCTCTGTCAGTTCTGTATTCTTCTTCGTATCCTGAATCAGCTTCACCAGTTGAGGTGTCAGCTCCTCATAAATCTCAACCGTTGTATCTGTCACTAATTTTCTCAAGTCTTCTTTTTTTACAGGTATCATATATTATCCACCTTTTCTACGTCTTTTACAATTCTTATCCACATTTACTGCACATTTTCTTTCATCTTAGCCCAGATTGCGGATTTTAAAGTCACGGCTTGCTTCTCTCTGCTGGTCTTTTTTGGCAATATCCTGTCTCTTGTCATACAGTTTCTTACCTTTTGCCAGACCAAGCTCCACTTTTACAAGGCTTCCCTTAAAATATACCTTTAATGGTACGATTGCCATTCCTTTTTCTTTTGTCTTGCCAATCAATTTATTGATCTCTGCTTTGTGCAACATTAGCTTCTTCACACGAAGAGGATCTTTATTAAAGATATTTCCTTTTTCATATGGACTGATATGCATACCATAGATAAATACTTCCCCATTTTCAATGCGGATAAAAGACTCCTTGATGCTGCATTTTCCCATACGAAGTGACTTCACTTCGGTTCCATGAAGCACAATCCCGGCCTCGTAAGTATCCAGTATAAAATAATCATGATATGCCTTTTTGTTATTAGCAATCATCTTACCATTCGTCTTCGCCATTTTCTTCGTCCCTCTCCTTCGCAATTACAAAATCAATGGTACGCATCAACCGGTCTGTATCAGCAACTCTTACACGAACCTCCTGTCCAAGCTTGTAGACTTTTCCGGTGCGTTCGCCCACCATCTCATAACGGCTTTCATCGTAATTATAATGGTCATCACGCATATTGGCAACATGAATCAGACCCTCGATCGTATTCGGAAGTTCCACATACATGCCCCATTTCGTCACACTGGAGATTACGCCTGTGTAAACATTTCCAATACGGTCTGACATATATTCTACTTTCTTAAGCTTCACAGTCTCGCGTTCCGCCTCGTCAGCGCGCCGCTCCGTCTCACTGGCATGCTTCGTCACTTCTTCCAATATCTTGCGATAATGTTCCATGCGTTCACCATTCATACGTCCCCGCAGGTTATCTTTGATGATCCGATGGATCTGAAGATCTGGGTAACGACGAATCGGTGATGTAAAATGTGTATAATAATTCGCTGCCAATCCAAAATGTCCGGAGTTCTCCGGCGTATATCTGGCTTGTTTCATAGAGCGCAGCGCAAGTCGGCTGATTAATGCTTCCTGCGGTGTTCCTTCTACTTTTCCAAGTAATTTCTGAATCTCTTTCGGACGCACTTCATTGGCTCCGATATGCATAGAGAATCCAAAATTATTAATAAATGTTGCCAGCGCCCGGATCTTTTCATCATCTGGAGCCTCATGTACTCTGTATACAAAAGGTATCTCCTGCCAATAATAATCTTCTGCAACAGTCTCATTTGCCAGAAGCATAAAGTCCTCAATAATCTTTGTCGCAACATTTCGGTCATAAGGTTTGATATCGATTGGATGACCATTCTCATCAAGAATCATTTTCGTTTCCGGAAAATCGAAATCAATGGAACCTCTCTGTTTTCTTCGGGCTCTCAGAATCTTTGACAGTTCCAGCATACGCTGGAACATCGGCACCAGTTCCTCGTATTCCTGCATTTCTGCCAGATCCTCGTCTTCAAGAATCTTTGCCACACTTGTATAACTCATACGACGGTCCACATGGATAACCGTCTCTGCAATCTCATGGTCAATGACCATTCCTTTCGGGTCTACTGTCATAATACAGCTAAGCGCCAGACGGTCTTCTCCGGCATTTAACGAACAGATTCCGTTAGACAATGTATGTGGCAGCATCGGAATAACACGGTCTGCCAGATATACACTTGTTCCACGCTTCAGCGCTTCCCGATCCAGCGCACTATTCTCTTGTACATAGTTCGTAACATCAGCAATATGCACACCAAGAATATAATTTTCACCATCTTTCACAACAGACACGGCATCATCAAGATCTTTCGCATCCTCGCCATCAATGGTGACCATCTGCCAGTCACGGATGTCTTTTCTTCCCTGCATGTCTGCCTCACTGACCGGCTTTGATACACGCTCTGCCTGATTCAGCACCTTCTCCGGGAATTCTACCGGAAGATCATATCCTTTTACAATAGACATAATATCTGTTCCCGGATCATTGACATGACCAATAATCTCTACAATCCTTCCTTCCGGACTTCTGCCTTTCTCACCGTAAGAAGTCAGTTCAACTACAACTTTATGCCCGTCTACAGCTTCTTTTGACTTACCCTCTGGAATAAAAATGTCCTGAAGAATTCTCTGGTTATCCGGAATGACAAAGCCATAACTCTTGTTGCCCTTCTTCTGATAAAGACCGACAACTGTTGTAAGACCACGCTCCACAATCTTTACAATCTTACCTTCCCGGCGCTTTCCATCACGATCAGAAGCCTTCGTAATAATCACTTCTACTATGTCACCGTCCAGCGCTCCGCCGGCATCGTCCTCCCCGATAAAAATATCCTGATCCTCCTCAGGAATGATAACAAAACCAAACCCTCTCTGATTCGCACGGTAAGTTCCCTGAAGACGCTTCGCCTCACCTTTACAGTACTTTCCACGCTTACTGAGACAGATCTTACCTTCCTCTTCCAATGATTCCAGCACCTGACGAAGCTCATCCCGCTGCTCCTTATTCACCTGCAGGACCATAGCCATCTCTTTGAACTTCATTGGCACATACATATCATCACAGATAAAATCATATATAATTTTCTTTCTTTTCTCAAATGTCTTATTGCTCATCGCTCCTCCACTGTCAAAAAAAGCACTCCTATACAGGAGTGCTTTTCCTCTTCTCTTAAGCAAATACTTTCAAATTCAACACTGCTGCCAGTACAACAAACAGAATCGCAAGGAACTTTGTAGACTTTACAAGTGCTCCTTCCATTGAACGACCTTTGTTCTGACCCCAATAAGTATCAGCAATTCCGCTGATAGCTCCAAGTCCTGCAGACTTACCTTCCTGCATCAGTACAATGGCTGTCAATGCGATACAATCTATTGCAAATAAAATCATAAGAACAATTTTTAAAATATCCATTACACACACCTCCTGTAGATAAACCATATTTAGTTTAGCACAGTAAGGTTGATTTCGCAAGCACTTTATTTGAATGGATTCTGATATTCTGCCACATCTCCAAGCCGTTCTTCTATCCGTAGAAGCTGGTTGTATTTCTCTACCCGTTCGCTTCTACATGGCGCTCCGGTCTTGATCTGACCTGCCCCTACTGCTACTGCAAGATCTGCTATCAAGGTATCTGCTGTTTCCCCGGAACGATGTGATACAATCGTTCTGTAACCGGCTTTCTGCGCCATCTCTACCGTATCCAGTGCCTCTGTCAGTGTTCCAATCTGATTCACTTTTATGAGAATTGCATTGGCAACTTCTTTTTCGATTCCTTTTTTTAATCTCTTTGTGTTTGTCACAAACAGATCATCTCCAACAAGCTGTGTGTGCAATCCCAATCTTGTTGTCAGAAGTTCCCATCCATCCCAGTCTTCTTCGTCCAGTGGATCTTCAATCGATACAATTGGAAACTGTTCAATTAACCCTTCATAATAATCGATCAGCTCTTCTGATGACCGAATGACTTTGTAATCTTTTGTCTTACTTTCCCCTTCGAACACATATTTCTTAAAGCTTCTATCATAAAGTTCTGTTGCTGCCACATCAAGTGCTAATGACACTTCCGTACCTGCCTTATATCCAGCTTCTTCCGTTGCACGCACGATATAGGCAAGTGCTGCCTGGGCATCCGGAAGGTTCGGGGCAAATCCACCTTCATCCCCAACAGCGGTGGATAATTCTTCTTTTTTCAACAATTTTTTCAGAGAATGATAGATTTCTGCACACATACGAAGTCCTTCTTTAAAGTTTTTCGCTCCTACCGGCATAATCATAAATTCCTGAATATCAATGGTGTTGTCGGCATGCCTGCCACCGTTCATAATATTCATCATCGGAACCGGCATACGCTTTGCATTTGCCCCGCCAAGATAGGAATAGAGTGGAAGTCCTATCGCAGTCGCCGCCGCCCTTGCTGTTGCCATGGATACGCCTAACATAGCATTGGCTCCCAAGTTTGATTTATCCCCTGTACCATCTAAACCTATAAGAAATGTATCTAAAGCTGCCTGGTCAAATACGTTCATTCCGATAATACCAGGTGCAATCTTTGCATTCACATGATCTACCGACCGTTCCACACCAAGCCCGGCGTATCTTTTTTCCCCGTCACGTAATTCCAGTGCTTCAAACTGACCTGTGGAAGCGCCCGACGGTACACTTGCCCGTCCGCAGAATTCATCTCCTGCCAGCACTTCCACTTCTATCGTCGGATTCCCGCGGGAATCTAATATTTCTCTTGCGTATACATCTGTTATTGGCAGATATTTATACATACTGATGCCCTCCTTTTCGTAGAGATAGTATGCGCCAAATCTGCCAAATCATGCGAAAAAACCCCGACAATGCGAACTACTCTTCCAATTCTAAGTCTGGAGATCAATTCCCTTTGCCGAGGCAAAACTTTCTTTATTTCTTTTTATTTTATTAAATTATATGCATAATTATTTTCAAAAATAGAAATAGCCAAAAATATATTATAATAATAACGTATGCAAGAATATCTCTTTGCTCATATACCAACGGATACATTCTTGATGTTTCTGTACTTCCTGTATATCCTCTTGCCTCCATTGCCATTGCCAGGTCTGAAGACCTTCTAACTGTCATTAGAAATAATGGAAGTAACAGTGTTATGACACCTTTACATTTTTCTATAATACTTCCTTCTCCAAACTTCGCACCTCTGGCCGCCTGAGCATCCATCAATAAATTCAATTCATCCAACATAATTGGGATAAATCGAAAAGCAATCATTACAATAACAGACATTTCATGTATTGGAATGCCTAATTTTTCAGTCTTAGCAAAAGCCTTCTCCAAACCATCCGCCAATTCTTTCGGAGTAGAAGTATATGACAATAATGATGCACCTGCTATCATCAAAGCAATTCTTGCTGTCATCTGTATTGCTTTTACTATGCCTTGCTCTGTTACAGAGAATATCCAAAAACTTCCAATCACATCACCAGGTGTATAAAGCATTCTAAATAAAAAAGTAAACAACAAAAGTAAGATAATTCCTTTCAGTCCTCTTAACAAATATCCAAAAGGAACTTTCGCTATTTTGTATAATGTTAATATGACTGCCAGACATAAAAGATACCACAAAGGATTCTTAACAAGAAATAAGGAAATAATGTATACAATAGCTCCCATTAATTTCGTTCTTGGATCCATTCGATGAATTACAGATTCTGAATCAAAATACCTTCCAATTGTAATATCTCGAATCATAGATTTTTCTCCTTTGTCAAAATATTTGCAAGCATTTCCTCTGCTTCTGATACATGAATTGCAACTTTAGGTAATGGAATTCCTTTTTTCATTAAAGTATATGTCAAATGTGTGATTTGCGGTATTCCAATATTCATTTCTTCCAGTTCTTCTACTCTTTTATATACCTCTTCTGGTGTATCATCCATAACAATTTTTCCATTATACATCACCCACACACGGTTAGCGAACTGTGCCACATCTTCCATATGATGGGATACTAATACAATTGCCGCGTTTCGTTGTTTACGTATTTTCTGTAATATTTCAAAAATATCACATTTTGTTTCCGGATCTAGTCCTGCAGCCGGTTCATCAAGCACTAATATTTTCGGTTGCATTGCAAGTACCCCTGCAATTGCCACGCAGCGTTTCTGACCACCAGACAATTCAATCGGACTCATCTGATAATATTCTTCTGTTATTCCAACCAGCTCTAAACTATCAATTGCGGACTTTTTTGCATCCTGTTCACTCATCCCCAGATTCAGCGGACCATACATCGTATCTTTCAAAACTGTTCTTCCAAATAATTGCTGCTCCGGATACTGAAAAACAAGTCCTACTTCTTTTCTAAGCTGTGACAACGGATATTTTTTTTCATATATATTTTTCCCTTCAAAAAAAATTTCTCCACAATTTGCCTTTAACAAACCATTTAAATGTTTGATAAAGGTTGTTTTTCCAGACCCCGATGCACCAATCAGTCCAATGAAATCCCCTTTATTAATATGAAATGAAATATCCTTTAATATTTGTATTTTCCCCTTTGCAGAATCCGAATAAGAAAATGTGATATTTTTACCTTTCAGCATCTTCACTGCCTCCACATTTCATTCTGTATAATTTATCTATAGCTTCTATCATGTCCTGCTCTCTGAGAATCGGTGTATCTAATTCGATTCCTCTTCTTTTTAATCTCATCCCCAATTCAACCACCGGCGGAATATCCATTTTAACATCTTGTAATAGTTGAATATCTCCAAAGATATACTCTGGAGTTCCATCTCCTACAATTTTTCCTTCTTTCATTAATATAATGCGATCTGCATCTACTACTTCATCCGTATGATGTGTAATTAACACTATCGTCATTTTTTCTTTTTGATTCAATTCATGTGCTATCTTTATAACTTCTTTTCTTGAAGCAGGATCAAGCATTGCCGTCGGCTCATCTAAAACGAGACATCCAGGGTTGCTTGCAAGTGCATCTGCAATTGCAAGTTTCTGTTTTTGCCCTCCGGATAATTTCATTGGCGAAGATTTCCTTTTGCTCCAAAGTCCCACTTTTAACAATACATTTCTTACGATTTTTCTTATTTTTTCAGATTCTATATTCTTATTCTCCGGTCCAAATGCTACATCTTCTTCTACACTTGTTCCAATGATCTGATTGTCTGGATTTTGAAACACCATACCAACCTGACTACGTATCTCCCATAGTTTCTCTTTTGAAGCCGTGTCATTTCCCTCAATCCATACTGTTCCTTCATTCGGAAGTAATAATACATTCAAGTGCTTTGCTAACGTTGATTTTCCCGACCCATTCGGCCCTAATATTGCCAAAAATTGACCAGACGGAATATCTAACGATATTCCGTCCAATGCTGTCTTTTCACTCTTAATATTTTCATCTTGCCATATTGTATACTTATGTACCAGACTACTTATTTTAATCATACGAGTTCTTATGCCTCTTTCTTAAAATTATCCAAAAACTTCATTGGCATTGCTTTGATAAGCAAGCAGCCAATCACACATGTTCCAACTTTGTCGATTAAGTTAGATGCAACATTTCTAAGGAATGATGCCTGGAAGATAGACTTTCCACCCTGTACCAATGACATAACTAACATATCAGATACAGTTCCATTCAATCCACCATATACGTAAATTCCAATTGGTGTTCCGATTGCCGGACAAATAAAGCTAAGTGCAAGACCAGTAATAATTGCCGGAACAATACCAAATTTCCATTTTTTTGCTACCAGACCTACGATAAGACCTACTGCCATATTTACAAGGCAGAACGGAATATCTGACACACTGTAAATAAGTCCTGTAATGATATTACTTAAAGCACCTACAATAAGACCCGGAACCGGTCCTAATATTGCCGCTGAGAGTACTGTTCCTAATGTATCCAAATACAATGGAATACCTATTGCTGATGTAATAATTCCTAAAACAATATTCATCGCAACTGCTACACCACAAAAAGTTGTGACATAAACTTTTCTGTTCTTCATGATGTTCCCCCTCTTTTCTCATTCTACAATTTGTTTAAAAGTTCTATAGCTTCCGCCATTGTCATTATCGGAATGGATAATTCTCTATCATGAATTTCTTTCTCTAATATCTCCATATACACCCCTGGTTTTTCCGTCATTTCCAGAGAATTCTGTATAGCGCAGATTCTTTTTTCATCACTACCTATCTCACCCTTCCAGTTTCCCTCACAGGTAAGGTGATATCCGCAATTAGGACTTCCTTCTACTGAAACAACACCCAAAACACTGAATGTTTCCGGATACTGCATATACTCTTGAACTTGCAACAAAATTGTATCAAGAAGCTTTCTACACTGTTCCTTGTAAAATGGATGCTGAAACTGATTTTTCACATGCCCCCACCTCTGTGAGCCATACATAATAAATTCCGGACATGGAAGCTGAATCACCTGAATATTTTTTTCTATAATCAAATTCACCAATTCACTTCGAAGCTTATACTCCTCAGCCAGTCCTGCTTCATCCAGTTCGACTTTCGAAGCATTATTTAATATGCAATGCGATACTAACAAAATTCTTTTCACAATTCCCATTCCTTTCTGACGCTTTCACAATAGCATCTTTTTCATATTCACTTATATTTTCAATCAGAATCTTTACCTATTTTTCAAATGCATATTAATTATTACGCGCTTCTTCCATTGCTTTTTCTCCATTGGCCTGAGCATCTTTTAATGCTGTATCAATATCTTTTTGTCCGCTGAAGACAAGATCTAACTGATCCCCAAGAGCATCTAACGCATTGATTCCACCAATATTTCTTGTTCCCTGGAATCCGCGGTCCATACAATCAAAGCATAATTGTTTCATTGGTTTCTCTTTCAATACTTCTGCAAAAACAGGATCATCTTTTGCAGATTTACGTACCGGAATATAACCTGTCTGAGCTGCAAAATATGCTGTATTTTTAGTATTAGTTAAATATTTCAGATATAACCAGGAAGCTTCTTTTTCTGCATCTGTTCCAACATCAAAGATTGTAACATTTGTTCCATAATAAAGCTGGTCATCTGTCTTGTGACCCGGAAGTGCTGCTGCATTAATTGTAATTCCTTCCTGTGTATCAGCTTCAATATATGGAAGCGCTGAAGTAGATGCTACACACATTGCTGCACGTCCTTGCTGAAGCGGAACGTTTGGATTCTTATCTTCACCCGCAAAACGTGCTGTTTTTGCCTGGAACATACTATTTAAAAATTCTACAGCTTCTTTTGTCTCTGGTGTATCAAAATATAATTCATTTGTTTCTTCATTCATAGTACTTCCACCGGCCTGTTTTAACCATGGAGCAATATCTGTTGAAAGATTATCTGCAAATACAATTCCGTATACATCCGGTTCCCCATCCCCATCTGTATCTTTTGTCAGAGCTTTTGCAGCAGCTGCCCAATCTTCCCAAGTTGTAGGAACAGCGATACCTGCATCTTTAAACATATCTACATTATAATATAATACCATCTGACTCTTGTTAAAAGGCATAGCATACTGTCCATCTCCCCAGATACAATCCTTCATAAACATATCTGGAAAATCTGCTTTGTCTTCATCTGTCAATCCAATTTTAGGATCATTGATATAAGGGGTAATATCTAATGCAAGGCCCTTATCAACATACCAGGACAAGCGATTGGAATAAATCTGTGCAAGATTTGGTAATTGCTTTGCTTTTGCAGATGCCATTAACTTATCAAACAGGCCTAAATAATCACCTTGATTCATCAAATTAACTTTGATGTTCGGGTTTTCTTTCATAAAATCATCTGTGATTTTCTGAATGGCTTCCTCATTTGCGCCACTCATCGCGTGCCAAAATGAGATTTCTACTGTTTCTTCGCTTTTTGAGGTTTCTTTTTTGTCTTCACTTTTTGAAGACTGATTACCACATGCTGCCAATGACAATGTCATTACACCTGCAAGCAATAATGCAACTAGTTTTTTCATAACTGTTCTCTCCTTCTCTACCATTGTTTATTTGATTGAAAATACTATGAATAGACTTCATTTATTATCCCTTTACTCCCGTTTTTCCAACTCCTTGAATGATATATTTTTGAGTAAAGAAATATATGATCAACGTAGGTGCAATGATCATCAACGAAAATGCCATCAATGTATTGTATACTGTTCCGGCTTCCGTTGAAAAATATGCCAGCCCTACAGGAAGTGTTCTCATTTCTTTTGTATTTGTTGCAATCAATGGCCACAAATATGAATTCCAGCTATTGATAATTTTCAATAATGCGATGGACACAATCGTCGGTCGCGACATCGGTACCATTACAGTAAACAGATACCTTATATCATTGCATCCGTCCACTTTAGCAGCCTTGTAATAAGACGGTGAAATGGACATAAATTGCTGACGCAATAAGAAAATAGAAAAAACACTTGCTCCCCATGGAGCAACCAATGCCTTAAATGTATCAATCCATCCTAAGTTTGCTAAAGTTACAAAATTAGGAATGACCAGTATTTCTCCTGGTACCATCATAGTTGCGATCAATAACATAAACAGCACATTTTTCCCTTTGAATTTTAATTGTGCAAAGGCAAAAGCTGCCAAAATCGTGGTAAATAATTCACTTGCCGTAATACATACTGTTACAATCACACTATTTAAAAAATACCGAAAAAAAGGAACTGCATGAAAAGCATTCACATAATTTTTCCATTCTATCTTCGATGGAATCCATGTTGGAGGCATTCTTAAAACTTCATTAGATGGTTTTACTGAAGTAATAATCATCCACACAAAAGGAAGTAATATAAAAATCGCACCACAAATCAAAATAAAATATGTAATGGCCTTTTGAATATTTTTCTTATTCACAATCCCGAGCCTCCTTACATAAACGGTAAACCTTCACAATCACAAATTGTGCTAATGTAATACACAAAATAATTAAGAATAAGATAAAAGCGGCTGCCGCTGCTGATGAAAATTCCCAGTGTCGATAAAATTTTGTAAAAATATAATATACAATCGTCAATCCACTCTTTAATGGTCCTGCTTCATTTCCGTACATAATATACACTTCATCAAAAGTTTTAAAGACATCAATAATCGTCGTGATTGATAAAAAGAAAATTGTCGGACGAAGTTGCGGCAATGTTACATGCCAAAATCTTTTTATGCTTTTTGCCCCATCCATGCGCGCAGCAAGATAATATCTCTGATCAATATTCTGCAGCCCGGCAAGAAAAATAATCACACGGTAACCTAGTCCCTTCCATATACTTAAAACAACCAGAATCGGTAACGTCATTTTGGGATCTGTTAACCATGCAACTTTACTGATTCCAAATACTTTCAACACTGCATTCACAAGTCCAAAATCTTTATTCAGCATCCATGCCCATACGATAGACACCGCTACCATAGATGTAACAAATGGCAAAAAATATATGCTTTGGAAAAACTTTCTAAGCAAAATGTTGGAATTCAAAAGGACCGCAAATAGTAATGAAATCCCTATTGACAATGGTGCTGCAAAAATCACCAATTTACATGTATTTTTTATTGCCAATAAAAAATCCGGATCTTCTAATACTTTAATGAAATTATCTGTTCCCCACTGATAAACAATTCCATTTATATAGTCAAACTCTGTATAAAATCCCATAAAGAATGATTTTATAATAGGATAGATTTGAAAAACTCCTAATATAAGCAACGCCGGTAATAAGTAGCACCAGGCTTTATACCTTTGAAAAAATTTATACGGACTATTTTTCATTTAAAATCATCCCTTCTTTTTCATCATCTGCCAAAAAAAGATATCCTCGATTAACATTAAGCTCTAATAAATCACCAATCTGATAATCTTTATCCCATCTCAGACAAACAATAAATGGAGCATCCTTAGACTGACAACGCAGATAAACTTCCTTTCCTAAAGTTTGAATTGCAGCTATCTTTGTATGAATCTGTCCACAATCCGAAACAACAGAAAAATCTTCCGGGCGAATTCCCAAAATTCCTTTTTCACTTATTTCATTTACATGTATAATGTTATCTTCTTTAAACCTCCAATCTGGCTCTTTCAAAATTCTGATATGTTGCTTCTCAGAAATACAATGGAACATGTTAATCGGCGGATTCCCCAAAAATCGTGCTACAAATAAATTGTTCGGTGAACGGTATAATTCCTGCGGCGTTCCATATTGTTGAACGCATCCTTGATTCATCAAAATAATCCGATCTGAAATACTCATTGCCTCTTCTTGATCATGCGTTACAAAAATCGTTGTAATTCCCAGTTTCTTTTGTAATGTTCGGATGTCTTCCCTTAATTCAATTCGCAGACGGGCATCTAAATTAGAAAACGGTTCATCTAACAACAATATTTTCGGTTGCTTTACAAGTGCACGCGCAATTGCGACTCTCTGTTGCTGTCCACCTGATAATTGTCCCGGTTTTCGATGCAAGAGTTTTGTAATCTGCAACATTTCCGCAATCTGACTGACCTTTTCTAATCGTTCTTTCTTTTTCACAGATCTCATTTTTAACGGAAATTGAATATTTTCTGAAACAGTCATATGTGGATATAATGCATAGTCCTGGAAAACCATTCCGATGTCTCTATGCTCTGCTTCAAATCCACTCATATCCTGCCCGTCAAAATAAATTGCACCTTCTGTCGGCATCTCCAGTCCTGCAATCATAGCTAATGTCGTACTTTTTCCACAGCCGGATGGTCCCAATAAACATACCATTTCCCCATTCTCAATCGTACAATTAACATCTTGAACGGCCACAACATCTTTAAACTTCTTTGTAAGATGTTTTAATTGTATTTTCATTTTTCGCACTCCCATTCCATTAAATTTCAAATAAATTCGCGCATTTGTCAGATAATTTTATCTTTTTTTGATATTTTCCCCAAATTTACCTAAATTTTAAAGTTCATTATACCTCTGCTTACTTATAATGTCAAATTACTTTTTTTGATATTTGTCCTTGTTTATTGTTTTCATAAATATATGCATTTTTCACTTGTGTTTTTTACTAATATCTGTATAATAGAAATTTAAAAAAATTTTTCAAGGAGAATATCGAGGCATGGATGATTTATATATTACTGATATGGATGGAACATTATTAAATTCCAATGGGCAATTATCTGCACCGTCTTATAATTACCTGAAATTACTTTTAAGTAAAAGTTTCCCTTTTACAATCGCTTCTGGTCGAACCCCTCTCAGCGTTTGTTCCATTTTTAAAAATTTAAATTTTGTTATTCCTATGATTTTGCTAAACGGCGCTATTATTTACGACTTTCAAAACAATAAAGCTGTAACATCTACTCCTATTCCTCATACTTCCAGACAGCTTTTAGATGATTTGCGCCAATCTTTTAACTTGCCTGAATTGCAAGTCCTTAGCTCTGCATCAGGAAATGTAATTTCACTCTTTTCCTCTCCCGAGCAATGGGAACCTTTTTGGAAACATTATCGTATTCCTTTTCAGAACAATGATCCTGCACCACCATCTTCTTTGATATATACGATTTTCATGGATCATCACCCGGAACAGCTAGAATATATTTACAATACACTACAAAAAACTGATTTATTTTCTCTTGATTTTTACAAAGACACTTATTTACCAGAAACCTGGTTTTTAGAAATATACGATAAACACGCCTCCAAAGGTCAGGCATTAAAGACTTTAAAGGAATTATATAATTTTGAAAATATTACTTGTTTTGGAAACGGAGAGAATGATTTATCTCTTTTCTCAGAAAGTACCTGGTGCTGCGCCGTAGATAACGCGAAGTCTTCTTTAAAAGATCATGCTTCTCAAATTATACCAGATTGCGATCACAATGGAGTTGCCGAATATTTGTTTCAGGTTTACCTTACTGAAAATCTTTGGAAAACATTACAAAGCTCCCCTTCCATTGTACAGCTTACTTCAACCCTTATGGCGTATTTTTCACTAAAACCCGTTAATTCTACATTTTTACCAGATTTTCTAAAAACCCACACCTGCCATACCCCGCACAAGAATTTAATCTATATTCTGGCGGATGGGCTTGGAAGTAATATTCTGACAAAGCACCTGCCTAAGAACTCTTTTTTTAACACACATTTCAAAACAAATCTTGTTTCTGTGTTTCCACCTACTACGGTTTCTGCAGCAACTGCTTTAGAAACCGGACTATATCCTTCTCAAAGTGGATATTTGGGCTGGAGTATTTACTGGCCTTATTTAAAACAAAATATTGCAGTTTTTACAAATTTGACTGACGATGGAATACCCGCTTCACATGAAAATATTGCGAAGCAATATCTCTATCACCCGGATTGGATAAATGAACTTAACAACTCCAACATCAACACAATAGAAATGGATATTTCTTATCCATTCACTGATGATCTGATTGCTCAATCAGTAGAAAAAATATGTAAATTCACAAATTCACCTGGAGAACATATTCTATATCTCTACTTGAATGAACCCGATCATACATTACATAAAAAAGGAACTCAGTCGCCTGATATAACATCACTGTTGATTGACATTGAAAAAATGATGTTACAACTATCTAAGACGTGTGCTGATACACTTTTCATTTTCACAGCTGATCACGGCTTTATTGATGTTGACCCTCTTTGTTTGGAAGACTATCCCGAATTAATGAATATGCTGCAAGTTCCGCCTTCCATAGAACCGCGGGCTATGAATTTATTCATAAAACCAGAATATCTGGAAAAATTTTGTAGTCTTTTTCATAAGATTACAAAAAATACTTATCATTTATATTCCAAACAAGAAGTACTTAAAAATGCTCTGTTTGGTCCTCCACCAGTCCACCCGCTTCTTGAAGAAATGCTGGGAGACTACCTCGCTGTTGCACAAACTCCGCTTACGCTATTTCCAAATCGTTCCTACCTGGACTCAATGGTAGCAACACACGGCGGCCTTACAACAGATGAGCTTCTGGTTCCTCTCATTATTTTTGAAAGTGAATGTTAAAAAACTCCCGGACATACAACAAACATTCGTATGCCCGGGAGTTTTCTATTCAAATTCATGTTTCTATGCTTTTACTGCCAATCCTTCTGCTTTCATAACATCGACTACCTGTGCCACATATTTTGCACACAGTTCATCTGTCGCAGCTTCTACCATGACACGGATTACAGGTTCTGTTCCACTCTCGCGGACAAGGATACGTCCCTCATCGCCAAGTTCTGCTGCTACATTGTCAACTGCCTTTATAACCTCCGGATTCTCGCGTGCTGTCTTCTTATCTGCCACACGGACATTCTGAAGAAGCTGTGGATAGATCTTTACAGGCTCTGCCAATCTGGAAAGGCTCATTTTCTTCTCCAGAATTACTTCCATGATCATAAGTGAAGTCAGGATTCCATCTCCTGTTGTTGCATGTTTGCTGAAAATAATATGTCCGGACTGCTCTCCTCCAAGAGAAAAGTTATTCTTGCACATATTTTCATAGACATATTTATCTCCGACTGCTGTCTTTTCATACTTCATGCCAATCTTGTCACATGCTTTATAAAGTCCCAGGTTTGACATTACAGTGGTAACGATGGTGTCACCATTCAGGCGTCCATTCTCCATGAGATATTTTCCGCAAACATAAAGGATCAGATCTCCATCGATCACATTTCCTTTCTCATCGACAGCAATGCATCTGTCAGCATCTCCGTCATAAGCGAATCCTACATCCAGATGATTCTCTTTTACATACTGCTGCAGGACTTCAATGTGAGTAGATCCACAATTGGTATTGATGTTCGTTCCGTCCGGCTCACAGTTGATTACATAAGTCTTTGCTCCAAGTGCATCATAGACACTCTTGGCAATCATAAACGCACTACCGTTAGAACAGTCAAGTCCGATTTTCATATCCTCAAATGATCTTGTTGCAAGTGAAATCAGATATCCGATGTAACGGTTTCTTCCTGCTGCGTAATCAACGGTACGACCAATATTTTCTTTTTTTGCCAACGGCAGTTCGTCAATCTCTCCATCGATATATGCTTCAATCTTAGCTTCTACCTCTGCCTCCAGCTTGTGTCCTTTTCCATTAATCACTTTAATTCCGTTATCATAGAATGGATTATGGCTTGCAGAAATCATAATTCCACAGTCAAAGTTTTCTGTTCTTGTCACATAAGAAACACTCGGTGTTGTTGTTACGTGAAGAAGATATGCATTCGCTCCTGATGCAGTCAATCCGGCAACGAGCGCGTACTCAAACATATAGCTGCTACGTCTTGTATCTTTTCCGATTACAACCTTTGCTTTGTGATCCTGTCCGTAATACCAGCCAAGAAAACGTCCCACTTTAAATGCGTGCTCTACTGTTAAAACTACATTTGCCTCTCCACGAAAACCGTCTGTTCCAAAATATTTACCCATTTTTCTTATCTCCCAATTACTTTTTAATCTTATCTGTCTAAATTGGAAATTCATAATCTGTATATATTTTCTCATAAATGAACAGATTTTTTGAACTTCTTTGGTTCAGACAAATACAGTATCTTTTCTTATTATACTGTTTTATTCTTTATTCGACAACCTTTTGGTATATTTTCCTGCTTTACCTTATACGTTCATCTTTTTGCAGATTTCCCTTGCCACGCAGATACCATTTGCAGATGCCTGCTGAAGTCCTCTTGTGATAGATGCTCCGTCTCCCATGACGCGCAGATTCTTGATATTTGTCTCAAATTTATCGTTCACTACGACTTTATTCGAATAAAATTTTACTTCCACGCCGTAAAGCAAAGTCTCATCCGATGCAATTCCGGGTGTTACTTTATCGAGTGCCTTAATCATCTCATCTATCGCGACCATGATACGATGCGGGAATACCAGTGATAAATCTCCAGGCACAGCATCTTTCAATGTCGGTGTAATATTGTTTCTCTGTAATCTTTCTGCAGTTGTTCTTCGTCCTCTTCTGAAATCACCATAACGCTGAAGCAGGATTTTGCCATCGCTTAACATATTTCCAAGCTGGGCTATATGCTTACCATATTCGATTGGTGACTTAAAAGGCTCCGTAAAATTCTTAGATACAAGGAGTGCAAAATTCGTATTCTTTGTCTTCATGTCTTTTGACTTATAAGCATGACCATTGACAACCGCAAGTCCGTTATCGTAGTACTCTGTTGCCACTTCTCCGGAAGGGTTCGTGCAGAATACGCGTACCTTATCGTCAAATGTTGGTGTATAGTATACAAGTTTTGCCTCGTAAAGCTTCTCATTGAGTTCCTTCATGATCTCATCGCGGACTTCTACCCGGACACCTACATCAACAGTACCATTCTGTGTTTTAATACCATGATTTTTACAGATTCCTTCAAACCAGCTTGAGCCTTCTCGTCCGATACCTGATACGATTTCATCCGCATAGTAAGTTTCCTCTTTGTCTGTGACGACCCCCTTTGCCACACCATCCTCGATTATGATATCCTGTACCATAGTCATGAACTTGATCTCTACACCTGAAGCCAGCAAATGTTCCTGCAGTCTTGTGTAAATCTTATATCCTTCCTCAGTTCCAAGATGGCGGATCGGACATTCGATCAGTTTGAGATTGGCACGAATTGCTTTCGCCCGGATCCTCTCGATAGCTTCGTAATCGTCAATTCCATAGACCTTCTCATCTGCCCCGAATTTCAGATATATATTGTCCGCTTCTTTGATCAGTTCTTCCGCCTTCTCATAGCCAAGGATCTCCGGCAAAGTTCCCCCTACATCTGGTGACAGAGATAGCTTTCCATCGGAAAATGCGCCTGCTCCCGCAAATCCTGTTGTGATAGAGCATGGCTTACAACCTACACAGACCTTTGTCGTGCGCTTCGGGCACTGACGCTTCTCGATAGAGCGTCCCTTCTCAATCATTAATACTTTCATATCCGGTTTCTGTCTCATTAATTCATAAGCACAGAAAATACCGGAAGGCCCTGCACCTATAATAATTACGTCATATTTATTCATATATCTGATCCACCTTTCTGTGAATAAAAAGTATAACATTTCCATATAAAAAAGACAAGGTAAGTCCCGAAGCCATACAAGCCTTCCGGCTCACTTTTCTCCGTTAATTAATTACCTTGTCTATAGTGTCCTGCCCGATAATATCAATCAGTGAATGACTGACTAAAAATTCATAAAACTTTACCGCTTCTTCTGCTGATATCTCATTCCTGTGCTTTGAGATCCAATACTTGATCCCATTAACCAGGGTCATAGCCTCATACTGCAAAAATGTCTCTTTGCTTATGATTTCTCCTTCTTTGATATGTATCGGATTACGCTCCACGACTACATGCACCAGATTACAGATGTTGTGATATAGCATATCTTCAAAGGAATTCTGCCCCTTCACTTCAAATACCCGTGCATAATATTCTTTATCCGCAGCAATCTTTTTAAATATCATCTCCAATGCAGACCTTGCCATATTCATCTTCACAAGTTCCGTCGCACTGCTAAATACATCTTCCCACAAAAGCCATTCCATTACTTCATATTTATCACGGAAGTAATTGTAGAATGTCGGGCGTATTACCCCTGCTTCATCCGTGATCATCTTAATCGTAATCTTATCAAAAGATTTCTTCACGACCAGTTCTTTGAATTTCTGCCCTAGAAGCGCTTTTGTCATCTCGCCCTTGCGTTCCATGATTATCTCTTCCTCACAACATAATCTGTGAATTATTATAACACAGATTCCGTGTTCTAAACAAGACGGAACCTGTGCCTAAAATATCAGATTCAGTATTTCACCCCTCCATGAAATACCAAGTCCATTGTTTATTTCTGTTTATAATTCTGATAGCCTTTCGCCTCACGCGGATGCTCGCTCCAAAGTTTATCCGCACACTCTGACCAACACTTCGCGTAAGTATGACATTTGCCACACAGATGCTCCACTGTTTCCGGTGACTGAAGATCTGTGGATTTGGCACCTGTCTCATGTACCATCTGTTGCAGCAATTCCGGATTTTCCAGCATCGGACATGGTTTTAAATGATTACAGTTAAATGGCTGATGATCCCGATATGCCATAAAAAGCGGCTGTCTGAGCGCATCTAATAAAGATACTTCTTTTATATTGGCTCCAGAATAATGGATAAATACACACGGTTCCACATCTCCGTTCGGATTAATGTGGCAATAATTTCTTCCCCCTGCAATACAACCACCTACAAATTCACCATCATTCTGGAAGTCCATAGCAAAAATAGGTTTTCCACCGTTCGTGGAACGAATCTTACGAACTCTGTGATACATATATTCTCTCTGCTCTTTTGTCGGTAAAAGTTCCACTGCCGCATCATTTCCTACCGGCATATAATGGAAATACCATGTAAATCTACATCCTTTTTCAATGATCATATCCAGGAACTCATCGGACGTAACTGTCTCAATGTTCTTACTTGTATAACAGATAGATGTTCCAAAAATCTGACCGGAAGCCTTCAGCAGATCCATAGCATGCAATACTTTTTCATACACACCCGCGCCTCTTCTGAGATCATTAACTTCCTCAAATCCTTCCAGACTGATAGAAAGAGACAGATTGCCGACTTCTTTCATCTGCTCACAAAATGCTTCATCAACCAGTGTTCCATTCGTAAATGCATGGAATGCGCAATCATTATGTTTCTTACACAACTTTATAATGTCATCTTTTCTGACAAGCGGTTCTCCGCCAGTATACATATAGAAGTAAATTCCAAGCTCTTTTCCCTGTGTAATAACACTGTCCAGGTCATTGTATGTAAGATTCAGCCGATTTCCATATTCTGCCGCCCAGCAGCCGGTACAGTGCAGATTACAGGCACTGGTCGGATCCATAAGAATCAGCCACGGGATATTACAGTCATATTTCTTACGCATTTCACGGATTGTCTTTGTTCCGTAAAATGCCGCCTCATATCCCAGATTCAATGCAGTCTGACGAATGACATATGGATCCAATTCATCAATCATGTGGTTGACATATTTTACCCATTTATTATCTGGATCTTGAATCATCTTACGTGCAGCCTCATAATTTTCTTTTTGGAAATTGTCTCCCATATATTTTTCTGTCAGATCTACCAGTTCCAAAAGACCTTTTTCACGATCTTTCTTCACATGTTTTAACACTGCATCAATCGCGGTTCCATACGCTGCTCTGGCAGCCTTATGTGTCAATGTACCCATATCACATTTCCTCCTCGTATATCTTATTTTTTCAATATTTGAGCTGATTAACAACATTGCACATCAATACATGCAATATTGAATCACTACATCTACTCCTGCAATCAGGAACAATGCGCCACCTGCAAGATATGCCTGACTATTATGCACTGTACCAAGCCTATATCCTACATATACACCACCAATTACACTCAGTACCGTAATTGGGAAAATCGTCAGTGACTGGTGGATCATTTGCGCTTCCAGAAACCCCATTCCAATTCCCGCAAGAAATGCATCTACACTTGTGATAAGTGCCAAAAATGTCGTTTTCTTCCAGTCAATTTCATCATTGCGCTGTTCAAGAATGTTTCGCTTCTTAAGTCCCTTCCAGATCATATATATGCCTAATCCTATAAATATCAGAACTGTCACTGCCTCCCAATGATCTGCAATTCGTGAACTTGAATTTGAAGAATCCCGGAATATCGGCAACAGAGTAAGCAGATTTCCTACAATCAGACACCCCCATTGAACACCTCCGAAAAGCAGGCATAAACCAAATAGATTTTTCTTATTGATCTTTGAAAATCCAGCCCCCATATAAGCCATCGCTACAAATACATCTAAAGACAATCCTGCTGAGATTATTACAATCTCAAGAACAGACATAACCATCACCTGCCTTGTACTCTTAATTATGTTGTGATGAACAAAACCTTTCACTTCTCATGCATTTGCTCACAAATAAGTAAAAAAGTTTTGTTCCGTCCCTTGACATCATTGTATTAAAACATGAAAAAGAAAGGAATGTACAAAAGGTGGGAAACGTTATCCAAATGCTACATTTATAAAAATATGTCGTATACATTCTCACTCTCTGATAGAAAATGTTCTTCATCTGCCATAGGATTCACAATATAGAAAAGAACACCTTCCAAAAAATCTGCATTTTTCAGAAAGTGTTCTTCTTAATTATTCTATGTTCTTTTTTCTTAGTGATGGAACAGACGAATACCTGTGAATGACATCACCATGTTATATTTGTTACATGTATCGATAACATTGTCATCTCTTACAGAACCACCAGGCTGTGCAATATATGTAACACCACTCTTGTGTGCTCTTTCAATGTTGTCTCCAAATGGGAAGAAGGCGTCAGATCCAAGAGCAACACCTGTCAGTTTGTCCAGCCATTCTCTCTTGGCCTCTCTTGTAAATACTTCCGGCTTTTCTTTGAAAATATTTGGCCATGCGTCATCTGAAAGCACATCCATATAATCCTCACCGATATAAAGATCAATTGCATTGTCTCTGTCAGCACGACGGATATGATCTACAAATGGAAGATTCATAACCTGTGGAGATTGTCTTAACCACCAGTTATCTGCTTTCTGTCCGGCAAGTCTTGTACAATGAATCCTGGACTGCTGTCCGGCACCAATTCCGATTGCCTGTCCATCTTTTACGAAGCATACAGAATTGGACTGTGTATATTTCAAAGTAATCATGGAAATTGCAAGATCAATTTTAGCCTGATCTGTCAGTTCTTTATTCTCTGTAACAATGTTGGAGAAGAAATCATTGTCGATCTTTAATTCATTTCTTCCCTGCTCAAATGTAATTCCAAATACTTCTTTATGTTCAATCGGATCCGGTACATAATCCGGATCGATCTGAATAACATTGTAATTACCTTTTTTCTTCTCCTTCAGAATCTCAAGCGCTTCCGGCTCATATCCAGGAGCGATCACGCCGTCAGATACTTCTCTCTTGATAAGTTTTGCTGTATCGACGTCACAGACATCAGAAAGTGAAATAAAATCACCAAAAGATGACATACGGTCTGCACCTCTTGCTCTTGCGTAAGCGCTTGCAAGCGGTGACAGTTCACCAAGATCATCTACCCAGTAAATCTTAGCCAATGTCTCATCAAGCGGAAGTCCCACTGCAGCTCCTGCGGGTGATACATGCTTAAATGATGTTGCGGCCGGAAGTCCTGTAGCTTTCTTAAGCTCACTGACTAACTGCCATCCGTTAAATGCATCCAGGAAATTGATATATCCTGGTCTGCCGTTCAATACCTGAATCGGAAGATCCTTTCCATTCTTCATATAAATCTTGGATGGTTTCTGATTCGGGTTACATCCATATTTTAATTCCAGTTCTTTCATGATATTCCTCCTACTGATTCTTATTTATGATTTTTGTCTCATAAGTTCCGGTTGCAATATCAATATAACGCACAAAAAGTGAAACTTTATTGTCTGCATTCAGACTGTTCCATACAAGATCTGTAAATGCTTCCATATCATCCGGAATGCTGACAAGCTTTGGCTCCCCTTCAAAACTTGGAAGTGGATTACCATCACACTTGTATGTATGGATAAAATGTCCCTCTCCTGCTGCTGGATTCTCATATGCAAAGGTATAGCGGTGTGAACTCTCCGGATTACCATTGTTGCTCTTTAAAATAGACATTGCATAGTTGTATGTTCCATTCTCAATATGCATGATTCCGGAAATACGAGGAGTATAATTCGGTCCGTCCGGCTCAAATGTACGACTTCTCAGTGACTGTTCAAAAGTGAGCTGCTTGTCCATGCCTTCATAAACCGTGTCTGTCTGGTCGCCATTCGTCACAATGGTCTTATTACCAAGCACACGCACCGGTGCATAAATAATCAGGCTTGGATCTGTAAGCTTTGACGGGTCAAATGCCTGTGTACGGATTCCTTCTCCGTCTTCTACGAACACGCGGTTTCTGCTGTTCTCGCTTCTTCCCATAATAAAATATGCGGTCACAGCTTTCGTACCGTCCGCACTTCTACCAATAATAATTCCACGTCCCGGGTAAGAATTACTCTGTAATTCTTTTTCAAGATTCAACATTTCCATGAATATTCTCCTCCACAAGTATTCTAGTAACTGCTCAAATCACATAATTAACAGATTATATCCTCATATGATCACCAATTACTACGCGCTATGCGCTCTTACAACTATTATATAAAAAATAATGATGTTTTTCCAGTCTTATTTGTGGTATATTATAAATAACTATTTAACCATTTTCATACATGGTTTTATATTTATCTGAATACGGAGGAAGAAACTATGAAAAAAAAGCATTTATGCCTTGTGTTAACGCTTATCTTTGCGTTGTTACTTGGCGGATGTGCCAGCGGTGAGACCGCAGACAAGTATGTAGGAGATCTGATCACTTCTATCAAAAAAGAGGATCCGTCTTCTTTATCTTCTTTTCTGGAACAGGGAATTTCAGATGAGAACGAAACGTATGTACTTCAGTTTCCGGACGAGCTAAAAGATTCTTATCTTAAGTTCCTTCAGGCATCATTTAATGCCGTAGAATTTGAGATAAATGGTGCTAAAAAAATTGACGATGAACGTTATTCTGTGCAACTTACTTTTACTCCACTGGATATTGAAGCAACTACAAAAGACACTTGCGAAAAATATAGTCCGGCCATCTCTTCTACAGATTTGAATACTGAGATGACAAAGCTTCTCGAAAAAGCAACGGAAGCTGTAAAAAGCTCTCCTTCTTACGAAGCCTCCACTCAGCTTACACTGGAGGTTAAGAAGTCAAAAGACGGTTACAGCCTAGATGACGAGCAGTTACAGAAATTATTCTCTGCTACTATGGATAACATTATGGCACCATATGACAGTGTATGCGAGATACTGGACGCTCAGGATTACCTCACATCCTGTCTGAATGCACTGTTTAAAAATGATGTGACTGAATATGCAAAACATACTGGCGAAGACGAGTCTTCTGTCCAGTCTCAATTAGAAAGTTCTATGTACGCACCACCGGAAGAGCTCAGCGCCTCATACACAGAGCGTTACAGCGCCGCGCTGAAAGCAATCTGTAATAACTGTCAGTATTCTGTTGGAACACCAAAGAAACAGGACGGATTATTCAATTACATTATTGATGTAACCGTAACTCCGAATACAAGCTTCCAAAGTGCTATGAATGAACTCGAAACCGGAACTTACTATTCTGAAGAAGAAGTAGATCGTGCTCTTGTAGAATTGATGGAAAAATACGCTGCTGCACCAACTTATGGCGCACAGACAACGGTTACCGTTTCTCTGAACTTCAAAACACTGTCAGCGGCCGGTGCCGAAGATTCTGAGATCACTTCATTAATCGATACCATACTTCCAGTAGAATAGAGCATTCAGAATAAAACCGTATAAAAGAACCTGCCCCAAAATTGTGAGGCAGGTTCTTTTATACTTATATCACTATGGATCCAATATCGAATCTATTTTGTCAGAAGCATCATAATATCATTGCTTCTCTGAACAAATGCTGTCATCTCTTCTGGATTTAATGGCTTATGTGCCAGCATAGCCAGATCATACAACTGCTTGCAGATCAAAGATGTATTTTCTCCATCTTCATGTTTCTGTACATACTGTACCAGTGGATGATTTGCGTTCAGGATCAGTGTATTCTCTCCACCCATATCCATTCCCATGGAATCCATTCCATACATCTTCATCATCTCCTGCATACGGCGGCTCTGCTCTGATAATGTCATAATAGAAGCTACATTGCTGTCTTTCAGTTTCTCAACTTTCACATCCAGCTTGTCATTACCAAGCTCTTTGCGGAATGTTGCAGTCAGACTGTCTACAGTCTTCTGGAATGCTTCCTTTTCGTCTTCAGCAACTTCCTCTTTTGCATTATCTGTAACATCTGCATCAATTCTCTGGAACTGAACATTCTGATAGCGCTGCTCAAGCTGTGTAATGAACGGAGAATCAATGTTGTGTTTCAGTACAACTGCATCCTGTCCCTGTGCACGGAACATATTGATATACTGACTCTGCTGAATCTCATCTGTTACATAATAGATAGTTGTCTTCTTCTCTTCTGCATTTTCCTCGGCATTGTCTGGTGCCGCATTTTTATCGAGTTCTTTCAGCTCTCCACCATTTGCTTCTACGCAGTCTTTCAGTGTCAGATATTTTCCGTCGATATCCTTAAAGAGAACTGCATCTTTCATCTTGTCACAGAACTTCTCATCTTTCAGACAGCCAAATTTTATAAATGGACTGATGCTGTCCCAGTATTTCTCATAATCTTCACGTTTTGTCTTGCACATACCTGCAAGCTTGTCTGCAACTTTCTTGGAAATGTACTCAGCAATCTTGCCTACAAATCCATCATTCTGAAGAGCGCTACGTGATACATTCAGTGGAAGATCCGGACAATCAATAACTCCCTTTAATACCATCAGGAATTCCGGAATGACTTCCTTAATATTATCTGCAATAAATACCTGGTTATTATACAGCTTGATCGTTCCTTCAATAGAATCATATTCTGTATTAATTCTCGGGAAGTACAGGATACCTTTTAAGTTGAACGGATAATCCATGTTCAGATGGATCCAGAACAACGGCTCTTTATAATCCAGAAATACTTTGCGGTAAAACTCTTTGTAGTCCTCATCACTGCACTCATTCGGATGTTTTGTCCAGAGCGGATGAATATCACTTAAGGATTCCGGACGCTTTTTAATCTTTACTTTATCTTTTGCCGGTGATACTTCTACAACTTCTTTTTCACCATTTTCATTCTCTTTTTCTTCAGTCTTGGCATCTTCATGAATGTGCTCAACAACCTCATCGTCCTCTTTCAGGTCTGCCTCGTCAATTGTCTCATACTCTGGCTCTGCATTTGCCTTTGATAAGAAAATCTCTACCGGCATAAAGGAACAATACTTCTGGATAACTTCTCTTACACGATACTCGTTCGCAAACTCCAGACAATCATCGTTCAGATACAATGTAATCTCAGATCCTACAGTCTGCTTGTCTCCTTCTGTCATCTCGTATTCCGTTCCACCATTACTTACCCAGCGTACCGGTGTTGCTCCGTCTTTGTAAGATAATGTGTCAATATGAACTTCATCTGCAACCATGAATGCAGAATAGAATCCCAGTCCGAAATGACCGATCATATCGTCTTCTGTTGTCTTGTCTTTATATTTTTCAAGGAACTCTGTAGCTCCTGAAAATGCAATCTGAGTAATATATTCTTCAACTTCCTCTGCTGTCATACCAAGACCATTATCAATGAACTTCAAAGTCTTCTCTTCCGGATTCACTTCTACATGAATTGATGCCTTATAATCATCCGGTAACTGGTATTCACCCATTACATCCAGTTTTTTCAATTTTGTAATGGCATCGCAGCCATTGGAAATCATCTCTCTGACAAAAATGTCATGGTCAGAATATACCCATTTTTTAATAATTGGGAAAATGTTTTCACTGCTGATTGAAAGACTACCTTTTTTTGCTTCCATTCTAATCACTCCTGTTTCTGATATTTTAAGCTGATTTAATCATTTGTGTTTTTGATGCCAGGGATAAAATCGAAACCTACATGAACTTACTCATAAGTAAGCAAATACAAAATCTTGAAATCTCCCCGATTAAATCTATGATAATCCCTTGCTTTTTAAAAGTCAATAGAAAATCAGCACTCTTTTTCATCGAGTGCTAACAATTCCGTGAATTTTATTAAGAAATAATAAACTTCCTTACGTTCATAGTTTGTTCATGTTTATTTTAAAATTCTTTCATCTCTTTAACATTGTTTCTCCACAACTCTTACATATAATAAAATCATCAACAACAGAAGTTCAGTAATACATTTTGAATAAACTTTTTCATAATACGTGCCGGGTGCCGCTTAGCGGTTACCCGGCATCCTCCCTTTTATGAACCTTTATATATTATTCTTCGTCTGCCTGTTCCTCTTTCGCACTGTCTTTTTTGCGTCTACACAATACCACACAGACCATTATTAATAGTATTGTTATTATACTTCCAATCACAATCCATTTCAACATGGCAAAATGACGGTTTTCTTTTTCTCCTTGCCGATTTTTCTGCTCCTTTTCTGTCTTTCCAGATAATATTTTTTGAATTGGCGCTGCCGCCTTTTCCAATATCGTCTTCTCTGGAACAATTTCAAATGATATGTTTTCTTCTGCTTCATTCCCTGCCAGATCCGCTGCTGTCACGCTTACTTCATATTCTCCTGGATTTGTAATCTGAAATGTATACTTCCCGTCTTCTTTTTTTAATGTCTGCCTTTTTCCATTAATCAACACTTCTTCTATCCAGTCTTCTTTTTTTCTGGAATCTACTTGAAAGTTCAAGATTCCTTCATACTGTGCCCCTTCCTCTACCTGATAAAACTGAATCTTCGGAGGTGTGTGATCTATTACGAATTCCGCTCTTGCCACCGCTTCATTTCCTGCGGCATCTATGGCATTTACCTGTAATATATGACGCCCCTCCGTATCAATCTCTGTCCCAATCGGATATAACCTTCCGTCCATCTGGATCTGATGGACAAATGTCGTAAAGTCCTTGATAAATACATCCACCGGATAATCCCATGAAAACTTTTTCAGATACTTCCCCTGCAGTTCGTCCACCATCTTTATCACTGGATTCTTAGTATCAATCATAAATTGCAGGAAATGTTCTGACTTCTGTTTTGCCTTATCCACAGCCTGTATACTGGTTTTATAGATTCCATCTTCCTGAAATGTCTTTACAAGACTTGCGGATCCGTTCTTTAAACTCCACTTTTCTTCCGAATCTATGACCTCCGTTTTTTTCTCTCCTTCCGGTTTTTCATAATCAATCACTGCCCGACAGCTTTCTAATTTATTTTCATCAGTTGCCTGGTATTCCAAAGTCACGGGCTGACTGGTAATCAAATAATCGGCTGCCCCTGTTAAACTTACTGTCGGTGCCAGACTGTCAATGAATAACTTCTGCGTTTTCTCCGTTTTATTACCTGCCTGATCTGTGACAGTCACTGTTACCGGCACACCTTCTCCACTTTTTGAAGTCTGTGTGATCAAAAACTCTGACTGATTCTCCTTTGATTTTCCAATAATTTTATTTCCAACATAACATGTAACCGTATCAACCTGACTTCCCCATGCACCATCTTCTGATACCACACGAATCCACGCTTCCTTCTGATACCAGGTAGAAAATCCTTCCGGCGCCTCCAAGGTCACTGTCGGACTTTGTGTATCTATCAGCATTTCTATTGTCTCATCATATTCCGGAATCACATTGCCTTCTTCATCTTCCATAAAGACATGTAAAATATTTTTTCCTTCCTCAAATACTTCACCCTCAAGAGAAATCTTGGTTTTCTGCTCTTCTGCTTCTTGTGATACTATGTATTTTATTCTCCCCTGTAACAAAGTATCTTCCCCATGTTTTAATTCGTACACAGTTGTTCCATAGGCGCCATTATGTGTGATCATAACGGACGGCTTTGATAGATAATATCCATTCTTTCCATCAGCCTTGGAGATTTCCAGCTCATATCTCTTAATCTCGGGCTGCTCCGGTTCCTTGTCTTTGTCTTCATCTTCCCCTCCAGGCTTCTCTTGTTCCTTATCCCCTTCTTTCCCTCCTGGCTTCTCTGGTTCTTTATCCCCTTCTTCTCCTCCTGGCTTCTCTTGTTCCTTGTCTTCTCCATTAGTTCCATCTGAATTTTCCGATTCTGTTGTCTTTTTCATGTTTTTTTCTGCCTCATTCTGCGCATAAATAACTGCCTGCTGTGTATAAATCATTACCAGGACTAATATCAATAACGCTCCGGTTCTTATCTTCCTACCCATACATTTTCTCCTTCCATGACTATTCCGTATTCCTGCGCCAATTTTTGAAATTCTGTTTCTTCCTTAATTTCCGGGATCTGATTCAAATACTCTTTTACTGTCTGTGCACAGATTTCTCTGGAAATATCTGAATCTGAACACTGCATACGCATATAAAGAATTCTAAGCTGCTTTGAATCTTTTAATTCTTCCGCTCCTTTCCTGCATATTTCAAGCGCCTGATCTTTTAAGCCTTTTTCTCCCTGTATTTTCACAAGCTTCTGATAAATATCTTCTTTCTTCGACTCCTCTTCCCACTCAAGCATATCTGTATACATTTCCAAAGCCATATCCCAGTCTCTTGCCGTTTCAGCCGCAGAAGCCATATAAGAAGTACATTCTTTTACCAGTCTCTCCTCTGGCTTCTCATCCAGAATTTTCTTACCAATTCTTAAGATTGCTTTTGCATGTTCTTCCGATTCCTCCACTGCATAGCCCCGAATCAGACAGCGCTCATAATCCAGTCTTGAATCGTCCGGCATCCACTCCTCGATTTTCCTGAATATGTTCTCTATTTTCTTTTCATTTGCATATTCCTTTTTCTCATTGCTGCTCTCTTTATCTTCTATCCCAGCCACATACCGCACTAATGCAGCCAGATTTTCCGACATCTGATCTTCCCTGGCATCTTCAAATGCCTGAATACTTTTTTCGTAATCTTCCAGCTCCAGAAAATACAACAATCCCATGGTTCTCTGCGCTTCTACGAATGCTTCGCGCTCTGAAACTTCTGACATATTTAAACCGTCTGAACTTTCCATCTTAAGTTCTGTGTTCTTCTCATCTCCTTTTTTCTGAATGACCCGGACACTTACTGCGGCTACGAATACACAAATACTTATCATTGCCATAACCGTTCTTTTTTTCGTCCATATTCGTCTATCTTTACTTTTCTTCTCTGTTACATTTGGAATTTCTTTTTGAATTTCGAACATCTGCTTAAATGCCCGTTTTGAATGCCCATCCAGGCATCTGGATATTATTTTTTGAAACTTTACCGTCTCCCGTCTGGTTAATTCCGGGATCGGGTCTGTTACTGACAACAGGTACTGAATTGTCCTGCCTAGTCCGTATATATCTAATTCAATGCTGGCAGCCTGATAATAATTGACTTCAGGTGGAAGAAAGTTCTCCCTCACACTTCTTCGATTCATCTGAACCAGCATTTTTTCATTGGATTCCACACTCATATCAAGAAAATGTAGTGTCATATCCTCCGTGACGATCACGCTGTACGGATTCACATACTGGTAACAAGGATTTCCCCGGCACTTATGTATGCACTCCAGTTGATCTGCAAGATCACGGATCCATAAAAATAATTGTTTTTTTGTAAGGTTCGGGTGATATTTCAACCACTGAATAAGTGACTTTCCTTCTACATAATCAGAGCTGATATAACATTTTTGATTATGTTCAATCAGGCGAAGCACCTCGTAACCTTCCCTTTCGCCCATCCGCATTCCTCCCATCTGTATTACTTTTTTGGAATTATCGGTGTGATTTCATATTGTGACAAATTCTGATTCTCTTCGACCTGGCAGAAGTTTTCTCAGATAAATTAGAGTGATTATTATCATACGCGAAAAAAGAGAAAAATGCAAGAAACATTTTGTTGCATTTTCCTCTTTTTATTCATAATTTTTCTTTTTTAAGCAGCCTGCTTAGTCTGTTGCGCCGCCTCAGCTTGAACCGGCTCCTGCTGTACAGGCATAACAGTGTTTATCCATCCGGATTTTCCGGGCTGTGTAAGGTTTTCCTATCCAATCAGCTATGGTTTCCTTCGAAAAGATTGGAAGCCCTGCTGCCAGGTTAAAATCACAGTCATACAGCTTTCCGTCATAATCTACCGAAATCTGAAAACGACACATCAAAGCTTCCACCGTTGCCGGGTTGAAAGCATCATACAACTTCTTCATATACCCTGAAAGATTCCCGGATCTTCGGAGAAATGCTCCAAATCGTCCCATTGGATTGTTGTAAAGTGTATACAGGGCATTGAACACAATTCCAAAATCTGCTTCCAAATGCTCTTTATACTCTAGTTCCATAGCGGTCTGATCTGGTGGGAAAAAGGCTCCCGCCGGATTGTACACCATGTTCAGCACTAACTCAGGATTCTTTCCATAGCCAAGTGTATTTAATTTCTGTAATACTTGTATTGCCCCGTCAAATGTACCGATTCCCCGTACTCGATCCATCTGATCTGCCCTATAATAAGGCAGGGAACATACAATTTCTACTTTCTGTCTGGCATAAAATTCAATCAAATGTTCATATTCCGGATTCAACAGAACTGTCAGATTGGTTCGCACGATCACATGACTACAGACTTTACATGCCTCTGTAACAAGCCATTCAAAATCCGGATTCATCTCCGGCGCTCCCCCTGTAATATCAATGGTCTGCACTTGTTGTTCTCTTGCAAATTGAATACAATCCGCCATCACTTCCCGGGACATCACTTCCGTCCGGTTCGGTCCTGCACACACATGACAATGCTTGCACGCCAGATTACAGACACGGCCAATATTCATCTGAAGCACATCCAACCTGTCTGCTGTATTCATCATCTCTGGATCAATCTGTGTCTGAAACACAGGTATCTGATCCAGATCATGAAAATCATTAATTATCTCATCCATAAAAACCTCTTCATATATCTGCTAGAATATCTCTTTTAGTATAGTGATACTATCTTTTACGACTTCCGGACAGAAATCAAATAACAATCCTTCATCCAGAATCTTCTGCATCTCTTCCGGCTTGGAAATATCATGCTTTAACAGCCCTTTACAATTACAGACAGCATATTTTTCCTGGAATTTCTGTAAAAATTCTGCACGTTTTGCATTCATAATATCCTTCTGCCCCATATGCTCCACTTCGCAGTGTCCATATTTTAATCCAAGAACGATCATTGCTCCGACAACAGCACCACAAGTCTCACCAAGACCCATACCGCCGCCAAATGCTGCAGACATCTTGTAAGCTTCCTCTGTTGTAATTCCAAGCTCCTCTGCAAATGCTCCAACTACAACTTGTGAACAATCAATTCCTTTCATAAATAACTCTGCAATTTCTTTTTTCTCCATAATATTTCTCCTTTCGTGTCATTTTCAAGAATATTTACGGCTCCAGATAGCCCCGTATATTTTTTAAGAAGTCCATATCCAGATATGCATTCAACTTTTTGAATGTGGATTCATTGAAAATCAACTTATCCGGCTGCTGGTATTGAACCCATGCCATAGCACACCATGTAATCCCGCGCAGACATGTGATTGGAATAAATGCATGAGTATGCTCCCGGATCATATCTGTCTTAAACCGATTTCCCACCGCTTTGATGTATGCATCAATAAACTTCTCCATCTCTTCTGAGGTAAGAATGACATCTGTCTTCCAGAATGTAGTCGTAGGTGCCAGGAAATGTCCCAGATCCTGGGCGGGATTACCAAATAGCGGCTTCTCCCAGTCAATCAGGTAATTGGACTTTCCTTCCCCGTTGATCAGGAGATTCGTAGAATTTAGTTCTGTATTAATGCAGCATTGATAACCACTTTCAAGCTGGATTTCTGCTTCCCGTTTCCAGCCAAGATCCAAAAGTTCACGGATGTATGTTTTTTTCTCTCCATCTCCTAATGGTGATTCCAGATAGACCTTGAACATCTCCTCGCACTCCTCCAGAATCGCTTTCAATGGATTCTGTGGGTGTATAAGGATTTCTTCACTCTCTGGAATCGGGACACTGTGAATGTCTGCCAGACATAGGGCTGCCAGCATCAATTCTGTATGATAATCCATTGCATGACCCGGAAGGTATTCCATGACCAGAACGCCATGCTCCAATATTTTTTTGCTGCCATCTACATAAAGCACTTTTGGCGTCCTGCCAGAGCCTTCCATTAACCTTAACGCATGTGCTTCATATTCAATCTGATGCTCCAGATGCATCTGGCTTCCACAATTCACACGAAATAGTAATTTCTTTCCTGTCACAGGGTGTGTAAATGCATAATTAATATTATACTCTCCCTGTGCCAGCAATTCGTAATTTTCCATCTTCTCTTTTGGCAATCCCAGTGCTTCTCTGTACTCTTTATTTTTCACATATTCTGCCAGACCTCTGATCCGCTCCATAGATTTTTTCCTCTACCTTGATATTTTTATTTCTTGAAATCCACTGCTATATTTTACCTTACGTCTCGGTACATCTTTGATATTCGGTCAATTGGTACCCCGTCCCGATACATCTTGCGAAGCCGATTCATTTTCCACATAACCTTAAGTTTCGGGATCGTCTTCTTGGGAAATCTGCGGTCAGATGTATAAATCCTGTGCTTTGCGATTCCAAGTTTTACGCCCATTTCCTTAAGAGTCAGTGAAAACTGATAATCCTCCATGATCGGAAGGTTCGGGAACATTCCCGCCTCAAAGAACAACTCCCTGTCTATGAAGATTCCCTGATCTCCAAACATGACCTTGCGGTCTTTGATCCGGTGATTGGAAATGACACGGCACGTCCACATAAAGAAATGCTTTGAATGAAATGCAATTCCAAAACACCCTGCCAAATGGTCTTTCATCACATAACGAATCTCCGCCAGCGGATGCTTCGGAAGCTCGCTGTCACTATGCAGGAAAAACAAAATATCCCCGGAACTTTCTTTTGCTCCCAGATTCATTTGATTTGCCCGGCCTTTTTCTGAATGAAGTACACGGAACCTGGAATCAATCATTGACAATGTCCGGTCTTTGCTTCCGCCATCTACAAAGAGAATTTCACATTTGTCCAGAAGAGGAATCAACTGTTTTTGCAGTGATTTTATCGTGGATTCTTCATTATAAATCGGAACAATAATAGAAATCTTCTGTTTTTTCAGAAGATAACGTCCAGTCTCACTTTTCTGCAATTCCAGAGTTTTACGCATCCGGTTTCGAAATTTACTAATATCTTCTTTCTCATCTATATCATGAAGCGTTCTTGCAAAACCAACTGTATAACCAGCCTCAAAAGTTGCTTTTGCTGTATTTTCCAAAACACTTGCATGGCTGTAAGTCTGTTTTTCAAACACCTCTCTCACTGGCTTCTTCATACCTACAAGATAATATCCACCGTCCTGCGTTGGTCCCAGAACAATGTCATGCACATCTAACAGACGAAATGCATAATCTAAATCTGCCTGCTTAATTTCCGGCACATCCGTTCCAATCAACACACAGGATCCATAATCTTTGGCAAGAACCCTCTGGATTGCCATGTACATTCTCTCTCCCAAAGATTCCCCCATCTGCGGAAAATAAATCTTGTCATCCCCAAATATATTCTTTAATGCAGCTCCTTTATCATCCGGAGTGTAACAGATATAAAGATCCGCCTGTGTTTTTTGACATTGCCCGGCAATATCTTTCAAAAAGCAAGTGTGCAGCCCGGCACATTCCTGCGGCGAAAAATATGGCATCAGCCTTGTCTTTGTCTGCCCCGCCACCGGAACTCTTGTAAATACAATGATTGCTCTTCTCATCTTTTATCCCCATTCTTTTGTTGAATTGTCACCTGGTACGGAGTCATTTTTTTAACAAATGGAACTGTTCAGAGCCAACTTCCAAAATGCTACGCATTTTATACCTGTTTTTGAAATTTTGCTTGGCTCTGAACAGTTACAAATTATGTAAATTTCGTCTTCGCACGGTTGATCATGGATTTCTTCACATCCGGCTTTTCATAAGTCTTTAAAATCTCTGTCAGGAGATGTCTCACGTTCTGACAGCCTCCACGAGTCAGATTGCCGGAGCAGGAAGCACAATAACTATATACTTTTTTCTCTCCTGCAAGTGCAGATGCCATGTGCTTTGCAATTTCCGGTTCTTTCACCGGTGCACAGCCTCCAAGACCACAGCACTGTACTCCTTTTACCGATTCCAGACTTCCCTTCACGAATCGCTCTGCTGATGCAAGAATCTCTCTTTTCTCACGATCCGGACAAGGCAAAAATACTTTGCCGGACTCCAGATTCTTCTCACCGATCCCTAGTTCTTCAAGTTTTGCATAAATGTCTGTCACTTTAACCTTCAAATAGGGTTTCAAAAATGTATAACAGTTCGGACAAAGCATGATAACCTCTTCCACGCCTCTTTTTTCAAACTCATCATTAATACGCTGTATAATTCTCTTTTCATCAACTTCCAGTCCAAGCTCCGCAATCGGCTTTCCACAACAGTCATAGGCAACTCCGATTCCATGTTCTTTCAGAAGCTTCACAAGCTTCTTCATTGTCTTTGGATAAAAAGAAGGAAAATTACACCCTGGGAAAAGGATGCATTTTCCAGTTGCATTACGATAATTTTTATAGATATAATCTTTCTTTTCTTTTAAGAGCATTCCATACCCTTTTTCACGAAATGTCCCTTCTGCCTCCCGGACATTTTCCCGGCGAAGCTTTAGAATATAATCCCTCCCGTCAATCCCAATCGGGCAAACCTCTGTACATTTCCCACACAAAAAGCAATGATAAGATAATTCCTTCAGCTTTTCAGTGTCCCCAATATCAATGCCATATTTTTTCAAAAACTCACAATGCTTCTGACAGACATGGCAGTGTATACACTCTGACACATCATTTTTACTCTTCACTTTGTTCCTCCTGCACATAATGCTTCTTCAAAAATGCACCAAGCCCCATAACAACTACTGCCAGTACAAGTGCAATCCCTATATAAAGGATCCGGTTCTCTTTGTCTGCAAGTCCGGCTGTTCCAACCGTATACATAGCCGTTCCTGGCAGCATAAAAATCAGAGAACATATAGAATATGTGGAGAATTTAATATCTGTTACCCCGTAGGCAAAATTCTGAAGATTATATGGGAACAGCGGAACCAGTCTTGTAATCATAAGAATAAAAATCTCATTACTTCCCGTCTCATCAAACAGCCATTTTTTCAGATACTTATTTTTCATTGCCATCGGTTTGATACTGTCTTGAAGGAAAAATCGTCCCACAACAAATGCGACCATTGCTCCAAGCGTTGTCGCAACTGAGCAACAGATTGTTCCAAGTACCGGTCCAAATACCAGCCCCGCAATAATTGCAAATGTCACTCCCGGAAGTGCCAGAACGACACAACTTACAATCGTAAGCACTGTGTAGATCAACACCGCCAGAAGAAGATTATCCTGTACCATATTTTCCAAAAATTCCAAATTCTCTGTATTTCCCAGGTAGGCAGACCACCCGAAAATGTGATTGAGTACCAGAATCACAACAATAATTCCGATAAATATCCACATTTTTTTATTTTTCATTCTTCGTTATCCCCACTGCAATACCATTTCTCACAATCACCGTAATATACTTTACTATACCATAAACCGCATTTTTCTGAAACTGCATATTGTGATATTTGTTTTACAGCTTTTCCCGTAGGAAGCTCTCCTACTGTTGTATGCTGACAGAACCTTGAAATTATAAGAGCCGGGAGTTCCCCCTCCCGGCTCTTATGAACTGATTTTCTACAAATTTACTCTGTCACGAATGCAGCAGATACGTCTCCGTCTTTTGCACCATTCTCAATGATGTAAAGGTTATCTAAATCAAAGCCAGCGTCTTTCAGGATAGAGATTCCTGTCTTAGCACACTTGTTTCCGCTGTAGCAAAGAAGATATACTTTCTTGGAAGAATCCATCTTCTCTGTTGCCAGTTTGTACATAGCTGTCTGAGCATCTGCACTTTCAATCTCTTTTAATCCGCACTGGAAAGATCCTTTTAAGTGTCCTGCTTTGTATGTATCATCATCACGAACATCCAGAATCTGAACATCTTTGTCATCTACTGCTGCAACTGCATCTTTTCCAGATACATACTGCCAGTCGATGTTCTCTTCTGTACGGTCTGTTGTAAGAGCTCCGCTTACGTCAGCAAGTGCTTTTGCTCCACCATCTACTGTGTAGATAGATGTTGACTCGATTCCTGCATCTCTTAATACACCTGTTGCTTTTTCAGCTCCACGCTTACCACTGTTACAGATGATGTAGATATCTTTTCCATCGTTCAGGTTCTCTTTCGCGTAATCTGTCATAGCGTCAACTAAGGAATCATCCTCTAATGGGAAGATTGGGCACCACTCAGAATTCTTAACTCTTCCAGTCACATAGTTATCCCACTCTCTTACATCGAGTACGTGAACTCCGTCAGCTTTCGCTGTATCCTCAGCAGATACATACTGATACTCATCGTCTGCCAACTCTTTTTTCTCCTCTGTTTTTGTATCTGTAGACTCTGTCTTTGTCTCAGATTTTGTGTCAGAACTGGAGTTTGATCCGCATCCTACAACCATAGATCCTGTCATTGCTGCTACTAATAATAATGTTACGACTCTCTTTTTCATGTTTTTAATCTCCTCAAATGTTTTATTTTAATTTTTAGAACTCTAATTTCTTTACGATGTTTTTCATCTGTACACCGTGAACCAGACTTGCACCGCCACGGATTGCTGCTGCCACATGGACAGCCTCTGTCATCTGCTCTTCTGTCACTCCCTTATTCAGACAGTCATTGGTATAAGCATCAATACAGTATGGGCACTGTACCGTGTGTGCCACAGCAAGTGCGATGAGAGATTTCTCTCTTGCTGTCAGTGCACCTTCTTCAAACACTGCATTATAGTAGCTGAAGAACTTCTCTGCTAACTCCGGTGCTTTTTCCCCAATGGTTCCAAACTTCGCCAGATCTTCCGGATTGTAGTAAGTATCCATTTCATATCCTCCCTTTTTCTTTTTTGGACTGCCGGTCCATATATATTTTTCTCAGCATAAAGATCAATGCTGAGAGGGCAAACAAAATCATAAGCGCGGTCACGAATAACTTTGCACCGCCGGTCAGCATGCCGCCAACGTAAGAGTACACAATTGTTGCCGGAAGCTGTCCGATTCCTGTTGCAATAAAGAATGACATAAATGACATAGATGTCAGTCCTGCCGCATAACTTACAATATCGAACGAAATAAATGGAAGCAGACGGCAGATCAGGATTGTATTCTTTCCATATCGTTCAAAAAATGTATCAATCTGAGCCAGTCCGCTCTTGCTTGTAAGTTTCTCTGCCACATCACGTCCCAGAATTCTTGCAATGTAGAAACATGCAGCCGCTCCTGCCATAGCACTTGTCCAGGAAAGGATTGCTCCCTGCCACCATCCAAACAGATTCGCATTTGCGAATGTGAGCAAAAATGCCGGAAGCGGTGCTGCAATGGACTGAAAGATCATCAGTAAAAATGAGATTACAGCCGCATATGCTCCATAAGATGCCACAAAATCACGTACAACCGTAAAGTCTCCGCTTGCAAACATGCCAAATACCTTGTTCATCATTTTATTGACACCTGGGACTAAAAAATACACAGCGACTGCTGCAATCACTGCGATTAATAATACAACTTTCCCCAGCCAGTTCTTTTCCTCTTTCATATCTTTAAAATTTCCCTCTGAAATATGTAATGTCTGTTCATTTTATCAACAGCTTTCTAACACGTCAAATTTATAATCTTTAACAACTCTATGTTATAAATCAGTTACGTTAATAGTACCTTTTTGTACTATTCTCGTCCAATTGTTTTTATTAATATTTTCTATTAATCATTTGTTCTATCTATATATTCCTATAATAGAAAAAGTATGTTTTATTATTTTTTCATATAAAGTTTTGATAAAAATACAGAAACCTCTATCACGCTTTCTTTTTATTGCATTGATAGAGGTTTCCAATTACATACTATTCATTTCACATTTTGTTACAAAATAAAGATTATTACTGTACCAATTCCGGATTGGACACACTGACTTTATGGTCATACCATTTACCCTTTGTTCCAACCAATGCCAGATCAAATTCATCGTCCAGTGTCGGTACCGGTACGTCAAAGGAATATACTTCCTTTGGCGCGGAACCATCAGAATAAGTAATCTCTGTTGTCTCTGACGGATCAATAAGATCTGCCCCGTCTTTCTGTGCATCTTCTGCTGAGCCTAAGAATAACTGTACGATATTTTTAGAATTCAATGTAATATGTACTGTCATCTTACCATCTTTAACAGTCAGCGTTGCTTTTCCGTCATTATAGTCCGGATTCTCGTGGAACATACCGCTGTCTGTATTAAAATCTACCTTATAAGTTCCATCTTCCAGCTCAGGCTCCTTCGCATCTTTGCTGTCAGTCTTTGCTTCTGACGCATCATCTTTGGAAGCTTCTGTTTTTGTGTCATCTTTCTTATCCGTATTACTTCCGCATCCGGCAAGCATTGTCATTGCCATACTGGCGGAAAGTAATAAAACTAATAATTTCTTTTTTAACATGTCCATTCTCTCTTTTCTAATTATTTTTCTTTATAATTGTACTCTGAAAATCTGACCTGTCAACTATTTAGCTTCAATTGCAGCTTTTGTATGTGCTACATAAATCTGCTGAATTGCATCAATCTCTCCAAGACCTGCAATCTGTGATTCTACACTGTCAAATGCTTTTGACGCTTCAAACTGGCTCTTCCATGAATCATCATCGTCTCCTGCCATATCATTGTTCGCATGATCTCCTGCAACAACCATCAGTGGACGAAGGATTACTTTCTTATATCCGGCCTCTTTGATTTTCTCAATGACTGCCTGACACTCTGTATCTTCCGGCTCACCTTCTACAGTTCCGATAAATACATTCTTATATCCAAGCTGCTCCATCTGTGTCTGCATCTGATCATAACTTATATTTGCAACGTGTGAAGTTCCATGTCCCATGAATACAAATGCGGTTCCATCTTCGGCTGCTGCATCAATGCTGTCATAGTTTGCTGTCTTAACTGCTTCGTCTGTGATTGCTTTTGCAACTGCTTCTTTGTCTGCATTGATAACTGTTGCATCTGCTCCAACTTCGCCGAGAAGAGGCTCAGCAATCTTTACAGATTCAAATTTGTCTTTATATTTTTCCACTGTCTCTGATAACTCATCATACTCTGCGCCATGCATCAGATGTGTCGGCTGAACAACAAGGTTTTTAACTCCATTGTCTACTGCACGCTCCAGTGCCTGCTCCATGTTGTCGATCTTCTCATCATCACGGGCCTGTACGTGATTGATGATGATCTGAGCTGTAAATGCTCTTCTTACTGACCAGTCTGGATTAGCAGCCTGAAGTGCTTTCTCAATTCCACCGATATCTTTTGCACGACTGTCATTGAATGATGTACCAAAACTTACAACAAGAAGTTCATTCTCACCAATCTCATCCTGATTTAACGGATCATCTTTCGAAGCGTCACCTGTATCTCTTCCGAAGTAATCAGGATCTGCGTTCTCACCTTCTACTAATTCTTTTTGGGCATCTGTTAATGCGTCCCAGGCTTCCTTAGCTTCTTTGCACTGTTCATCTGTCTTGTCAGTTCTCTCCTGAACATAGATATCATCAATCAGTTTTGCCACCTTGTCTGCTGCCACCTGATCGCTGTCCTCCTTCGTATCCTCTGTCTTTGCATCACTCTTTGCGTCAGAACTTCCTGAATTTCCTCCACATCCTGCAAGCAGAGACATACTCATAGCTGCAGTAAGTAATACGACTACCAATTTTTTCTTCATCTTTCCATCCTCCATTTTTTTCTAAGATACAAAATAATTTTTCCGGAGGTTTTTTATTACATAGAAATTCATATAATAAAAAATCCCTGCCATTAAAAAATGAACAGAGAGTACGCAAAACAAACTATTGACGAAATTATCTTCCTTCCGTCAAATAGCCTTTCTATGTATTTCGTACTGCCAGTTCCTCGTGGCCTGAACAAATATGTTCCTGTACTGTGAAAGGCAGGTATCCCGGCTTATTGCTCAGGCGCTCTAAAATCAGCCTTCCCGGTCTCCCAGTGGCATGTAGGATTCAAAGCTCGCAAAATACGGTGACGAGTTCGTACAGGATTCACACCTGTTTCCCTTTTCATCAGCCAGATAAATAACTTTTTATAATATCTTTCTCTGACTGACACCTCACACATTTTTTATTCTTTTGTATCTTTAACTATTACTTTTACAATCTAACACATCTGATAATTACTGTCAATACATCAGCCTGTCAGACTGTATTCCATATTGGTTTCTCACGTCCATTACGGTCGGGATAAAATCCGGTCGATTTCTCTGGAAGCCTCACTCTTTGTCAGTGTATGTATGTCCATTTCCATAGAAATATTCTTCTGTTGCATAAGCCTTGTGAGAAATGCGATCTGTTTTGCGGTTATCGGCTCTTTTTTCTTCACCTTATATGCCAAGGGCTGTGGTTTAAAAACCTTCGGTTCCTTTTCCTCATAAAAATGCGCCATAGACTGATACAGTTTTGCGGTTGCCAGAGCATCATGATATGCCCGGTGCGCCGCTGCATTTTCGATATGATAGTATTCGCAGAGTGCGCCAAGCTTTCTGGATGGAAGGTCTGCGTGAACAACTTTGGCAATCTTAAGTGTATCAATTCCCATATGATCATAGGTGTAACCAAGTTCTTTTGCTTTTGTCTTCACAAAGCTGAAGTCGAACTGCACATTATGTCCGATCAGCGTATCCTGTTCGCAGAATTCAAGGAACTCCGGCAATACTTCGCCGCAGTTCCCTGCTCCTTCTACCATATCATTTGTAATTCCGGTCAGTTGCGTAATCATCGGAGGTATCCCGGCCTCCGGTTCGATAAAACGAATAAAACGGTCAACAACTTTTCCTTCCCGTACTTTCAACGCACCAATCTCAATAATCTCATTGTGCTCCGGGCTAAGTCCAGTCGTCTCTATGTCAAATGCAACATATGATTTTAACATCTTACTTGTCCGTCTCTTTCTCGTCCATTGCTCTTACTTTGTCATTTGCATACAATACGCCGCGCATACAGCCATTGCCTTTCACATCTGGATAACCTTCCTCATTATAACAGACTGTGATCACACAGCCATTACGACAACCAGTACAAGTAAATTTCAAATCTGACATTTTCTCTTCCTCCCCCGCGCCTTTGCGGACTGATGCATGATTCATTTTTTTCGCTACCCACGGATTTTTTTGTGCTATGCACTTCTTCAATCCTTAATATTACTAGTATAACATTTTGTTCATTTCTTAACAATGTACATATCTACACATTTTGTCTATATTTACAAATTATTTTTCGTATTTTTATCTAAAATAGACAATGATTTTTCTTGTTTTTAATATTATACTGTACTTTAGATAAAAAGGTTAATTATTTTAAAAGGAGAGGTAATCATGAACGAAGTATTGAATAACATTTATACTCGAAGATCTATTCGTAAATTCAAAGAGCAGGACGTTCCAAAGGATCTCGTAGATGAGATTGTCAAAGCAGGAACTTACGCTCCAAGCGGCAAGAACTTACAGACATACCGATTCTATGTAATGCAGAATGCAGATTCTATTAAGAGTCTTCAGGATGTTGTAGCAAAGGGAATGGAGAACCCTGCTTACACATTATACGGAGCAAAGACAATTGTACTTGTTGCATGTGAGAAAGAAGCTGTCAACGGAGTCAGCGACTGCTCATGCGCGATTGAAAATATGCTTCTTGCAGCACACTCACTTGGACTTGGTGCATGCTGGATCAACCAGTTAAAATACTGTGGAGACAAAGCAGAAGTTGCTGATTACCTGGAAGGTCTTGGAATTGACAAAGACATGCAGGTTGTCGGAATGGTAGGAATGGGATATCCTGATGAAGAGCGCGAGGCTGCTAAGAGACAGGACGATCTTGTTACATATTTGAATTAGTTTTAGTTTCTTTGCATATAGAAATGGAGAGTGGTTTTGTTCCACTCTCCATTTTCTTATTATCATACCATTGATATGTTTTCATTTTCTAAAATTCAAGAATGCCTCAACAATCTATAATTCCACAGATATGTTCTGCTTTTCTATTCCATGTTTTTCGGCATAACCGGTCAGGAATAATGTCAACGCTCCATCTCCCGTTACATTGCAGGCTGTTCCGAAGCTATCCTGAAGTGCGAAGATTGCAAGCATCAATGCTGTACCATCATCACCAAATCCAAGAACGCCTGTAATGAGTCCCAATGATGCCATTACCGTTCCTCCCGGAACTCCAGGGGCTCCAATGGCGAAAATCGCAAGCAGGACGCAGAACAGTACCAATGTCTGAATATCCGGTAATGTTCCATATAATACCTTGGACACGATCATACAGAAAAATACTTCTGTCAATACGGATCCGCACAGATGGATATTTGCAAACAACGGCACACCAAAATCCACCATATCTTCTCTTAAAACTTTGGATTTTCTCGCACACCGAAGCGCAACTGCAAGTGTTGCTGCAGACGACATCGTTCCAACTGCTGTAATATAAGCCGGTCCATAATGCTTTACGACTTCAATTGGATTCTTTCCAGAATAGACTCCTGCTACAACATACAGCACTGTCAGCCAGATATAATGTCCGATCATAACGATTACGACCGCACTGACAAATACCGGAAGCTGCTTTGTAATAGTTCCATCATATGATAAACAAGTGAATGTAAATGCAATAAACACTGGAAGAATTGGAATAATAATCTTTGACACAATTGCAAGTACAATATTTTGGAACTCATCTAAAATAGTAATGATCGTCTTTGCTTTTGTCCAGATTGCCGCAAGTCCGATTAAAATGGAAAATGCAAGAGCACTCATGACATTCATAATCTGCGGAATAGTCAGACCAAAAACATCTTCCGGCAATTCTTTTAAGCCTTCAATCTCTGACACAACCGGAAGATTCGGAATAATTGCATATCCAGCTCCCATAGAAAGAAGTGCTGCCAGTACGGACGACGTATATGCAACCATAAGTGCAACTCCAAGCATACGTGACGCATTATTTCCAAGCTTTGTAATAGACGGTGCAATAAATCCGATGACAATTAACGGTACTACAAAGTTAATGACCTGTCCCAGAATATTCTTTAATGGGACAACAACACTCATTACATTTTCCGGGAAAATCTGTCCAAAGATAATTCCAATAACAATACCAATCAATAATTTCACCGGAAGACTGCTAAATATTTTTTTCATACCCTACCTCACTCATTCTTCATGCTTAATAAATTTCTTCTATGTATAAATCATTCTACTTTTATCCCAATAAAGAAATTTATTAGTTGAAAATATTATGTTTATTATACAGTTATCAAATATGTTTTGTCTACTTTTATCTTAGAAAAAGCAATTTCTTATCATAGAAAAAAAGGCATATCCTTTCGGATATGCCTTAAATTCAACGTGCGCGAGAAGATTCGAACTCCCGACCTTCTGGTCCGTAGCCAGACGCTCTATCCAGCTGAGCTACGCGCACATTACTGTGTTCCGTTTCTCTTGTGTCCCTCACAGCAAAATCTATTATAGCGTAGGTACCCCTGGTTGTCAACAAGTTTTTTCAACTTTTTCAAACTTTTTTCACTGGAATTTTTCCACTCTTTTTTCTCTCCAGTACATTTGCCACCATCGTGATTGCAAATGCACATCCCATTGCAGCAATCATAGCCACTGCAAATGCCGGGCCTTTTCCTTCATTTGCCATAAACGGAGCAAGCACTGCCGGCACATAAGCGGTTCCTTTTACATTGAACAGTCCTACGATTGCTCCACCTACAGTTGCACTTACCAGCGCTCCGGCAAAGACAATCTTGTTTGAGAACATGAATGGATAAGATGCCTCCACAAATGTTCCAAAACAGATATTGATAATGCAGCCTGGAAGTGCTACAGCCGCCTCACCTTTCTGCTTCGGCAGAATAATGTTAGCAAGTGTGATTCCTGCTGATACCATGACAAGTCCTGTCATATCAATAGCTCCAAGGAAACTAAATCCCATTTCTTCCATTTCCAATAGTACAATCGGAAGAATTGCCGCATGGTAAACACCTCCAATAATTGCCGGCCAGATCAGAAGTCCTGCTACCGCCCCTGCAAGGAGGGCATTGTAATCAATACACATGTTGATCAGAGAACAGATACCATTTCCAATCCATAATGCTACAGGTGCAATAAGGAATTTTCCCACCAATCCAGCTGCCAGTCCACCAAGACCTCCCGAAGCAATATTAACTGTCGTACCCGGCACATTGTGACGGAAACAGAACACACTGATATAGTAAGCAAGCACACCTGCCAGGATTCCGATGAGCAGTCCTCCCAGGATTCCTCCATCCACTGCCAGAATGCCGGCTACAATACCTGCAACAACTCCCACCTCATCAAGACCGGAAACCTGCTTAGCTGCAATTGCACAAATAACGATTGGAATTGAATTTACAAGTGTATCAAATACATCTGACAGACTTCCACATCCTGGAATCTTGCTGCACGCCAGGCAAAGTGCCATGGCAATAAATGCCGGAAGGCTTGTCATCATAATTCCGCGGAAATTAATGCGCTTCCATATATTTCCTTCTGCTTTTGATGCTGCATTTTCTCCTGTATTACCAATAACTGGCATATATTTAATTTTCCAGTATTTTGCAAGTGCTGTCGTAAATGCAACGGCTCTTGTACGATTCGTTGTTCCTGTTGTTCCAGATGCTGACAGAACATTACATCCCATGTTCTGCGTGAGCGCGACACCACTTCCGCCCGTTCCGGCCATCGGAATCTTCGTTCTTGCGCAGGCTTCCATTGCCTGTCTGTTAGCCCCGTCCGGACTGGCACTGACGAACATTACACCGTCAATTTCACCGTCATCAATCTTCTTCGCAAGTTTTGCGTCCACCTTTTCCGCTTCTACATTAACCTCTGTTAAAGTCCCCTGAAATACTGCCTGTACTTCTGTTCCATTCCATGTGTATAAAGTTGCCGGACTGTCCGGTCCCACATTATCCAGACTGCCAGATGCCAGTACATACTGTACAAATGTAATCTCCATGTCTGCAGCCGTTGTCTGTCCGCAAATTTCTTTCATCATTGCCGGCAGATTGTTCCCACCTTGTTTATAAAGATTTCCACCACTGCTTCCTATAAATGCAATCTTTTTTCCCATTCCTTTATGTCCTTTCAGATCAAGTCATATTATCGTTCTACCTTGCTAACATGGTAGCGTGCTAAAGTGATGAAATAAGCTTACCATTTTAGAATGCATTTGTAAAGAGGAAAATATTATGCTACTATAAATATCTGGATTATTAAAACTATTATTTTAACGCAACATGAAAAAGGAAGAAACACTATGACTAAAAAAATTGCTGTAATAAATGATTTATCCGGATTTGGCCGTTGCTCACTGACAGCCGCAATTTCCGTAATCTCAGCCATGGGAATTCAAGCCTGTCCACTTCCAACCGCAATTTTAACCGCGCAGACCGGATATCCGCACTATTACCTCGATGACTATACAGATAAAATGGATATTTACCGCCAGGAATGGCAGAAAATGGGACAGCATTTCGACGGTATCTACACCGGATTCGTCGCAAGCGAAGCACAAATTGATCAGATATTCCATTTCATAGATACATTTTATACATCAGATACATTTCTTCTCGTGGACCCGGTCATGGGAGATGATGGTATAAAGTACGATATGTTTACACCGAAGTTACTGGAAAAAATGAATGCACTAGTCAGGGAAGCGGATATTATCACTCCTAATTTGACAGAGCTCTGCCTTCTGACAGATGCAGATTACGATGCAATCATAGATATTGCAGATACTCGTATTCTCATCGATGTGATTGGTGAATTAGCCTCCACACTTCTGCCACCGGATTCTGATAATTCAAATACATTGGATAGCAGGCAGACTGCCAAAAAAGAAAAAGAGATTATTGTAACCGGCATTCATTGTAAGAATGAACATGGGCAGAAAATGATGGGAAATCTGTACGTTTCCAAAGACACTCGAAAATTATTCGCATTTCCACATGTCGGAGGCAGTTATTCCGGAACCGGAGACCTCTTCGCTTCCTGCATTGCAGCCGGAAAGTGTCGTGGAGATGGAATTCCAGAACTGATCCAGTTATCCGGAACATTTTTAGAACAGGCAATCAAAGATTCCGCCGAAGAAAATGTACCTTATCCAGACGGAACAAACTATGAAAAATATTTGTATATGTTGATAAAAAAATAGAGTCCTGAAACTCTGAAAAAATTAGGCAAGTGTTGCCGTTAATCAAAGATGGGGACGTAACATATGTATACTTTTATTTTCTCAAATGTATAAAAAATTTTGCAAATTGTTTTTCTCTATGTTATAATGGCGTCATGCAGCGATGGTCGAGTTGGCTGATGGCATCTGCCTCGAAAGCAGAAGAACCGCAAGGTTCCGGGGGTTCAAATCCCTCTCGCTGCGTTTTCTTTTTTAGCAACGGATTTGGATACATAATCCAAATTCATTGCTTTTTTTGTTCTTTATAGTTCTTTCAAGAATGCCTCGGCATTCTTGCTGCGAGGTGCGCGTCATGCAATTGCATGACATACTTCTACTGCGCACCTCTGCAATCCTGCCGTAGGCTATATCAGATTTTCATCAGATTTTCTTAAGAAATTTTAGAAACATTTCCATTTTCTGACACAAGGCATTCACAATTCTCCATTATAATGAACTTATCAATTGAAGAAGACGGTAGTCGTACTTGCAGAAAAGCCAGACATGGCAAATGTACACTATGCCCTCCAAAATGTCGGCTTACTGCTCACAATCAGGTATGATTACCGGACTTCGCCTAACAACAATTAAAATTTACATAGATAAAATGTTCAAACCCTTTCAAAAAAGAACCAGCACTTTCAAAAGTGTTGGTTCTTTTTTATTCCTGTCTTTTACTGCTCTCTGAATGTAATCTCTCCTGTAGAGGCATCCATGCCATCCACAATTGCAAGCGATTCCAGATGATATCCAAGATTACGAATCACTGTTCCCCCACTCTGGAAGCCTTTCTCAATCGCGATTCCGATTCCCTCTACAGTTCCTCCTGCAGCTTTCACGATCTGGATCAATCCCTGAAGTGCACAGCCATTTGCCAGAAAATCATCGATAATCAGTACATGATCGTCCTCACTTAAGAATTTCTTTGCAACGATTACCTGATTCTTGCATTTGTGGGTAAATGACTCGACTTCTGCCGTATACATCTCGCCTTCGATATTAATGCTTTTTGTTTTTTTGGCAAATACAACCGGAACCCCGAAATGCTGTGCTACAACACAGGCGATTCCGATTCCAGAGGCCTCAATAGTAAGAATCTTATTGATTGGTCTGTCCGCAAATCTTTTTTTGAATTCAGCACCCATCTGATCAAATAATTCTATATCCATCTGATGATTCAGGAAACTGTCCACCTTTAATACATTTCCCTCTTTTACGATTCCATCTTTTACAATTCTTTCCTCTAAAAAGTTCATCACAGATTACTCCTTTGTTCCATTTCAGTTCATTTGGGAATTATTATACTCCTTTTCTTCATGAAATGCATCAAAAATTTGTTTCTGTCGCTTATTTTATAAATTTCAAAAATATTTTAGAATTTTATTCTACTTTCAATGCATTCGGATATATTTTCTTAAGCCGGACATCATCAAACTTTTGATCCATAGTTTTCTGCCAGCTATGTGTTGCTGCTGATACAGTCTCCAATAGCCAGCCCAAAAAACTGGTACAAAAAAAGAGCCAGATTAATTCATATACTGAGTACATATACTTCTCCTTTTCTTTCGTTTTCGTATTTGTCTGAAAATCCCCACTTCTACAAGTAGTAACTTCACATACGTCAAATCTGAACTCAAAAGAAATATTAGCATATTTCACTTTGGAAATCTATGTTCTGGCTCTCTCTTATTGTATATTCAGGGGTTTACATATATTTTTTCACGATTTCATGCATTTGGCCCCACTTTTTCTCCATATCGCTGACCAGCTTGAACTGTGTTCTGCACCGATCCAGATTATGTTCCTCGCGATGGATCTTGAAGTATGTATCTCCCTGCAGATAATCTGTCAGGAAACGCATACCACATTCAAATGTCATGACCTTTGCTCCCATCGGCAAAAGTTCCATCTCCCGTTTTGTCAGCTTGCCATTACAGCCTTCAATGAATCCTTTTGTAAACAGATCAAAAAGCTCCATACTGCATTCAACCTTAGACAGATCTTTTTCATCTTCCGCACCTGTACTTGCCCCGAAACGAATGGCGTCACCGAAATCATTCACAGCAAGTCCCGGCATAACAGTATCCAGATCTATCACGCAGATTGCCTTGCCTGTCTTATTGTCAATCATAATATTGTTAAGCTTTGTATCATTGTGTGTAACACGAAGCGGAATCTCTCCCTTTGCCTGAAGGTTTGAAAAACAGCATGCTACATCTTCATGGTCCAACACAAACTGAATTTCTTTCTCAACACCAGCCGCACGGCTCTTAATATCTGTTTCTACCGCTCTTTTAAAAAACTCAAATCTTGCCTTTGTGTCGTGAAATCCTTCAATTGTCTCAAACAATGTATCGGCCGGATAGTCTGCCAAAAGATTCTGGAAATTTCCAAATGCCATTGCTGCCTGATAGAACTGATCCGGATTCTCTACCTGATCATAACTGCTCGCATCTGTAATAAAAATATAGGATCTCCAGTAATCTCCAAACGAATCCTGATAATATGGTTTTCCATCCAGTGCCGGAATTACATTCAACGTTTCTCTGTCTGGATCTCCTCCTTTTTTTATAATTTTTTCGCGAAGATAGGAAGTCACTCCAAGAATATTCTCCATAAGCTCTACAGGGTTCTTGAATACATTTTTATTCATTTTTTGAAGAATGACCTTCAAAATCCCCATGCGTTTTACTTCAAATGTCAGCAAATATGTATCATTAATGTGTCCATTTCCAAATGGTACATCCTGGATCAGTCTTCCTTCATATTGAAAATGTGCAATTGCTTCTGCCTTCTGCGTTCTGACTACCTGTGTCATAATACTTCCTCCCGGTTTTATTCAAAAATCCTTCTACTTATTATTGACGTCTTTTATCTCTTGATTATTGTAGTATAAATTTGTACAAAAATCTTTATCATATTTCACTCATAATTTATATTATCTGCTTCTATTTCTTGCAATTTTTAATATATACGTTATAATTATTTATAACATTTGTACAAAAAATACAATTGCGCAAAGGAGACTTTAACATGGCATACAATGGATTTTTACCGGAGAATGTAATCAACATCGGTAAAATATACAGTATTCATTATTTTGAATACATGAGCGATTTTTCATTCGAAGGTGAAAGCCACGATTTTTGGGAATTTATCTGTGTAGATAAAGGAGAAGTTGAAGTGACCGGCGGTGATAAGAAGTTTATTCTTCACAAAGGTGAAATTGCTTTTCATGAACCTAATGAATTTCATAATGTTACAGCTACTGGAACGATTGCACCGAATCTGATTGTTATCTCCTTTCAATGTGATGATAATGCTATATATTATTTTCGCAAAAAAATTTTGAAGATGGATGACGTAGAACGCAATCTTCTGGCAAGCATTATTTTTGAAGCCAGACATACCTTCCAATGCCGGCTGGATGATCCATATCTTCAGAATATGCCGCTTAAACAACCACCTGACATTTTCGGCTCACAGCAAATGATCCGTCTGCTAATAGAACAGTTTTTAATCCACCTTGCAAGACGTTACTCAGCCTCTTACACCAGCGTTGTCCGTCCAAAAGACACTATGCCTGCAGCCAAATCAACAAAATCCAAAAATGACATTGAAGTCTACAGTTTGGTCACCGAATACATGAAAGAACATATTCGTTCTCATGTCACTATTGAACAGATCTGCAAAGACAACCTGGTCGGCAGATCACGACTGCAGAAGATATTCAAAAATCAATGTGGACTTGGCATCATCGACTATTTTTCGAAGCTGAAGATCAACACTGCAAAAGAACTGATCCGATCCAGACATATGAATTTTACACAGATTTCCGATTATCTTGGATATACCTCCATTCATTACTTCTCAAGACAATTCAAAAAAGAAACTGGAATGACACCGTCTGAATATGCATCTTCAATCAAGGCAATGTCAGAAGGGAAGTTTGAGGAAAATTAGTGGAAAATAAAACAGAACATTACTAAAAAGCAAAGGAATCTGTGTGCGAATCATCAGTTAATTTTTAATAGCTGGATTCGAAAACAGATTCCTTACTTTATATAATATTCTTTTTATGTCTCTAACCTTTAATTCCTCCGGTAATTCCTCCGATCAATTTCTCTGACAGGAACAGATACAGGACAAATGTCGGTGCAAATACAATAATTACTGCTGCGAACATTCCAGCCCAGTTTCCGGTGTACTGCATGGACTGCAACATTCCATAAAGTCCTACGGCTACCGGACGTAATGCATCGTTGTTTGCAAAAATCAGTGACAGGAAATACTCATTCCAGATATTAATGAAATTGAATATTGTCACTGTTACCAGTCCGGACTGAGCCATCGGGAACATAATCTTCCAGAAAGCTTTTGCCGGAGGACATCCATCAAGAGCTGCTGCCTCTTCATATGTGCTGGAAATATTTGCAAAGAAAGTAAGTAAGAAAATCGTTGTATATGGAATATTAATTCCTACATACAAGAAAATCAAAGTTACCTTACTTGCTGCAACATTATTCAAAATTCCCAGATTTGCTACAACTCCAAACAATGGAAGAACGATCATCGTGATTGGAATACCCATCGCAGACACTAAACTTGTCTGGATAATTTTATTCCCGATAAATGTATATCTCGCAAGGACATATGCTGCCGGCGCACAGATCAGGATCAACAATACACAAGATACTACTGCATAAAGGAGGGAGTTTGTAAAGAATGTTGCAACTCCGCCACTTCCCCATGCCTGCACATAATTTTCAAAGTGTAGTCCCGACGGGAATTTCAATGCTTTTCCTGCAAAGATATCTGTTGTAGTAGAAAGACTGGCTGCTATGATCCATCCAAGTAACATGAATGTAAATGCCACCCATAAAATTACTATAATATATCCAGGAGCGAGCGCCATTTCATGTTTCCAGTCAATTTTCTTTTTCACTTTTATTTTTTTCTCTTTTGCCATCTTGCGTCTCCTCCTTTCTAAAATTCTAAGTCATCCTCTTTAATCAGTTTATTACAGATTGTAAAAATAACTACAATACAAATGCACAAGATAATACCGATCGCTGCTCCATATCCTGCATTTCTTTCTGTAACTGCATTTCCGGCTCCAAATGTCTGCATGTACATGTACTGTACCGGGACAATAGTTGCCTCATCTGCTGTTACGGTTGAGAACATCTGAGACCACACAAAGAATGCCGCTGTACTTACTGACCACATCGTAATGTTCGTCTTAAATACTCCTTTTAATAAAGGAAGTGTCATATGCTGGAATTGCTGTGGCCTGTTGGCACCATCAATGGTTGCCGCTTCATATAGCTCCGGACTGATTCTCTCAATTCCACTCATCCAGATCAGCATGTGATATCCAATCATTCCAAAGCAATATGCAAATAACAATGCTCCGAATTTGTGATCTGTATCCAGCCATGCTGTCTCTGCCAGTTTATGCATACCGACCGCATCAAGAATAGATTTTAGTAATCCGAACTTAGAACTATATACATACTGTAACCACATAGTTGCAAGGGCTACTGCACTTACAAGGTTCGGAAGATAGATTACCGCACGAAAGAATTTCTTACCGCGGATTCCACTTGTCAGGATAACTCCAAACAGCAGAGAAACAGAAAGTACAATTGCTCCACCGATTGCCCAGATTTTAAACAGGTTCAGCATAGACTTTCTAAAAATTGCAGTTGCAAATAATTTCTCATAGTTCTGTATACCTACAAATGTCCACAAATCGGTTGTGTCTGTAACGGAATCAATTTTGAAGAAACTCATCATAATCGTCCGGACGATCGGGTATAAAAAAACAATGAGGAAGATGATAACTGCCGGCGCCAGGAAGCCTACGATCATTTTCTTATTATTTTTCATCTCATTTCCTCCTTCTCGCATAATCTCAGCCATCTGCCTCATTCTTTTTTCAGATGTCCTGCGACCGTTTTCTTAAAAGAAATATGGCGGCGATGCCATAACCGCCCCGCCACCATATTATAATATGCATCTTATTTGATTATCTCAAATGACTTATTTTCCTGCTGCTTTTTTCATTGCAGAAATGAATCCTGCTGCATCTAATTTACCAGCTGCGAGCTCAAGTGCGCTTGTCTTTAATGTACCAGTCAGGTCATTGTTGCTCTCTGCGCCTGCTGCCCAGTCATAGTATGTTGTTGTTGCATCAAATCCAGCTTTTACTTCTGCAAGCTCTGTTGGCCATGCATCAGAATTTGCTTTGTCAGTTGGGATACAAAGAGCTTCTGTTGTCATCTCTTTGTCATAATCACCTGTTGTGATATAAGTAATCAGCTCAAATGCTTCGTCAGCCATCTTGGAATCTTTATTGATTGCAAATACCTGATTAGCAATGTTGTTAGCTGTATTGTCATCTGTTCCGTTCGGAACTGATGGATAGTTGAAATATCCCCACTCAAGATCCTCAGCTACAGAAGCTTTTGCTTCATTTGGAAGCCATGATCCGCAGATAACGATTGCTGCATCTCCAGGAGCAAATTCCTGATTCTGTCCTGCCGGATATACATTTGTCGCAATGTTCTTTGAGAAGTAACCTTTTTTAGCGAAATCTGCAAAGCTCTGAGCTGCTGCAAGAACTCTCTCATCATCCCATGTTACGTTCTGACCATTTACTTCTTCTCCGGTTACAAGAGATTTTACTCCATCCTGTCCAATATATCTTGCAAGATGATATCCGATAAATGATGTCATATAAGCATCGTCTGCTGTGATTGGTGTAATACCAGCGTCTTTTAATTTAGCGCATACTGCATCTAACTCATCCCATGTTGTAGGAACTTCTTTGATACCAGCTTTATCAAATAATGTCTTATTGTAAAAGAATCCGAAGATTGATGGCTGATATGGGATTGAATGGAGTGTTCCATCCTCATATGCTGCACGTGCAATTTTGAATAATGTCTCGTTTCCGTGCTCTGACTCGTAATCTTTTGCCACATCCTCGAGATCTAACAGATATTTTCCCCAAGATCCGTTTACACGGTTTACATCTTCATCGAACAGGTCGATGGTCTGCTTTGCATCGAGTGCAGGCTGAAGACCTTCACGCTGTCCGGAACGTCCCTTGAACTGAACGTCTACTTCTACACCTGTATCTTCTGTATACTTTGCAATCGCATCCTGGATTACTTTCGCCTGTGGCTCATCTTTACTCCACATAGCCCAGTATACAAGTTTCTTGCCATCTCCTCCAGATGACTTGGAATCGTTGGAACTTCCGCCACATCCAACTAACATGGTCGCAACCATTGCCGCACATAAAAGTGCACTGATTACTTTCTTTTTCATTCTTTTTCCTCCTATACCATTTTGGTAAATCGTTTTTAGTAATTTTGCAATTACTCTTTTCCCGTTGGATTCATTATGTCACAATTTTGCACAATAATCTTTATCCTAAAGTTTCATTAATTTGCACAATCTGCTCTAAAATGCTATTTTCAGCAAAATAACGGGCTGTTTTTTGTACACATTGTATAAATTAATATTTTCACAATCTTGTTATTTATTCTACATCACACAAATCATTAAGACCTATTATCGATTTTCATCTGATTATTTTATCCCTGATTCTTTATATCAGAGATAATGCTGCTTCATCTCCCACCAAAATAACATCATTATGCATCTGAAGGATTGATGCCGGTACACCTGGAATTACCGGTCCGAAAAATGCTTTCTTTACAATCTCTGCTTTGTCTTCCCCACTTACTACAACAAGAATCTTCTTTGCCTGCATAATTGTCTTTATCCCCATAGTATATGCCTGTCTTGGAACATCCGCCGCCGAAGCAAAAAATCTTTTATTTGCCTCAATAGTACTCTCCTGAAGGTCCACACAATGTGTCCCCGTCTCAAATGCCTGTCCTGGCTCATTAAATCCAATATGTCCATTATGTCCCATCCCAAGAAGCTGAAGATCTACGCCTCCAAGACTTCTGATCAGTTCCTCATAACGTTCACATTCTTTTTTACTGTCTGGTTCCATTCCATTGGGCAAATGTGTGTGTCTCTCCTGAATATTCACCTGATCGAACAGATGCTGATGCATAAAGTAATAATAGCTCTGTTCATTGGTTCCCGGCAGTCCTTTATATTCGTCCAGATTGACACTTGTCACCTCTGAAAAATCCAAGTCTCCTTTTTTGTACCAGTCTACCAGCTGACTGTAAGTTCCTATTGGCGTAGAGCCAGTTGCCAGTCCAAGTACACTGTTTGGTTTCAAAATGATCTGCGCGGAAATTATATTGGCTGCTTTTCTGCTCATATCCTTGTAATCTTTTGCTCTGTACACTCTCATAACATTTCCTCCATTTTTATAGGCACTTTTTTTAATTCACTTTAAAATTATAGTAGTGCGGCAAATGCCCTTTTTCCCCGTACACTTTTTCGTGAAGGCTCTCCCAGATTGACTGGATATCGCTGTCTCCTTCCCGGATATCTGACACATCAATTCCATTGCCATCATTCAGCAAATGATACGCCTCTTCATTTCTTTCTAATTTTTCAAGTGCTGCCACATAATAATATTGAATTCGTCCGTTCTTCTGATTTTCTGCGGTCTGTTTTTTATATTCTTCATCAATTTCCTTGTAAGCCCCACATTTTTCCAGAATCTTAAACCCTTCCTTCTGATAAGAGAGTCTCTCTCTTTGAAGCGCCATTCCTTCCATAATAAACTGTTTTGCCTTCTCAGGATCCGATTTCAGATACAGACACGCCAGTCCATGATATGCCCATGCATTGGATGTAAGATCAACAGATCTTGCAAATTCGTCTCTTGCATCTTCATTTCTTCCTGCAATCAGATAGCTGATACCAAGCTGATAATGTGCATACCAGTTCGCGGCATTCGGTGCATCTTTTCTGACTGTTTTCTCTTCCAGATATGCCAGGAATTTCTCTCCATTCCAGAACTCGTCCGGCTCATCTTCTGGATTTGGCATATGTAGAATGCCTGTCTCAAAGAAATGTTTCCACTTCTTTAATGTTTCTGACTGATTCACAAATTCCAGATGGCCAGTTCTTTTTGTTTTTGGTGCAAATGTTCCATATCCGCTTCCTGCCTGGACTAGCTTTGCCTGCTTCTTTGCAAGTCCTTTTGTCTCTTCCAGACGTTTCTTAAGTTTCTCAATCTCCTGATTTGCCTTCAGTTCCTCTGTCACCTTCTCATAACGCCATTCATGGGACTGTTCACATGCACCTGCACCAAGATCCACTGCTCCGTAGCGTTCCATCCATTCCCATGCAGTGTGTGGTGCCATCGGAATACAGCCATACTGTGTCTTTCCAAGTCCTGCCTGGATTTCCACATAACGTCCTGCATCTTCCGTCAAAAATTCCTGCCAGCGGTCGGAAGCATCAATATTTCCCCATGAAAATAACTTTCTTCCCTGTAGTCTCGGTGTTGAAAATTGTAAAAGTCCATATCCATCTGGCGCAATATTGGCAATATATTTGGGTTCTTCTTTCGGAATATGAAAGAAATAATCTATACTGGTCGGAATCTTCTTATAATCTGTTACATCAATTCCATTAACAAACGGAATCTCTACTTTAAAACCATTCGTCCCTACCGCTGTAAATGCTTCCTTTGCCGGTACGACAAGGCGTCCCCCTTCATACTCCGGTACTGCCATGTTACTCCACCAGTACATCGGAATAACCTGATTGCTGTCATTAACAATTCTCATTCTACAGTTCAGATACGGACAAGCCTCCTCCAGCCAGAAATCCATCTGCCAGATAACTCCCCGGATTCGCTCATATTCATACATACGAAGCACCGGATCACCTTCATCTGTCTGCGTCTTTGCTACATAAAGCGGCTCCGTTGTCAATGGATTATGGCCGATAATTCCAAGATTCCACTCTACACCTCCGGAAAACCATGCATTTCTAATAGCAAGGTTGCTAAATCTGAGCACATCATTCGTGTAAAGAAGATTCTTTCCTGTTTTCTTATCCCACAGCTCCCACAATCTTCCACCATATTCCGTAAGAAATACTGCCTTCAAATACTCGTTTTCCAGAACCGCCGTCTTTACATCTTTCTCATGCAGCTCTCTTGTATATCCATTAAGCTGACGATATGGAAACGCACTATTTACTTTGCCATATCCTTCATAAATCTCATCATCCTCGTCCAGATCAAACACAAGCGAATTCTGAGTTGTCAGTTCCCCAAAAAGATCCGGTACCGAAGACTCCTCCCCCAGTTCTGCAACTTTCATACGCTTCGTCTCAAATACTAGCCTTGTCATAATATACCTCCCGCTTCTTATAATTTTATCCCTCAACAGGCCTTCTAACATGCACTTTCAAGATGTCTTTAGCATCTCTTTCACTTTTTTCTATTAATATAATAAAATTTTCTCTATCATATCTTCCATCATGGCATAGAACGATTGTATAATCTTTACACAATCTACACCTTTTTTTGCCATATCTGCGTCAACATACACAAATATAATTCACTATATTATAACAACAAATTTTATTACACAGCCTGGAACTGACTGTTATACAACTTATTATAAAATCCTCCTTGTGCCAGCAGTTCTTCGTGTGTTCCCTGCTCGATGATTTTTCCGTCTTTCATAACGAAAATAAGGGATGCATTCCGGATTGTAGAAAGCCGGTGTGCTACGATAAAGCTTGTACGTCCCTTCATTAATTTGTCAAATGCTTCCTGAATCTGCTGCTCTGTTCTTGTATCAATACTTGATGTGGCCTCATCAAGTATCAGCATTGGCGGCAGGCAAAGCATAACTCTTGTAATACATAGAAGTTGCTTCTGTCCCTGGCTGATACTGTCTTCATGAAGCACTGTATCCAATCCTTTTGGAAGACGCTCGATAAATTCCCAGCTATGTGCTTCTTTTGCTACACGGATAATGTCTTCATCTGTGGCATCTGGTTTTCCAAATGCGATATTTTCCCGGACTGTTCCATCTTTGATCCAAGTCTCCTGTAGCACCATTCCATAGGAACTGCGAAGTGCATGGCGGCTGAGTCCGTCAATTGACTTGCCGTCAATTTTAATGTTTCCTTGATCCACATCATAAAAGCGCATCAGCAAATTGATAAATGTCGTTTTTCCACAGCCGGTCGGTCCTACAATGGCAATCCGCATGCCGGGATCTACTTCCAGATTAAAATCTTCAATCAGGCGGTGATTCTTATCATAACTGAAGTCTACATGGCTGATGGACACATTTCCTTTCACTTCGTTGATTGTTCCTTCCACGTCTGGGGATTCTTCTTCTTCCTCCAGAAGATCAAAAATACGGTTCGCACACGCCAGCGCATTTTGCATCTCTGTAATGACAGAACTAATGTCATTGAACGGTTTCATATACTGGTTCGCATAAGATAACAACACGGACAGACCTCCAACTGTCAGAGCTCCGCCTGGTATCATAAATGCTCCTACAAGAGCAACACCTGCATAGATGACATTATTTACGAAACGCGTAGACGGGTTTGTCAAACTGCTGTAGAAAACTGCTTTCTGACTGTATTTTTGTAAATCTGCATTGATCTGTGCAAATCGCTCTGACGCTTTTTCTTCATATCCGAATGCTTTGACTACTTTTTGGTTTCCAATCATTTCATCAATGAGTGCCGTCTGATTTCCTCGAGTCTCACTTTGCTTATGAAACATTTCAAATGATCTGGAAGAAATAAATCTGGCAATTAAGAAACTCATTGGTGTCAGCACAATGACCAGAAATGTGATCCAGAAATTCTTGGAAAACATAAAAATCAAAGTTACAGCAATCGTTACAATTCCGGAAAACAACTGGGTAAATCCAAGTAAGATTCCATCAGACAAAATATCTGTATCTGCGATGATCCGGCTTACAATATCTCCGGAACTGTGACGGTCCAAATAAGACAGGGGCAACCGCTGAATATGACGGATTGCCTGGGAACGGATATCCTGTACAATATGATAAGTCATGTGGTTATTAATCATATTCATAACCCATGTTGCCAGCGCTGATATTGCCACTAATACAAGAATTTCTCTTAATAATATCCACATGGCATCAAATTGAACCTGATGCTCTGCAACAATCTGATCAATGGCATCTCCGAACAGGATCGGCACATATAATTGTAATATTACTGAAACGGTTGCAAGCAACACGCTCAGCACAAGAAATATTTTATATTTTCCAATAAATTTTAAAATCTTCTTCATCTTCTATGCCTCTCCTTTCTCGTCGTAATTTATTTTTTCTCTTAATTTTTCTTCCGGGAATTGTGAATAATAAATTTTCTGGTAAACTTCACAATTTTTCATCAGTTCTTCATGCGTTCCCTGTCCAGCCAATTCTCCATTTCCAAGAACAAGTATTTTATCTGCCTGCTTAATTCCAGCTACACGCTGAGATACAAGAAATGTTGTCATCTTGCCTTCCAGACCATGGATTGCTTTTCGAAGCGCTGCATCTGTTGCAAAATCAAGAGCACTCGCACTATCATCTAAAATTAATATCTCCGGTTTCTTAACTAAGGCTCTTGCAATGGTAAGCCTCTGTTTCTGTCCACCAGACAGATTACGTCCATTCTGCTCCAACTGGAAATCCAGCTTTCCCATCTTTCCTTCTACCACTTCTTTTGCCTGGGCAATTTCAATTGCTTTCCAGATGTCCTCATCTGTGGCGTTCTCGTCACCCCATTTCAGATTGTCACGGATACTTCCCTGGAACAGTACACTTCTCTGCTGAACAATTCCGACTTTCTCACCGATAGATTTTCTTGTGTATTCTGTAACATTTTCTCCGTCCATATAGACATGTCCGTCCTGTGGATCGTAGAATCTTGGAATCAAAGATACCAGTGTTGATTTACCACTTCCGGTTCCTCCGATAATACCAATCGTTTCTCCCGGCATCGCCTGGAAACTGATATCCTTAAGACTCGGTGCTCCCGCGCCCGCATAAGTAAATGTGACATGATCAAATTTAACTGCAGGTGTATGATTCTGCTTTTTCTCTTTCTGACGCATCTCATCGTTTACATATGTCATACTGGATTTCACTGCCAAAATTCCTGCCACACGATCTGCGCACGCCATTGATTTGTTCAATGTAATGATCAGTGATGCTAATTTGATCAATTCAACAATTATCTGAAGCATATAGTTGTAAAGAGCAACCACTTCACCTTGCTGCATATTTCCCATATTAACCTGAATACCAGCGCGGTCAATCAAAATGACTGTTGCAATATTAATCAGCACATAAGTCACTGGATTTAAAAGTGCTGAAATCCTTCCGACAAAAAGGTTCAATCTCGTCAGTTCCCGGCTGCTATCTTCAAATTCTTCTACAGATTGCTCTTCCCTGCAAAATGCACGGATCACACGGACACCTGTTAAATTTTCTCTTGTCAGTCCTGTCACCTGGTCCAGTCCATTTTGCACTTTCTTAAATAATGGAATGCTGACCAGCATAATGGAAAATACAACAACGAACAATACCGGAATCGCAATCACAAATATCCATGCACATTTTACATTGATTGTAAATGCCATGACCATGGAGCCAAGTACGACAAATGGACTTCGAAGCAGAAGTCTCAGACCCAGATTCAATCCATTCTGAACCTGATTCACATCATCTGTCAAACGTGTGATCAAGGTATCAGTTCCCATGGTATCTAATTCTGTAAATGACAATGATTGAATATGATCAAACATTGCCTGTCTTAATTTTGCCGCAAATCCACAGCTTGCCTTCGCCGCAAAAAACTGAGCAGTAAAACTGCAGGCAAGTCCGACCCCTGCCATTAAGATCAATACAAAAAACATCTGAACCACATAACTTCGGTTATCCTGTGCGACACCGACATCAATAATCTGTGCCACAACTACCGGAACTAAAAGGTCAAAAACAACCTCCAGAAGCTTAAAAAGCGGTGCCAGAATACTTTCTTTTTTGTACTCTTTGAGATAAACTGCCAAACTTTTCATGTCTCTATTTTCCTCTCTCTTCCTGTTTCACGAATCTATGCCTATTATAACGCACATTCAGTAATATGCATAATATTCCTTTTATTGCTTTGTAATATATTTTTTATATTGCATTTGTAATACCTTCATTATAATATAGTGTTACATACGTTTTGGAAGCTTTCAAGAAATGGAGATGGATTATGGAACTTAGACAATTAGAATACTTTAGACAAATTGCAGATACACATAGCTTTAATGAAGCAGCCAGACATTTAAATATGTCACAGCCTCCTCTCAGCTATCAGATTCACCAATTAGAAGAAGAACTGGGCGTACAACTTTTTGAGCGGACAAGCAAAGGAGTTATTCTGACAAATGCCGGCGAAGTCTTATACGAGCGCGCCGGAAATTTGCTTGATTATGCAGATTCTGCAAAGCTTGAAGTTACAAAAGCCGGAAAAAAGCGAGTTCTTCGTATCGGAATGACCTCAACAACAACTGCTGTAATGATGCCATTTATCTCTACATTTGCCAAAAAATATCCTGACGTAAACTTCGAAGTAAGGGACGGAAGTACCTATACATTATATAGTTATCTTATGGATGGAATTATCGATATCTCCGTTGCACGTACCCCGCTTCAGTTAAACAAAGTAAACTCTTTTACTTTATGTTCTGAGCCAATGATTGCTGTGTCAAACTTTTCAGCAAATCACCAATCTTCTAATGCTGTCCCTGTCACAAATAATACTGCTACAAATTCAAATAGCAAAATGCTTTCTTCAAAAATAATACAGCTAAACGACCTGTCAAAACATCCATTGATTCTTTATCGCAGATATGAACGATTAATTCTTGATACATTTCATGCAAAAAATCTTGATCCTGAAATATTCTGTCTCTGTGATGACGCAAAAAGCGCTTTGCTCTGGGCTAAAGATGGACTCGCAACTGCCATTTTCCCCAAATCAATGCAGTCATTGTGTACAGGACTTCGAATTTATGAAATTGATGAACCTACTCTTATAACACAAATTGTATTAATCTGGAAAAAAGAAAAGAAACTTTCTCCTATCGTACAAGAATTTTTAGATGTATGCCAAAAAAAATAATTCAAGAATGTCTCGGCATTCTTGCTGCGAGGTGCGCGTCATGCAATTGCATGACATACTTCTACTGCGCACCTCTGCAAGTCTACACTCCGTTTCGGTCGGCGCAAAACCATTGTCCACCGGACAATATGCGCCCTGCCGGAAGATTTTGTGTAATAAGAAATGCAATTTTCTATATACACAAAAAAAGTGACTGGTTCATACCAATCACTTCTTATATAAATATATACCTTCAAAACTGCATATAAGAAACTTTTTAACATCTTACCTATCCACCTTACTTGGTTATGCCCTCGACCTATTAGTAACAGTCAGCTCCATGTGTTACCACACTTCCACCTCTGTCCTATCTACCTCGTCGTCTTCAAGGGGTCTTACAACTTTCGTTGGGATATCTCATCTTGAGGGGGGCTTCACGCTTAGATGCCTTCAGCGTTTATCCCGTCCCGGCTTGGCTACTCTGCCATGCATTTGGTATGCAACAGATACACCAGCGGCCAGTCCATCCCGGTCCTCTCGTACTAAGGACAGCTCCTCTCAAATATCCTACGCC
>OLNR01000020.1_pt1 | contig 155035 bp, 154 predicted proteins | sample 1672231 | NCBI WGS metagenome assembly OLNR01 (sample SAMEA3136662, study PRJEB25190) | human gut metagenome
TACGGTGACGCCGAGGTTTACGGTGACGCCGAGGTTTGGGGTAACGCCAAGGTTTGGGGTAACGCCGAGGTTTGGGGTAACGCCAAGGTTTGGGGTAACGCCAAGGTTTGGGGTAACGCCAATATCTTTTCTGCAAGTCATGTGTTAGTGATCGGTGCTATTGGCAGCAGGGACGATTTCACAACATTTTTCAGAGATAGCGACAATGAGATCACCGTCAAATGCGGTTGTTTCCTCGGAAAAATTGATGAGTTCTTGAAAAAGGTTGCAAAAACACACAAAGATTCAAAATATGCATTTGTGTACAGAGCCGCCGTTGAAGTCGCAAAATTACAAATTGATCTCAGTCTGGAGAAACCTTTAGAAGTGGGTGATAAGGTCAAAATTATTTCACCAGAAGAAAATGATCCGGAAAAGAACTGGAACACGGAAATGAGTCAGTATCTCGGTACTATTATGACAATCAAGAAGGTTTGCAGAGGCGGCTACTACATGGAAGAAGATAATGAGAAATGGTACTGGAACAATTACCGGATTGCAGGAAAGGTCGAATAATGAGTGATCTTCACTTTATGCCCCATCAGGAAGAGGTGCTGAACTTGACTGATGATAAAAACAGGTGCGCCTACTATCTGGATATGGGGCTTGGTAAAACATTTATCGGTGCTGAAAAAATGTATCTCCTGAATAACAATGTGAATCTGATCGTATGCCAGAAGTCAAAGATTGAGGACTGGGTTGACCATATTAGAACATTTTATCCGGAATATTGGGTGATGGACCTGACCAATAAAAACGATAGTTCGGTATTCCGGAAGATCATGGAAAGCAAAGGAATTTATGAATTTACGAGTCAGATTGTCGGTGTGATCAACTATGATTTGATATTCAGGCGTTCATATATTGCCCATATAACAGATTTTACATTGATGCTTGACGAGAGTTCGCTGATCTGTAACGAGAACGCAAAACGGTCAAAATTCATTCTGAAACTGCATCCGGAAAGCGTGATCCTGTTATCCGGCACACCAACAGCCGGGAAATATGAAAGACTATGGTCACAGCTCCGTCTACTCGGTTGGAATATTACAAAAAAAGCTTTTTATGCTTCCTATGTTCAGACCGAGTGGGTGGAACAGGGTGATTTTAAACGGGAAGTGATTACAGGATATAAGCACGTTGAACACCTGAAGAAAAGACTGGCACAATTCGGTGCAGTGTTTATGAAAACGGAAGAAGTGATTGAACTTCCTGAACAGACTGAACAAAAGATTTTCCTGAATGTTACCAATGAATATAAGTTTTTTATCAAGCATGACTATCTGGAACTGGATACCAAAAATTTAGTCAGATTTAAAGATGATTCGGACTATTACGGTGAAGATGTAACGCCAAGGATTGAGCTGATCGGTGATAACAGCCTGACGAAAACATTGTATTGCAGACAGTTGTGCGGACAGTGGCATAAAAGTAAGCAGGACGCTTTCCGGGACTTGCTGGAATCTACGGAAGACCGAGTTATTGTGTTCTACAACTTTAATGAAGAATTAAGCAGACTGACCAAAATCTGTGATGCACTGGAAAGACCATATTGTGCAGTAAACGGTCAGTGCCGAGACCTTAGAGCATATGAAAAATACGACAATTCAGTAACGTTTGTGCAGTACCAGGCGGGTGCAATGGGGCTGAATTTACAGAGAGCGAACAAAATCATATATTTCACGCTGCCACTCGGAAAGGGATCTTGTGACTTGTGGGAACAGTCAAAGAAACGTATACACCGTATAGGTCAAAGTAGACCATGTTTCTACTATTACCTACTGGTAAAGGGAAGTTTTGAAGAACGGAATCTTGCAGCATTACGGGAAGGGAAGGAATTAACCGATGACTTATTTGAAAAATAAAGTGCTTTTAGGTATGGCAAAGCTGAATCTTTTATCATTCCTGATTTCAGCTTGTTTTGTAGACGGTGGATCATGGATCCCATTTTATATCTGCTGCGTAAATGCAGCCTGGTTGACATTATTTGGTTATGCAAACGGTTGGTTTGAAGGTGGTGATGAATTATGACGTGTGGTGATTGTGTAGAAAAGAACCGGTGTATGGAGCGATCACGGGATTACTGTTGTACATCATTTAAAAAGAAGAAGGTGAGTGAATGGCAGCAGAAAAAAACTTTGAAAACAAAGTAAAAAGATACCTGGATGATTATGGTTGCTGGTGGCTAAAATACTGGGGTGGTGCAGCTTATACGAAAAAAGGGATACCTGACATACTGTGTTGTTCTGATGGTATGTTCCTCGGTATAGAGGTAAAAGCTCCAAACGGTAAGCCGAGCCTATTACAGTTGTATAATCTGCAAGAAATCAGAGCGTCTGGCGGTTATGGGATTTTACTATATCCAAAGGATTTTGAAAAGTTCAGAGAGTTCAATGAACACAAAGAACAGGATAATGCTTGGTATCTCAAAAATATAAAATACCAGTCAGACTGGAAAAAGAAGTTAGAAAAGGAGAGTTAAAATGGCAAGAACAGAACAGATTAAATATTTCCGTAAAGTGATGCTTTCCACGGAAAGAGAGGGAATGGAAGATCTACTGGGTTTCATGCAGGAGCTTGGATTTTATGATGCTCCGGCGTCTGGTGGGAATCATTGCTGTAAAGACGGCGGCCTTCTGGAGCATACAGTAAATGTTATGCAGTATGCAGAAAAAATCGGTGTGACATTACTCGGAGGTGAAGCATACAACAAAATTCATGATAGTGTGATCATTGCGGCCGGATTACATGATCTCGGTAAATGCGGTAGATATGGAAGTCCGTATTATGCGGAGAACATGATCCAGGACGGAAGACCAACCAAAAAAAATCCGGAACAGAAGTATAAGAGATCTGAAGCAAAACCTTTTAAGGTCAGCCCGGATTTATGCCACATTGACCACCCGCTCAGATCAGTAGAGCTGGCAGCACGTTACATAGATCTTACTGAGGAAGAGGAACACGCTATTTTCTATCATGATGGTGCTTATGGAAGTCTTGCGTATGATCTGAAAGGTCATGAAGAACCGCTACAGATTATTGTACACTTTGCAGATTTCTGGGCGGCTCAGTTCCTTGAACCTGGAAAACTCGACAGATTCAGAGACAGTGGAGTGCCGGAAGAATCAGGTACTGTGAAAGAAGGTGATGAATAATGCAGTATCAGATATACAAAGAAGATACCGGAGAAATGGTTGCATGGATTGATCCAGAGAGCATAGTGCAGATTGTCAAAAATGGGTATGCAATCAAATGTGGTGAAAATTTAAAAGCTAATGAAAGTGAGGATGAAGAAAATGAGTAGTGCAAAGAAACACAAACAGAGAAGTCACAGAAACTATAAAAGCAATGTCACAACCACTGAACATTTTCAGAACAGACAGGTCTTGAAAGTGTCACAGCAGAAAGCAATGAAAGAAAAGGGTAATCTTTTCACGAAGTTAATGGGATTATTTAAGAAAGGGGATAAATAAACATGGCACAGATGGTTTTGATTATGGGAGAATCAGGTACAGGAAAAAGTACCAGTGTAAGAAATTGCGATCCGGAAACAACAGCGATCGTCAATCCGGTCGGTAAGCCGTTACCGTTCAAGGGTAAATTTACAACTCTGAACGGTGAAACGGAATCACGTAAAATTTGCAAATTTATGAAAGAACAGGCAGCCTCCGGAAAGAAACTCATTGTGGTTGATGATTTCCAATATATCCTTTCCGTTCCGTACATGAATCGTATTAAGGAAAACGGATGGGATAAGTGGAATGACTTTGGTGCAAATTACTTTGAGATTATTGAGGTCTGCAAGAGTCTTCCAGATGATGTGATCGTTGCTTACCTGAGTCATTCCGAAACCCTTGAAAACGGTGTGACTACCATTAAGCTGATCGGGAAATTGCTTCGTGAGAAAATCACGATCGAAGGACTTTTCACGATCGTCCTCAGGACCGGCGTGAACGAAGGAAAGTATTATTTCTACACACAGAATAGTGGAAAGGATACGGTAAAGAGTCCAATCGGGATGTTTCCGGCATATGCCATTGACAATGATTTGAATTATGTAGCCGATAAGATCCGTAATTTCTATGAAATGGGAGACTATAAGACGGATGCCGAAATGGAACAAGCTGATCAGGATGTTGCCTCTGATCTTGAAAAACCGGAAGGAAGAAGCAGACGGACAAGAGGAAAAAAAGCGGATTCAGTTCAGGGAGAAGCACCGGAAGAAAAGACCGGAAGAACACGCAAGAGCAGATCAGAGGTTCAGGCAGAGAATGAACAGAAGATTGAAGAATATGATGCAAAGGTCAATGAAGCTTTGGATGAGGCTTTTCCTGGACAGGAAGAAGTCCCGTTTGATGAAGCTGCAGACGTTGCTGATACAGTACCGCAGCCAGATTTACAGAAACCACCGAGAAGAACACGTAAGGAAAGAAATACTGAAAAAGTGGATTCTGAATCCATCACACTGGACACAGACACGTATTTCTATATTCCTGCTGACGATAACTATGTGATGAAACACGCTGGCGATGTTTCACCGGAAGGTGGAGAGGTAATCACAAAGGAAGAATTTAATGCAGGTGTCAAAAGACTTGCGCAGGAGAAGAACCCTGCACCTGATGAACCTTTAGACGGTGCTATGAACCCACCTGAACAGCACGTTAGGGGTCAGAGACGTAGAAGAAGATCATAGTAAATATAAATTTATTTTAAAGAAAGAAGAGGTAAAAAATTATGGTAGTAGATTTTAGCGCATTTGATGAACAGGTAGATCTGGAAGAGTTACAGAAAGAGGTTCAGGACGCCCCTGAAACAAATTTTGCGGATGTTCCGGACGGGGAATACGAAGTAAGCTTTGACAACATGGAAATCAAAGAGACAAAGGCGAAGGACAAGCTAATGTTCTCAGTCCAGTGTAATATTCTGGACGGTGATCAGAAAGGAAGAAAAATTTTCTTTAACCGGACGATTTCCGGAAATACTTCACCGAAGTGGACGAATGCAATGGCGATCAAGTCAGTTATTACATGGCTGGACAAGCTGGAAACAGAGACAATCCCGGAATTTGTAAATTATGCGGACTTTGCAGACTGTGTTCTGGATATCTTCCAGGAAGTACAGGGGAAAGTTGGTGCAGCAGTTACATACAAAGCCAACAACTTCAACCCGATCGTTATCAATGAAGCATTTGATATGTAAAAAGTACACCCGGAGGTTTATCCTCCGGGAATAAAAAGGTAGGTGTGATAATCATTATTTTCTATGATTTTGAAGTTTTTGAGTATGACTGGCTTGCTGTATTCATCGACGTAACTGCAAAAAAAGAATATGTGCTAATCAATAACCGTGACGAGCTAAAATCCTTATATGAAGCAAATAGGAAGGACATATGGGTCGGATTTTACAACCGACATTATGACCAATATATATTTAAGGGTATTCTGCTTAGTATGAATCCGAAAAAGATCAATGACTGGATCATCATAGATAAAAAGGAAGGATGGCAATATTCAAGAGCATTCAATAAGATTCCAATGATCAATTACGACGTAATGCCGAACCCTCCGGTCGGTCTGAAAACCCTGGAAGGGTTCATGGGAGCCAATATCAAGGAAACAGATGTGGACTTCCGGATCAGGAGAAGATTGACACAGGAAGAGATCCAGCAGACAGTTAAGTATTGTCGGCATGACGTAGAACAGACTATTGAAGTATTTCTTAAAAAGATCAGTGAATTTAATGCAATGCATGGGATTATCCAGGCATTTCCGGATATTGTCGGACTGTCTGATATCGGAGACAGTGAGGCAAGAATCGCGGCAAAAGTCCTTGGATGTACCAGAAGATACTTTGAAGATGAATTTGACTTTTTCTTCTTACCGTGCCTGAAACTGAAAAAATACAAATATGTTCAGGACTGGTTTGAACAGAAGAGGCAAGAAGCACTGTCTATGGGTCTGGCACATAAGGACAAATATTTAAAGCAAACTTGGTATAAATCACAGAACCTTGAAACAATCGTAGCTGGAATACCACACACATTTGGTTTTGGTGGTCTACACGGTGCGCCGGATAAGCCAGTACACCGGAAAGGTCAGATTCTTCATGTAGATGTAAATAACTACTATCCATCATTGTTGATTGCATGGATGTTAGTTACAAGAGCAGCAACAAACGATAATTTTAAATTGGTATACGATACCAGAAAAACCATGAAGAAAAAGCAGATTGCAGCTGCTAAGGCTGGAAACAAAGCAGAAGCGAAACGATGGAAAAAAGCACAGCTCCCTTATAAGAAAATCCTGAACGCCCTGAGCGGTGCAATGAAGGACGCAACTAATGCTGCATATGATCCGCGAAACAATAACTGTATGTGTATCAACGGTCAGCTGATGTTGCTAGATCTGATTGAGCATCTGGAAGCCGTACCGGGACTTGAACTGATTCAGAGTAATACAGATGGTCTGATTATCTGGATTCCTGACACTGATGAAGCCTTTAATATGGTTGATGATATTTGTTGGGAATGGGAACAGCGTTGTTCTACAGATCAGTGTTCAATTCTTCTTGAACTGGATAATATCTCAGAAATCTATCAGAAGGATGTTAATAACTATTTGTGGGTTGATATTGACGGTGGTGTTGAAAGAATCGGGGCGTATGTGAAAGAACTTTCACCGATAGACAATGATCTGCCAATTCTGAACAAAGCACTGGTTGACTACATGGTACATAAGACACCGGTAGAGCAGACTATCAATCAGTGTAATGACCTGATCATGTTCCAGAAGATTGTGAAGCTGTCAGATAAATATGATTTTGTAGAGCATGAACATGGAAATGGTCAGGTTGTGAGATCAACAAAACATCGGGACGGTACACGAACAGAAGTGTGGTCATATCCTACCACACAAAAATATACTTATAAATCTTATCGTGTGTTTGCCTCCAATCGTGTTACAGACGGTAGGTTGTTAAGACGTAAGGTTGTAAAACCAAAGGGTGAAAAATTTGGAAACACACCTGATCACAGTTTCATTTATAACGATTCTGTGGTCAGGGTTAAAGTACCACCAGCACTTGATAAACAGTGGTATATAGATTTAGCAAAGAAGAGATTGAAGCAGTTCGGAATTACAGCATAACGGAAGGTGAAAATATGACAGACATTACAATCAAATATGATCATGGTCAGATGCTTATCCACTTAGATAATTTTTTATCTGATAGGAAAATTTCAGAGGTCCGCAAGCTGATTAAATTGATCAGACAGAGTTACACACCTGAATGTGAAGAACAGATAAAAGAATATATACAGTGTGGAGTAAAAGAGTTGGACAACATTATAATGATTACAGAAAAGAGAATTGACCGGAATGAGGCAGAAGTGAAAGACGCAGAAAAGGATCTGAAGACCTGGTTATATTTTCGATCACTTCATAAGAAGGGTAGTGACGGTTACAAGCATTACATGATGAAAGTTAAAGAAGGTCGGGATATGTTAAAAGATAAAAAGGCGGATTTGAGATCAGCCGAAAAGGAATACGAGGACAGCATCAGAGACAAAAAATTTTTCAGTAAGTTACTGTCAGGGGTATTCAGTTAAAGGATGGTGAAATGTGGTGCTATACAAGGGGTACATAAAGACAAAAGGCAAGAAAGCGATCGAAGCGTTCAAAGACAAAAAGAAATACTGGACATACGATGAAGTGAAAGATCTGGACGGATTCGGCGGTGTGCTTGCCGAGGACACCATCCTGATTGACATAGATGATACTGAACAGTCTGAAATCTTAATGAATATTGTAGAAGAATTACAGCTTGACTGCCGGGTATATCAGACTTCCAGAGGACGGCATTTTCTTTTTAAGAATCACAGCATTACCAGAAATCGGACACATGTACCTCTTGCGGTAGGTCTGACGGCAGACATTAAGCTTGGTTCACGATCCAGTTATGAAGTCATTAAGATTAACGGTGAGGAACGGTTTTGTGAATGGGACATTGTGGATGGTGGTGAGTACCAGGAAGTACCAAAATGGTTGTTTCCAGTTCGTACAAGTGCCGATTTCCTTGACATGGATGCCGGGGACGGACGCAATCAGGCACTATTTAATTATATCCTGACTCTTACGGCGAATGATTTTTCTGTGGATGAGACACGGGAATGCATCCGGATCCTGAACCGATTCGTCCTGAAAGAACCACTTTCTGATGGTGAGCTGGAAGTGATTCTAAGGGACGAAGCATTTCAGAAACCAGTCTTTTTCCTTGATAAGACTTTTCTGTTTGACCGGTTCGCTACCTGGCTGAAGAACAATGAAAATGTAGTCAGTATAAGCAATCAGCTGCATATTTACAGAGAGGGAATCTATCAGGTTGGGTATAAAGCCATTGAACAGGCCATGATCGACCAGATACCAAACCTGAAGAAGACACAGAGAAGAGAAGTCCTAGAATATATGGAATTGATCGCAGAAGAGAAAAAACAGGCAGATGCCCGTTATATAGCGTTCAGGAACGGTGTGTTGGATATTGTGACCGGACAGATGCAGCCATTCAGTCCAGATCTGGTTGTCACTAACCGGATTCCATGGGACTACAATCCTGACGCATATAGTGAGCTGGCAGATAGCACACTGGACAAACTGGCTTGCGGAGATAAACCAATACGGTCACTGTTGGAAGAATGTATTGGTTATTGCTTTTACCGCAGGAACGAGCTTGGGAAAGCGTTCATTCTGACAGGAGATAAGTCCAATGGTAAAAGTACATTTCTGGACTGTGTAAAGGCAATTCTCGGAGAAGATAACATAAGTGCTCTTGACCTCAAAGAGCTGGGTGATAGATTCAGTACATCTATGATGTTCGGGAAACTGGCAAATATCGGTGATGATATCGGAGATGACTTTCTGCAGGGTGGACAGGTCGCCACATTCAAAAAAGTCGTCACCGGTAACAGAATCAAAGCAGAACGAAAAGGTCAGGATCCATTTGAGTTCAACCCTTACGTGAAGCTGTTATTTTCAGCGAATGACATACCGAGAATGAAAGATAAGACTGGTGCGGTACTGCGTAGACTGGTGATCATCCCATTTAATGCCCGGTTTACGAAATACCTGCCGAGTGGTGAGATTGATCCGGACTACAACCCGTATATTAAATATGAACTCATTGAACAAAGTTCACTGGAATATCTGATCAGAGTCGGAGTGGAAGGTCTGAGAAGAATCATCGAAAATAATGAGTTCACCAAGTCTGAAAAAGTGGCTGAACAGATCAATGAGTATGAGAACGAGAATAATCCGATTAAGGCATTTATTAATGATTGCGGCGTTGGAATGATTGAGAATGAACCAACTGGTGACGTATACCGTAGGTATCAGATATTCTGTGCGGATTGTGGTATGCAGCCAATGTCAAATATCGTATTTAGCAAACAGATCAATAAGCGGTTAGGCTTTGAGGTAGAGGTTACAAAAATAAGCGGTAAATCAATCCGGGTATTCAGGAGGGTATAGAGATGAGACTAATTGATGCAGATGCACCGATAGAATTTATAGATGCTGGACATTTACGGCATCCGGGAGAGCTTGCTTTTTCGGAGTTGAATGTAGTTAACATGCTGAATCATGCGCCAACAGCTTATGACATAGACAGAGTGATGGAACAACTGAGTCTGGAACGGTCAAAGGCAGTCATATCTTTGGGTGAAAGTAAAGGAACAGCTTATGAGTTTTGTGATCGTTGCGTTCTGGATGCTTATGAAAAGGCGATAGCAATTGTGAAAGGTGGGTGGAATAGATGAAGAATAAAGAGAAGTACGCAAAACAGATTGTTGAACTTGCTTGCAACGGTAATGGTATTGCTGTTGATAAATGTACAGGAAAAGTTGGTTCGTGTGGCTATGTTCCGTGTAATAATTGTTTGTTTGATGACAACTATGATTGCGATAAGGTGAGAAGGGAATGGGCTGAATCGGAGGATGCAAAACCAAAGGAAACCGATAATATTATTTACCGCGATTTCATGAAGAAAGGCAGAGAATAATGAGTAACGGATGGATGCCACTTCCGGAAAGGTATAAGGGATAATGGAAGAAGATAGATATATAATATGTGCAGTAAAGCAGATTTGTATCTGGATGATAATGGCAATAACCATATTGATAGCAATGAAATGGACAGGATCTGCGTGGTGCTTATGGGCGTTTTGTATCCCAGCAATATTGGAGTAACGGTATGGAAAAGACATACAAAGAGATAAGTCAGGAACAGGAACGATACTTGTCGGAATGGAGGAAAAGAGCATTGTACAAGAATCAGGAGGGGTATCATGATCCGACAGCCGGAAAAGCAATGGCACAAATTAACGCTGACATTGCCGGCCGAAACCATAAATTAAATCAAGTTATCCGGGACATTGCCGAGATTGCCGGATTTGAAATTGTTGGTAGAGTTACCCTGAAACACAAAAAGTCAGGAAAAATTTTTCGATGATACGTGGTAGTAGTGGGTTTTCTACGGTATTGTCTACGGTTGGTTACGGTATCTGTCTACGGTTCAAACCCTTGTAAATACTGGCGGTTACGGTTGTCTACTGTATATTTTAATTTCTTTATTATTTTATATTTTTATTAGTATACTAAGAGAGATAGAGTATAAAAAGTAAAAATATAAGAATATATAGGGCATGAACCGTAGAACCGTAGACGGAAATAGCGCAAACCCTTGTAAACACTGACAAAAACTGGGTTACAGTTGATCTTTTTTAATGTGTAACCAAGTGTAACTTACTGTAACCGGTAGAAAGGAAGGAAAAAATGACAAAAATGAGGCATCTGACAGCATTAGAATATCTGAGTCAATTGAAAATTCTTGATATACAGATTGACCAGGATATTGAAAGACTGTCAGAAATGAAACTGAATGCAATTGACAGCGGTGTGATAGATTACAGTAAAGAACGGGTGCAAACATCACAGTCCGGTGACAAGCTCTGTAAGGAAGTTGTCAATTATGTAAATTACGGCGAAAAAATCAATCAGGAGATTGACGAGTATGTAGCAGCCAAGGAACAGATCATCCGGGAAATCCGGGAACTCAGAAATGCAGAATACATTCAGGTACTGTATAAAGTGTATGTCCAGTACAAAAATTTGAAGACTGCCGCGGTGGAGATGCAGAGATCGTACAATAATGTGATCCTGATACATAAACAGGCACTCAAAGAGTTCAAAAATCTGCATCCGAGATTATACTACTTGTGCTGAATGTTGTTAAAAGTGATTCATAGTGATATACAAGAAATTGTATGTGATAGGTATATCTGATATAATATATTGTGTAAAAAACGGTTGCGAGTAAAAAAAAATTACTCGCAATTTTTATATTGTCAATTTCTTTTGTGCTGTATGGTGTGCCTCCTTGTACCCTACAGCACTTTTTGTCATAGAAAATTTAGAAAATTCAGAAAGGCGGTGTTGCAGAATGGCGAAGCTTACGGAAAAACAGAAAAGATTCTGTGATGAATACCTGATTGATCTGAATGCAACACAGGCGGCAATAAGGGCGGGGTATTCAGCAAGGACGGCAAATGAACAGGGAGCGAGATTGTTAGCAAATGTTAGTGTTCAGGAGTATATCGCACGAAAGATGGCAGAACGGTCACGAAGAACCGGAGTCAATCAGGACCGTGTTGTCCTGGAATTGGCGAAGATTGCATTTGTGAAGATGACCGATGTAGTCAACAGTAACGGTGAGATCAAAGCAGATGCGAGTCCGGATGATCTTTCCTGTATTGAATCAATCAAATACAAGGAGTCTGACAATGAGTTCGGAGGTAGTGTTGAAAGAGAGGTCAAGATTGGTTCTAAACTCAAAGCCCTTGAACTGCTTGGTAAGCATCTTGGAATGTGGAATGATAAGCTGGATGTGAATGTGACAGCCCCTATTGTTATTTCAGGAGCAGACGCACTTGAGGACTAAATACAGGCAGCCATCAAGTCAATATGTATTTGGTTATCAGAAGTTCATTCTGATGCCGGAAGATTACAATGCTACAAAGTCTGGTAAGGTCAATGTGAAACTACCGGAAGTAGTCGGTAAAGGTTACGGTACATTTTGGCGGTGGAAAGGTAGATACCGGGCAGTCAAAGGTTCACGTGCATCTAAGAAGTCAAAGACTACAGCATTATGGTACATCACCAATATAATGAAATACCCTGATGCGAACACCTTAGTTGTCAGAAAAACTTACAGAACACTAAAGGATTCCTGTTTTACTGAATTGAAATGGGCTATACATCGACTTGGTGTTGATGCTTTTTGGGATATAAAAGAATCACCACTTGAAATGACGTATAAGCCAACAGGTCAAAAGATTTATTTCAGAGGTCTTGACGATCCGCTGAAAGTAACGTCTATCACTGTTGATCAGGGTGTATTGTGTTGGATGTGGATTGAAGAAGCATATGAAATTAGTTCAGAGGATGATTTCAATATGCTTGATGAATCTATTCGTGGTGCAATCCCGGAAGGTTCAGACCTGTTCAAACAGATCACCGTAACATTCAACCCATGGAACGAGCATCACTGGCTGAAGAAGAGATTCTTCGACAGTCCGGATGATGAGACACTGGCGATCACAACCACATATAAGTGCAATGAGTGGCTGGATAAAGCCGATCTTAAGGTTTTTGAGACCATGAAGAGGCAGAACCCACGGCGCTATGCAGTCGCCGGACTAGGTGGCTGGGGTATTGTGGATGGTCTGGTTTATGAGAATTGGCATGAAGAAGCCTTTACACTGGAACAGATCAGACAGCAATACAGTATTGATTCAGCATTCGGTCTTGACTTTGGTTATACAAATGATCCATCAGCACTGTTTTGTGGATTCATTGATGTTCAGAACAAAAAGATATTCGTGTGGGATGAAATGTATAGTGCAGGTCTTTCCAATGAGCGAATATATCAGAATATTACTGATATGGGATATGCGAAAGAGAGGATCACAGCAGATTCTGCAGAACCAAAGTCTATTGATCAGTTGAAGGGCTATGGACTCAGGATCAAGGGAGCTGATAAGGGCAAGGATAGTATCAACAACGGTATTCAGTTTATTCAGGACTTTGAAATCATCATACACCCAAGATGTGTGAATTTCTTGACGGAGATCAGCAACTATACTTGGGACAAGGACAAGTTCGGTAATAAACTGAACCGCCCTATTGATGACTTCAATCATCTTATGGACGCAATGCGGTATGCATTAGAAAAATATATCAAGAAAGGTAACGGCTGGTTATTCTAGCCGGGAGGTATACAAAATGTTAATTTTAGGTACAGAATATGGTCTGATCAGAGATGATGAGACACTGGAAGAGACATTGCATGACGGTGAGTGTGCAATCTACACGAAGCTGATAAAGATTAGAGCAATGGAGAAAATGCTGGAACCGTCAGCATCAGAAGAAGATAAGAGAACCAGATACAATGAAGTGTTAAGGCATGAAGTGATTCATGCTTTTTTTAATGAGTGTGGACTTGCGGAATACTGTAATGATGAACAGCTGGTACAGTGGATTGCGGTACAGTTCCCGAAAATCCTGAAAGTATTCCAGGGACTTAACTGTATAGATTAACAGGAAAGAGGTGATAAGGTGCTTACAGTTGATGAAATCAAGATGTTCATTGATGAAGATGCTGCATCAGTGAAAAAGCATTTTGCAAGAATAGGTGAACGTTACTATGATGGCGATCATGATATTAAAAATTACAGAATGTTTTATTTCAACCAGGACGGTCAGCTTGTGGAAGACACAAGTCGGGCAAATGTAAGGATCCCTCACCCGTTTTTTAAGGAACTGACAGAACAGGGAACACAGTACACCTTGTCAGGATCGGACGGTTTTGTTTTTTCTGATGATCCGGCACTACAGAGTGAGCTTGATTCCAGATTCAACAACAATGATGATTTTGTGGATGAGCTGAGTGAAGCAATCACAGACTGCCAGACAAAAGGGTTCGCATATATGTACGCTATGAAAGACAGCAAAGATCAGCTGAAATTTATTTGTGCTGACAGTATCGGCGTTGTGGAAGTAGAGGCACGATTTGCAGAGGACGGAAAAGACCATGTGATCTATTGGTATGTTGACCGGGTTGACAAGGAAGGTCACAGAATCAAAAAGATCATGGACTGGGATGACGAACAGGTTGTTTATTACGTTCAGGATGAAAACGGTGAGATTGAAAAGGACACCTTAGTGAAGGTAAACCCTCGGCCTCATATATTGTATCAGGTGGACGGTGATGATAACACTTACTTTGAGAGTCTTGGATTTCTGCCATTCTTCCGGCTGGATAATAACAAGAAACAGATCAGCAATCTGAAAGCTGTAAAAGATCTGATTGACGATTATGACCTTATGGCATCCAGTCTTTCTAATAATCTGATTGACTTTGATCACCCATTATATGCGGTCAAAGGGTTTGAAGGTGATAACCTTGATGAATTGCAGCAGAATCTTAAGACAAAAAAGATTGTTGGTGTCGATTCAGATGGAGGTATTGAGGTACACACGGTGGACGTACCGTATGAGGCCCGGAAGGTGAAGCTGGAACTGGATGAGAAGAACATTTATCGGTTCGGTATGGGATTGAACCTCTCAGGACTGAAAGATACATCAGCAACAACCAATATTGCAATCAAGGCAGCCTATTCACTGCTTGATCTTAGATGCAAGCATCTTGAGAGGAATCTTAAGAGATTCTTGCGTAAGATCGTAGCAGTCTGTATTGATGAAATCAATCAACAGAACGGTACAGATTATCAGATCACAGATGTTTATTTTGAGTTCACCCACGAAGTAATGAGTAATGAACAGGAAAATGAACAGAATGAACTTACAGAAGCACAGAAACAACAGGTACAAATCAACACCCTGTTATCACTGGCACAGATTTTTGGTGATGATCTGATCATTCAGTATATATGTGACGTTCTTGACCTTGACTATGAGAAAATCAAGGACAAGTTACCGGATGATGAAGCTACAAAGACTGATCAGGTACAACACGATCTTGATTCTATTATACCGGATGATGAAGGTGGTGGAACGGGTGAACAAAGCACAGAAGGAAGTGCAGCAAGCACAGCTTAACGATGAAAAGAAAGTAATCAAGCTGTTAGAACTGGTATATGAACAGGCGAAAAAGGATTGTGAACAGAAAATTAGGGAACTGTCTGCAAGGACAGATCTTGAAAATCTGCAAAGTATAGTATACCAAAAGGAATATCAGCAAATGATGGTTGATCAGCTTGAAGCAATGCTTTATGACCTACATGAAGGTCAATTTAAAACCATTGCTGATTACTTGGAACAGTCATATATCAACGGTTATGTTGGTATGTTCTATGATTTACAAAGTACAGGCATACCGCTTGTAATACCAATTCAGCAAGATCAGGTTGTCAAAGCATTGAAAACCAACAGTAAACTGTCAAGCGGTCTGTATAAGCGTTTAGGTGAAGATGTTGATTATCTGAAACGTTCAATTCGTGCTGAACTTTCAAGGGGGATCAGTAGTGGTTCATCTTGGAATGAAATGGCTGTAAGAATTGCAAATGGTATGAACAGTCCTTTTCGTAAAGCATATAACAATGCAATTCGTATTGCCCGGACAGAAGGGCATAGAATACAGAATGAAGGAGCCCTTGACGGTCAGCATGGGGCAAAGAAAAAGGGTGCTGATATTGTCAAACAGTGGGATTCCACACTTGACGGACGGACAAGGGACGAACACCGGGAATGTGACGGACAGATCAGGGAGATTGATGAACCGTTTGATGTTGGCGGTGAGAAAATGCAAGCACCGGGCGTTGGAGGTTCTGCAAAGAACGTTTGTAACTGTCGGTGCTGTTTACTGCAACGTGCAAAATGGGCGCTGGATGAGGATGAGCTGGAAGAGCTGAAAGAACGTGCTGCATTTTTGGGACTGGATAAATCAAAAGATTTTGAGAACTTCAAACAGAAATATTGTCAGTTGCCGGAGAATGCTGATACAATGGAAGTACCAAAAGGACATTCAGAAGCATATGAATCATTGATGGAAGGGTTGAAAGTGAACAAAGTCACATACCGTGAAGTTAAGGATTTAGGAAAGTCATTAACATCTGATGAGATTATTGACAGATTAGCAGGCGGTGATAGGACAAAGGGTTCGTGTTCTTCACTTGGCTTTGCGTACATTGGCAACAAAGCAGGATTTGATGTATTGGATTTCAGAGGCGGTAGCTCACAGTCTTTCTTTTCAATGAACAGCAATATCAAAAAGATGTTAGATTTGCCGAATGTAAAGGGTGAAATACTCAAGGTAAAGAAAGAAGCATCTGACACGGCGAAAATCATTCGTGACTTAGAATTAGACAAAGAGTATTATATGAGTGTTGGTAAACATGCCTCAATCATCAGGAATACAGCGGATGGTTTGCAGTATCTCGAACTTCAATCTGCAATAAAAAACGGATGGATGCCGTTTGACAGGTACGGTTCCATTGTGACCACTTTGCAGAAAAGATTCGGGTGCAGAAAGACTGTTGATAGATTTGCCGGAAAAGTATGGGAGAAAGAAGTGGTTCTCATGGAAGTAGATTCATTTAAGGCGAATAGCGAATTTAAAGAACTTTTGGGGTATATAAATACTGCAACCAATAAACAAAAGAAAGGAGTGATGGGTAGTGTCAAGTGATAGATGGTATAAAAACAATACAGACGATAAGATTTGGTGGAAAGATACCGATTCGGTAGGCGAATGGTTATTCAGCTTTGACAAAAAACAAGTGTTTAACATGTTTGCCGATTATCCGCACAACCTGTCACCAGAACAGAAAAAAATCTTTGATGAAGAGAATCCTGAATGGGTTGATTTCTTCAAAGACAGGCAATAAAAAAAGCAAAGGCAAAGAAGTATACACCTTTGCTTTTTTATTACCTATATGACCATTATATGAGGTCAGAAAGGGGGATAAAAGGAACATGAAAGCGTTACACACTCACTTGGTATTGTAGAAAGGTTCGGTGATCCTGATTATCTCCCAACTATGGGTTAAATAGTATTTTTAAGGCATCCGCAAGGGTGTCTTTTGTTTTGTCCGAAAAAGGCTTATGACGTTTAAACTACTGCTGAAATGACCCCTGCAACATGGGATATAAACTGTTGACCGTTCCCGGTGACACCGGATATAAAAACGTGACGGAGAAAGGAAGAAGAATATGGAATTTTTAAAAGCATTTTTTGGTGATAAGGCTATCACCTATGATGAACTGGTGCGGGCAATCAACGCCTATAACGGTGATGAAAAAAACAAAGAGAAGCTGATCAAGATGGTTAACCTTACTGATGGTGGTTATGTGTCTAAGGACAAATACACCAACCTTGAAACTGACCTTTCCGGTAAGACTACAGAACTGACCAAGGCAAACAACCTGATTGAAGAACTGAAAAAGTCAGCCGGGAAAGACGAAGAAACACAGCAGAAAATAACTGCATATGAAACAGAGATTGCAGACCTTAAGAAAGAGAATGCAGAGCTGAAAACAGAAAATGCGTTGAAATTTGCGTTGGTTGCAGCAGGTGCAGTTGATGTTGATTATCTTGTATTCAAGGCAAAGGAAAAAGGTGAAATCAAACTTGGTGATGATGGGAAAATCAAGGGGGAAGATGATCTGATCACAGGCCTTAAGACACAGCATCCGGCTATGTTTGAAGCATCCAATGGCAATCAGCAGAATAACAGAAAGATTCTTGAAAATAATCTTCCAAACGGTGACAACGATAAGACAGTCACAAAAGAACAGTTCCTGAAGATGGGATTCAATGAGCGAATGAAGCTCAAAGAAGAAAATCCAGATTTATTTAAGCAGTTAAATACACATTAAGAAAGGTTAAAAAGGTGATGAAGAATGCCGAAAGGAAATTTTGGTGGATTTGCATTTGATGAAGAAGTATTTGCAGGCATGATGCAGGAAGCGGATTACTGGAAAAATCCAATTATTGCATCAGGTATTATCCAGGAAGATTCAAGTATTATGGATCTGATTGGAGAAAAAGGAAATGTGGCAACAATTCCGATTTACAGGCCGTTAGATATCAATGAGGACGGAATGGAGGCACTGAATAATGATGGTATGACCAACAATACACCGGTTGAAGTTTCCGGAAGTAAACAGACCTGTATGATGATCCAGAGAATGAAAGCATTCCAGGCAAAAGACTTTACAAAAGAGCTGACCGGTGCTGATCCGATGACAAACATTAAAGGTAAGATTGTTGGATATTATCAGCAGGTATGGGAAAACGAGTTAATGAATATTGCGAAGGCAGTAACTGGAGTGGCTAAACTGTCAGATCATGTGACTGATTTAACAAAGAACACCACTACACACATCGAAGCTGGTACTGTTTATGATGCAGAACAGGCGGCACTTGGGGATATGGCTGGCGGACTCGGTCTGATGGTTATGCATTCCATGATCTACAAGGAATATCAGAAAATGGGACTTGTTGATTTTGACAAATATGTAGTCAATGGTGTAATCCAGAAAGAGGTTACTCTTCCGACTATTGCCGGTAAGCACGTCCTTGTGACCGACCGGTTTACAGTGACTGGTTCTGCAGCTGATGCTGTATTCTCTACTTATCTGTTTGGAGAAGGTGCGTTCCTGTCCTGCGACAAGAAAAATTATGAGAATCAGTATACAACCAACTACGATCCAGAGGCATCTGCAGGTATTGACAAATTCTATACCAAACAGGGTAAGGTCCTTCATCCGAATGGTCTGTCACTTCTGGTTGATAACATTGCGAAAGACTCTCCAACATTTGCAGAACTTGGTGCATCAGCTAACTATGAGCTGAAATTCAACAGCAAGAATGTGAAGATGGGAGTTATCAAGTCAAAAGTCGGTACTGCAGTAGTCTAAAAGGAAGGTGATCTGATGATATTGGCAGTTGATGAGATGATGAAATTACCTGAATTTACAGCGCAAAATAAAGGAGTAATTGCAGAAAAACTGAATGCTGCCGAGTTTATGATCCGTGCATACACGCATAATAATTTCCAGAATCGCTTTGTCCGTTTTTTTGCCGACAGCTCTGGTGATTGCTTGTACGGAACGTCAGATTTTCTGAAAGTTGGTGATACAATCCAGATTTCACAGTCCTATGTGAATGACGGATTGTACACCATTACCGAGACTGGAGACAACTTTATCAGGATTGATCGGGAACTGTATAAATCACAGAATCTGGTCACTAAGGTAGAGTATCCGGCTGATGTCCGTGCAGGTGTTTTGGAGCTTGTGAAGTGGGATGTTAAGAACCGAGCAAAGACCGGAATCAAGTCAGAAACACTATCCCGGTACTCTGTGACTTACTTTGACCAAGATGTTAACAATCAGGTGATGGGATATCCGGTCAGTTTACTCGGATTCTTAAAACCTTACATGAAAGCGAGGTTTTAACATGATTGGAGGTAACATTCAGGCGTTATTCCAAGTGAAAGAGAGTGGCGGTAAAAATGCCATAGGCGAGGGTGTAAACCAGTGGACTGATGCAGTGTCCATCCCCGGATGGTTGGATTTATCCACCGGTGATTCAAAGCACACGACATTTTCAGCTAAGATTCAGGAGAGTACGCATATCTTTCTGTGTGACTTCGCTGATCTTAAAGCTGTTGGAGTTGCAAGTGATACTGCAAGGATGATTATAAACGGCGAAGAATATGAAATCCTTCTGATTGATGACCCTATGAATATGCATGATCATTTAGAAATCTATTTAAGATTTATAGGGGGTCAGTAGTATGTCAGTTGAATTTACAGATAACACAGCAAAAATTAAAGCTGCATTATCGGAAGGGATTATTGGATTCCTTCACGAAGCAGGTGGTGAAATACAGGCACAGACCCAAAGAAACAGCAGGGTTGATACCGGACAAACAAAGGGGTCTTACAAATATATGGTTGATGAAGGAAAAGATGAATCAACTGTTGCTGTAGGTTCAGACCTTGAAAATGCGATTTGGGAAGAATTTGGTACTGGTGAATATGCACTGCATGGTGATGGAAGAAAAGGCGGTTGGGTTTATAAGAGTAAGAAAGACGGTAAATTTTACCATACTTACGGAAAAACACCACGACAACCACTCACGAAAGCATTTCAGAGTGTAGCCCCAAAGATAAAGAAACAGCTTGTAAATGTCATTAAACAGAATTTAGGGGGTTAATTATGGTTGATATGCTTGGTTTTATTTCTGATCAGCTTGATCAACTTGGTATTCCCTATGAATTTGGTGAATGGACAGGTGAAATTAGCTATCCTTACTTTGTCGGTTCATTCAATGAAATTGAACACAGATTAGAGGACGGATATACAGGCGGTGTGTTTACACTTGACGGTTGGTCAAGGGGGTCAAAATTACCGCTTGCAGAAATAAATGACAAACTAAAAAAAGCATTTGAAGATTTAAGGGCAGTTCAGGAAGGAACTGCTTTTTTTATTACCTATTGGAACGGTTTAATGATTCCAACAGGTGAAGAAGATCTTTTTAGAATTACGATAACACTTAACACAAATGAGTGGAAAGGAGCATAAAAGAATGGGCTTAAAAAAGCATGGTATTACATCTGAAACTATCAAGAACATGATCTTGGGTGCAGGTGTCATTTACAAAAATCTTAAGTATGAGAAACCAAGCAATGGTTGGACTGGTACACCACTTGGTGCAACTTCCGGTGGTCTTAAGTTCAACTACGAAGCACAGTGGTTAGATGTTGAGGTGGACGGTGCAACGGTGCTGATCAAAGGTGTCAGTAAACAGAAGGTTGGTGAATCTGCCACACTTGAAGGTCAGATGACAGAACTTACAGAAGATATTCTTGTAAATGCATTACACCTTGTGAAATCCACTTCCGAAGATACAACCTATGTCAAGTATGTATCTAAGGAAAATATCACAGAAGCAGATTATCTTGAAAATGTTGCATATGTCGGAACACTTTCAAGCGGTAAGAATGTGATCATTATTTTACCGAATGCACTTTGTACAGAAGCGTTTGAGTTAGAAACAAAGAACGCTGAACAGACAACATTTGCTGTTAAGTTTGAGTGTACAGCTGATCTTGAAAACGACAGCTTAAACAAGTTGGATATTGCTATTTACTATCCAAACGCTGTTGTGTAGGGGGGGGTGTGAATTATGCGAGTTGTAGTAGTAAGAGAATATACAGACAAGTACACAGGTGAAGGTCATGTGATCGGTGAAAAACTGGATATGACAGAAGAAAGATTTGCAGAAATTCAGGACAAAGGAATGTTTGTGGTTGATATTTCTGATGAAGTAGTGCAGCAGGAAACACCTGCTGTATCTGCGGAACAGGTAGAAGATCAGGAACAGGAAACAGTGAATGAACAGATTGAACCTGTTGAACATGAAGAAACACCTGCACAAAAACAGGATAAACCTGCAAATGGTGGTAGAAGAAACAGATCGAAAAAAGAAAGTGAGGATAAATAATCATGGCAGATTTCAGATTTAAGGATTTAACAGTTGATAATGCATTTGACTTTTGTGAGGTTCTTGCAGTTATCGGAGTAGAACAGGTTATTGGTGCATTTGATAAAGACGAGATTCAGCAGTTGCAGGAATCCGGTACAGATATGAAAGAAGTTGGTATTGTTATCGCCATGAAGGTATGTGGAATCCTGATCAAAAATATTTCCAAGGCAAGAAATGAAATCTGTAAGTTTTTTGCTAACTGTATGGAGTGGGACAACGGTACAGCGGTTACTGCTGATGATGTGAAGAAATTCAAGCTGAAACAGTTTGTTGTCATGGTAAAAGATTTTGCTAAGAAAGATGATCTTATGGATTTTTTCGAGGGTGTTGCCGAATTAGTGGGTACGGAACAGAGCGATTCGATGAGTGCTGCAACCGTAGATATGGTAACCCCTACAGCTATTTAGATAAAGCAATCAGCCGGGGGAGGTTAGACGCTACTGTTAGAACAGTTCTGAAACAGGACAATGAAGATAAACAGTGGGACTTATACTGTGCAATCACAGCAAACCCACTTGCTGATGATGTTGGAAATTTTGAAGAATTTAAACAGCGGTTTATGAGTACAGCACCGAAAGGTGGAAATACTGAACAAACTGAACCGACAATGAACAATGCACAGATTAAGTTACAGGTGGAAAAAGCAAATAAAATTCTGAATGGATTCGTGCCGCCGTTGAAAGGGGGTGGCTAATCGTTGGATATTTTTTCGTTGGTCGGAAAAATAACGATCAATTACGCTGATGCGGTGAACAACATTGAAAAGGTTTCAAAGTCTGCAAAGGACACAGCTAAAACACTGGAAGATGTTGATAAAAAGGCAGATGGTGCAGGTGATTCAGTAGAAGATGCCGGACAAGCTGCCAAGAATGCAGACAGTGGATTTACGACATGGAAAGCCACGCTTGCGAATTTAGCATCTACAGCAATCACAAAAGTAATTTCAGGATGTGCACAGTTAGCTGAAAAAATGGCAGATGTGACAAAATCAGCGGTTGGTCACTATGCTGAATATGAACAGTTAGTTGGCGGTGTTGAAACATTATTCAAAGACAGTTCCGGTAAACTGATTGATTATGCTGAAAAGGCATATAAGACAGCCGGGATGAGTTCAAATCAGTATATGGACACCGCAACGTCATTTGCTGCTTCATTGATTCAGGGGCTTGGCGGTGATACTGCAAAAGCGGTTGAACTGACCAACCTTGCTATCACTGATATGTCAGATAATGCTAACAAGATGGGTACTGACATTGGTTCTATACAGGACGCTTATCAGGGATTTGCCAAACAGAACTATACCATGCTTGACAACTTAAAGCTTGGATACGGCGGTACACAGTCTGAAATGATCAGGTTGATCAATGATTCAGGTGTACTTGGTGAGAAAATAGAAAGTCTTGACAATGTGACATTTGATCAGATGATTGAAGCAATCCACAAGATTCAGGACAACTTAGGTATAACCGGAACAACCGCACTTGAAGCAGGTACTACAATATCAGGTTCATGGAGTTCAGTACAGGCATTGTTTGAAAATATCCTGACAAAAGTAGGTTCAAAACTTGCACCTACTGTTATGGGATTTTTACAGCAGTTGTCAGACTGGATGGAAACAATAGATTGGAATGTGTTTGCAACATCTGTCGGTGATGCCCTACAAAGGGTATTTGACTGGATTCAAAAAATTGATTTTACAACATTCTTTGAAAAAGGAATGGACGGTGTAACAGAGTTTATAGAGGATCTTGGAGATTTTGCAACCAAAGTAATAGAAGTGATTGGTAATATACAGAGTTTTATTGATATTCTCATTACATTATCACCGATTATTTTAGGAGTTGTTACAACGCTTGGTTCACTTGCACTTGCTTCTAAGATTGGAGAGATTATTGATAGTGTGAAAACTGCAATGACCGGCTTATTTGCTGCAATGTCAGCTAATCCAATCGTTGCGGTGATTGCTATAATTGCAGGTCTTGTTGTGGCACTGGTAACACTTTGGAACACAAATGATGGATTCAGAGAAGCAGTCACAAATATTTGGAATGCAATCAAAACGACTGTAACCAATGTAATCAATTCGATTAAGTCAGTAATCAGCAGTGTGTTCAATGCAATTAAGTCTACTATTTCAAGTATACTGAACAGCATTAAATCAACCTTTACAAGTGTTTGGAACAGTATCAAGTCAACGGTATCTAATGTGATCAACGGTGTGAAGTCCACTATTTCAAGTGGTCTGAATGCTGCCAAATCTACGGTGAGCGGTGTACTGAATAGCATTAAGGCGGTTTTTTCAAATGTGTGGAATGGGTGCAAATCTGTTGTATCGAATGCGATTAATCACATAAAATCAATCATGCATTTTTCATGGTCATTACCACATTTGAAACTTCCTCATATTTCAATTAGTGGTTCTTTTAGCTTGAAACCTCCAAGTGTTCCACACTTTGGTATTGAATGGTACAAAAAGGCAATGGATGATGGTATGATCTTGAATCAGCCGACTATTTTCGGTTACAATGCGAAATCTAACAGGTTCCTTGCTGGTGGTGAAGCCGGAAGTGAAACAGTAGTTGGTACACAGAATCTGATGGACATGATTCAGGAAGCTGTGAATAATGCCGGAAGTGGAAATGGTGACAGTGAAGCAACCCGTGCATTACTGGAAGCAATCTTTAATTGGATGCGGAATGGTGGATTGTACAAACTGCTGATTGATGTCCTGACGAACGGTGTAGAATTTGAATTTGACAATAGAGAAATTGCAAGGTTGGTGAAAAAGTATGCTTGATGTAGCAAGATACGTGAACCATCTGAACCAAAGTATTGACTTTGGTTCGGGTGGTATTTTTATTACAGATTCCGAACTTAGGAATTATGAATGGGAATATGATACTGATTATGACGAGATTACCAACTTTCATAAAGGTGTCAAAGAGAAAAAAATGAAGATCATTATTTCTGCCGCCACTGAGGAAGAGGGGATTGCAAAAAGAAATGCTATCTTCCAAATCTTTGAATCTGATATCCTTGCGGAACAGTCGGGAAGACTGTATCAGGACGGCTATTACCTTAATTGCTATATCGTAGCATCGAAGAAAGCAAAGTGGTATCTGACAAAACGGTATCTGGAGATTGAAGTCACCATTGCAACAGATCAGCCGGACTGGGTACAGGAAAGAGAGTACAATTTCCTGAAGACAGAAGGCAAGACAGTTGAAATGGATGGTCTGAAGAAATACCCATACAAATACGGATACTATTATCTGAATCAGGTATCATCTTCCTCGATCAGCAACCCAGCTATTACAGAATCAGATTTTATGCTGCGGATATATGGTCACGTATCAAAACCGCTTGTGAAGATTGGAGACAATACCTATCAGGTTAATACTTCTTTAAATGCAGGTGAGAGATTAGAGATTGATTCCCGGAGAAAAACGGTAAAGCTAATACATACTGACGGGTATACAGAAAATGTTCTTTGGTCGGCGGCAAAAGAGTATTACATATTTGAGAAGATTGCGTCCGGTACACAGATTATTGCGTGGGACGGTAGCTTTTCATTTGACTTGATCCTCGTTGATAAAAGGAGTGAACCATTGTGGAAGTAATGTATACAGACGTAAACAGGCTTCCACAAGGGAGTCTTGAAAAATATTCCGTTGATCTGGAACTCGGAGGTGACAATGACTTTGAGCTTCAGATGAATATAAAAAATCATTACATGAGTGCCGGATGTATCTGGTATATAAAAGACGAAGAATACGGAGGGATTGTGGACAATGTAAAAGTCGACACCGAAAAATCCAAAGTATATTATTCCGGAAGAAGTTGGCGTGGCATTCTGGAAAAGAAAGTGATCAGGCCGGACACCGGAAAAGATTATCTTGTGGTATCCGGAGATGCAAATGATATCCTTGCACTACTGATAAGGCGGTGTGATCTGGTAGATCTGTTTGCTGTTCCTGGAACATCTTCCGGAATACAGATAAGCAACTATCAGTTTCCGAGATATGTTGATGCATATTCCGGTATTGTGAAGATGTTGTCCTCTGTTGGTGCAAAGCTGAAAATCGTCTACAACGACAAGGATTCTTGTGTGAATATATCAGCTGTCCAGATCGAAGATCTGTCAAAAAAATATGAGTATTCCGATGACTACGGAATGAAGATCATAATCGAAAAGAAAACCGGTGGGGTGAATCATCTGATCTGCCTCGGAGCTGGCGAATTGGCAGCCAGAACAGTGATTGATCTGTATGTAGACAAAACAGGAGAAATCACGGAAAAACAGTCATATTTTGGAGAATATGAGATTGCAGAAACGTATGATTATGGAAATTCTGAATCTGTTGCAGAGCTGAAAGAAAAAGGAATTGAACATCTGAAGGAACTGAAAAGTTCGGATTCGGTGTCTGCGTCATTTTCAAAGCTTGATGTAGATATCGGTGATATTGTTGGTGGAAGAAACCGGGCAACCGGAATTCTGCTGAAGGAACAGGTAACACAGGAAATTGTAAAAATAAAAAATGGCATAGAAACTATAACGTATAAGGTTGGTGAGAAATAACAATGGCAACAAATTATTTAGATACCGGAGATACTGGACGTGCAGTTAGTGCAGAATCTGACGGGGCGTTATTTGCTGGTATTTTCGGAAGTGCAAAATATGTACTGGAAAATGGCAGCCAGTTCAAGGCAGAAGTGCAGTCAAATAACATTGTAAAAATTTCTGACGGTGATGCTGTCATGTACGGACGGCATGTAAGGATTCCGGCAAATGACAGCGCACTGGTGACGATTAACAATGGACATTCTGGAACGAACAGGATTGATCTGATTGTGTTCCGGTACACAAAAGACAGTACCGGAAAAGAGACAGTTGATCTGGTAGTTATCCAGGGGGAAGATTCTACCGGGACAGCTACAGCACCGACGGCAGTAGATGGAAATATCCTGACCGGTGCAATGCAGTCAGACTTTCCTCTGTATAGCGTGGAACTGAATGGAATCAATATTGTAAAGGTGAATCCACTGTTTAATGTGATCGGTAACATCAGCAAGTTAAAGGAAGAGCTTACTGAATTAAATAGCAATTTAGTAAATGCAAAAGCAGATTTGATAAAAGCAAATAATGCTTTAAATGTTATTGGAGTGCAATATTGGAGTGGTTTGAAAGATAATTATTCTTATTCTTCAAAAGAAACCTGGGTTAATAACATAGTTAAGATAACTATTCCGGCAGGAACCTACATTTTTGCAGTTAAAGCTTCACCAAAAGCCCTTGGACAAAACGATGACGCTTTTGTAATCGGAATTACAGGCATGAACACAACAAGAGCTCAAAAAACTTTTTACATGAATTATGGGTCAGGCTATTATCCAATCTGTACCCATACATGCGTAGAAAAGGTATCTGGTGGAACATATGGCGTTGCTTTCTGGAGTAGCCAAGCCAGAAATATCAATGGCATTGAAATTACGGCAACACGCATCAAATAACTCTACTACAGAATCTTTTTATATCGGACCTGCAAGTTTTTCCAAGTTTCTGTATACCCACCATTTTGATATAACCTTAAACGAAATTTATCATTTGCAGCATTTGTCGTAACAACAAAAAATCCATTTATATCTACAGTTACACCGTTATGCGAACAGCTTCCAAGTGAATGAAAATTACCTGTTCCATCAATGCTATTTATTTGTATGCCAATATTTGACACACCAGATGTCGGTGTTCCGCTCATTGTAGCATTACAATAGATAACATAGCTTCCGGCAGAAGGTAATGTTACATAATCACTAAAAGCCGCAACACCACTATTAGATGTCTTATTTGCCAAACTTATAACTTTTGTTGAACCGAGATTTTTTATGGAATTGGAAAGAGCGGTTAATTCATTTTTGGCATTTGCCAAATTGCTATTTAATTCAGTACTGACTGAACTGTTCACCATCTTTGTTGTTATACTAAATCAAAAGATTAGGAGGTTTTGTTATGGAACAAAAGATAATGGAAGTGTTACGAAGAATGCAGCCGGTATTGAATGAGGATGAACTGAGGGAACTGAAAAGTGCATTGCAAATTACCTTTTCTGGCTGTGATATCGTGAAGCAGACAGAGCTACAGTGCGTAGATAATTCGTGGATGGTTGACCTGGAAGACTATCTAATGTCCAGAGCATTGGAAGGGAAGACAGTGGAAACAGTGAAAAGGTACAGATATGAATTGACAAGGCTATTGTCCTATGTAAATAAGCCAGTAGCAAATATTACAGACGGAGATATTTCTGGATATCTGAGGTTATATAAGAATATCAGGAAAGTTAAGAACAGTACGTTGAAAGGTGTACGTGCTGCATATAGCAGCTTTTTCGCCTGGCTCAGAGATCGTGACAGAATCCGTAAGAATCCCATGATCCTGGTAGAACAGATCAAGGTCGAAAAACGGATCAAGAGACCTTTTTCAGATACTGACAGGGAAAAGCTTTTAAGAAGTTGCAAGACATTGAGGGATAAAGCTATGATGGAATTTCTGTATTCAACAGCTGTCAGAGTTTCCGAATTGAAGAATCTTAATATAGAAGATATTCGATGGGGAACGAAAGACCTGATTGTATACGGAAAGGGTGGAAAAGAAAGGACGGTGTACCTGAATGAAAGGACACATATGTATCTACATGAATACCTGCAGAGCAGAACCGACTCCAATCCGGCACTGTTTGTAGGAGTAAGAAAACCGTATAATAGACTGACGAAAACAGGGATAGAGGATATGATCCGGCGAACCGGAAGACGTGCTGGCGTAGAAAAGGCACATCCGCATCGATTTCGAGGGACGGCTTTAACAAATGCATTAAACCGAGGAATGCCACTGCAGGAAGCATCTATCTTTGCCGGACACGCAAAGACGGAAACAACGATGCTTTATTGTACCGTAGATCAGGAGTCGGTCAAGTATCATCACAAGAAATATCTAAGTGCATAGATAAGAAGATCATTTTACGCTCGGTTACAACCGGGTGTTTTTGTTATGCACGCTTATAGTAACTTGAAAAATGAACAAAGAAGAGAGGTTTTGAATTAAATAGCAATTTATATGAAACTTATATAGATTCATCCACAAAAAGCATTTGTATACGATTCCCTAAAAATAGGATTCAAATATGTGCCGGAACAATTCACGTATATGCCTCATTGCAAAAAAATGGCACTGGATATACGGGTGCAAGTACCAAAATAGAACAATCAACATTTTCAAAACCATTTAAATTTTTAAGAGGTTGTACAATAACTCAAAATAGTGACGATTGGGTTATGATTCTTGGAAAAACCACAACCTTGAATGGAATCTCCCAACTTCGATTAGGATATTTTGCAGCATATACAAATAAAGCTTTTTATATGGACTATATTGCAATCGGAACATATTAGAATTATTTCCATTTTCCGATTATAAGCATATCAGCTTGTACATAACACATTCCTTGCTTTGGACTGTATGCTGTAAGCTTGTACCCGGTTGTAGTCACTTCGGTAACTCCAAGACCATACAGTTCGTTAGTCTTTGCCGGAGATACTATAATTAAAGGCGCTTGTTTGAATGCTACTGGAAAACCAACCGCAGCACTAGAAGCAAAATACCAGTTATACCAACTGGTTGCAATATTGGTATTCCAAGTATATTTACTCCACATAACCATGTCGCCGTTGGAATATTTTGTGTAATTGTAGTTATTTTTGGTTCCACGTTCTACGATTGAAATCAGATTACTGTTTATGATTGCAATATTATTATTTGCTTTTGTCAAATCTGCTTTTACATTTAATAAATTGCTATTTAATTCAAAATCTCTCTTCGGAAAGGAAAAATATGAAAATCATATTCAAAGATGCGTCTGAGTTGAATGTACAGGAGGTCTCTGAATCGGCTGGATACCTGAAAGTAAAGATCATCAATCAGTCCAGAGAAGAGATTCTGAATATTTTCAAAGATGAATCAAAAATTGAGCTGATGAAAGTAGAGGATTCCAGAGAGACAAAAGTCTATGAGAAGTACATCACATTCACTTCATTGACCGAGTATCCGGGTGCGATTTATGAGGTATGCATGGCGCAGGAAGGACGTACAGTCGAGGAACTGATTACAGATGCAATGGACCAGATCACACAGACACAACTCGCACTGTGTGAAATTTACGAAATGTTGCCATAAGAAAGGAGATTGTACCATGGCAAAGATTTATGCAGCATTGATCCTAAAAGGTGTTAAGACCATTGATGATGTGCCGGACAAGCTGAAAGAAGCAGTCAAAGCTATTTTGGATGGTGAAAACTGATGTTATTTCAGTTTATCATAAAAATTCTATGTAGAAAGGATGTGCAGACTATGGCAGTTATTTACGCAACTCTTATTGTTAAGGGAAAGAAAACTTTTGCTGATGTTCCTGAGAAAATCAAGAACAAAGTGAAAGAAGTACTGGTCGCTCTTGATTGTCCTGAATTAGCAGAATAATCAACAGGCGAGGAAATTATCACATACACGAAAACAACCGCTATATGACGATTATATAACGTCAGAAGCGGTTGTTTTTGCGTACAGAAAGGACACACAGACCATTGGAACAGTTTATTTATTCAACATACACGATTGTGTTACCAATCATTGTCACCGCCCTTATGGGGTATGTGGTTTGGTTACTGAAAAATCAGAAAAAAGACAGGGACGCAAACAGTAAAGGTACAATGCTTTTACTTAGGGTTCAGCTTATCGAATATCACGATAAGTACATTAAGTTAGGTGACATTCCATCATACGCTTATGAAAATTTCATGGAAATGTACGATGCTTACCACGCTTTAGGTGGTAATGGAATGATCACAAAAATGATGCATGAGATTGAAGAATTACATTTGAAAAAGAAAGAGGTATAGAACATGAAAAATATTAACTGGATTGTAAGAATTAAAAACAAAGCGTTTTGGGTTGCACTGATTCCGGCTGTACTTCTGTTGATTCAAGTTGTGGCAGCAGTGTTTGGTTATACCCTTGATCTTGGTAATCTTGGTAACAAACTGCTTGACGTGGTAAATGCAGTATTTGCGGTTCTTGCGATTCTTGGTGTTGTAACTGACCCGACAACCAAAGGTATTACTGACAGTGATCAGGCACTTACTTATACAGAACCAAAGAAATAAGAGGTGATCATCTATGACAAATCAGGAATTTATTGATCAGATTGCAGGGTACGTTAAAAAGTATGCTGCAATTTTTGGTATATGCGTACACAGTCCGATCATTGCACAGGCAATTTTGGAAAGTGGATGGGGTGAGTCAAAGCTTGCAGCCAATTATCACAACTATTTTGGCCTTAAGTGCGGTACAAAGTGGACTGGTAAGAGTGTGAACATGAACACACAGGAAGAATATGAACCGGGTGTATTGACAATGATTGCTGATAATTTCAGGGTATTTGATTCAATGGAAGAGGGAGTCAAAGGGTACTTTGAATTCATCCAGCTTGCTAGATATCAGAATCTTAAAGGAATCACGGATCCGCAGAAATATCTGGAAACAATTAAAGCGGATGGGTATGCGTCCCGTTCGACTTATGTTCAGAGTAATATGAACGTGATTGAACAGTATAACCTGACTCAGTATGATGGTGAATCCGGTTCTTCAGGTGATAGATCGAAACCGTCAGAATGGCTCTCTAAATATGTTGGGATCACAGAGGGAAGTGAACAGCATAAAGAAATTCTGAAAATTTTTAATGATTCCGGATTATGTACCAGATACAAGATGAGTGTTGGTGATCCGTGGTGTGCAACGGCAACCTCAGCTGCATTTATCGCAACCAGACTTTCAGGCATCTTTCCATGCGTTGAATGTAGCTGTGAGAGTATGATCAACCTTGCTATTGCCGCCGGTATCTGGATTGAAAATGATGCTTATGTGCCTGATACCGGTGACGTGATTCTGTATGACTGGGATGATAATGGTGTTGGTGATTGTACCGGATGGTCTGATCACGTCGGTATTGTAATATCGTGTGATGGATCCATGATCAAGGTGATTGAAGGCAACAAAAATAATACAGTCGGCTATAGAGATATTGCTGTGAATGGTAGATACATCCGTGGATTCATTACGCCACATTATGCGGCAACTACCACACCACAGCCTTCCAGTAAAAAATCCATAGAGGAAATCGCTAAAGAAGTGTATCTGGGAGAGTGGGGAAACGGTAAGGAAAGACAAAGCGCACTGGAAGCTGCCGGATATGATTATCAGGAAGTACAGAAAGCCGTGAATGCACTGGTAAATGGAAGTGAAACGATATCTTCAAAATCGGTACAGGAGATTGCACAGGAAGTGATTGCTGGTAAGTGGGGAAATAACCCTGACCGCCAGAACAGTATTGAAGCAGCAGGTTACAACTATCAGGAAGTACAGAATGCAGTTAATGTGATCTTAAAAGGAAACGCTGCAATAGATTTGACTAGTATCGCAAAAGAAGTCATTCGGGGTGACTGGGGGAATGGTCAGGAACGAACTGACCGCCTGAAGGCTGCAGGTTATAGTCCGGCAGCAGTGCAGCAGAAGGTGAATGAATTGCTGTAAATTAAAAAGGTGTAGGACAAAACCTACACCTTTAATCTTTCCCTCTTAAGATTTTTTCCACAATCAGTTTTTCTACATATGTTGGACAAGTCCGCTCTCCATTCTCCCAACCGCACATGGTGCGGTATGGAATTCCTAACCACTCGGATACCTCTTTCCGAGACATTCCAGCTTTCTCTCTCGCTTCTGCTATGTTCATTGCTGTACACTTCCTGTCTTTTTTATTCTGCGAATTGTTCAAGGAACTCATTAACATCTTCCAGCGATCCAAGTTCTACTTTTTCGCTGTTCGGATTATCGCTGTAAAAAAACGATTCTCCCTCTTTCCAGAATGTAAAGCTGCTATTGCTGTACACTTCAAAAGCTTTTTCTGTCAGTTCGCCTGTTTTAGTAAATTCATATTTTTTCATTTTTTGTTCTCCTTTTTATACTACTTTAATATCAAGGTATGCCTTGCAATCTTTGCTATGTTTACAGCTTTTACAATCCAAAAACCTTACATTTCCGCTATTTGTTTTTGGACATTCTACAATTTCAAACGCCCACGGCTGTTCATCTTCTTCTGCTCCTGGAATTTCCATTACATGTTCGCATTCATTGTCTGTATGCAGAATTTCGCAAATATTCACTTTTTCACTTTCCAGTTCTGTGCAGTTTTTTATCATGTATTCCGTTAATTCATTTTGGTTCATGTAATCAAAGTAGAATTTTTCAGAATTTTTAACAATAAGTATTCCGGCATTCTCATAAGTCTTTGGAAAATTCTTATAGTAGCAACTTCCTAATCGTCCGTGAATGCATTTGGTTTCTCCGTTTTCGGCAGAATCTACCCATAGTTTTTCGAAGATTCTGTTCATATCTTCCCCACATCCTGCAAATATTGTAACATCTTCATTGCTTTTCTTTTTAATCTTGTAAACCTCCATCATCATTTTATTTTTCCTCCTTTTGATATTTTTCTATAACATCTATAACTGTAGTTCTGTTGGATGTGACGATATAGCAGTTTTTTACATAATCGTAATATCCTAAATCTTCCTCTGATCTGAGTTTTCCTTTTCTGTATTTTCTTAATTTAAGATAAAGGCGATCTTTGTCTGCTTTTGTCCAACGGCTTCCAGCCACTGTCTGATACCAGTCGTTTTCCATTTTCTTTTCCGGAAACGCCTTGCCAATGATTTCATCAAGTTTCTTATATGTTATATCGTATCCTTTTTCTTTTCCAAACGTTTTAAGCTCATACATCCTTTTCTCCTCCTTTTTTGTGTTTCCGTATTCCTTATCTTTAATTATATTATATGCTCAATGAGCATATTTGTCAAGCGCTATATTGATAGAAATGATATAATATTTGTGTTACTAATTTGTTACTAATTAGAGTAGTTTTACTCATTCTTACATCATCTTAAAAGTTGAACAAACGCTGTAAATACGTTGTTTTTGACAGTGTAAAAAGTGTAAAAATTATAGTATAATATAACTAAAGAGAGGCGGTGGATACGATGAAGAATTATTCAAAGGATATAAGCAGACAATACCATATTCAGGTAGCCAACGGGGAAGTCGGCCGTTATGTCATTCTCCCGGGAGATCCAAAGCGCTGCAAAAAAATAGCACAGTATTTTGAAGATCCGGTGATGATTGCGGATAACCGGGAATTTATCACTTATACAGGAACTTTAGATGGCGTAAAGGTAAGTGTCACATCTACCGGAATTGGGGGACCATCAGCAGCAATTGCGATGGAAGAATTAGTCAGATGTGGAGCAGATACGTTTGTACGGATTGGAACCTGCGGTGGGATACAGCCGGAAGTAAAAAGTGGGGATATTGTAGTTGCTACGGGTGCCGTCAGAATGGAAGGGACTAGCAAAGAATATGCGCCGATCGAATATCCGGCAGTGGCAGACCTTATGGTGGTGAACGCACTGGTCAGTGCTGCGAAGGAAAAGGACTGTGAATTTTATACCGGAGTGGTACAGTCAAAAGATGCATTTTACGGACAGCATGAACCGGAGATGATGCCGGCAGGTTATGAACTGATCAATAAATGGGAAGCCTGGAAGAAACTGGGATGTCTGGCATCAGAGATGGAGACGGCAGCACTTTACATTGTGGCAGCAAAGCTTCATGTACGCGTGGGTGCGTGTTTCCTTGTAATGGCAAATCAGGAAAGAGAAAAACTGGGACTTGAAAATCCGGTAGTACATGATACAGATATGGCAGTACAGGTGGCAGTGGAAGCCATCAGAAAGTTGATCAAAGAGGAGCGGTAAATGAAAGAAACAATATATAAACGAATCTTTGTGATCGTTCTGGATTCGCTCGGAATTGGCGCAATGCCTGATTCTGAGAAATTCGGTGACAGGGATGTAGATACATTTGGTCATATTTTAGACAGAATGGGAACACTGGAGATTCCAAATCTTCAGAAGCTTGGTATGCTGAATCTGCATACCGGAGGAAAGATGTATGGAATCGAGAATCCGGTTGGAAAAATTACCAGGCTGAAAGAGGCGAGTAACGGAAAAGATACGATGACCGGACACTGGGAAATGATGGGAATTTATACAGAAAAACCATTTAAAACCTTTACCGAACATGGATTTCCACCGGAACTGATCGCAGAACTGGAAAAACGTTGTGGGAAAAAAGTGATTGGAAACCGTAGTGAGAGCGGAACAAAGATTATTGAAGAACTTGGGGAAGAAGAAATTGAAACAGGTGCAATGATTGTCTATACCTCTGCGGATTCTGTATTGCAGATTTGTGGAAATGAAGAGACATTTGATCTGGCAAATCTGTACCGGTGTTGTGAGATCGCAAGAGAGATCACGATGAAGGATGAATGGCGCGTGGGACGAGTCATTGCAAGACCGTATGTAGGAAAGAAAAAAGGTGAATTTAAAAGAACCAGCAACCGCAGGGATTATGCACTTGAGCCGACCGGAAAGACTGCACTTGACGCATTGAAAGATGCGGGAAAGGATGTGATCGCAGTCGGAAAGATCCATGATATCTTTTGCGGGGAAGGAATCACAGAATCGTATCATTCCAACAGCTCCGTGCATGGAATGGAGCAGACCATTGAGATTTGCAAAAAAGATTTTGACGGACTGTGCTTTGTAAATCTGGTTGATTTTGATGCACAGTGGGGACACCGGCGCGATCCGGTTGGCTATGGACATGAGATTGAGAGATTTGATAAAAATCTTGGAATTTTGCTGGATGATCTGCGGGAGGATGATCTTCTTATTATTACCGCCGATCATGGAAACGATCCGACCTACACAGGAACCGATCATACACGGGAATATGTACCGTTTTTGGCGTATTCCAAAAAGATGGATGAGGGTGGCGTGATTATGGAGGAAAATACCTTTGCAGTGATCGGGGCAACGATCACAGATAATTTTGGTGTAAAAATGCCGGAAGGAACGATCGGGCATTCGATTCTGAATGAACTTATTTAGCAAGAAAAAGCAGGAAAAAAGAGAATGAAAAAAGAACAAATTAAAAAAATGATAGAAATCGCGCTTTCTCAGCTTGCATATTCTTATACCCCTTATTCTGACTTTAAAGTGGGAGCTGCGCTGCTTGGAAAGAATGGACGGATATATACGGGATGCAATATTGAAAATGCGGCTTATACACCGACAAACTGTGCGGAGCGTACCGCATTTTTCAAGGCAGTCAGCGAAGGAGTAAAAGAATTTGATGCAATCTGTATTGTAGGGGGAAAGGGCGGTGTTGTGACAGAGTATGCACCGCCGTGCGGAGTATGCAGGCAGGTCATGATGGAATTCTGCGATCCGGAGACATTTCAGATCATTCTTGCAGTAGATGCAAAGCATTATGATATCTATACCTTGAAAGAAATGTTGCCAAAAGGTTTCGGACCATCCAATCTTACAGAATGAGAAAGGACTCTGACTCTAAAAGAAGATTTTTGAAGAAAAGGAAAAAGAGAAGGAATGAAAAATGACACAGGAAACCTTGAAAGAATTACCAAAGATTGAGCTTCACTGTCATCTGGACGGTTCTCTTAGCAGACCATTTATTGAAAAAAGGCTTGGAAGAACTGTAAGACCTGAAGAACTCAGTGTTTCAGAAAACTGTACAAGTCTGAATGAATATCTGGAAAAATTTGACCTTCCCGGCAGATGTATTATGGATGAAGAGGGACTTTCCGGAGCTGCGTATGATCTGCTCTCCCAGATGAACGAAGAAAATGTCTGTTATGCGGAGATCCGTTTTGCTCCACTTCTGTCAGAGACAAAAAAGATGGACAGCCGGAAGGTGATCGAAGCAGTAATCAGCGGAATGGAGCAGGGGAAAAAAGATTTTGGAATCGAGTATGGTGTGATCGTCTGTGCAATGCGGCATCACAGCACTGAGGATAATATGCGGATGATCAAGACGGCAAGAGAATATCTGGGATCCGGAGTTTGTGCAGCAGATCTTGCAGGAGCAGAAGCATTGTATCCGATGTCTGAATTTATGGATATTTTTACAGAGACAAAGAAGATGGGAATGCCATTTACACTCCATGCCGGAGAATGTGGAAATCCACAGAATGTCATAGATTCGATAAACGTGGGAGCTGGAAGGATCGGGCATGGGATCGCGATGCGTGGCAACCAGGAGATCCGGAAAATGGCAAAAAAAGCAGGTATTGGTATCGAGATGTGTCCGATCAGCAATTTACAGACCAAATCTGTAAACAGCATGGCGGAATATCCGATGCGGGAATTTCTGGATGCAGGCTTAAAAGTATCGGTCAACACAGATAACCGAACGGTGAGTAACACCAGCCTTACGAAAGAACTGGAATTTATTCAGAAAAATTATGGAATTCGGGACGAAGAAATCCTTCAGATGATGAAAAATGCAATTGATACTGCATTTGCCGATGATTCTATAAAAGATAAAATTTGCAAAATGCTGAAATAAAGAAACTACAAACAGAGAGGATTGACTCTGAAGAATAATAGAAAAGAGGAATTCTGTATGAGCAATGAAATTTATGAAAAGCTGGAAATATGCCGGAAAAGCATTCTCCAAAAAACGAATTTTAAACCGGAAGTGGCAGTGATTCTGGGCTCCGGTCTTGGCGAATACGCATCAAAAATCAAGATAGAACAGATCATTCCATATACAGAAATTGAAGGTTTTCCGGTGTCGACAGTTGTGGGACATAAAGGACAATTTGTATTTGGTTATGTAAAAGAAGTTCCGGTTGTGATCATGCAGGGACGTGTGCATTATTATGAAGGGTATCCGGTAACAGATGTGGTGCTTCCGGTGCGGCTGATGGGAATGTTAGGCGCAAAGAAGCTGATTCTTACCAATGCATCAGGCGGAATCAATACCGGATTCCATCCGGGCGATCTCATGCTCATCACAGACCAGATTATGAGTGGAATCCCTAATCCACTGATCGGTGCCAATGTCGAAGAACTTGGAACCCGTTTCCCGGATATGAGTGAAGCCTATAGTGAACGGATGCAGCAGATCATAAAGAAAGAAGCCCAAAAACTCGGCATTCCTCTGAAAGAAGGTGTATACCTTCAGCTTACCGGTCCATCTTATGAAACTCCGGCAGAAATCCGTATGTACCGCACCTGTGGGGCTGATGCCGTAGGCATGAGCACCGCCTGCGAGACGATCGCTGCCCGCCACATGGGAATCGAAGTCTGTGGCATCTCCTGTATCACCAACCTCGCCGCCGGCATGACATCACAACATCTGAACCATCAGGAAGTTCAACAAACCGCCGACCGGGTGGCTGAGCAATTCCAGGAATTACTGACAGCAATCATTACCCACATATAAGAAACGGAACATATAACTGAATTTACCCAGAACCAGGTCCAAGGTTCCGGATTTTCCGGAACCCGCCGACCGTCTTCTTGCAATTCCGAGTTGAGGCATTGTGTAAGAATTTTGTCAACGAGGTCATTAACGGTAGAAAGACAAAGAGCATAAAATACCGCATACAGTATTTTATGCTCTTTGTCTCATCACTATTTTCAAAATTTTACTCAACCTCAAACGGAATCTCGTACTTCGCAAAAATCCGTTGCGCCATCTTGTCCCATGCCTGCTCCAGTGATTTGTCCAGCGTGAACAGGTTCATAGATGTTCCTGTCGTACAGCTAAGTTTTGTCCCATCATATTTAAAATTCAGGTACAGTCCCTGCACATCTGCCGGAGCAAATGAAAGATGTTCCTGTTCGAGAAGCCGTGCAATATTCGGTGCTGACATAGAAAGAACAAAATGAAATCCCAGCGGAGTACGCTTTCCTTTGATCAGAGAAAGACAAAACTCGCGAAGTTCCTTCCAGAGAGCATATTCCCGGTCATCCAGAGCTTCTTTTTCTTCAGTACTGAAGAAATCTTTTTTCAGTCGTCCGTTAAATTGAAAGGTATTAAAAGTTGTGATATCTCCTTCAATAAATAAAAAGGAATCAAATGCAGGATGCAGTAAAAGTGCGTTCATGCATTTTTTTGTATCCAGAGAAAAAATAAGCATAGACTTCCTCCCGTCATCAGTGTAATAGTATCAGTATAGCATAAATCTTGAGATATGCATAAGAATTTGATACAATACGGGAAAGAAAAAGGATGGATAACAAGATGAAAATAGAATTAAACCGGGATCAGATCAAATACATTGCAGTGTTTACTATGCTGCTCAATCACGTTGCAAATATATTTCTACAACCAGGAATCTTTGCCTGCGAAGCGCTAAAGGATATCGGTTATTTTACAGCACCGGTCATGTGCTGGTTTTTGGTTGAAGGATACCGTTGTACAAGGTCAGTAAAAAAATATGCTGGAAGACTGCTGATCTTTGCTGTCATTTCACAGCTTCCGTATTATCTGGCATTTGCGCGGAATCATCTGGCACCGTGGTATACTTTAAATATGATATTTACACTTTTTCTGTGTCTGTGTCTGATGATCGCAGAGGAAAAAATATCAGATCCGGGAAAGAAAAGTCTGGTTGTACTGGGAATTATAGCAGTAAGCAGTATCTGTGACTGGGCAATTCTGGCTCCATTGTATACGCTTTGGTTTTACCGGGCAGGAGAGGATCCAAAGCGCCGGAAAAAGGCTTTTTTTATTGCAGCACTTGTTCTGGGGATTACGGTGACAGCAGAACTTCCGGGAGCTGCAGGAATCGCAGCGGGAGCAGGGGCAATGATTGCAGTACTGGCAGCGGGAGGCTGTGTTTTGGTATTTTATAACGGAAAAAAATCACAGAAACATTTTCTTGTGAAAAAGTATTTTTTTTACGTGTTTTACCCTGCACATTTGGTGATTTTGGCATTATTAAAGATTTGACTTTTATAATAGAAGAAAGTAAAATAAATAAGTTAGAGTATTTATCACATGATTCAATGAAAATGGAACTCATATTTTAATAAAAGATAGGATGCATAGCATGAAGAAAAGAACGATGGAGAAAGAACATCAGGCAGAAGAAAGAAGAAAAAAAATTCTGATGGAAATTGCAGGAACGGTTGTTGTACTGACTGTAATCGTAAGTATTGGTCTTTCGCATCTTGGAACAGATAAGGTGAATACATCAGCAGGAGTAAAAGCAATCAAGAAGCTGGAAAAAGCAGATGTATCTGAGGTGGAGACCAAAATTTCAAATATTGAGAAAGAAGAAAAACAGGCGACAGAGGACTGGCAGAACCGTCCGTTGTCCGAAAAATTTGCGCATGCGGTGATTCTCGGAGATTCGATCACAACCGGTTTTACCGTATATGATGTGCTTGATACTTCTAAGGTTGTAGCGGAAAAAGGAATGCACCTTGATCAGACCGGTGATCTGATCAGGACAGCAGCAGAGTTAAAGCCGGAAGTCCTCTTTCTGGCACTTGGACTGAATGACATTTCCGGAACAGATGGAGATACAGATGCATTTATTGAAAAATACAAAGCGGTACTTGCAAATGTGCGTGAGCAGATGCCCGATGCAGTGCTCTATATCAACTGTGTTCTTCCTGTTTCCGCTCAAAAAGAAGAAGAAGAGCCGGTTTATGCCAAGATTCCGGATTATAATACCGCACTTAAAGCAATGTGTGATGAAGAAGGAATTACATTTATCGATAATACAGAGATCGTAAAAGATGAGTATTATGAGCAGGATGGCGAGCATATGAAGGCGGAGTATTATCCAATCTGGGCAGAACATATGGCGGAGGTGGCCGGAATATGACAAAGAAAAAAGGGGAATTTACAGTTCTGCGTAATATCAGAGCTGGGATGGTAATTATTTTGCTTATCTATATCGGTCTGATCTTTCAGTCTAAGGGAGACAGCGATACACCGTTTGCAGATGTACAAAAAGCGGTTGTGGATACGGCAGATGACAAGAACATGACACTTGCCGGAACCCAGGAGATCAAGAGATTCTATGGGATCAATCCAAAGGATTATGAAGATATAACACTGTATTATACGAATGAAACAATGGGAGTCAACGAGCTCCTTCTGGTGAAAACAAAGGACGAGAATGAGGCAGAGGCAGTTGAGAAAGCCGCAGAACAGCGAAAAAAGACACAGCTCGATAATTTTGAAGGATATGGGGCCGAGCAGGTAAAGCTTCTGGATGCTTCGATCATTAAGACGAAAGGTACATACGTGCTTTTTGTTATTTCACCAAAAGCTGAAACTGTAGAAAAGGCGTTTACAAAGAGCCTGAAGTAGATAAAAGGAAACGAAAAAGTTATGTTATTTAGTAGTCTGGTATTTTTGTTTACATTTTTGCCAATTACACTGTTGGTATATTATTTGGTGCCGCGTAAGGTAAAAAATGTGGTACTTTTGATCGCTTCCCTCATATTTTATGCGTGGGGAGAGCCGGTCTATATCTTCCTGATGCTGATTTCCATTCTGTTCAATTATTTTTGCGGAATGGACATTGCATTAAAAGCAGGAAGAAAATCGCAGGTGCGCAGTCTGATCTTTACGATCGTTGTAAACCTGTTTATTCTTGGATTTTTCAAATATTACGGATTTATCGTAACAAATTTAAATGCGATCCTTCCGTTCTATATTCCATATAGAAAACTGGAGCTCCCAATCGGAATTTCTTTCTATACTTTCCAGACATTGTCTTACATCATTGATGTATATAGGGGAAATGTAGACGTACAGGTAAATCTGATTGATTTCGGAACCTATGTTACAATGTTCCCACAGCTGATCGCAGGTCCGATCGTACAGTATGCAGATGTGGAGAGACAACTGCGTGAAAGAAAGGAATCACTGACGAAGTTTGGATACGGTGCCTGGTTCTTTGTGATGGGACTGGCAAAGAAGGTGCTTTTGGCGAATACGATTGGTTCGATTTATGAAAATATCGCGGCGATGGATGGAATGTCAGTAGTGACTGCATGGCTTGGATGTCTTGCCTACACTTTCCAGATTTATTTCGATTTCAGCGGTTATTCGGACATGGCAGTCGGACTTGGAAAGATGTTCGGATTTGAGTTTATGCAGAACTTCAATTATCCGTATATTTCCAAAAGTGTTACCGAGTTCTGGAGAAGATGGCATATTTCGCTGGGATCATGGTTCCGCGAGTATGTGTATATTCCGCTTGGAGGAAACAGGGTAACGGTTCCGCGGCATTTACTGAATCTTCTGATCGTATGGTTCCTGACCGGTCTCTGGCACGGGGCAAGCTGGAACTTTGTAGTATGGGGGCTCTTCTACGGAGTGATCCTCATTACTGAAAAATATTTTACAGGAAAAATACTTGCAAAGCTGCCGGAGGCAGTCCAGACACTTTACACAATGATTCTGGTCATGCTCGGCTGGGTACTGTTCTTCAGCCCGACACTCGGAAGCGCACTTACCTGGATCGGCAATATGTTCGGGCAGGGTGCAACCGGATTTATGGACAGCCAGGCATTGTACCTGATCATGCGAAACTGGCTCTTCTGGGTGGCAGGGATCATAGGAAGTACACCGTTTATGCATCTGCTCGGAAAGCGGCTGGTATTTAATGAGGAAAGACCGCATACAGTTCTGGCAGGCTGCCTGATGACAGGACTGTTTGTGCTGTGTGTGGCATATCTGGTGACAGAAAGTTACAATCCATTTTTATATTTTAGATTTTAAGGAAAGACAATGGTAGAAGGAAAGAATAATAAACAAAAAAACAGAACAAAGTATTTTCTGCCAGGAGGGAAAAAACAGATCCAGGCAGTATGTGCGTTTTTATTTCTGGGAGTCCTTATTCTCAGCTGCGGAGTAAACCTTATGCATAAAGACAGGCAGATGTCAGAAAAAGAAATGCGTATGCTGGCGCAGAAACCGGAAATTTCTCTTTCCGGAATTGCTTCCGGAAGGTTTATGGAGCAGTACGAGGAGTATGTATCGGATCAGTTTGCAGGAAGAGATACCTGGGTAAGAATCAAGACATTTGCGGACAGTGTGGCGGGGAGGACAGAAGAAGGTGGTGTTTTCAAAGGAAAGGATCATTATCTGATGGAAGATGTTGCTGTGGCAGATGAAAGTGATTTGAAAGAGAATCTGGATGCAATGAAGAATTTTAAAGAGCGTTATCCGGATATCCAGATGCATATGATGCTGGTTCCGAATGCGGCAAATGTTATGGAGGACAAGCTTCCGGCATTTGCGGTGACTGCCAGTCAGAGCAGACAGATCAGCCGTGTAAAGGCAGAACTTGGAGATTCTTATGACTGGATCGATGCAGAAAAAGTACTGGATGCTCACAAGGATGAAGCAATTTATTATCACACGGATCATCACTGGACTTCTCTTGGTGCATGGTATGCATTCCAGGGAGCAAAGACGCAGCTTGGACTGGACAAGAGTGAAGAAATTAAGATGAAAGCCTATGCGGTATCGGATTCTTTTAACGGAACGTTATCCGCAAAGAGTGGATATGAGACAGATTATAAGGAACCAATCTATATTTATCTGCCAAAGAGTGCGGATGCACCACAGGTTGCAGTCAATTATGTGGAAGAACAGAAAAAGAGTGCTTCTATGTATGATTCATCCAAACTGGATGAGAGAGATCAATATTCCGTATTCTTCGGTGGAAATCATGCAATGATCGATATCCAGTCAACACAGACAGAAAAACGCAGACTTCTGGTGTTCAAAGATTCATATGCAAACTGTTTCCTTCCGCTTCTGGCTCCGTATTACCGGGAAATCGTTGTGATCGACCCTCGTTATTATACCGGTAAATTAAGTTCTGTGATGTCAGATAAACAGTTTGATGATGTGCTGTTCCTGTATAATGCCAATACATTCTTTGAAGACCGGATGATGGCGGGGGTACTGGATGAGAATTAACAGGAGAAAAACATGGCAAATAAAATAGAAAAGCAGTTTCTGGACACGAAAAATAAAGGACCGGTCCGGCTGAACAAATATTTAAGTGAAGCTGGTGTATGTTCCAGAAGGGAAGCGGACAAACTGATAGCAGCCGGACAGGTGACGGTTGACGGTGTGCGTGCAGAGACCGGAATGAAGGTAGAGCCGTGGCAGGTTGTCCGGATTGGGAAAAAGCAGGTATCCAGACAGGAAGAGATGATCGTGCTTGCGGTCAATAAGCCGCGTGGAATTGTCTGTACTGAGGAAAGACGGGAGAGAGACAGTATTGTACGTTTCCTTAACTATCCGGTACGGATTACTTATGTAGGACGTCTGGATAAGGATTCGGAAGGGCTGCTTCTTATGACGAACAACGGTGACATTATCAACCGGATGATGCGTGCGGCAAATAAACATGAAAAAGAATATAAAGTTACAGTTGATAAGCCCGTGACAGATGAATTTCTCAAGGAGATGGCAGGCGGTGTCCCGATCCTGGATACTGTCACAAGACCATGCCAGGTAGAAAAGCTTGGAAAATATAAATTTAAGATCATTCTGACACAGGGACTCAACCGGCAGATCCGCCGGATGTGTGAGGCACTTGGCTACGAGGTAAAGGAGCTGCGGAGAGTGCGGATCATGAATATCGAACTTGGTAATTTAAAGCCGGGAGAATACCGGAAGGTTACGGATCAGGAACTGAATGAACTCTATGAGCTGATCAGGGATTCAAAGTCAGAGCCGACACCGTGGAACAATAATTAAAAGTGTGGATTTGGATATGGATAAGATGAAAAGGATGCAGGAGCTGGTAGAGCTTCTGAATAAAGCCGGAAAAGCTTATTATCAGGATGCGCAGGAAATTATGAGCAATTATGAGTATGATGCGCTGTATGATGAACTGAAAGGTCTGGAAGAAGAGCTGGGAACCGTTATGGCTTCCAGTCCGACGGTGAATGTAGGATATGAAGTATTAAGTGAGCTTCCGAAAGAACGTCATGAGTCACCGATGCTTTCTCTTGACAAGACAAAAGAAGTGGCAAGGCTGAAGGAATTTGTCGGAGACCAGATGGCTGTGATCTCATGGAAGATGGATGGTCTGACGATCGTTTTGACCTATCGTGACGGCGAACTTTTTAAGGCAGTTACAAGAGGAAATGGGGAAGTCGGTGAGGTCATTACCAACAATGCGAAAGTATTTAAAAACGTGCCGCTTCATATTCCGTATAAAGGGGAACTGATCCTGCGAGGGGAAGCAGTGATCGGTTACAAAGATTTTGAGCGGATCAATGAAGAAATTGATGACGTGGATGCAAAATATAAAAATCCACGGAATCTGTGCAGTGGTTCTGTCCGCCAGCTGAACAACAAGATCACGGCACAGAGAAATGTAAAATTCTATGCATTTACCCTGGTACGTGCAGAAAATGTGGATTTCCACAATTCCAGAAAAGAACAGCTTGACTGGCTGGAACATCAGGGATTTGATGTGGTGGAGCATTATCTGGTGACAAGGGAAGAACTGGATGAGAAGGTTGCATTTTTTGCAGAAAAGATCATAGAAAATGATTTTCCGTCAGATGGTCTGGTTCTTGTATATGATGACATTGCGTATGGGCAGTCGCTTGGGAGAACGGCAAAATTCCCACGTGATTCTTTTGCTTTCAAATGGGCAGATGAGATCCGCGAGACGCACCTTCTGGAGATTGAATGGAGTCCATCAAGAACAGGGCTTATTAATCCGGTAGCGATCTTTGAACCGGTAGAGCTGGAAGGAACAACGGTAAGCCGTGCAAGTGTACACAATTTAAGTATTATGGAGGAGCTGCATCTGGGAATCGGGGATACGATCGAAGTCTATAAGGCGAATATGATCATTCCGCAGATTGCAAAGAATCTGACCGGCAGTGATAATATTGAGATCCCGAAAGTCTGTCCGGTTTGTGGTGGAGCTACGGAGATCCGTCAGATGAATGATGCAAAGTCGTTGTATTGCACAAATCCGATGTGTCAGGCAAAAAGAATCAAATCCTTTGCATTGTTTGTCAGCAGGGATGCACTCAATATTGACGGGCTTTCTGAGGCGACACTGGAGAAATTTATTGCGAGAGGATTCATTCACAAATACAGAGATATCTTCCATCTGGATTTCTATCAGGAAGAAATTCAGACGATGGAAGGCTTTGGAGAAAAATCCTATGCGAACCTGATCGCAAGCGTGGATAAGGCGAGAAGCACAACACTTGCTAAAGTGGTATATGGACTTGGGATTGCAGGAATCGGTCTCGCAAATGCAAAACTGATCTGCCGCCATTTTAAAAATGATGTGGAAAAAATGACAGGAGCATCGGAAGAAGAACTGAGTGATATCCAGGGGGTAGGTCCGGTGCTTGCGGCGGCATTTGTAAAATATTTTATATCAGAGGAAAGAAAAAAAGAATTTAAGCTCCTTCTCGGAGAACTGGAGATCCAGCCGGAAGAGATGGCAGAGGAACAGAAATTTGCAGGTATGAGTTTCGTTATCACTGGCAGCGTGAATCATTTTGCAAACCGGAATGAGGTAAAAGAACTGGTTGAGAAGATGGGTGGAAAAGTGACCGGATCTGTAACGAAGAAGACAAATTATCTGATCAACAATGATGTAGAGTCTGCTTCTTCCAAGAATAGGAAGGCGAAAGAACTTGGAGTGCCGATCATTTCAGAGGAAGAGTTTATAGAACTTGCAGGGGTGGAAATCGAATAAGAAGAACAGAGGAATCTGTCTGAATACGACCGAAAAAAGGAGGACCAGCCAATGGCAGAAAATGACCAGAAGGACAAGACAGTTGAGAAAGTAACCGGTGAGGTAGAAAATACAGATAAAAAAGAAAATAACGAAGATCGCTATGAAAAGGTCTGCTTCATCTGTCACAGACCGGAGAGTGTGACCGGAAAGATGATCGATCTTCCGAACAATATCTGCGTGTGTCCGGACTGTATGCAAAAAAGCTTTGATGCAATGAACAATATGAATTTTGGCGGGATGGATTACAGCCAGTTTATGAACATGGGACCGATGATGGGATTTGGAGACATGGATGCACAGATCCCGAAGAGCCAGCGTGTGAAAAAGAAAAAGCCGGAAGAAGAAAAAGAACCGATCCTGAATATCAAGGATATTCCTGCTCCGCATAAGATCAAAGCGAAACTGGATGAATATGTAGTAGGACAGGAATACGCCAAGAAGGTAATGTCGGTTGCTGTATACAATCATTATAAAAGAGTGGCAACGGATACAATGGATGAGATTGAAATCGAGAAATCCAATATGCTGATGATCGGACCTACCGGCTCTGGAAAGACGTATCTGGTAAAGACACTGGCAAAACTTTTGGATGTGCCGCTTGCAATTACAGATGCGACCTCTCTTACCGAGGCCGGCTACATAGGGGATGATATTGAAAGTGTAGTATCAAAGCTCCTTGCAGCTGCGGACAACGACGTAGATAAGGCGGAACAGGGAATTATCTTTATCGATGAGATCGACAAGATTGCGAAGAAGAAGAATACCAGCCAGAGAGATGTCAGCGGAGAATCCGTACAGCAGGGAATGTTAAAGCTGTTAGAAGGCAGCGAAGTGGAAGTGCCGGTAGGAGCCAATAGTAAGAATGCGATGGTTCCGCTCACTACAGTCAATACAAAGAATATTCTTTTTATCTGTGGTGGTGCGTTCCCGGATCTTGAGCAGATCATCAAGGAAAGACTGATGAAGAATTCTTCTATCGGGTTTGGAGCGGATCTGAAAGACAAATATGATCATGATAAGAAAATACTGGAGAAGGTGACGACAGAAGATCTGCGTAACTTCGGAATGATTCCGGAATTTCTGGGACGTCTCCCGATCGTATTTACGCTTCAGGGACTGGATGAAGAGATGATGGTTCAGATATTAAAAGAGCCGAAAAATGCGATCCTCAAGCAGTATCAGAAGCTTCTGGCACTGGATGAGGTCAATCTGAAATTCGATGATGGTGCACTTCATGCGATCGCAAGAAAGGCAATGAAGAAGGATACCGGAGCCCGTGCACTGCGTGCAATCATTGAAGAATTCATGCTGGATATTATGTATGAGATTCCGAAGGATGACAGCATCGGGGAAGTGACGATCACGGAGGCATATATCGAAGGAACCGGAGGACCGCTGATCGAGCTGAGAAGCCAGTCTGTACCAAGGCTTGAGCATCACTAAGTATAACAATAACCTGAGGATTGCGAGGGTGCAAAGCACGTAGCAATCTGGTATCAAAGGGGTCAAAATACCTTTTGCCCCAACATCATAACCTTCATATATCAAAAAAACATGGCGATCATACAAAAATAGAATGGGAAATATCCGTAAATTTAAGATTTACGGGTATTTTTTTGTTGAAAAATTGTATTAAAAGGTGTACATTAGACAATGTGTCTAAAAAAACAAGATATAAACAGGAGTGAGAGAGAATGGAGACTTATAAGTATTTACTGGATCTTGCAATTATTTTACTTTGTACTAAAGCACTTGGTCTTGCGACCAGAAAGGTACAGATGCCACAGGTTGTAGGGGCACTTCTTGCAGGAGTTCTTCTTGGACCGGCGATGCTTGGGATCTTGACAGAGACAAGCTTTATACATAACGTTGCGGAGATCGGTGTTATCGTGCTGATGTTTTGTGCAGGTTTGGAAACGGATATACAGGAATTGAAGGCAAGTGGAAAAGCATCCTTCGTTATTGCACTGATAGGTGTTATCGTTCCACTGATCGGCGGTTATGCGACTGCAATGTTCTTTAACCGTCCGGATGTGATCGCATCCGATGCATCCTGCAACGTATTTCTGCAGAATATCTTTATCGGTGTTATCCTGACAGCAACTTCCGTAAGTATTACGGTAGAGACATTAAAAGAACTTGGTAAATTAAAAACCAAATCCGGAAATGCGATTCTTGGAGCTGCGATCATTGATGACGTGCTTGGTATCATTGCACTGACACTGGTAACAAGTATGGCAGATGAATCAGTAAAGATTTCAGTTGTATTACTGAAGATCGTTGCATTCTTCGCATTTGCAGGTGTGATCGGACTGATCTTTTACAAGATATTTAAAAAGTGGACAGATCAGGCGGAAAAGGGACTCAGACGTCATGCGATCATGGCATTTGTATTCTGTCTGTTGATGGCTTATGTGGCAGAGAAATTCTTCGGTGTTGCAGATATCACCGGTGCATTTATCGCCGGACTGATCATTTCCAATACAAGTAAATCTGATTTCGTGTTGAAGAAATTTGATACCATGTCTTATATGCTGCTTTCACCGGTATTTTTCGCAAGTATCGGGCTGAAGGTAGAACTTCCGAAGATGAGTGCTGCAATTGTAGGCTTTGCAGTGGCGCTTACCATTGTTGCGATCCTGACAAAGATCGTTGGCTGTGCCCTTGGTGCGAAGATGTGTGGATATAAGAATTATCAGTGTGCACGAATCGGTGTCGGAATGATCTCCCGTGGTGAGGTTGCGCTGATCGTTGCCAGCAAGGGAGAAGCACTCGGTATGCTGGGCGGCAATTTCCTCGGACCGGTTATCATCGTGGTAGTGATCACAACGATCATCACACCAATTCTTCTGAAAATCGTATTCAAGAGCGGTCCGAATGTAAGTACCCTGGAAAAAGGAAAAGAAGTGACTTCCTTCTACGAGGATATTGAAAAGAAACGTACCGAATAAAGAATGGATATGGAGTGCAAAATGCGTAACCGTCCAGTATCATAGTAATAAGAAAGAAAAATCCCTCATATATTTTCCAAAAGAAAGTATATGAGGGATTTTTATGCTACAGGAAGAATGTAAAGAAAAGATCCTGTCAGAAGAATACAGGGATTTTATGATGAGGGATACCGGTGCTCTTGGGAAAAACTTTCCTTTGGAAAACGGATGCCGGATACCGTTGAAATACGGTTTTGAGCTTTTTTATATTGACCAGAGTGAAGACAGAAAAAAGTCACTTGCCGATTATCCTTATACAATGGTTCCGAAGTGTTATACAACACTGGATATGGCAGCAATCCAGCAGGCGGGAATTGCTGCGGTTCAGAATATACCTGGTCTGGAACTGAGTGGTGAAGGAGTTCTGGTTGGGATCATTGATACTGGGATCAACTATCTGGATCCCATTTTCCGGAATCTGGATGGTTCGACCAGGATCCAGCGAATCTGGGATCAGGAAGAACAAAGTGGAACAGCGCCACGGGAAATCGGATATGGAAGTGAATATACGAAGGAACAAATCAATCAGGCAATCCTAAGTGAGAATCCCAAGGAAACCGTTCCGTCATTTGATACGGACGGACATGGCACTTTTGTTGCAAGTGTGGCATGCGGAGGAGCAAATCCGGAGAATCTGTTTATCGGGGCAGCACCGGAGGCAGAGATGGTGATCGTGAAGCTGAAAGAGGCAAAAGAATATTTACGGGAGTACTATTTTGTAGACCGGGATGCCGGATGCTATCAGGAAAATGATTTGGTAGCGGCGGTTTTTTATCTGCAGAAGGTACAAGAAGAGCTGAAAAGACCATTGGTGATCTGTCTGGCAGTTGGAACAAGCTTTGGAGGACATGGAGGATATTCAATCCTGTCAGAGTATCTGCAAAATGTAGCGGCGAGCGAAGGAATCGGGATTGTGACCGGAAGTGGCAACGAGGCAGATAAAAGGCATCATTATCTGGGAATTCTGGAACAGGAAAATAATCTGCCGGTCGAGATTAATGTAGGGAATAATACCAGAGGTTTTGTGATGGAACTATGGACAGAACTTCCGAATCTTCTGGCTCTTTCTATCGCATCTCCAACAGGACAGACAGTAGGACCGATCTCGCTCAAACGGGGAATAGGAGAGTATGTGTTTGTATTCGAGCAGACCAGGGTAATATTTAATTACCGGGTTCTGGTAGAGACGACCGGGGCGCAGCTGGCATTTTTTCAGTTTGAAAGACCGGGAAGCGGAATCTGGAAGATTATACCGGAAACACTGGAGCTGGGGAATGGAATCTTTCATATCTGGCTTCCAATGGAAGAGTTTCTGACGGGAAATGTCTATTTTATCCGTGCAAATCCGGAATATACGGTGATGGAACCAGGGGATACCGGGGCGGTGGTCTGTGCAGCGTACTATAATGGAAAGGAAAATAGCATTGCAGTCAGTTCGGGAAGAGGTTATACTAGAGATAACAGAATCAAACCGGATTTTGCTGCGCCGGGGATCAATGTGACAGGGATCAATTTAAGGGGGCAGTTTGTTGCAAGATCTGGTTCCAGTATAGCAGTTGGGATCACTTCCGGAGCACTGGCACTTTTTATGGAGTGGCTGGATAGGCATGGAGTGAATCTGGATGCATCACAGATGAAGAATCTGCTGATATTGGGAGCTTCACGGAAGACAGACATGAATTATCCGAACCAGGAATGGGGATATGGAGCATTGAACCTTTACCGTACTTTTGAGCAGATCAGGCGGTTCTGAAAAATACGCAGATACGAAAGGGGAAAAAGTAAATGAGTGATTTTTTTGATACAATAGGAAAGCGGATTTCAGATACCGTGGATGATCTTGGAAAGAAGGCAGGAGATACGATCGATATCCAGAAAAAGAAAAATGAGATCTATGGTCTGAAGCGAGACAGCGAGCGGGATATGACAGAGATCGGACGATTGGTATATGAGCGTTTCAAACAGGGGGAAGTGGTAGATACCGATTTTATCGCACTCTGCGAAGCAATCGAAAAGCGTGAAGAACAGACAGAGGTATGCGAGCAGGAAATCGCGCGCATCAAAGGAGAATAATTATGGAAATCCTGAGCATTTTAACCGGAGCTTTTGTTGCCGGGTGCGATCTTGGAATTAAAAAATATACTGAAGAAAATGTAAGAGACGGGGAAGAACGCCGGATTTGGAAGGGAAAAGGAATCTACCGCAAAGTCCACAACAAAGGTCTGATGATGAATCATTTGGATTCCAGACCAAAGCTGGTAAAAGGCATGTCGGCGGCAGCACTTGGAATCCTGTTTTTCTGGGATCAGCTTCTTTGGAAAGAACCGGGACGCAAACTGGCAAAGCTTGGAACATCGCTGATGCTGGGCGGAGCAGTAGGTAATACTTATGACCGTTTTAAAAGAGGTTATGTGGTCGATTATCTGTCTCTGAAAACAAAGAACAAGAAACTCTCGGATATCACTTTTAATCTCTCGGATCTGGCTCTTTTTGCAGGAGCGGTCCTGACGGTATGGAGTTCTTTATTTGGAAAAAAGAGATAAAAATGATTCAATGTATCTGAAAAAATACTTGACTATTTTTAAAGAGTTGAGGTATTATAAACCTTGCTGATATGGCGTTGTCTGGTATATGCCATATAGAAAAAAGAATAGAATCTCGGTTATATTGGAAACGATACATTCCTCCGGAATGATGAACGAACAACACATTTTCTGTTACGCTTATTATGAAGGAGGATATTTTTATGCCAAAAAACAAATTTCAAGACGTTATTTTCACAATTATCATGGTGTTCGTGATGGTTTATACCATGATCTGTTACAACATTGCTCTCAACGTAGGAGGAATGAATAACCAGGTATTTTTAAATGCATTCCACGAGCTGGTCATTATGGGACCAATTGCATTCATCCTTGATTTTTTCCTGATCGGACCATTTGCAAAGAAAAAAGCATTTTCCATTGTTAATCTGGAAAGAGATAATAACTTTCACCTGGTGATCGCCATTTCCGTAGAATCCATCATCGGAATGTGTCCACTTATGAGCCTCGCAGCAACCCTGCTCTTCAAGAATGCGGGAATCCAGTTCATATCCGTCTGGTTCCAGACCACTGCAATCAACTTCCCAATGGCATTCTTCTGGCAGCTCTGCTTCGCCGGTCCACTGGTAAGAAAGATTTTCGCATTATTATTCCCAGAAAAAGAAACATCCAAAATTGCCGATGGTCAGGAAGCCTAATTGAGGTAAAGTGTAAATCCATTTGAAAATATAAAACAATGATTTACGGCTTCAGTTCAAAATCCTGTCAAAGAAGTAAAACTCAGTCAATAACGTAAATAAAAAATAATCCCTGGTAGATGCGTCTTTGCACGATGGAAACGAGACTTAATCAATTGTGGAAGCCATTGCTGACACAATTGATGCTTTGAAAGGCTCGTTGGAATGGTTCGTGCAACTTAGCAGCTACCAGGGATTATTTTTTATGCCCTCTTGCGACTACCCCTCAAGTTCTTTCAACACTTTCCTAAACTGAAACGTAAACAAAACCGTCGTGAAGGATACAGCCAGGAAGTCTGCAATCGGTTCAGCCATATACACTGCATTGGTCTTGTTCCCGGTCAGAATATGCGGCAGCAGATAGATCAGTGGCAGCAACAGGATAAATTTACGTGTAACAGCGACAGCAATCGAAGCCTTTGCTTTTCCGAATGATGTAAATGCCATCTGGCATGCGATCTGGATTCCGAAAAGCAGCAGGCAGGCACAGTAAATCCGGAGTGCTGATTTAGTAAAACTAAGCAGTGCAGAATCGGAAGTAAACATTTCGGCAAACACCTGAGGGAAGAGCATAATAAATGCCCACAGAATTGTGGAATAACAGAGGCTTGCTGTTAAAAGAAGCCTGAAAGCTTTTTTTACACGATCTCTGTTTTTTGCACCGTAATTATAGCTCAGGACTGGTTGGGCACCCTGTCCCAGACCCTGCAGTGGCAGCATTGCGAACTGCATGACACTGGTGAGGATTGTCATGGCACCAACTGCGATATCTCCTCCGTATTTCAGCAGAGAAGAGTTGAAACATACAGAGATGATACTCTCACTAGCCTGCATGATAAATGTGGCAAGCCCGAGAGCGACACAAGGAAGAATAATCTCCGGTTTCAGGATGAGATTCTTTTTCCGGATGTGCAGGATCGTCTTTTTTCCGCAAAGGAAAGAAAGAACCCAGATGCAGGAGACTGCCTGTGACAGAATTGTGGCAAGCGCAGCACCTCTGACACCCAGATGGAATGCAAAGATAAACAGCGGATCCAGAACAATGTTCATCACTGCTCCGATCAGAACAGAGAGCATACCTGTTTTGGCAAAACCCTGTGTGGTGATAAACATATTCATGCCAAGGGTAAGCTGGACGAAAATAGTGCCGACAGCGTAAATGTTCATATAATTTACAGCGTATTCAATCGTATTTTCACTGGCACCGAAGGCAAGAAGAAAAGTACGGTTACCAAACAGCAGGATGACTGTCAGGATTATAGAAATCAGAATCTGCAGGAAAAAGCAGTTACCCAGAATATGTTCTGCAGTATTAAGATCATTTTTTCCCATTGCAATCGAAGCATGCGGTGCACCACCGCCTCCAACCAGTGCGGCAAAAGCGGAAATGATCATAATCAGTGGCATACATACGCCGACTCCGGTAAGGGCAAGTGCCCCATTACCAGGAATGTGTCCGATGTAAATACGGTCAATAATGTTGTACAGCATATTGATGAGCTGTGCGGTGATCGTCGGAAGTGCCAGCCGGAACATCAGCTTTCCGACGGGTTCAGTACCCAGAAAATCTTTGTCTTTGTTCATGTCTAATAATCTCCTTTGTGATAAATAGTTGCTACGTTGGATGCCAGACGTTCATTCAGCGAGGCGAACATCTGGAATTCTTCTAATGAAAATCCGTCAAACAGATTGTGGTAAAAAGCAGACTGGAACGTGTCGATTGCTCCGGTAACATTTTCGCATGATGGCAGCAGGGAAAGATGCGTTTTCCTGCGATCCGTCTGGTCTGCTGTTTTTGAAAGAAGTCCCTTCTGACATAAAAGATCAACTGCCTGGGATACATTCCCTTTCGAGAGCATCCGTAGCTCGACGATATCACCTGCGGTATCTTTTGTGGGGTTATTATGTAAGAAAGCAATGATCTTAGCCTCGATCAGCGAGAGATCATACTGGCGGCATAATTCTTTCAACATCTGTTCATGCATTTTCCCAATTCGCTGCATTAATACAAGTAGGTCTGTAATGTTCATCTATACACCTCCGTTTTTTTTATAAAAATGTTCTAAAAAGAACAATTTAGATAATATCTTATATCCATTGAGATAAAATGTCAATAGAACGAAAATATGCAAGTTATTTGTTAAAATATAAACGGTATAATTGTATACGAAAATACATTTTTTTACTTTAACATATTGACGTGGAGAAAATTTGCTGTTACAATAATAAACAATTTATAGACCATAGTTCAAGGAGGACATAAGTACATGCTTACAGGATTTAAAAACGCAGTAGAAGTTGATTTCACATTGGAAGAAAATAAAAAGAAAATAGAAGAAGCATTCAAACAGGCTCATGCAGAAGCAGGTGCTGTTTACCCGCTGATCATCGGTGGAAAAAAAGTTGAGACAGAAAAGAAGATCGCTTCTGTATCACCGGCTACAAAGGAAGTACTCGGATATGCATGCTCATGCAGCAAAGAACAGGCTGATGAGGCAATCAAGGCATCTTACGAAGCATTCAAAAAATGGAGCCTGACATCTGTAGAAGAAAGAGTACGTGTATTAAGAAGACTTGCAGCACTTCTGATCGAGAACCGTTTCATCATGGATGCATGGAACGTCCTTGAAAGTGGAAAGAACTGGGGAGAAGCTGACGGAGAACTTTGCGAACAGCTTGACTTTATCAATTCTTATGTAATGCATATCCAGAATCTGGAAAAAGGAAAAGAGCTGGTTCCTACAGATGAACTTACAAAATGCGTTTACATCCCGCTCGGTGTAGGTGTGGCTGTTTCTCCATGGAACTTCCCGCTCTCACTGTTTGGTGGAATGATCGTATCTGCAGTTGTTACCGGTAACACGATCTGCTGCAAACCATCTTCAGACGCTCCGATCGTTGCATACAAATTCGTAGAACTCTGCCAGAAAGCCGGTATTCCGGCTGACGTAGTAAGTTACATTCCTGGATCAGGATCAGAGATTGGTGACTTCATCGTAGAACATCCGCTTACAAGATTTGTAAACTTCACAGGATCAAAAGCAGTTGGATGCAGAATCAATGAACATGCAGCCAAGATCGCTGACGGACAGAGATGGATCAAACGTGTTGTGGCTGAGATGGGTGGAAAGAATGCAATTATCGTAGATTCAACAGCAGACATCAAGAAAGCAGCAAATGGAGTTGCAAGCTCTGCATTTACATTCCAGGGACAGAAATGCTCTGCATGCTCAAGAGCAATTGTTCTGGCAGATGTATATGATGAGTTTGTAGATGAAGTTGTAAAATGCGCAGCAGAACTGAAGGCGAACCAGGGATCGGGCGAAAGCAATGCAGCGATGGGACCGGTTATCAACCAGGGCGCTTATAACAGCATTACCAATTACATCGAGATCGGACGTAAAGAAGGAAAAGTTGTATTCGGTGGTACATACAGTGACGCAGAAGGATATTATATTGATCCTACTGTAATCCGCGATATCAAGAGAGATGCAAGAATTGCCAATGAAGAAATCTTTGGACCAGTCCTTGCTGTTATCAAAGTAGATTCTTTTGATGAAGCACTTGATGTAGCAAACCAGACAGAATATGGTCTGACAGGATCTGTATACAGTGAGACACGTGAAAATATCCAGAGAGCAAAAGTAGAATTCCAGGTAGGTAACTTATACTTTAACAGAAAATCTACAGCAGCAGTTGTACTTCAGCATCCATTTGGTGGATTTAACATGTCCGGAACAGATGCGAAGACTGGTACAGCAGATTATCTGACAAACTTCATGAACCTTAAATCAATCACAGAAGATCTGAATTCATAGGAAGAGCCGGACTTAAAAAGGACAGGGAATCAGAGTGTGTATAAAAGCGAAGTATTGGCTTGGCAGATTATAGAAAAACCGGAGGCTTGTGTAAAAAGACACATGAGCCTCCGGTTTTTATTATCAGAAATTCTATTTTTGATGCAAAGTGTCCAACAAGTGATACGGATGATTTGCTTAGCTGTCTGAAAAAGCTGACCGCAATTTACTCATCTTTAAATCCTTCACCCACTACATCATTCGATTCCATGATTACAAGGAAGGATTTTGGATCAATCGTTTTGATCAGCTTGCGGATTCCGTACATCTGCTTATTGTTGCAGGCGCACATTATGATGTGCTTATCATCTTTGGAATAACTTCCCATACCATTTAAAATTGTAGAGCCGCGTCCGAGAACCTCATCGATTTTAAAGCAGATTTCAGTGCTGTGCTCGGGATCGGTTACGATCAGGGCAAGCTTTCCTTCATCAATTCCGTACATAACTTTATCCATAACAAGAGAGAGCAGATAGCTGACGATCAGACCGTAGATCAGACTGTCCACGTCACGGGATACAATTACGGTTCCGAGGATCACAATTACTGCATCCAGTGCAAATGCAATATTTCCAAGGGAAAGGTGAGGGTTCAGTGCTTTGATCGACATCATGATAAAGTCAGAGCCGCCGGTTGAAGAATCACGCATATAGATCATTGCATAACCAAGTCCGGAAAGGACACCGCAGCAGATGGCAGAAAGAAGTCTGTCACCCTGATAAACCGGGAACAGCGGTGCGATCACGTCCATGATTATGGAAGTAATAATGATCGTCCGGACTGAATTCAGGAAAAATCTGCGTCCCAGAAGCCGAAAACAACAGATGGCGATCGGGATGTTAAGGATCAAGGCAACAGTACCGATCGGCAGTCCAAACAACTGGTAAAAGATCAGGGCGATTCCGTTTACCCCTACCATCGGAAATTTTGCGGCGGCAGCAAAATTATAGACACCGACAGCGATCAGGATTCCTCCGATAATGTCAGTTGCGATATCTTTTGTAAGTTCCAAAGCTTTGTTCTGATTCATGATAATAACCTCCTTGATGTTGATGGAATGTGATTTATAAAAAGCAAAGGCTTGCCAGAAAGACCAAAAAAAACACCTGCTAATTATATCTGGATATAATCGCAAATGCTCTTCATTTCTTTAGTATACGCGCCATAGGATAAGGATGTCAACGGTTGTTTAGGTTGTATTCGTAAAATAAATTTGTTATGATAATGAACAGAAAAAGTTGCAAATTACAGTGATAAAGTGAGGAACAGATTATGAAAATAGTTTTTTTGGATGTAAAAACAATTGGAGAAGATATTGATCTTTCTGGATTTGACAGGTTAGGTGAAGTCGTAAAATACGATTTTTCTACATCAGAAGAAGTACCGGAAAGAGTTCAGGATGCAGATGTGATTATTTTAAATAAAGTACAGGTCAATGAACAGACGATTGGAAAAGCAGAGAATTTAAAGCTGGTATGTGTGACGGCAACGGGGACCAACAATTTGGATAAAGAATATCTGGAAAAAAGAGGAGTTGCATGGAGAAATGTAGCTGGCTATTCGACAGAAACGGTGGCACAGCACACTTTTGCAATGCTTCTCTATCTGCTGGAAAAGATACGTTATTACGATGATTATGTAAAAGAAGAGCGTTACATCAATGATACAATATTTACGCATTTTGCAGAGCATTTTACGGAGATCAGTGGCAAAACGTGGGGGATCATAGGTCTGGGAACAATTGGACGGAGAGTTGCGGATATCGCAAAAGCATTTGGAGCACAGATTATTTATTACTCTGCATCAGGGCGTTCGGCGCAGGAAGGTTACGAACAGGTAGATCTGGATACAGTGCTTGCAAAATCTGACATTATATCCATTCATGCACCGTTAAATGAACATACAGAGGGCTTAATGGATAAAGCAGCATTTGCAAAAATGAAAAAAACCTGTATTTTCCTGAATCTCGGACGTGGTCCGATCGTAATCGAGCAGGATCTGTATGAGGCACTGGAAAATGACGAGATAGCTGCAGCCGGACTTGATGTACTTTGTCAGGAGCCGATGAGTGAGACGAATCCGCTGCGAAAAATAAAAGACAGCAAAAAACTGCTGATTACACCACATGTAGCATGGGCGAGTGTAGAAGCAAGGACAAAGTTGATGGGAATTATACTGGGACAGATAAAAGAATATTTTCAAATTTAAGAAACCGGAGTTGTCGCATGGATTTTAGTGATATGCGGCAACTCCGGTTTTGCTTAAAATATTTGTTTACTTGTTAAATAGGATTAAAGACGAAATACAACCCTTTACATCTCCGCATACAATTTCACAAGCTCAACTGCGATATCCACAGCCTTGTCCATTCCTTCTGCCGTGATGTGTTCATATGGTCCATGGAATGCATGTCCCCCTGTTCCAAGGTTCGGGCAAGGAAGTCCCATAAAGCTGAGCTGGCATCCGTCTGTGCCGCCACGGATCGGAAGCACAAGCGGTGCAACACCCGCATTTTCACAGGCTTTCTTTGCATTCTCAATCAGATGCATGCATCCGGCAATAATCTCAGCCATATTCTGGTACTGGTCAGTAATCATAAGCTTCACAGTGCCTTCTCCCCATTTTTCATTGAGGTTCTTCTCAATATGGCGAAGAGTTTCTTTTCTGGCTTCAAACAGATTCTTGTCATGATCTCTTACAATATAATGAAGCTCTGCTTTTGCCACATCTCCACTCATACCGGTCAGATGGTAGAATCCTTCATAATCCTCCGTTTCACGCGGGATTTCAAGTTCTGGAAGCATGTTATTGATTTCAGCGGCAACCAGGCACGCATTGATCATCGTATCCTTGCTGGAACCCGGATGCACAGCAAAGCCGGTAATTTCAAAATCTGCCTTGCATGCATTGAAATTTTCATACTGAATTTCGCCTTCGGTATCGCCATCCAGAGTGTAGGCAAACTGTGCACCAAATTTTTTCACATTAAAATGATCAGTTCCACCACCGACTTCTTCATCTGGTGTAAAAGCGATTGAGATCGGTCCATGAGGAATATTTTCTTTGATCAGTGCTTCGGCCATGGTCATGATCTCGGCAACTCCGGCTTTATCATCGGCACCAAGAACAGTTGTACCGTCTGTTGTGATCAGGGTGCGTCCGGCAAGAGATGGAAGATGCGGGAAAACTTTTACGGTAAGGGTACGTCCACTTGTGCCAAGCGGCAGATCACCGCCATCGTAGTTCTTGTGTACGACCGGGATGATGTCATGGTCACAGTAATCGGAAACGGTATCCATGTGTGCGATAAATCCGATAGATGGTTTATTCTCATATCCCGGTGTGGCAGGAATCTTTCCATATACATAGCAGAATTCATCCAGACTTACGTCAGAAATCCCGAGGGCAGTCATCTCATCTGCCAGAATACGTGCCAGGTCGAACTGACACTGGGAAGAAGGAGAAGTCGTACTGTGTTCATCACTTGGAGTACGGACTACTACATAATTTAAAAGTCGTTCATATGCTCTCATAATCAAACCTCTTTTCATTAACATTTCTTATCCGAGTATAGCATTTTGCAGGTGAATATGCAATTGTGGCAGCAGGTTCTCTTTTGGGTGTGGCATTGCATAAAGGAACTTCTTTTCCGGTCGGAAAGGTAGAGTTTATGGATCTTTATCCATTGACATTTCAGGAATTTTTGTGCGCATTAGGAGAGGAACGCTTCGTAAATATTCTTCAGGGAACGGATACCGATATGGTGACAACATTCAAATCTAAATATATAGACCGATTACGCGAATATTATTATGTAGGTGGCATGCCGGAAGTAGTACAGACGTATGTAGAAACGAAGGATTTTAATCAGGTCAGAGAGATACAGAAGAACCTGTTGAATTATTATCAACAGGATTTTTCAAAACACGCCGAGACTTCATTGGTTCCAAGACTGAATCTTGTATGGAATTCGATTCCGATGCAGCTGGCGAAGAAAAATAAAAAATATATCTATGGACAGGCGAGAAAAGGATCAAGGGCAAAAGATTTTGAGCTGGCAATACAATGGCTTTTAGACTGTGGACTGATTCATAAGGTACAAAGAGCAGGGAAGAACTTCGATTATTCCGTTGGAAGTGAAAGCGGAGGAAAATTTGAGGGCAAAAAGCCTGAAAGCGTTCTGTGAAAAATATAAGCCTAAATATGCCGTAAGAACGTCAATGTCAGATTACCGGGAACAGGAATGGATGACAAATATTCCTTTGTATAATATCGACAGGATCAAAGAATATCTGGAACAATAAAAAGCTGAAAATATGAAAAATTATGGAAATCTATAAGGACTGAAAAATAAAAAATTGCACAAAACAAAGAAAAAAGTTTGAAAAACAGCAAAAATATTGATCAAAAAAGATGCGATTTTGGTTAATCTTGATAATCCATGAGTGTTATAATACAGCTGTAACAAGGAAATAGGTACTTTACCAGAAGTCAGTGATTGGAGGAAAAGATAAATGAATACTTTAAAAGCTGAAAAAAGAAACATGCAGACAAAAGCCAAAAAACTCAGAAGAGAAGGTTATGTAACCGGCAATGTATTCGGACGTGAGATTGAAGGCTCCATTCCGGTACAGATGACACAGAAAGAAGCGGAAAAGTTCCTGAAAGCTAATGGCAAAGGAAGCCAGATCATGTTGGATTTGGACGGAGAGCAGATGGATGTGCTGGTAAAAGAAGTCGATTATGATTCTATGGGTTCAAAAGTACTTGAAATAGATTTTCAGGCACTGGTAAGTGGAGAAATGGTACATTCCGTAGCAGAAGTTGTGATCCACAATCAGTCAAAGGTTGTCACAGGTGTTGTGGAGGAACTGCTTGATGAAATTGAATACAAAGCACTTCCATCTGCACTTGTTGAAAAAGTAATTGTTGATGTTGGAGATTTGAAGGTTGGAGAAACCATTAAAGTCAAAGACCTTGACATCGCAAAGGATAAAGATGTCAAACTGATCACAGATCCGGAAGCAGATGTAGCAGGTGTGGCTGCCGTTCATAATGATGTTCCGGAAACAGATGAGGAAGAAGCAGCAGTTGAATAAAAAGATTTTGTAAAAAAGGCGGACGCTTTGCAGAAAGAACTGCAAAGTGCCCGTTTTTTGCTTCATAGAAAATCCCGAAGGAACTTCCTATGAAACAAAAGGCACTGCGTGCCGGAGATGCACATTCTTTCTATTTAATGAAATTCCTAATCCCATTTTTCAGCAGGAAATCATAACGGAATATTTACATAAAATCAGGAATCTTTATACAATCTTTATACTAAAAATACTATCATTGATTTACAAAACAGGAGAGGAAAAACAGTGAGAGGAAGGAAAGGTTATGTTCGAGATTGAGAGTATTATTTTATTTACAGGGATCCTGAGCTTTCTGCTGATCGCCGGATTGCATCTGATGCGTGAACTCGACATTTTTCTGAAGAAGGATAAAAAAGAGAGAGAGGAAGAAAGATATAGAGGAGAAAGGAAACGAAACAAATGACAGTAATATATAAAAAGATGACACAGACACAGATGATTGTTGTCGGGTATTTGTTGTTGATCCTTTTGGGAAGTATTCTCTTAATGCTTCCGGTTTCATCAAGGGATGGAAATATGACATCTTTTGCAGATGCATTATTTACCTCGACATCCGCATCCTGTGTGACTGGGCTGGTTGTACAGGATACATATCTGCACTGGTCTTTTTTTGGACAGCTTATCATTTTGATCCTGATCCAGATCGGCGGTATGGGATTTATGACAATTGGTGTCTGTGTGGCGATTCTGTTAAGAAGAAAGATAGGGCTTAAAGTCCGTGGAATTTTGCAGGAGAGTATCAATAGTATTCAAATTGGTGGAATTGTAAAGCTTACGAAGAAGATTATAAAAGGAACACTTTTTTTTGAAAGCATTGGAGCTGTATTGCTGATGATCCGGTTTATTCCGGAATTCGGAATAGGAAGAGGAATCTGGTACGGGATCTTTCATTCTATATCAGCCTTTTGCAACGCCGGGTTTGACCTTATGGGAGAAAATGGTGCCTATCAGTCACTGATCAGATATTCGGATGACTGGCTGGTAAATACAGTGATCATGCTGCTGATTATAATCGGTGGAATCGGTTTTTTGGTGTGGGATGATCTGTCTGTGAAAAAATTTCAATGGAAAAAATATCATCTGCATACAAAGATTGTATTATCAACAACAGGTTTTCTGATTATAGGAGGAGCAGTTTTATTCCTGATACTGGAAAAAAATAATGTACTGGCAGGGATGCCTGTGAAAGAACAGATACTCTGTTCTTTATTTCACTCGGTGACAGCCAGAACGGCAGGATTTAATACAACCGATACAGGAGCGTTGACGGAAGGCAGTAAACTTGTTACTATGATTCTGATGTTCATAGGAGGAAGCCCGGGATCTACAGCAGGTGGAATTAAGACGACAACCGTAGTGGTTCTTATTGTATTTGTGCGTGCAAATCTGATGGAAGCAGCCGGTTGTAATGTATTTAACAGAAGACTGGATGAAACTGCGATCAGAAAGGCCAGTGTTGTAATGTGTACGAATTTGTTCCTTATACTAACAGGAACGATCTTCATGGAAATTATGCAGCCGTTTTCTTTGTCGGATGTGATGTTTGAAGTCTTTTCTGCAATGGGAACAGTGGGAATGTCTGCGGGAATCACAAGAGATGTATGTATGGCATCAAGAATGGTGCTGGTATTTCTGATGTTTTGCGGAAGAATAGGAAGTCTGACATTTGCACTTTCACTGAAAGGGCACAGACATGGAGCACCGATCCGGAAACCGGTAGAAGAAATTACGATAGGATAGAACAAGGAGTAGAAAATGAAATCAGTATTGATTATAGGAATTGGAAGATTTGGCCATCATCTGTGTATTGATATGGCAAATCGGGGAAATGAGGTAATGATCATCGATAAAGATGAGAAAAAGACAACGGATTTGCTGGAATACGCAACAGCAGTACGGGTAGGGGACTGTACAAATGAAGAAGTATTAAGAAGTCTTGGAGTAGGAAATTTCGATCTTTGCTTTGTGTGCATCGGATCAAATTTCCAGAGCAGTCTGGAGATAACAAGCCTGGTAAAAGAGCTTGGAGCCAAACATGTTGTCAGTAAGGCAAACAGGGATATTCATGCAAAATTCTTATTGAGAAACGGAGCGGATGAAGTCTTTTATCCGGATCGGGATATTGCAGAGCGACTGGCTGTAAAATACAGTGCAAATCATGTTTTTGACTATTTTGAACTCAGTAAGGATTATTCGATTTTTGAAATCCAGCCGAAGGCTGCATGGATCGGGCGGACGATAGAAGAAGCGGATATAAGGGCAAACTATCATATAAATGTATTTGGAATAAAGAAAAATACAGAGGTGGTGGTCCTTCCGAGAGCGGATTATGTGATGCATGAGAAGGATCATCTGCTTGTAGTAGGTCTTACAAAGGATATTGACCGTCTGCTTGCAAGTATAAAATGATGAATGATGGGGGAAAGAAAATGACAAAAAAGAGAGTAAAATATATGGTGCAGTCGATTGCGATCATGGCGGTTGCAACATTTTTGTCTTTTTTTCTCCAGAGTTATGGAATTCGAAAAGAAAATATTCTGATGATCTATATTGTGGGTGTACTGGTCATAACAGTTACAACTACCGGTTATCTGTATGGAATGATGGCTTCTGTATGCAGTGTGCTGCTGTTTAATTATTTTTTTACAGTGCCGGTGCATACATTTGCGATGACGGATCAGAATGATGTGGTACGTCTGGTATTTTTCCTTATCACAGGATTCATTTCCGCAAGTATTATGGTACGATTTCATAATCAGGTGTGTATTGCAGAGGAAACAAGGGCACAGATGGAAAGAGAAAAGCTGAAAAGCAATATGCTGAGAAGTATATCCCATGATTTCAGGACACCCTTGACCGGAATTATGGGAGCTGCAGGACTCTTAAAAGAGGCGGATGAGTTGGATGCCGGAGTCAGAAAGGAACTGGCAGGAGAGATACAGGAGCAGTCTGTATGGCTGATGCGCCTGATGGAAAATATTTTGAATATGACAAAGCTGGAAAGTGAAGAATTTGAGATCCGGAAAAACCAGGAAGTAGTGGATGATCTGATCTATGAAGCCGTATCACATATCATAGGACTCCGGGAAAAGAGGAGGTTTGAAATTAAACTTCCGTCGGAGCTGATTGTTGTAAATGTAGATGGAAAACTGATGGTCCAGGTGCTGGTCAATCTTCTGGATAATGCGATGAAGCATACAGGGGAAAATGGATGGATCTGTATAGAAGCCAGATATGATGCAGGGAAAGTGTGGATCAGTGTAGAAGATGACGGAGACGGGATTCAGGAAGATCTGAAAGAAAATATTTTTGACGAATTTGTTACAAGGTCAGATGAAAAAGGGGACAGACAAAGAGGAATCGGACTGGGATTGGCTATATGTAAAGCGGTAGTAAATGCACATGGTGGAAATATTTGTGCAGAGAACAGAAAAGAAGGCGGAGCAAGGTTCATGTTCTGGTTGGAGGCAAGGCAGGTAAGTACAGATGGCAGATAAGCATAAAATTTTAATTGTGGAAGACGATAAATATATTATTAACTTTATCTCGATGAGTCTTAAGAAAGAAGACTATGATTATGTGATTGCGAAGACATGTGGAGAAGCAAATGCACTGTTCTATGCAAACAGACCAGATATGATCATTCTGGATCTTGGACTTCCGGATGGTGACGGGATTGAGATTATAAAAAATGTAAGAGAAATCTCGAAGATACCGATCATTGTGGTCAGTGCAAGACAGGAAGAGGAAGAAAAAATACAGGCACTGGATCTGGGGGCAGATGATTATGTGACAAAACCGTTTTATATGGGCGAACTGCTTGCCAGAATCCGTGTGGCGCTCAGAAAGAGTAACCAGATCCCGGAAGAGAAGAAAGAAAAAATCTTTCAGTGTGATTATCTGAAAGTGGACTGGGAAAAACATCAGGTATCGATAGATGGGAAAGAAGTTCATCTGACTCCGATGGAATATAAGATTTTGAAACTATTGATCGACAACAGGGGAAAGGTACTGACACATAATTATATTCTCAGCCAGATCTGGGGCAGTGCACAGGGAGTAGAAGCAGCCAACCTGAGGGTATTTATGGCAGCACTGCGAAGGAAGATAGAAAAGGATCCCGGAAATTGCAGATTTATTCTGACAGAAATCGGAGTAGGGTACCGGTTTAGAGAGGCTACGGAATAAAACAATTTGCAGACGATGAAATTAGTTAGAAAAAACGAATGTTATTCTTGAATGACTACCTACAGGACTGATATGATAATGATATAAATTATCAATAAATGGTTTTGCCAAAGGAGACAGATAGAGGAATGACATTAAAAGAATTACAAGTCGGAAAGACAGCTACGATTCTTTCCGTAGGAGGAAATGGTGCACTCAGGCAGCATTTTCTGGATATGGGATTGATCCAGGGAACAGAAGTAACGATTGTAAAGTATGCGCCGATGGGGGATCCGGTTGAGATCAGGATCCATGGTTATGAACTTACGATCCGTCTGGAGGATGCCGGACAGATTGAAATTACGCCGGCCCATGAGCCACATTATAAGAAGAAGGAAGGCAGACAACCGTTAGGAGATGCACAGCATCCGGGGTATGGAGAAGCAGGCATTTTTCATGAGAAGAAAACAGAGCATCCGTTACCGGAGAATACGACACTTACGTTTGCATTGGTTGGAAATCAGAATTGTGGAAAAACAACGCTGTTCAACCAGCTGACCGGATCGAATCAGCATGTGGGAAATTTCCCAGGTGTTACGGTTGACAGAAAAGACGGTGTGATCAAGGAACATCCCAATACCCGTATTACCGATCTTCCGGGAATTTATTCTATGTCTCCGTATAGCAGTGAGGAAATTGTTACAAGAGAATTTCTGCTTCAGGATAAACCGAAGGGAATCATCAATATTGTAGATGCAACCAATATTGAACGGAATATGTATCTGACGATGCAGCTTATGGAACTTGAGATTCCAATGGTTGTTGCGCTGAATATGATGGATGAGATGCGTGTGAACGGAGGTTCTGTGCGTGTGAATGAGCTGGAAGCATTTCTCGGAGTACCGGTTGTACCAATCTCGGCAGCAAAGGGAGAAGGAATTGCGGAACTGGTAGAACATGCACTACATGTCGCAAAATATCAGGAAGCACCGGAGGAAGTGGATTTCTGCTCTGCTGAAGGTCAGGAAAGTGCGGTTCACAGATGCATTCATGCGATCATGCATCTGATTGAAGATCATGCAAAGGAAGCAGGGATCCCGGTCAGATTTGCAGCAAGCAAACTGGCAGAGAATGATGAGCTTGTCCTGGAAAAATTAAAGCTGAGCCAGAATGAAAAGGAACTTCTGGAACATATCAATCTGCAGATGGAAGAAGAATGCAAGGTAGACCGTTCATCGGCAGTAGCGGGAATGCGTTTTAACTATATCCAGCGTGCCTGTGAAGATACGGTCTTAAAGCCACATGAGAGCAGGGAGCGGGTGCGAAGCAGGAAGATTGATCAGGTTCTGACAGGAAAATATACCGGGATTCCGGCATTTATCGCAATTATGGGACTGGTATTCTGGCTCACATTTAATGTGATCGGAGCATTTTTGCAGGATCTTCTGCAACAGGGAATTGACCAGGTGATTGTAGCCTGCAGTCAGGCATTGGATGCGGCAGGAGTCAATGGCGTATTAAAGTCACTGATTGTAGATGGAATCTTTCAGGGGGTTGGAAGCGTGCTGAGTTTCCTGCCGATCATTGTTACACTGTTCTTTTTCCTTTCGATGCTGGAGGACAGTGGATATATGGCAAGGGTTGCGTTTATTATGGATAAACTTTTGCGAAAGATTGGTCTTTCCGGAAGAAGTATTGTACCGATGCTGATCGGATTTGGATGTACAGTACCGGGAGTTATGGCGAGCCGGACACTTTCTTCAGAGCGTGATCGTAAAATGACGATTATGCTGACTCCGTTTATGAGTTGTTCAGCAAAACTTCCGATCTATGCATTCTTTACAGCGGCGTTTTTCCCGGGGAAGGGTGCAATTGTAATGATTGGTCTCTATTTCTTCGGAATCCTGATGGGAATCCTTACTGCACTTGCAATGAAAGGGACGATGTTCAAAGGAGAACCTGTTCCGTTTGTTATGGAGCTTCCGAATTATCGTATGCCGGGAGCAAAAAATGTTGGTCAGCTTCTCTGGGAAAAAGCAAAGGACTTCCTGCAGAGAGCATTTACCGTTATTTTTGGTGCAACGATCGTGATCTGGTTCCTGCAGAGCTTTGATCTGCATCTGAATATGGTGACAGATTCACAGGCAAGTATCCTTGCAACGGTAGCAGGTATGATCGCACCTGTATTCATTCCACTTGGATTTGGTGATTGGAGAATATCAACGGCACTGATTTCCGGATTTATGGCAAAAGAGAGTGTCGTCTCCACTCTTTCGATTTTGTTTGGGTCAACAGCAGCACTGACAGCGGTGATAAATACAGCCGGTGCAGCAGCACTTTTGATTTTCTGTCTTTTGTATACACCGTGTGTGGCAGCGATTGCTTCTATTAAAAGAGAACTTGGTGGTAAATGGGCGATCGGTGTTGTGATCTTTCAGTGCGTGATTGCATGGGTTGCTGCATTTATTGTGCATGGAATTGTATGTTTGTTTTAAAACAAAAACTTCTGGAAACAGGAAAACTGCTTCCAGAAGTTTTTTATTGCAGATATTTTTTCAAGGCATCCAGATAAGTTGTCCCTAATCTGCTTAACATCCTTTTTTTATGTGTAATATACCCAATCCGCATATCACTTTCGTCAGCAAGAGGAACGGCAATGATATCTTTTCCATTCAACTTTTTGTCAATTACACCACTGCATACTGTGTAGCCATTTAGCCCGATCAGAAGATTAAATAAGGTGGCACGATCCCGTACACGGATATTTTTTTTGCGTTCAGATACAGAAAAGATTTCTTCTGAAAAATAAAAAGAATTGTGTTCACCCTGTTCAAAGGAAAGATATGGATAATCGTCCAGTTCTTCATTGGTGATTATTTTGTGATCGGCGAGAGGGTGACGTCTGCTGATAAATACATGTGGTTTTGCAACAAACAGCTGATGAAAAATAAGCCCGTTGGATTTTAAAATTTTTTCCAGAACCGTTTCATTAAAATTATTTAAGAAAAGTATTCCAATCTCGCTGCGCATTTTTGCTACATCTTCGATGATTTCGTATGTCTGGGTTTCGCGGAGACTGAAATCATATTCATCCTGTCCGTAGGTTTTGATCAGATCGACAAAGGCATTGACAGCGAAAGAATAGTGTTGCGTGGATACACAGAATTTCTTTTTCCCGCCGGAAGTTCCTTTGTATTTATCTTCGAGAATAGCGGCCTGTTCCAGCACTTGTCTGGCGTATCCTAAGAAATCTTCGCCTTCTTTTGAAAGGATGATCCCTTTATTAGTCCGGAGAAAAATGGTAATCTTCATTTCTTTTTCCAGTTCACGGATTGCGTTTGTCAGGCTTGGCTGGGAAATATAAAGACGATTTGCGGCTTCGGTAATTGTTCCTGTTTCAGCAACAGTTACGACGTATTTTAATTGTTGAAGAGTCATATCTTTCACTTTCTATAAAGAATATTGTTTTTGGGTTTGGGATATCAGAAAAGTATCTGGAAAATGTATCTTAGCGAAAAATACTTCTGGCCAGATATCCTGGTAATATTGTAGCATGGAAGCAGGGAGCGTGAAACATTTTTTTGATATTGCTATAGTTTTAAACTATGGCAAACTGCATTTTTTTTGTATTTTTCAGATGCAGAATACTCTGCTATACTTTCAAACATAAAAGACAGACAGTACGAAAGAGAAAAGGAGAGTTATATTATGAGTAAAAATACACCATTTCGTTATGATTATGTAGGAAGTTTTTTAAGACCGGAAACACTGAAAAGAGCAAGAAGAGATTTTGAAGAAGGAAAGATTTCAAAAGAAGAACTGACAAAGGTTGAGGATGATGCAATTCTTGATCTGGTAGAGAAGCAGAAAAAAGCCGGATATCATGTGATCACAGACGGCGAGTTCAGAAGAGCAACCTGGCATCTTGATTTCATGTGGGGATTTAACGGGGTAGGACATGAGCCGACTAAGACCGGACTTCCGTTCCACGGTGAAGCTGCAATGATCGATGATACTTATTTGACTGGAAAAATTTCCGTAGATCAGCATCCATTTGTAGAACATTTCAAATTTGTAAAAGCACTGGAAGATGAAAATACAGTAGCAAAGCAGACGATTCCGGCACCGGCACAGTTCCTGGAACAGTTTATTATGCCGATGTCCCTTCCAAATACCAATCAGTATTATCCGGATGTGGAAGAACTGGCAGAAGATATTGCAAATGGATATAAGAAAGTTATTCGTGACCTGTATGATGCAGGCTGTAGAAACATTCAGTTGGATGACTGTTCATGGGGAATGTGTGTAGATCCACATGCTACAGCAATTTTTGGAACCGATGAAGCCGGACTTCAGAAAATCATGGAACAGCTTCTTGCTATCAATAACCGTGCAATTGAGGGAGCGCCGGAGGATCTGGTGATCAACACTCATGTATGCCGTGGAAATTTCCATTCTACTTATGCAAGCAGTGGTGCATATGACCGTGTGGCAGAAGCTTTATTCGCCCGTGAAAATGTAAGTGCATATTATCTGGAATTTGATGATGCACGTTCTGGTGGATTTGAGCCGTTGAAGAGTGTAAGTGGTGATAAAAAAGTGGTTCTCGGTCTGATCACAACCAAGTCACCAAAGCTGGAAGATAAAGAAGACGTAATTAAGAGAATCCATGAAGCAGCGAAATATGTCCCGCTCGACAGACTGTATTTGAGTCCACAGTGTGGATTTGCTTCCTGTGAAATCGGAAATAAACTGACAGAAGAAGAACAGTGGAAGAAGCTTGCACTGGTAAAAGAAATCGCGGAAGAAGTCTGGGGCGAAGAAAAATAAGCCAGATATAAAAATTTAATAAATAAGATACATACAGCTCCTTTCAAATCGTGCTACAATAGAAGCAGATTTGAAAGGAGCTGAAAATTTATGAACGAAGTAATCAAAAATATGGAAGAACGCAGAAGTGTCCGTGGATACAAACCGGATATGATCAGAAAAGAGGATCTGGATACGATCATTGAGGCCGGAACTTATGCGGCAACGGGAATGGGAATGCAGTCACCGATCATCGTGGCAGTGACGGATAAAGCAACAAGAGATCAGCTTTCAGCAATGAATGCAAAAATTATGGGAACCGATACAGATCCGTTTTATGGTGCACCGGTAGTTCTTATTGTACTTGCAGATAAGGCAAGACCGACATATCTTTATGATGGAAGTCTTGTGATGGGAAATCTGATGAATGCAGCGCATTCGCTTGGAATCGGAAGCTGCTGGATCCACCGGGCAAAAGAAGAATTTGAATCCGAGGAAGGAAAGGCTCTTCTGAAAAAATGGGGAATCGAAGGAGACTATGAAGGAATCGGTCATTGCGTACTTGGATATGCGGCAGCAGAACTTCCTGCAGCAAAACCAAGAAAAGAAAATTATGTCTATTATGTAGAAGCATAGGAGTGTGACATATGGATTACGAAGGACAGATTTGCCGGGCCCCGATGGAAAGAAGCTCTTTCATGCTTCCGGTTATGGTTGGATGCTCATATAATCAGTGTAAATTCTGTAATTTATTCCGGCATCTGAAGTATCGGGAACTTCCGATGGAACAGATTGAAGCGGAACTAAAGAGAGTGCGGGAACTGCATGGGAAGCCGAAGAAGATCTTTCTGGGGGATGGTAATGCATTTGGTCTGAAGACAGAAAAATTGTATGAGATTCTGGATCTGATTGCATATTACTTCCCGGAATGTGAAGGGATTAATATGGATGCGACTGTTACGAGTATTTTACATAAAAGCCAGGAAGAGCTGGAAATGCTTGCTAGAAAAAAGGTAAAGCATCTGTATCTTGGAATCGAGAGCGGACTGGATGATGTGCTGAAATTTATGAAAAAAGATCATGATCTGGCACAGGCATATCAGGCAATCGACAGGCTTCATGAAGCAGGACTGATCTATGATGCGCATATTATGACCGGAGTCGCAGGAAAAGGAAGAGGAATGGAAAATGCAGAAGCACTGGCGCAGTTCCTGAACAGAACCAATCCGGCGCATGTAGTGAATTTTTCCATGTTTCTGCATAAAGAAGTTCCGTTGTATCAAGATATACGGCAAGGTACTTTTGTCCCGGCAGATGAGCTGGAAACAATTCGGGAAGAATATCATCTGATCGAGAGGATCGCACCGGAAAAAGCAGGGGCAAATATTTTATATGATGGTTTTCATGACTTTATCCATGTGAGAGTCAGAGGACATCTTCCGGGTGATAAAGAAAAAATGCTTGCCAAATTAAATGGTATCATTCAGGAATATGAAGGAAAAGAACCGGTTTATTCCTTTGTACAGGGGGAATGCCCGGATCTGGAATACTGTGATGATGGTAAGGCAGTATGGGATATGGACCGGAAGACTTCATAGAATCCGCTATACTATGAATCAGCAGAAATTGAGCGCGTCAGCAGGCGCGCTCTTGAACTTTGTAACAAAAAATATGTCATAAAAAATCCACTGTATCTGATCTTTCAGCTACAGTGGATTTTAATTTGATCCATCCATTGGATTATCCTCCTTATTCACTTCTTATCTATCTGAAACTATTATCTCAAATAGTTTTTTCTATGTAAATTTCAATAATTATTATGCCATTGGTCTGCACCTCTTACTCTCATTGATTTGATATTGTATAAATTATCTTGCCATTGGTCTGTACCTCTTGCTTTCATCAGATTTATTCTGGTTTTAAATTATGTTCCTTTTGGTCCATACCTCTTACTTTCATTAGATTTGTTCTGGTTTTAAATTAAGTTTCCGGTGGTCTGTACCTCTTACTTTCATTAGATTTTGTTCTGGTTTTAAATTATGTTCCTTTTGGTCCGTACCTCTTACTTTCATTAGATTTGTCCGAGTTTTAAATTAAGTGTCCTTTGGTCCATACCTCTTACTTTCTTAGACTTTGGAGTTAAGATTAAGTTTCTGGTGGTCCGTCCTCCTTTTGTTTTGTTGATATTATAATATCTCATAAAATGCAAAATGTCAATAAAAATTCTGAAAAAAATAAAATAATTTTAAATATATGAAATAAATTAGGAATATAGATAAAAAATAGAGAAATATATATGATAAACAAATAAATATACAGAAAAAGCAGAAGGCGCAGTCCGAATTTCGACTACAGGAAATGAAATGACGATGTGGATATGCGGAATCTGCAGATCATCGAGACGGTATGGGGAGTCGGATACCGGTTTAACCGGTTGTAAAAACGATTGGTGTTATATAATATCTTTACGGATAAAATCCCAATTGTAAGTTCATGGTTGGCATGATAAGATGATACCATGAATTTACAAAGGAGAAGACTATGAATCACTATACTGGATATGAATTACTGTGGCTCTTTTTTATTTATTCTTTTGGTGGCTGGGTATTGGAAACGATATCGGCAACTTTGAAGCAGAGAAAGTTTGCTAACCGAGGTCTGGTAAATGGACCGTTCTGTGTGCTCTATGGTCTGACCGCAATTGCGATGACAGTGGGATTACAGGAACTTCGGGGAATCTGGCTATTTATCTTTGCAACGGTCTATGCAACAGTTGCAGAATGGGTCAGTGGACATCTGATCGAAAAAGCATTCAAGGCAAGATGGTGGGATTATTCAAATATCAAATGGAACCTGGATGGATATATTTGTCTTCCGGCTTCACTATTTTGGGGTGTGCTCGGTTATTTGGCAGTGAGATGGTGCAATGGGGTCACGTTGATTTTATTACATATTCTGCCGAAGCTTCTGATGCATATTGTGCTGCTGACACTGATCGGTGTACTTTTTGTGGATATCTTTGGTTCCTTTATGCTTCTTACCGGAAAGAGTAAGAAGCCGGAGCGCTGGATTGCAACGGATGCCGGGATGGATAAGATCAGCACAAAAATTGCGGGAAAGATTGCCGGAAGTCTGGAAAAGCGTCTGAAAAAAGCATATCCAAAGGCAAGAAAAATCGAAGAGGAAATCCGGGAAGAGAACGAAGAAAAGGTATTTGCAAAAGGGTGCGGCTTTTATAAGATCGTGATGCTGTTTATGATCGGTGCTTTTCTGGGAGATATCACAGAAACGCTTTTCTGTCGTGTGACGGCTGGAGTATGGATGAGCAGAAGCAGTGTGGTCTGGGGACCGTTCAGCATTGTCTGGGGGCTTGCAATTGCGCTTGTCACAGCACTTTTGTACAAATATAAGGATAAAGGGGATCGTTTTCTTTTCCTTACAGGAACATTGCTTGGTGGTGCTTATGAGTATTTCTGCAGTGTGTTTACGGAACTTGTATTTGGAAAAGTGTTCTGGGATTACAGCAAGATTCCGTTTAATCTGGGAGGACGAATTAATCTGCTTTACTGTTTTTTCTGGGGAATTGCTGCAGTTGTATGGTTTAAAATATTATTTCCGCCAGTGGAAAAATGGATTGAAAAAATACCGGCAGTTGCAGGAAAGATTCTGACCTGGGTTTTACTGGGATTTATGGTTTGCAACATTCTGGTATCTTGTGTGGCACTGGTAAGATATGATGAGAGAGGAAATGGTGTGCAGGCGACAAATGCCGTCCAGAAGTGGGCGGATGCACATTATGATGACGCAAAGATGAAGAAAATCTATCCAAATGCGAAGGGGATAAATTAGAAAAAAAGCGGGAACATATTGACAAAATTCTATATGAAGAGTAAGATGCAGTTAGAAAACCGGTGTGAGAAATAGATTGCACCGGTTAAAAAATGAAAAATATATAGAAATATTTCTATATTTCTATGGGAAGGGAGAGAGAATGAAAATCATAAAAAACGGATGGGATTTCTTTCAGGACCAGATTCTTGGAATGCACTGGCTGAAAGATCTGATCGGAAAACTTCTTGTTAAAGCCGGATTGGGAGAGGGAAGGTTTCCAGGAGAATTTCTTCACTTTTTCCTGTATGATATCATAAAAATTTTTGTGCTGCTTGCGGTGCTGATCTTTGTGATATCCTATATTCAAAGCTATTTTCCACCGGAGAGAAGCAGGAAGATCATGGGAAGATTTCATGGAATCTGGGCGAATCTGATCGGGGCACTTCTAGGAACAGTGACTCCGTTCTGCTCCTGCTCATCGATTCCGATTTTTATGGGATTCACCAGTGCGGGATTGCCGCTGGGAGTTACCTTTTCGTTTCTGATTTCGTCTCCGATGGTAGATCTGGGATCTCTGATTCTTCTGATGAGTGTCTTTGGAGGGAAGATCGCATTTGCTTATGTGATTGTTGGACTTGTCATAGCTGTTATAGGGGGAACGATCATTGAACGGCTGCATATGGAAGACCAGGTAGCAGATTTTATCCGGCAGGCGCCGAATGTGGAGGTAGCTTCGCCGTCGCTTACAATAGCAGACCGTATGGATTATGCAAAAAATCAGGTTGTGGATACCGTCAAAAAGGTAGCTCCGTATATCGTTGTCGGAGTCATCATCGGGGCAGCTATCCACAATCTGATCCCAGAGCATATCGTCCGAAGCATTCTTGGAAAACAGACCTGGTACGCCGTGCCACTGGCGACAGCAGTAGGCGTTCCCATGTATGCGGATATTTTCGGAACCATCCCGGTTGCAGAAAGCCTGCTCGCAAAAGGGGCAGGACTTGGAACGATTTTATCCTTTATGATGGGAGTGACTACACTTTCCCTTCCATCCATGGTAATGCTGTCCAAAGCGATTAAGAAAAAGTTACTCGGAACATTCATTGGAATCGTGTGTATCGGAATCATCATTGTGGGGTATGGGTTTAATGTGATAATATAGGGTAGCAAACTCATATGCCGTTCGTGCTTGCACGAAAAGGCATATGAATTTGCTACCCGCCGGACATGAGGAAGGAGCGATTTACGAAGGAAATCAGCGGATTCCGAATGGACGTAGGATTGCGGGAGCAGCAACGCTGCGGAGCAATCCGTAATATTATCAAAAGTAGTGGGGAAAATCCAAATATCATTCGTGCTTGCACGAAAAGGAAAAGATTTACATTACCCGAGGTGACAGAAAAATGCAGATAGATTATGAAAAATATGCCCGTATATTCAAAGTGATGTCGGATCCGAAACGCCTGAAGATCATCGACATGTTATCCGAAGGAGAATTATGTGCCTGTAAGATCCTGGAGGAATTTCATATTACACAGCCGACCTTATCGCATGATATGAAGCTGATGTGTGATCTGGGAATCGTAAAGGCGCGCAAAGAAGGAAAATGGATGCAGTATTCTCTGGACATAGACGTAATGAATGAGGTTTATAAGACAGTGGGGCATCTGATGATTCCGGGAGATTATGCCGGACTTTTAAATTGCAATTGTAATACGGAAAAGGAGAAAATGAATCATGAGTAAAATTAAATTATATTTTCTGACAGGGTTCTTAGGAGCTGGGAAAACGACAATCTTGAGAAATCTGCTTGAAAACATGGAAGGAACAAAGGTTGGGGTAATCCAGAATGAACTGGGAAAGATCAGTATTGACGGAACGGTGCTTCAGAATAATGATATCCAGATGATAGAATTGAACAGAGGCTCTATTTTTTGCAGTTGCCTTCGTTTATCCTTTGTGGATGCACTGACGCAGATGGCACAGAAAGGTCTGGAATATGTGTTTGTGGAAAGCTCTGGATTCGGGGACCCGTCTAATGCAGAAGAAATTCTTGCAGCCACAGAAGTAATGGCGCCTGGGGCATATGACTTCAGAGGATGCATCTGCCTGGTGGACTGTTATAATTTTCTGGATCAGATCGGGGATTCAGAGACAATTGACCGGCAGCTTAAGCACTGCAATCTTGCAGTTCTGACGAAAATTGATCTGGTAGATGAGAACCAGATTGAGAAGGTGAAAGAGAAAGTGCGTGAGATTAATCCGGTCTGTCCGATCACGGAGAGTGCCAATGGAAATATTGACCGTTCGTTTTATGATATGGATCTGATGTTGTACAAATGGGCGGAATGTGAAGATACCACGAATTCATCGAAAAATAAACCAAAAACATTTTCCATGGATTTTACGGGAGAGATCCAGAAGGAAAAGCTGGAAACCTTTCTTGCAAGGATTGAACCGGATGTATTCCGTGTGAAGGGTTTCTTTAAAGTGGAAAAAGAAGGATGGGAAAAAGTTGATGTAGTCGGAAAGAAACGGGATTATGCGCCTTACGAACCACAGCCGAAGTCTCAGCTTGTCTTTATTTCTAAAATCGGAATTGCATTGATCCGCGAAATCGCGGCAGCGTGGGAAGAATGTGTGGGACTTCCTATGAAACTGAATAATTAAATCTGGAGGTAGGATATGAATATAAAAGTAATTGGAAGCGGCTGTGAGAACTGTGATAAGACGAATGCAGTTGTGAAAGAATGTCTGGAGGAACTTGGAATCGATACGGAGATTGAAAGAGTTACAGATCTGGTTGAGATTGTAAAACTGGGTGTGATGACGGCTCCATCGGTTATGATTGATGGAAAACTGGTAGTTGCAGGGCAGGTTCCTTCAAAGAAACAGATGATGAAAATATTGAAAAATAGTCAATAGCTTGTTTTATTCACGGAATGAAACAGGTTTTACATTACTCAGCAGAACGCGGAAAGGTGTTACACTTACATCGGATGGAGAGACTGGAAAAGAATAAAAAGGACAGAGATCTGTGGATGATGTGTTTCTCAAAAAAATGAGAGAAAGACATGACAGATTCTGTCCTTTTTATGATAGTTAGCGTGAATATTACGATACAACCGGCGTCAGGAACTCCTTGATGTAATAAAGTGCTGCGCCGATCGCCGGAGTATACTGTCCGTGATTCCCTACCAGAAGCTGGTCTTCGGTCATCTGAAAGAGAGAACCTTCATTGACTTTATTTAGCAGATACTGCATATCCGCATCCAGAAAATACGGTGCAAGATAGCCGCTGATGATCACCGGACTATCAATCACAAGATTCAGGTTGCGGATTGCAAAAGCAAGATGATCCAGATAGTTCCGCCAGATCTGTATAAGGTTCGGAGCCTGTGTTTGATGCAGGAGATTAAAAAAATCTTTGATCGGCATACCGGCAGTAACTTTCAGAGCATTAGCGGAGCAATAAGTTTCCAGACATCCATGATTGCCACAGTAGCATTTTGGACCGTCCGGGTCGATGCAGATATGCTCGATCAGTCCGCTGCGCATATGATTTCCCTGATGGACTTCATGCCCGGTGATGATCGCACCGCCCAGGTTTGGATTCAGCAGAAAGACCAGTGCACTGTCAAGCTGCGGATGATTCCAGAGCTCCAGATCCGCCGCTGCTTTGGAGTCATGTTCCAGATGACACGGATACGGAAGTCTGGAGGAAAAATCCGAAAACTGCATATTTGCATTTCCCATAATATCGCCGTAGGTTACGGCAGTTCCATCCGGTGAGATGATTCCCTGTGTGGCAATCGAAATTCCCTCAATTTTTTCAGGAGCGTAATGATTCTTCTGGATAAAGAGCTCTACATTTGCAGCAAGGGCAGTGTAGTAAGTATTGCTGTTCTCATATGGGAGTTCAATTGTCTCTGTTGCAACTGCATCTCCATATAAATTCACGGCTACAATATGAAACATATCTTTTAAAATCCCAAGTCCGATCGAAATACGAAAATCTTCAACAATTTTTATAATCTGGGCCTTTCGTCCGCCGGTTGATTCAAAATATCCATTCCGGCTGATCAGACCGTCATTTTCCAGCTCATTTAAATTCTGGCTGACAGTAGAAAGTCCCATCTGCAGATCCTGAACGATCTGGAGTTTGGATGTTTCTTTTTGCTGATAAATATATTGGTACACTTTTTCCCGATTGATTTTTTTCAGGGTAATCGTGGTCATTCCTTTTTCTTTCATGATATTCTCCTTTACTTATGCGTGAATCATACACACAAGATATGAACTTATTCTAATATAGATGTGCGGATAAAACAAGAGCTTTCTGATTCGCTTTGTGAAAAATAGATAAAAATAGAATTGTAAAATTGTATTTTTTGTCAATAGACAACTCACTTTTGTGGTTATATACTACACTTACAACTTAGATATAAGCGTAAGTCAAAAACATAACTAAAAAGAAAAAGTAAAACGGGAGGTAACAAAATGAAGTTAACAATCGAAGGAATCAAAGACCGTGCGGCATGGGAGAAGGCAGGAATTGCACTTCCGGGATATGATGTGGAGAAGATATCTGAAAAAGCAAAAGAAGAACCGGGATGGGTTCATTTTGGAATCGGTAATATTTTCCGTATTTTTATCGGTGGAATTGCAGACGGACTTCTGGAAGAAGGTGTACTGGACAGAGGAATCACCTGTGTAGAGACATTTGACTATGACGTAGTAGATAAAATTTATGATCCATATGACAATCTGGGACTGAGCGTAATTCTGCATGGGGACGGAACACGTGAATATAAAGTACTCGGATCCCTTGCAGAAGCAGTAAAAGCACAGTCTTCTGATTTGGCACAGTGGAACCGCCTGAAAGAGATCTTTACAAGCAAATCTCTTCAGATGGTATCCTTTACAATTACCGAAAAAGGATATGCTCTGCAGAAAGCAGACGGAACCTGGTTTCCATTCGTGGAAGCGGACATTAAGAACGGACCGGACAAAGCGACAGGAGCCATGGCAGTACTGGTAGCAATGCTTTATGAAAGATTCAAAGCAGGAAGATATCCAATTGCATTGGTATCTATGGATAACTGTTCCAAGAATGGTGCAAAACTCCGTGAATCTGTTCTTACAATGGCAGAAGAGTGGAAGAAGCAGGGATTTGTAGATGATGATTTCATTACATATGTAAGTGATGAAAAAGTCGTTGCCTTCCCATGGACCATGATCGACAAGATCACTCCACGTCCGAGCGAACAGATTGCAGATGATCTTGAAGCTCTCGGTGTGGAAAAAATGCAGCCGGTCATCACCGGAAAGAAGACTTACATTGCTCCATTTGTAAATGCAGAAAAACCGCAATATTTGGTCATTGAAGACAGTTTTCCGAACGGACGCCCGGCACTGGAAAAAGGATTTGGAGTTTATATGGCGGACAGAAATACAGTAAATCTTTCGGAACGAATGAAAGTAACGGTATGCTTAAATCCGGTTCATTCAGCCACAGGTCCGCTTGGTGTCGTACTTGGATATGATCTGTTCGCACATATGCTTAATACCAATGAAGATATGATGAAGATGGCAAGAATGGTTGCTTATAACGAAGGACTTCCGGTAGTGGCAGATCCTGGAATCCTTTCTCCACAGGCATTTGTGGATGAACTTTTTAATGACCGTTTTCCGAATGAATATCTGGGAGATACAAATCTCCGTCTTGCAGTTGATGTGTCACAGATGGTTGGTATCCGTTTTGGCGAGACGGTAAAAGCTTATGTGGCAAAATACGGAGATGCATCAAAACTGACAGCAATTCCGCTTGGTATTGCAGGCTGGCTCAGATATATGCTGGCAGTTGATGATGAAGGAAACAAATTCGAACTGGCACCGGATCCGATGAATGAAGAAATCGGAGAACAGCTTGGTGACATCGTAGTTGGAAAGCCGGAGACATTGAAAGACCAGCTGAAACCGATCCTGTCCAATGAACGTCTGTTCTTTACCGATCTTTACAAAGATGGTGTCGGTGAAAAGATTGAAGAAATGTTTCGTGAAATGATCGCAGGACCAGGTGCTGTAAAAGCAACGATCCACAAATATGTTCACTAATCAGGAAGAATACGGGAGGAAATGAAAATGTCAGAAACAGTATTTGCAGCAGATCCGACAAGACTGCTGATCGCTGCTCTGGTAAGAGCATCGGTTGGAGCGGCAGTGGTTGCGATGACGATGGCAGCCGGAATTATGGCATCCATGCCGGCGGTTGCAGGACTTTCGCCATTATACCTTGCAGCGATGGTCTGTGCGATTACCGGTGGTGCAACGGCATTCAGTCATGTGAATGATTCTGGTTTCTGGCTGGTAAGCTCCTTGCTGGAAATTGATGAAAAGACAACCTTAAAATCATGGACGATGATGGAGACGATTATCGGATTTACCGGTCTTATCTGTGCCCTGATTATCAGCATATTTGCTTAGGAGGAAAAAATGATTGCGAAAGTAATATTGGGAACCATGACAAATGCACGGAAACTGGTTAGCATTGCAGAGCGGATTTCCTGTGACGTAGAGCTTTGCAGTGGCAGATATGTGGTCAATGCGAAATCCATGCTCGGTGTTTTAAGTATGCCTAAATTTGAATACGGAGAACTGCATATCCACACGGACGAAGAAAATGAGTGCAACCAGGTTCTGGAGAGACTGCTTGAAGAAGGACTTCTTGCAGATACCAATGATGCGGCAAAACGGTCGCTTTACGACATTACAACATTTGGTGAGATCCTGATCGATTTTACCTGGCAGGGAGTAAATGAAGACGGGCAGACACTATTTGCCCAGAATCCGGGTGGCGCTCCTGCAAATGTTGCAGTTGCGGTGGCAAAACTTGGTGGACATACCGCTTTTATCGGGAAGGCAGGAAAGGATATGCATGGAGAGTTTTTGAAATCTGTGCTGGAAAAAGAAAACGTGGAAACGGAAGGAATGCTTCTGGATGAAAAATATTTTACGACTCTTGCGTTTGTAAATATTGATGAGAATGGAGAGAGAACATTTTCTTTTGCAAGAAAACCGGGAGCAGATACCAGAATGGAAAAAGAAGAAATCGATGTTGATATTCTGGATAGGACACATATTTTCCATGTCGGTTCTCTGTCACTTACGGAACAGCCGGCAAGAGATACCACACATTATGCGATCCGGCGCGCAAAAGAAAAAGGAAGTATTATCTCGTATGATCCGAATTACAGAGCCTCTTTATGGAAGGATGAGGAGACTGCAAAGAAACTGATGAGAAGTCTGGTTCCTTACGTGGATATCATGAAAATTTCAGATGAAGAAACGAAGCTTCTGACAGACAAAGAAAGTCCGGAAGAAGCGACAGAAATTTTATTCCGGAAGGGTGTCAAGATCGTTGCAGTCACGCTGGGAAGCGATGGAGCATATCTGTATTGCAAAGAAGGCGGTGTACATATTCCGGGATTTGTGAGCAAAGCGGTGGACACCAATGGGGCAGGAGATTCCTTCTGGGGAGGATTTTTATACTGTATCAGCAAAGCCGGAAAGAGACCGGAAGCATTTACCATGGATGAACTGAAAGAGTATGTACGGTTTGGCAACGCGGTGGCAAGCCTTTGTGTAGAGAGGAAAGGCGCGATCCCTGCAATGCCGGAACTTGCACAGGTTGAAGAAAGGATGGGACGTTAAGATGGATCTGAAAACATATACAACAGGGATTCAGCATATCGGGATTCCGACAAATGATATTGAAAAAACAATTGCTTTTTATCAGAAACTGGGATTTGAGATTGCACTTCAGACGGTGAATGAAGAAGCAGACGAAAAGGTTGCATTTCTGGAACTGGAAACGCTTGTGATCGAGACTTATGAAAATAAGGCTGCAAAGATGGAGAGCGGAGCAATTGATCATGTAGCGATCAATGTGAAAGATATCGAAGAAGTGTATCGGTATATTGAAGCCGAAAAAATGAACACAACGAAGGATACCATTCATTTCCTTCCGTTCTGGGATAACGGCGTGCGGTTCTTTACGATTGAAGGACCGAATAAGGAGAAGGTAGAGTTCAGTCAGTATTTATAAAATTGTAGATTTTTCGATGGCTTATTATGAGCGGATGGATGAAGCAGTGAGATATGGACCGGTTTGCAGAAGAGATATCCGTCTTTATAGTGAACAGGAACAACAAATTTATAAATATGTATTGGAAAATGGCTTTATTACTACTGCTGAAACAGTAGAGATTTTAGGACAGATGTAAAACATCGTAGAGCCAGAGCTGTCTTGCTGAATATGGTTAAGGACGGCTATTTGAGAAAAGAGGGTGCGGCACGAAGCACTATTTATATAAAAAATACAGAAGAGAGATAATGCAGCATGGATACAGAAAAAGTAATTACTGTAAACGGATCATCCGCAGATTTGTCGTAAAATGTGGTCAAATTAAGAAACCTCCGTGCGAAAGCAAGTGAAAAATCCCTGTGAAGCTGTGAGATACGCCATGCACAGCCCGGGAAAGAATTCCCTCGCTGTCGGGCTGTCGTCCCTATAAAATAGTAAAAATAGACGCCTTTGCAAGTAAACTTGCAGGGCGTTTATTTTTACCATTTTGCATGGTTCGTAGCGTTCACAAAATTTTCACAAAAGAATTAGCACTCACCTATTGACAGTGCTAATAATAAGTGTTATATTACAGCTAGAACAAAGGAAGGGGAACAAAAAGAGATGATAAAGATTCCACCGACCGGTGTTTGAGATGACAACAACACTTCAGAGTAAATCCGAATGTGCTAAATAAATTAATAAATGTCTTTTGAAAGGAGATATGACTTATGTTAATGCCTAGTATTTTTGGAGAGAACTTATTGGATGATTTCTTTGGAGAACCATTTGGAGGATATGATTACAGTGAATCCGGACTTATGACAACGGATGTAAAAGATACCGATAAAGGCTATGAAGTAACGATGAACATGCCTGGAGTTAAAAAAGAAGATGTAAAAGCAGAACTGAAAGATGGTTATCTGACAGTCAGTGCTGAGACGAACACGAAGAAAGATGAAAAAGCTGAAGATGGCAAGTACATCCGCCGTGAACGTTACAGTGGATCCTGCAGCAGAAGCTTTTATGTAGGTGACGGTGTCAAACAGGAAGACATCAAAGCCAAATTTGAAGACGGTACATTGAAACTGTTCGTACCGAAAGAAGCAGCAAAACCTGCTGTAGAACAGAAGAAATACATTTCCATTGAGGGATAATCAGAATACGGATTGTAAGCGTCCGATTACAAGGCTGCCAGATGAGGCAGCCGCTTAAAAAGAAAGTTAGCTAAATTCAGATAGATTTATAAGGAGGAACGACTTATGTTAATGCCTAGTATTTTTAATGATAACTTATTTGATGATTTCTTTGATTTTCCATTTTATGATGATAAAGCAGATCGTAAGATCCAGAGAAAACTGTATGGACATCATGCAGGCAATCTGATGAAGACAGATATCAAAGAGAAAAAAGATGGTTATGAACTGGAGATCGATCTTCCGGGATTCAAGAAAGATGAAGTTACAGCAGAACTGAATGACGGATATCTGACAGTCAGCGCTGCCAAAGGACTGGATCAGGATGAGCAGGAGAAAGAAACTGGTAAGTACATCCGTCGTGAACGTTACGCAGGAGCCTGCCAGAGAAGTTATTATGTAGGTGAAGATATCACGGAAGAAGATATCAGGGCTGAGTTTAAGCATGGTATCCTGAAACTCTTTGTCCCGAAGAAAGAAGTAAAACCGGCAGTAGAAGAGAAGAAATATATCAGTATCGAAGGATAATGACAACACGTTAAAAACTTTCAAATACACCATATGATGAGGGCAGCATACAGGAGCAAAATCCTGTATGCTGCCCTTTTTGCCATCTATATAAATGGAAATTTGAGAAAGTCTGGATAGCATGAAGAGAAACTGAATCGTTTCCCTAATATGTCGACTTTTGCACCGGAAACGATTGTGGAAAGTGTACTCCATGCCGGAAATGAATTTTGCCGGGGGGCAGAAAATCTGGATGATGCAAAGACCGATTTGGCACTTGGAAAGGGAATCCGGATGATCGCCGGACAGACGGAAGAAATGTTTGCGGATTGTCAGAGAGGGAAGTCGTCTATCCGGGTCAGCACATTGATCGAAAAGATGCTGGCTGTGAAAGACAATATAGAGTATGGAATTGCCAGTGCAGAAAGAACGACGAAGCGTATGGAAGATATGAAGGAGAAGCTGCTCCTGATTGATTTTCGGAATGCACTGGAGCGGAGTCTGTATCAGCTGAATGTTGTGCCGGTTGAAGCGAATGGTGCGGTATTTGATCCGTATATCCATGAGGCGGTACATATAGAAGAGACTGATCTGGTAGAAGAAAACAGAGTTGTCAGTGTAGTGCAGAAAGGGTATTTCTTCGGAGAGAAGCTATACCGGCCGGCAAGAGTTGTGGTTTCAAAAGAGCCTGTCCCAAGAGAGGCCTGCGAGGATGAGGGATGGGATAGTTATGATGGGGAGACGATTGGCGGTAGGTGATAAAAAATAAAAGAGTTTCGGACTGATGTACAAGTAATGCAATCGGCAGAAAGATTGTTAGAATTGGCAGAAAAGTTAGCTGAGCATTATAAACAAATTTTATCTTTCATAGATGAAGAGTTGAAGTACAGTGCGGAACTCTTTTTTTACATAAAGAAATAGTATATATGTTAAATTTCGAGATTTTTCGAGATTGCAGATTCAGTGGAATTGTGCTACCGTATTCTCACGCAACAAAAATCTATTTGTTTGCAACCAAGTATCTATTTAGCCAAATCTCATTTTCGGAGCCAGTTTCAGGCATGAACCCGATGATGAAGCAGAAACGGAAAATAAGTCGGAAAGAGATTTTCTCTTTTACATGATCGGATGGTATGATAATATAATCATAGGTAATCTCTTTTCGGAATATTTTCAAAGTACGAAAGGAGAATTATATGGGAAGAAGACAATTAGCAGAACTGAATCTATTAGACCGATTTCTATTTAATGAGGCAATGGAAGATCCGGAGAATATGAAGACGGTGCTGGATATTATTTTTGAGCAGGATATATCTTTAAAATCGGCACCTCAATCGGAAAAAGAGGTACGGACGCTTCCGGATAATCGTCAGGTCAGGCTGGATGTGTATGCATGGGACGAAGAAGAAAATGTATATGACACAGAGGCACAGAAAGAAGACACGAAAAATCTTCCGAAACGTAGCCGTTTTTATCAGGCACTGTTGGACTGTAATCTGATGGAGCCGGGAAGCATTGATTTTAATGCGTTAAATAATGTGTTTATTATTACAATTGCACCGTTTGATATATTCGGAAAGGGATTGTATAAGTATACGTTTCGGATGAAATGCGAGGAAGATGAAAGTGTCAGATTAGAAGATGGAGCGACGCGTATATTTTTAAACTGTCATGGAACACATCCAGAAAGTGTAAATCCAGAACTGATTGAATTGCTCAAATATATGGAGCATTCGACAAATGAAACTGCCAGAAGGTGTCACAGTGAGAAGATTCAGTTACTTCATCAAAAGGTCTGTCAGATCAGGTCAAGTGAAAGAGTGGAGGCAAAATTCATGAAGGCATGGGAAGAAAAGGAAATGGAGCGGCAGAAGGCGTTTGCTGAGGGGGAAAATAAAGGTATAAAACTTGGAGAAGAAAAATTGTCGAAATTGATTGTCAAGCTGACCGAAGTTGGACGGGAGTCGGATGTGATTAAAGCAGCATCGGATGAGAAGTATAGGGAAAAGTTGTTTGAAGAGTTCAAAGTTGAGTAACCAGTAAAAATATGAAGAAAGCAAAAGGAGGATTCCTCATACCGAAGCGATTTTGTGTTACAGGAACCTGTATTCCGGAAAAAAATTATATGGTAGATATCAGCGAAAGGCTTGAACGGATCGTAAAAGATTATATTGAGCAGGGAAAATATTTTACGATAAATCGTGCACGGCAGTATGGGAAGACGACAACGCTTTATTTACTGGAGCGCCGTTTGCAGAAGGACTATCTGGTGTTAAGTCTTAGCTTTTAGGCGGCGGATGAATACTTTCAGTCTCTTGAAAGTCTGGCAGAAGGACTGTTGATGGATATCGAAGAATGTCTGAGAGCGCAACAGGTATCGGAAGAAATTATTGCAATGTGGAACAGTCCATTGTCAGAAAAATTTCTGATGCGCTCGTTGGGAGCGAAGATTACAGCTTTATGCAGCGCATGTCAGAAGAAAGTAATTCTGATGATTGATGAGGTGGATAAGAACTCAGATAATCAGATTTTCCTGTCTTTCTTAGGACTTTTAAGAGAAAAATATTTAAAATGGCAGCAGGGAAAAGATCAGACATTCCAGTCGGTTATTCTTGCCGGAGTTTATGATATTAAGACGCTGAAATTAAAATTACATCCACAGGAAGAGTCGAAATATAACAGTCCATGGAATATAGCAGTTGATTTTCTGGTAGATATGAGTTTCAGTGCAGAGCAGATAGCGGCTATGTTAGATGAATATGAAGAAGATTATCATACCGGAATGAACATAAATGATGTTGCAGAATTGTTGTATGATTATACATCTGGCTATCCATATCTTGTTTCAAGAATCTGTCAGCTGGTTGATGAAAGAGTGGCAGAAATGGCTGTGAATAATAAGATGTATATGGAGACAGCATCAAATCGTAATCAGTTTATTGTGTCGGGAATGTTTCAGATGGATCTGGAAACTATTATATCGAAGCAAGAACGAGAGACAACAGATGTACAGAGATTATCATTGACTATAAAGGGAGGCAGTTTATTATTGAACCTAAAATCTGGCGTGGAAACGAATACCATATGCGAGGGGAAGAGCAGCTGTTTGAATATCTGGAATACTATAAACAGGACAGGGGATATCTGTTAAGTTTCAATTTTAATAAAAATAAGAAGCGCGGAATCCAGAACTTGGAGTATCAAGGGAAAAGGATTTTGGAAGTAATTGTGTAAGATATAAGGATAATAAGAGGAACAGCTTGCTGGCATCGGCAAGATGTATTATAGAAAAAGCCCTGCTTTATGCAAGGCTTTTAAAATACGGAAAAGATTTTCATTTACCAGATTCCAAGCACATGCTGCATGGAAAGACTGGCGATCGTGATACCGATCCAACAGCAGAAACCAAGAGCGAGTGGTTTGCCGCCGGTTTTGATCAGTTTGATGATATTCGTATTCAGACCGACTGCACTCATGGCGAGGACGATGAAGAACTTGCTGAGTGTCTTCAGCGGAGTAAATACATCTGCGGATACGCCGGCTGAAGTTGCGATCGTTGTGATCACGGAAGCGAGAACAAAGTAGAGGATGAACATCGGGAAAATCTTTTTAAATTCCACTTTCTTTCCTTCGGCTTTGGAGTTGCGTGTCCGGATAAATGCGAGAACCAGTGTGATCGGGATGATTGCGAGCGTTCTGGTAAGTTTGACCGTAACTGCCTTATCCAGTGTGGCAGAACCGAGAGTGTAGAGCGAATCCCAGGTGGAAGCCGCTGCAGTTACGGAAGAGGTATCGTTGATCGCAGTTCCGGCAAAGATACCGAAGGCTTCCCCGCTTTTGGTTGAGAATCCAAGCAGTGCACCAAGTGATGGGAAGAACAGTGCGGCGAGCATGTTGAAAAAGAAGATAACAGAGATTGCCTGTGCAACTTCTTCATCATCCGCATCAATGACCGGTGCTGTTGCGGCAATTGCAGAGCCTCCGCAGATGGAAGATCCGACACCAACCAGTGTAGAAATATTTCCCGGTACATGCATAACTTTATGTAACAGATATGCAATAATCAGGGACGTTGAAATCGTTGTTACGATAATTGGCAGTGACTGTTTTCCGGTTTCCAGAATCACGGAGAGATTCAGTCCGAAACCGAGAAGGATTACAGCGTACTGAAGAACCTTCTTTGACACAAAAGTAATACCGTCCTGAAACATGGATTTGTCTTTTAATAATAAAGTAATGATCATTCCGGCAAGGATACCGAATACCGGTCCGCCGATGATCGGAAATGTCTGTCCGAGGAACCAGCATGGAACGGCGATGACCAGACAAAGTAAGATGCCTTTCCAGTTTTTTGTTATAAAATTCATAGAAATACCCCTTTCAAGTGAAATAAATAAGTTACTCTCATAACAATCTGTCCTATCATAGCATAAAAACAGCAGAATAAAAAGATGAAGGAAGGAAAATTCCCAAAGTAATTTGAGAATAAGGTGGAAATAACGAAAGATTCCCGATATAATAATATGTGATTTTGGGGACAAGGAGGTAAAGTGTGATAAAACGGGGAATCCGGACATTGCACAAAAGAAAGTGATGCATACACTGAAAAAATTTGTAAAATATTATGCGCCGTACAGGACAGTATTCTTTCTGGATCTGATCTGTGCGGCGATCATCAGTCTGGTGGATCTTGCATTTCCACAGATTTTAAGATCACTGACAAAGACTTTATTTACAGAGGATCCGTCACAGATCCTTGGAGCACTTCTGCCGATCGGACTGGCGTTGCTTGTGATGTATATCATACAGACATTTTGTAAATATTATGTCAGTTATCAGGGTCATATGATGGGGGCACATATGGAACGGGATATGCGCCAGAAGTTATTTGATCATTATGAGAGACTTTCTTTTTCTTATTATGACCAGAATAATTCCGGACAGATGATGAGCAAGCTGGTGTCGGATCTGTTTGATATTTCCGAGTTTGCGCACCATGGACCGGAGAATTTATTTATATCCGTAATTAAAATCGTTGGTTCGTTTACATTTTTGTTTCTTATTAACTGGAGACTGGCGATTCCGCTGCTTGTGATGGTTGTATTTATGCTGATCTTTTCTTATAAGCAGAATCGTCAGATGCAGGAGACTTTTATGGACAACCGGAGAAAGATCGGGGATGTCAATTCCAGTCTGCAGGATACACTTGCGGGAATCCGTGTGGTGCAGTCTTTTGCAAATGAAAAGATTGAACGGGAGAAATTCGAGAAAAGCAATGAAGGATTTCTGGTATCCAAGGATGCAAACTATCATTGTATGGGAAGCTTTATGAGTGGCAATCTTTTCTTCCAGGGAATGATGTATCTGATCACATTAGTGTTCGGCGGATGGCTGATCGCACATGGGAAAATGGAAGCTGCTGATCTTGCCATGTATGCGCTTTACATCGGAATTTTTATCAGCCCGATCCAGATTCTTGTGGAGCTTACCGAGATGATGCAGAAAGGTCTTTCCGGTTTCCGGCGCTTTCTGGATGTTGTGGAGACGGAGCCGGAGATTGTAAATGCACCGGATGCGGAGCCACTTGAAAACGTAAAGGGTGAAGTGGAATATAAAAATGTTTCTTTCCATTACAGCGATGATGATACTCCGGTACTGGATCGGGTATCTTTTAAGATCCCGGCTGGCAGATCCATTGCCCTTGTGGGACCGTCGGGAAGTGGAAAGACGACGATATGTTCCCTGCTTCCAAGATTTTATGATGTGACCGGAGGTGTGATCACGATCGACGGGCAGGATGTAAGAAAGCTGACACTGGAAAGTCTGAGAAGCCAGATCGGACTGGTACAGCAGGATGTCTATCTGTTCTGTGGATCGATCAGGGAAAATATTGCTTATGGAAAACCGGGGGCATCGATGGAAGAAATTATCGATGCGGCGAAGAAGGCAAATATCCATGAATTTATCATGTCCTTGCCGGATGGATATGACAGCTTTGTAGGAGAACGAGGAACCCGTCTGTCGGGTGGACAGAAGCAGAGGATTTCAATTGCAAGAGTATTTCTTAAGAACCCGCCGATATTGATTTTGGACGAGGCGACCAGTGCGCTTGACAATGAGAGTGAGCGCTGGATCCAGCAGAGCCTGGAAGAGCTTGCGAAGAACCGGACCACGATCACGATCGCACACCGGCTTTCTACGATCCGCAATGCGGATGAGATTCTTGTGGTTGCAAATAATGGAATCGCTGAACGGGGAAATCATGATGAATTGCTTGAGCAGGGTGGAATTTATGCGCATTATTATGAGATGTCATAATAGTAAGTGAGAAAATCAAAATAAGTAAACAAAAAAGCTTCTTTTCAGAAAAACAGGAGGGCCGTTTCTGAAAAAGAAGCTTTTTATATCGTAAAATTGTAAGCAGTGTGTGCTGGTCTATATTTGCAAAACATTACACAGCTTAATCACACATATGGCAGGCTGCGCATGCAGACGGTGTTGTTGCGCATCCGCCGAGAGCTGTCTCCCGAAGCTCTGCCGGAAGACGCTTTCCTACAGTGTACACCGCTTCCAGCATTTCATCGAATGGAATCAGCTGGCGTACTCCGGAAAGGGCGATCTCTGCAGCGATCGTTGCATTTGCCACACCGGCAGCATTACGGTTCTGGCAAGGATATTCGACCAGCCCGCCGACCGGATCGCAGACCAGACCGAGCATATTCATAAGAACAGTAGATGCTGCGGCGAGGGATTGTTCCGGGGATCCGCCCATCAGTTCAACGGTTGCAGATGCCGCCATTGCAGATGCGATTCCGACTTCTGCCTGACATCCACCGACTGCTCCGGCGACAGTTGCATTGCGCATAGCAAGATAACCGATCGCGCTGGCATTATAAAGTCCCTGCTTGATCTGTTCATCGGAAAGATCATAGGTTTCCTGGAGGGCAAGCAGAAGTCCCGGAACGATACCGGCAGATCCGGCAGTCGGGGAAGCTACGATCACACCCATGGAAGCATTGGTTTCCAGAGTTGCCATCGCGTAAATGACAGCTCTTTCCAGAAGATCTCCGCAAAGACCTTTTCCGGTATCTTTGTGATCTGAGATCTTTTTTGCTTCGCCACCGATCAGTCCACCCATGGATTTGACCGGGGTATGGATCGGAGTAGAAGCGGCTGATTTCATGATCTCAAGAACACGATCCATTTTGCGGTCTGTCTCTTCCGGATCCTGTTCTCCCTCTGTGAGCTCTCTCTGAAGCATCACAGCAGAAATTGAAAGGCCTTGTTCCTGACAGACTTTTAATAATTCTTTTGCATTTCTAAAATCCATAATCTGTATTCTCCTTCCAATTACATCTGAACAACCATAACGTTGTATACATTTTTGTTTCTTCTGATTGTATCTGCGATATCTTCCGGTACCAGATCATCGGATTCTACGATGGTATAAGCGGTATTTCCTTTGGATTCGCGGAACAGACGCATGAATGCGATATTGATTCCAAGTTCACTGAGGCATTTGGTAATGTAAGCAACAACGCCCGGTGCATCTTTCTGGACGACGACGATCGAGCTGTATTCTCCGGTAAAATCAACCTCCACACCATTGATCCGGCACAGGCGGGCTTTTCCGCCACCGAGAGATTCTCCGCGGATCATCATCTCCTGCCCTTCTTCATTTACCATCAGGATATCGACGGTATTCGGGTGTACGTCGGTTTCTACGTTGTTCGGAATGAAAGAATATTCGATTCCGTTGTCTGTCGCGATCTGGAAGGAATCGCGGATGCGCACGTCATCGGTGGCAAATCCCATAATACCGCCGAGAAGAGCACGGTCCGTACCATGACCATGATAGGTTTTGGCAAAAGATCCATAAAGGGTAAATTCTACTTTTTTAAGAGAACCGGTGAGAAGCTTTCTTGCAAGCAGAGCGATTCTGGCAGCTCCCGCAGTATGGGAGCTTGATGGTCCGATCATATTCGGTCCCATGACATCAAAAACACTGATAAAGGACATAGTAAACCTCCTGTAAAATAATTGTTTCACGTAAGTAAAAAGGATTGACGTCTTATTAGTTATATTGTACCATCAACTTATGAGTGAAACAAATTCATAGATTTTATGAAGACGTTGAAAATTTTTCATAATGGAGTCAGAAGATGGAATTACGTCAATTACAGACTTTTACACAGATCGCGCAGATGCAGAGCTTTTCCAGAACGGCAGAGATGCTGGGGTATTCGCAGTCGGCAGTGACGGTTCAGATCCGCCAGCTGGAAAACGAACTTGGGAAAAGGCTGTTCGACAGGACAGGAAAGAAAGTGGTGCTTACCCCGCAGGGGGAAGAATTTCTGGAGCATGCCAACCGGATCCTTTATGATGTTCATCAGGCGAAAGCATCCATGAATGATACGGATGAATTGAAAAATCCACTTCACATTGGGACGATCGAGTCTCTGTGTACGGTGAAATTTCCAAAGATCATAAGGAAATTCAGGGAACAGTATCCCAGGGTTTCTATCCGGATCACGGTAGATTCTCCGGAAAAGCTGATCCAGATGATGGAACATAATGAACTGGATCTGATCTATATTCTGGATACACCAAGATGGGACAGCAACTGGATCAAGGTGATGGAGAAGGCAGAACCGGTTATGTTTGTGACATCAGTCAGTCACCGGCTGGCAAAAGAAAGAAATTTATTGCTTGATGATCTGCTGAAAGAGTCTTTTTATCTTACAGAGCGCAATGCCAATTACAGGCAGGCACTTGATGGTCAGCTGGCGTTAAGAAGAAAAGAGCTTTCTCCGATGCTGGAGATCAGTGATACTGCATTTATCAAAAAAATGCTGATGCGTGGGGGAGGCGTTTCATTCCTGCCACGTTTTGCAGTAGAAGATGATATTGAGAAAAAGAAACTCACACTTTTGGATGTGAAAGATATAGAAATTACGATGTATCGTCAGATTTTCTATCATAAAAATAAGTTCAAGACAAAAGAGATGGAGAAATTTGCAGAGTTTGCACTGGCGGACAACTAAGAGAAAATACGGCTATGGATAAGAAAAATACTGATTTTGGCTTGGATGTATTACGAAAATTTATCTGAAGAACAGGGAGAACATAATATTTTCTACGTCATCTTGCGAAGTCTCAAAAAAGGATTTATACTAAAAATTAGCAGAAAATCATAAGAGGAAAGAAGGAAATAAAAGATGGAAAATTTCACATTTTATGCACCGACTTATTTTGCTTTTGGTAAGGATACAGAAAATGATACCGGAAAGTATGTAAAACGTTTTGGCGGCAGTCGTGTACTGCTCCATTATGGCGGAGGTTCTGTCATTCGTTCCGGACTTTTGGATCGTGTTAAGAAATCTCTGGACAGAGAAGGGGTTTCTTATGTAGAATTAGGCGGCGTAAAGCCAAATCCGAGAAGTGGTCTTGTATATGAAGGAATCGATCTGTGCCGGAAAGAAAAAGTAGATTTTGTACTGGCAGTCGGAGGCGGAAGTACAATTGATTCCGCAAAGGCAATTGCGGCAGGTGCAGTATACGATGGAGATTTTTGGGATTATTATGAAGGAAAGCTTGTCGAGGAAGCACTTCCGATCGGAACAGTTATTACGATTTCAGCTGCAGGAAGTGAAGGATCACCGGACTCTGTTATTACAAAAGAAGAAGGAATGTTCAAAAGAGGGGCAACCGGAGAAGCATTCCGTCCGAAATTCACGATCATGAACCCGGCACTTACGCAGACACTTCCGGCATATCAGACAGCTTGCGGAATTACAGATATTATGGCACATCTGTATGAGCGTTATCTGACCAATACCGAAGAAGTAGAAGTGACAGACCGTATGATCGAAGGGCTTCTTCTGACGATGATCCATGAAGGACCGAGAGTCATTGCAGACCCGGATAATTATCAGGCAAGAGCAAACATTATGTGGGCAGGTATGATGGCACACAATAATTCCTGCGGAGTAGGACGTACACAGGACTGGACAAGCCATAACATCGAGCACGAATTATCTGCATTGTATGACTGCGCGCACGGTGCAGGGCTTGCGGTTGTTATGCCGGCTGTATTTACTTATACACTGGAACACAATGTGATGCGTTTTGCACAGGCTGCAGTCCGTGTCTGGGGCTGTCAGATGGATTTTGCAGATCCAAAGAGAACGGCACTGGAAGGAATTGAGGCACTTCGAAACTTTTTAATTTCGATTGGGATGCCAAAGAATTTTGCAGAGCTTGGAGCCAAAGAAGAAGATATTGAAAAGCTGGCACATACCTGCTGTTATGGAGATGTAAATACTGGTACAGTGGAAGGATTTGCAACTCTTGATCAGAAAGATGTGGAAAATATTTATAAACTGATGGTATTTTAGAAAAGGAATATCGGAAAACTGGAAATTTGGAAGAGGGAGTGCGTGACTTAAACTCAAGTCATACACTCCCTCTTTTTGAAACGTCTATTTTCCAACAGGCTATGCATTTTCATAAATCGGTTCGAAATCATCTGCGCCGTGTCCACAGAGCGGGCAGGTGAATTCTTCCGGAAGATTGCTTCCTTCGTATACATAATTGCAGATCTTACAGCGCCATCCGATAATCTTCTTATCCTCTTTTTTCTGTTCTGGTTTTGGCTTTACATGTGTCTGATAATCTGCGTAAGTCAGAGGCGGATTGTCACTTAAAAGTTTCGCATCGGTTACTTCAGCAATAAAAAGGGTATGTGTTCCAAGATCCTGTCTGGAAACTACTTTTGCGCTGAGAACAGAACATGTCTGCCATCCGAGGTAAGGAACTGCATTTTCATCTGCAGGTGCAGTGATATTTGCGAATTTATCAACATCTCTGCCGGACTGGAAACCGAAATGCCGGATCGTTTCAAAAGAGCAGGTCTGGTCAAGCAGGCTTAACGTAAAAATGCCGCTCTCTTTGATCAGATCACAGGTATAGTTGCTATTCAGCACAGAGATTGCGATCCGTACCGGATTATTCGCAACCTGGATGCAGGTGTTGGTAATACATCCGTTTACTACATTCCCAGAGCGTGTTGCAAGCATAAATACTCCATAAGATAAATTGTAAAGTGCTTTTTTATCCATATGACATTCCTCCTGACTTTTAAAACTCAATAATAAGAATCATTACTATAATTAAAATATACATGATAAAAGAAAAATTGTCAATTACAAAATCAAGATTTCCGGAAAATCAGAATCACAAAAAATGTGATGATTTCTGATCCTAAGAAGGAAAGCCAGATTCCATTCAGCCCCAGAATCTGTGAGAACAGAATCGCACAGAAAGCAATTGCGATAATGCCGCGCATAACAGAACCAAGGACGGCAGGACATGCCCGGTCGATTGCGGAAAAATAGGCAACCAGCACAATATTGATACCGGCGACTAAAAAGCCCAGGAAATAAAGCCTAAGACCAGTATGGGCGTAAGCAAGCAGCTGGAGATTATGTTCGCTGTTAAAGATACTGATAAAGGTATCCGTAAATCCGTAGATCAGTACAACGATCACAAGCTCGATCAGAAGTGCTGCAGCAAGAGACCAGTTGAGAAATTTACGAACTAGATCATGTTCACCCTTTCCGTAACTCTGGCTGATCAGCGGCTGTGCACCCTGGGCAAGTCCGTTTAGGATCGCCATTGCGACCAGTGAAATATTTGCAACTACGCCGTAGGCTGCGATCCCGATATTTCCCGCAATGCGCAGGATCAGCATGTTAAATATAATCGTAATGACAGCGGAAGAAATTTCAGCAAAAAATGAAGAAACACCAAGCTGGCAGCATCCAATGATCCGGCGAAGAGAGGGCTTGCGCCAGTGAAACTCTACATGGTTATTCTTTCCAAGATAATGTGTCGAACATACCAGCATCGTCACAACCGGTGAAAGAGCGGTTGCAAGTGCAGCCCCCAGAAATCCAAGATTCAAAGGGAACATGAAAATATAGTCAAATAAAATATTAAAGAAGCTTCCGGAAATGGAACCGATCATGGCGATAGAAGTCGCATGGTCATTTCTCGCAAATGCCGTGAAGGTATAGTTTGACATAAAAAACGGGGTAAAGAGCAGGACGATACGCATATAATTACGTCCAAGCCGGATGAGCCCGGCATCTGCCCCTAAAAGTGCAAGTGCTTTATGCGGAATGAAGATTCCGGTGAGCATAAAAGGAATGCTGCATATGAGACACCAGAAGATGGACTGGGTAAAATAGTAGTCCGAAGGTGAACCTTTGGCTGTGCTGATATTGTATCGTGTGGCGGAGCCGATTCCGATCATCGAACCGATTGCGAAGACCAGACCGAACACCGGCAGGATCAGATTCAGGGCAGCAAGTCCATCTGCACCGCATTTGTAAGAGATAAAAAAGGTATCTGCCAGAATGTAGACGGAGACACCGATCATTCCGGAAATACTCTGGGAAATGTATTTTAAAAATTTATGAAACATGTTTTTGAATTCCTCGTCTTTCTTAAAGCCAGATTAAATGAAATAACCATCTGTACCAGCCTGGTAATAAGCGGACTCTGATATCTCCATATAAGAATAGCATAAACATACGGGTTTGTCGAAAAAATAATCTTGCAATTACTGCTGTAACGTGCTATAGTAAGTTTTGTAAAACCAAATAATGCTTCAGGGCGGGGCGAAATTCCCCACCGGCGGTAAAGCCCGCGAGCCGTAAGGCATGAACTGGTGAGATTCCAGTGCCGACAGTAAAGTCTGGATGGAAGAAGTTGAATCGTTGCTGATAAAAGCGGTTTCTATCATATATGCAGGAATAAAAAGTAAAACGCTCTGGAATGGGAATCATTCCAGAGTTTTTATTTTCCGGAAAATAAAATGCCGAGGCCGGATTCGATGAGAAAATGGTATTTCCGAGAAGTATGACAGAGCGTACAGCGATATAACTGAGAAAGAAAGCCCTGACAGGTAAGAGAATCTGTCAGGGCTTTTCCTATATGCCAAAGCACATTTTTGAAAAGAGACTTATCCGGCAACATATCTAAAATGTTTAGCAGAGTACATTTACCGGAGAACGTTTCCGGGAGAGATGAGAAAGGAGAAAAAATGACAGATGAATTTTACATGCGCCGTGCAATTGAACTGGCAAAAAAAGGACGTGGATGGACAAATCCAAACCCGATGGTTGGTGCCGTGATCGTAAAGAATGGAAGCATTATCGGGGAAGGGTATCACGAAAAATGTGGTGAGCTTCATGCAGAACGGAACGCAATCGCATCCCTGACAGAAAGCGCCGAGGGAGCAACACTTTATGTGACGCTGGAGCCGTGCTGCCATTATGGGAAGACACCACCATGTACGGAAGCGATTCTGGAACAGAAGATTGCACGGGTTGTGATCGGATCGAGAGATCCGAATCCGAAAGTGTCCGGCAAAGGAGCAAAGATTTTACGCGAGGCAGGCGTCCAGGTGGAAGAGGATTTCCTGCGCGAAGAATGTGATGCGTTAAATCCGGTCTTTTTCCACTATATCACAACAGGGCTGCCCTATGTGGTGATGAAATACGCAATGACGGCAGACGGAAAGATTGCGACAAAAACAGGAGCATCAAAATGGATATCCGGTGAGGAAGCAAGAAGTCTGGTACATGAGATGCGCCATGACTATATGGCGATCATGGCAGGAATCGGAACGGTTCTGGCAGATGATCCGATGCTGAATGTGCGTCTGGAGGGAAAGAAAAGTCCGGTCAGAATTATCTGTGACAGTATGCTCAGGATCCCACTGGACAGTCAGATCTGCCAGACAGCAGGGAGATACCGGACGATCGTTGCATATGCCGGTGAAAAGGGGAATACGATTTGTTTAGAAGAGAAAAAACGCAGTCTGGAAAAGCTTGGAGTCGTGCTTCTCAGCGTTCCTTCGGAAAAAGGGGAGATCAATCTGCAGCTTCTGATGAGAAAGCTTGGAGAGCTGGGAATTGACAGTGTACTTATTGAAGGCGGTGGAACTTTAAATGAGGATGCCCTGCAATCCGGTATCGTAAATGAGGTGAAAGCTTTTATCGCACCGAAAATTTTTGGCGGAAGAGGCGGCAAGACTCCGGTGGAAGGCTTTGGAGTTGAGAAAGTAGACGATGCCATCAAGCTACAGCTTACGAGAATCTCGCAGGTTGGAGAAGATATTCTGGCAGAGTATAAGGTTTTGGAGGAAATGTAAATGTTTACAGGAATTGTAGAAGAAACCGGATCTATCCGGTCACTCCGACTTTCTGGATCATCCGGGAAGATTGCGATACGGGCAAAAAAAGTACTCGGTGGAACCAGGATCGGAGACAGTATTGCGGTAAATGGTGTCTGCCTGACGGTGGTTTCTCTGGAAAAGGATGGATTTACCGCAGATGTGATGGCGGAAACAGTGAGAAGAACCAACCTTGGTGATACGAAGATCGGTGAGAAAGTGAATCTGGAACGCGCGATGGCGGCAGATGGTAGATTCGGTGGACATATCGTTGCAGGACATATTGACGGGACCGGAATGATTGAAGAACTCAGAAAGGAAGAAAATGCGGTATGGGTAAAAATCCGGACAACGCCGGAGATTCTGGAACTGATCGTAGAAAAAGGTTCAATCTGTATTGACGGGATCAGTTTGACAGTGGCAGAAGTAAGTGAAAAAAGCTTTCAGGTATCAGTCATTCCTCATACCGGAGAGGAGACCACACTGCTGAAGAAAAAAGCTGGGGACAGGGTGAATCTGGAAAATGATATTGTAGGGAAGTATATTAAAAAGTTTCTTACACCATCGGAACCGGCTGGAAAATGTGGTGGACTTACCATGGAATTATTAGAGGAGTATGGAATTTGATGCGAAGAAATTCCGGGACCGGAATGGAAAGCATACAGAAGAACAGGATAAAAATAAGTTATAGATCGGACAGGAGGAAGTAACAAATGGAGAAACAGTATCAATACAATAGCGTAGAAGAGGCACTTGAAGAATTGCGCCGGGGAAGGATCGTTCTGGTAACGGATGATCCGGACCGGGAAAATGAAGGAGATATGATCTGCGCGGCGGAATTTGCAACTCAGGAGAATATCAATTTTATGGCATGCCATGCGAAAGGGCTGATCTGCACACCGATGAGTGCAGCGCTGGCCGGACGGCTTGGGCTTTCACAGATGGTCTCCGAAAATACAGATAACCATTCGACTGCATTTACGGTATCCGTTGACCATGTGGATACGACAACGGGAATTTCAGCAGCAGAGCGCGGATATACTATGCGCAGCCTGACAGAAGAAGGAACGAAACCGCAGGACCTTCGAAGACCGGGACATGTATTTCCGCTGGTGGCAAGGCATGGAGGTGTGTTGGTAAGAAATGGTCATACCGAGGCAACGGTTGATTTGATGCGTCTTGCCGGACTGAAAGAATGTGGAATCTGCTGTGAGATCATGGAAGAGGACGGAACGATGATGCGGACAGAGAATCTCTGGAAGCTGGCGAAGAAGTACGACCTGAAATTTATTACGATCAAAGATCTGCAGGATTACTGCAGGATCCATGAAAAACATGTCGTAAGGGAAGCATGTGCAAAGATGCCAACCCAGTATGGAGAATTTCAGATTTATGGGTATGTGAATGACATCACCGGTGAACATCATGTGGCATTGGTGAAAGGTGAGATTGGCGATGGGGAAGATGTTCTGTGCCGTGTACATTCCGAGTGCCTGACCGGCGATACTTTCGGATCTCTCCGCTGCGATTGTGGAAAGCAGCTGCAGTCGGCGATGCAGCAGATCGAGAGAGAAGGAAGAGGAGTTCTTCTGTATATGCGACAGGAGGGAAGGGGAATCGGTCTGATCAACAAGCTGAAAGCGTATGAACTTCAGGAACAGGGATACGATACCGTGGAAGCCAACATCCGTCTGGGATTTGCACCGGATCTTAGGGAATACTGGGTAGGGGCTCAGATTCTATCGGATCTGGGAGTAAAATCACTCCGGCTTCTTACAAATAATCCGGAGAAGGTATATGGACTTTCCGGTTTCGGGCTTGCAATCCATGAGAGAGTACCGATTGAAATAGCACCGCAGAAATTTGATGCATTTTATATGAAGACGAAGCAGGAAAAGATGGGACATATCTTTAAAGAAATCAAATTTCAGTAAAAAGAGAATAAACAGTATTTATCATAGAAGAAACACTTTAATTACAGGAGGAAAAAAACATGAGACAGATCAATGTATTAGAAGGAAAAGTAGTAGCACCAGAAGGAATGAAAGTAGGAATTGTTGCTTCAAGATTTAATGAGATTATTGTTAATAAACTACTTGGTGGTGCGGTAGACGGGCTGGTACGCCATGGCGTGGAGGATGAAAACATAACGGCAGCATGGGTACCGGGAGCATTTGAGATTCCGACAGCAGCTTCTAAAATGGCGGCATCCGGAAAGTATGATGCGGTGATCTGTGTGGGAGCAGTGATCCGTGGAGACACAACGCATTATGATTATGTCTGCAATGAGGTATCCAAAGGAATCGCACAGGTCGGACTTGCAACCGGAGTGCCGGTATTATTTGGTGTGATCACGACTGAAAATATCGAGCAGGCAATTTCAAGAGCCGGAAGTAAAGGCGGAAATAAGGGATATGACTGTGCACTTTCTGCAATCGAAATGGTAAATCTTCTGAGACAGATGTAATTTCCGGCTGACGGTTACAAAAAGAATCCCGTTTTCCGGCAGAAAAAGGGCAGATGCCGGGATTTACTGGACATTTATGCAGGAAAAAGGTATCATATCTGATAAGAGAAATCTGTAAAAGAAATAGTAAAGTTTCAATTCAGAGATAATGAAGGAGAAAATGAATTATGTATACAGCATCATCTGAGAGATATGATACCATGGTATATAACCGTTGTGGGAAAAGCGGGCTTTTGCTGCCGGCAGTTTCTTTAGGACTCTGGCACAATTTTGGAACCAATGCGGATCCGGAGAATATGAAGGCAATGTTGAGGACAGCATTTGATCTGGGAATCACCCATTTCGATCTTGCGAATAACTATGGACCGGAATACGGAAGTGCTGAGACGAATTTTGGGAAGATTTTAAAAGAAGACTTTGCACCATACAGGGACGAGATGATCATCAGTACCAAGGCTGGCTATGATATGTGGCCGGGACCTTACGGGAATTGGGGAAGCAGGAAGTATCTGCTCGCAAGCCTTGACCAGAGCCTGAAGAGAATGGGGCTGGATTATGTAGATATCTTCTATCATCACAGAATGGATCCGAATACCCCACTGGAAGAGACCATGGGTGCACTCGATTCCATCGTAAAGAGTGGGAAGGCACTTTATGTCGGAATTTCTAACTATGATGGTCCGACAATGGTACGTGCAGCGGAGATTCTGGAAGATCTGAAATGTCCGTTTGTCATTAACCAGAACCGGTATTCCATTTTTGACCGGACGATTGAACAGAACGGCTTGAAAAAGACGGCGAACCAGATGGGAAAAGGAATCATTGCATTTAGTCCGCTGGCACAGGGGCTTCTGACAGATAAATATCTGCACGGAATACCGTCAGACAGCCGGATTGCGGTGGATGGAAGATTTCTACATGCCGATGCATTGACGAAAGAAAAGCTTGCGCAGATCGAGGCTCTGAATAAGATGGCAGGTGAGAGAGGACAGTCTCTTGCACAGATGGCACTGAGCTGGATCCTGAAAGATGAGGATGTGACCAGTGTGCTGATCGGAGCGTCCAGACCGGAGCAGATTATTCAGAATGTGGAGATTGTGCAGAATACGAAGTTCACCCGGGAAGAACTGAAAAAGATCGATCAGATCAGCAGGGGCGATCTGTAAGTGAAACCTGCGCGAAGAAATTATTTGCAAAGGACGCAAAGGAAATATTGAATAAATGATTGACAGGAAGCAGCCATTGTGTTATTATAGTCCATGGTTGCTTCAGCAATCAACAATTTCATATAGGGGATTGGTCAAATGGTATGACAGGAGTCTCCAAAACTCTTAGCGGCAGTTCGATTCTGTCATCCCCTGTAACTTGAAGGACTCAGTTTGAGTCCTTTTTTTATCTAATGGACCAAGTGCGGAATGGTGATAGCGCAAGTCCAAATCAACTCTTCATTTCCAAAAACAAAATAATCATCCCGCTAGATATATATATTCGACATAGTCACTATACATAGTGCATAAAAATAAAAGAAAATAATTGTAAAAAATGCCAAAAATTCAACTGTACGAAAGCACAAAATCCGTCAAAAAAGAATCTCAAATGCTACAAACTAAAAAAAGTGTCAAAAAATAGAAGTAAAAACAGCTAAAAAAAATAAAAGAAAAACAGATGAAGATAGTGAAAATAGATAAAAAAATTGGTTTTTTTACTGTACAATCTACAAAAGCTGAAAATATTGACAAAGAAAAAGTGTGAGCGTAATATAAGCATGACTTTTAGAGGACGCTCTGAAAAGTACTATAAAATAAGAATAAATAAAACGAAAGGGAGGGAGCGATACGGAACATTTAACAGAGACTCTGTTAGAAGAGCTGAACTGCGAGACAGTGTTTACGATCCCGATATTCGGCGGAATACCGGTAAAAGAGTCGGTCGTAGTTACCTGGATCATCATGGCGGTAATCGTAGGACTTTGTATCATATTTGTCCGAAGCTTGAGCGTCGAAAATCCGGGAAAGGTTCAGCTTTTATTGGAATCCGCAATAGGAAAAGGACTGGACTTCTTTGAAGACATCATGGGAAAAGAAAACAGGAAATATATTCCGTATCTGATTACAGTGCTTATCTATATTGGGATAGCCAATATCATTGGTCTGTTCGGATTTAAGTCACCGACAAAAGACCTCAATGTAACAGCAGCACTTGCAATCATGAGTATGTGCCTGATTGAATTTTCCGGAATCCGGAAGAATGGATTTAAGCATTGGGCGGCGCATTTTGCAAAGCCGGTACCATTCGTAGCACCAATTATGGTTCTGGAGATTGTGATCAGACCATTATCACTTTGCATGCGTCTGTTCGGTAATGTATTGGGAGCGTTTGTTATCATGGAGCTTTTAAAAGCAGTGGCTCCGGTTCTTATCCCGATACCATTTAGTTTTTACTTCGATATTTTCGATGGATTCCTGCAGGCATATGTATTCGTATTCCTGACAGCACTTTTCATGAATGAGGAGCAGGAATAATCCCGAAATGACAGAAGAAACACAAATCTATAAGAAAAAAGGAGATTAAGATTATGTTAGTAGCAATTGGAGCAGCAGTAGCAGTTTTAACAGGTTTAGGAGCAGGACTTGGAATCAGCCTTGCAACAGGTAAAGCAGTAGACGCGATCGCAAGACAGCCGGAAGCAGAAAGCAAGATCAGCAAGAACCTGATCCTGGGTTGTGCACTTGCAGAGGCAACCGCTATTTACGGTTTCATTATCGGACTTCTTATCATCTTAATGCTGAAATAAGAAAAGTAAAATGAAGAAAGGCAGGTGGGACAGGTGATACAGTTTAATGTAAGCCTTCTCTTTACGATCATCAACCTGATTGTCTTTTATCTTTTGCTGAAAAAATTCTTATTCAAACCAGTAATGGGAATTATGGAAAAACGTGAAAAAATGATTGCTGACGGACTGAAAAATGCCAGTGATAGTCAGGAAGAAGCGGCGAGACTGAAAGCGGAATATGAAAAGGCTCTGGAAGGAGCAAAGGCAGAATCCATTCAGATCGTGGAAAAAGCTAAGAAAACTGCAGCCGGAGAATCAGAGCGTATCCTTCAGGAAGCCAATACGGAAGCCGTAGGAATCCTGAAAGATGCCAGAAAGACGATTGAAAATGAACGCAAACAGACCATGAATGATCTGCAAAGTGAGATCGCAGGACTGGCAATGCAGGCAGCACGTAAGATTGTGGATGACACAAAAGGAAATCAGGATATATATGATCAGTTTCTGAAAGGTGCAGGTGATGCTCATGTCAATGAAGAGGTTAAATAAAGAGTATTGCTGTAGCCCTTCGGCAAAACAGTATGCACATGTTTTATATGAGCTTGGAATTTCAAAAGAAGCGGTAGGAGAGACTGAAAGGCTTTTTGAAGAAGTACCGGTGCTTGAAGAAACATTTGCAAGTCCGGTGGTACCGATGCGGGAAAAATTAAGTTCGATCGACAAGATTTTCCCGGAAGAAATAAAAAATTTTCTCAAGGTTGTATGCCGTAATCAGAGAATGAGCGAGATCAGTCAGATTCTTTTTGCTTATGACAGATACTGTAAAATGCAGGAAGGAATCCAGATGGCAACGCTTACCTGTGTGGAAGCACCAGATGAAAAGCGGCTTGAGAAAATCAGAGAATTTCTTTGTGAGAAGTACCATAAGACAGATGTGAAGATCGAGATAGTCAAAGATCCGGCATTACTTGGCGGATTTATCTTAAAGACCGGTGATGATGAATATGACTGGAGTCTGAAAGGAAGATTATCGAGATTAGAGCAAAAATTGACCTGGAGGTGAACAAAGTGAGTTCAATTAGCTCAGATGAAATTATTTCTATTCTGAAAAATGAAATAGAGAACTTTGATCAGATCAGTAAAGACAGCGAGGTCGGTACGGTTGTCTCTGTCGGTGACGGAATTGCAAATATCTATGGAATAGAGCATGCAATGTACGGAGAAATCGTGACATTTGAAAATGGACTGAAAGGTATGGTTCAGGACATTCAGAAAGATACGATCGGCTGCATCCTGTTCGGATCAGATGTAGAGATCAAAGAAGGTACGAAAGTGATGCGTACCAAAAAGAAAGCCGGAGTACCGGTTGGCGATAAATTTATCGGACGTGTCGTAAATGCACTTGGAGCTCCGATTGACGGAGCAGGAGAAATCGAAGCAGACGATTACAGACCGATTGAAAATGAAGCACCAGGAATTGTAGACCGTAAATCCGTCAGCGTTCCAATGGAAACAGGAATCCTTTCTATCGATTCTATGTTCCCGATCGGACGTGGACAGAGAGAGTTGATCATTGGAGACCGTCAGACAGGAAAGACTTCCATTGCTACAGACACGATTTTGAATCAGAAGGGTAAGGATGTCATCTGTATCTATGTAGCAATCGGTCAGAAAGCATCAACGATCGCAAAGGTTGTCAATACTTTTAAAAACGGCGGCGCAATGGATTACACCATCGTAGTAGCATCAACAGCAAGTGACTGTGCACCGCTTCAGTATATTGCACCATATGCAGGAACCGCGATCGCAGAACATTTCATGCATAAAGGAAAAGATGTCCTGATCGTTTACGATGATCTTTCAAAGCACGCAGTTGCATACCGTGCGCTGTCCCTGCTTCTTGGACGTTCACCGGGACGTGAAGCTTATCCTGGAGATGTTTTCTATCTGCATTCAAGACTGCTTGAGAGATCAAGCCGTTTAAGCGATGAAATGGGAGGCGGTTCGATCACAGCACTTCCAATCATCGAGACACAGGCAGGAGATGTATCTGCATACATTCCGACCAACGTCATTTCCATTACAGATGGACAGATCTTCCTGGAAAGTGATCTGTTCTTCTCAGGAATGAGACCGGCGGTTAACGTAGGTCTTTCCGTATCCCGTGTTGGTGGTGCAGCACAGACAAAGGCAATGAAGAAGGCAGCCGGAAGTATCCGTATCGATCTTGCACAGTATCGTGAGATGGAAGTATTCACACAGTTCAGTTCCGATCTGGATGCAGCAACAAAGGAACAGCTGGAATATGGATCTGGTCTGATGGAACTTCTGAAACAGCCACTCGGACATCCAATGTCCATGCATGAGATGGTCATCACCCTCTGCGCAGCACGAAATAAAGTGCTTCTGGGAATTCCGGTAAAAGAGGTTAAGAAATTCCAGATGGATATGCTGAATTATTTTGCAACAGTTCATCCGGAAATCAGTGAAGAGATTGAGCAGACAAAGGCTCTGTCCGATGAACTGGCTGCAAAGATTGTGGAAACAGCGAAGGAATTCAAAGACAGCAGGTGTTAATATGGCAAATATCAGAGAAATACAGACTCGAATCAACAGCGTCAAAGATACGATGAAGATCACGAACGCCATGTATATGATCTCGTCTACCAAGATGAGACAGGCGAAGAAAAAGCTGACAGATTCAGAGCCGTACTTTTACGGACTTCAGGGAGAGATTTCCAGAATCCTGAGGCATATTCCTGAGATCGAGCACCGGTATTTTGATGTGCGGGAAGAGATTCCAAAAGAGAAACGAAAGATAGGTTCCATTGTCATTACTGCGGATAAAGGACTTGCAGGAGCTTACAACCACAACATTGTCAAGGTGGAGGATGAGATCCTGGAGGAACCGGGAGAGCATAAGCTGTTCGTAGTCGGTGAGCTTGGCAGACACTATTATGCGAATAAGGGTGTGGAAATTGACACCAATTTCCTCTATACTGTGCAGAAACCGACCATGCACAGGGCAAGAGATATCGCGGAAGTGATTCTTTCCCAGTATGAGAGAGGTGAACTGGACGAGGTCTACATCGTTTACACCAGAATGGAAAATTCGATGCTGACAACGGTTGAAAAAATGAAGATCCTGCCGCTTGAGAGATCTTCATTTAATGAAATGAAAATGCCGCTTAACATCCATAGAGAGGCGATCGCGCTTTATCCATCAGCAGAGGCTGTTCTGGACAGCATCGTACCAAACTACGTGGTTGGCATGATCTATGGATGTCTGGTAGAGGCATATGCAAGCGAACACAATGCGCGAATGACAGCAATGCAATCAGCAACAGACAGCGCGCAGGAAATCATCAAAGATCTTTCTATTATATATAACAGGGCAAGGCAGGCTGCGATCACACAGGAAATTACTGAGGTTTGTGCAGGTGCCAAAGCCCAGAAACGGAAAAGGAAGTGAAAACAGGTATGAATAAAGGACGTATTGTACAGGTCATGGGACCAGTTGTTGACGTTGTATTTGAAGACGGAAATCTGCCGTGCATCAAAGATGCCCTGCAGGTGGAGAACAACGGAAAAACCTGTATTATGGAAGTTGCGCAGCATCTGGGAAATGATGAGGTTCGTTGTCTGATGCTGGCAGCAAGTGAAGGACTTTGCAAGGACATGGAAGTAACCGCTACCGGTTCTGGAATTAAAGTACCGGTTGGAGAGCAGACCCTTGGACGTCTGTTCAACGTACTTGGAGAAACCATCGACAATGGCGAAGAAATCAAAGAAGATACCGAACACTGGGTGATCCACAGAGATCCGCCGTCATTTGAAGACCAGAGCCCGGTTGTAGAAATCCTGGAAACCGGAATCAAGGTTATCGACCTGCTTGCACCTTATGCAAAAGGTGGTAAGATCGGTCTGTTCGGCGGTGCCGGTGTAGGTAAGACTGTACTGATCCAGGAACTGATCCGTAACGTAGCCACAGAGCACGGCGGATATTCCATCTTTACCGGTGTTGGAGAACGTTCCCGTGAAGGTAACGACCTCTGGACAGAAATGAAAGCATCCGGAGTTCTGGATAAGACAGCCTTAGTGTTTGGTCAGATGAACGAACCACCTGGAGCACGTATGCGTGTCGCTGAGACAGGACTTACAATGGCTGAATATTTCCGTGATAAAGAACATCAGAATGTGCTTCTTTTCATTGATAATATTTTCCGTTTTACACAGGCAGGTTCCGAAGTATCCGCACTTCTTGGACGTATGCCATCAGCCGTAGGTTATCAGCCGACACTGGCAACTGAAATGGGTGAACTGCAGGAGAGGATCGCATCTACAAAGAATGGTTCTGTCACATCCGTACAGGCTGTTTATGTCCCTGCCGATGACCTTACAGACCCGGCACCGGCAACTACATTTGCTCATCTGGATGCAACAACCGTACTCTCCCGTAAGGTTGTAGAACAGGGTATTTACCCGGCAGTTGATCCACTGGAATCTAACTCCCGTATTCTGGAGGCGGATATTGTCGGAGAAGAACATTATGAAGTTGCAAACCGTGTAACAGAGGTTCTGCAGAAATACAAAGAGCTGCAGGATATCATCGCAATTCTTGGTATGGAAGAGCTTTCCGATGAAGACAAGGCAACGGTTATGAGAGCAAGAAAGATTCAGAAATTCCTCTCCCAGCCATTCTTCGTTGCAGAGACATTTACCGGAGTTCCGGGAAAATATGTACCTCTGAAAGAGACGATCCGAGGATTTAAGATGATCCTCGACGGAGAAATGGATGAGTATCCGGAGAATGCATTCTTCAATGTAGGAACGATTGATGAAGTCATCGAGAAGGCAAAGGCTGAAAAAGCAGAATAGAGGTGCCAGGTATGGATACATTTGGACTTAAAATCATTTCCAGTGACCGGGTATTCTATGAAGGACGTTGCAGAAAGATGATCGTGCCGGTACCGGACGGCGGTGGAATGGAAATTCTTCCGCACCATGAAGATATGGTGATCGCTGTGGTGATCGGTGAGGCAATGCTTCAGTTTGAAGAAGGCGAATGGGTGAACCTTGCGGTCGGAGCCGGATTCCTTGAGATCGTCAACAACCGTGTGACGATGCTGGTGCAGACGGCAGAGAAACCGGAGGATATCGATGCCAGACATGCCCAGGAGCAGATGGAGTATGCAGAAGAAAAGCTTCGCCAGAAACAGAGTATACAGGAATATTACCGGACACAGGCTTCGCTTTCAAGGGCGATGAACCGGTTGAAGGTGTCGAAGCGAAAAAAATGGTAAATAGGAAACAAATTTATGTGGAAGCGCGTAATCTACTACAGATTGCGCGCTTTTTCAATACGGAATTTTTGACAAAATTTATTGGGAAAAATGGTACAATCTTTTACAAAATAAAAGTTCCGATACAGGGTAGTTTGTGGTAGAATATATAACAGTGTGCGTGTACTGAGAAAAAGGATTTTGAGGTGTTCAAATAGAGTGTATTTCATCATAGAAGGAGCAAAAACGTGGAAAAAGAGGAGCTTACGCAATTATTTAATTTCTTTCGGGAGATTGATAAGGAAAAATTTATTGGAAGGCAGACATATCTGACGGATGGGGTGCGTAAGGAGAATGACGCGGAGCATGCGTGGCATATGGCAATCATGACGGTTCTGCTTGCGGGATATGCCGATGAGAAGATCGATGTTCTTAAGACAGTGACGATGCTTTTGATCCATGATATTGTAGAAATTGATGCGGGGGATACCTATGCCTATGATGAAGATGCGAAGAAGACGCAGAGAGAACGGGAAGTGAAGGCTGCGGACCGGATTTTCGGACTTCTTCCGGAAAAGCAGGGAAAGGAATTTCGGGCGCTCTGGGAGGAATTTGAGGCACAGGAGACTGCTGAGTCGAAGTTTGCCCGGACGATGGACAATATCCAGCCGATCATGTTAAATGCGGCTACAGACGGCAAAGCGTGGGAGGAACACGATGTTCATATTGAACAGATCCTGAACCGTAACCGGAATACGGCAAAAGGCTCAGAAGCGATCTGGGAGTATGCGAAAGAAGAATTCTTAAGACCGAATCTGGAAAATGGCAAGATAAAAAAATAACATAAAAAAAACAAAAATCCCCCTTTTCATTTTCGTGAATATGGGGTATCATATACTACAGAGCGCAAAATATAGTGGAGAAACTTAAAAGTGACACTATATTTTGTGGAGCGATGGAACAAAGTTAGGAGAAAGTTGGGATGGATTTGGAAGTAAAGACGAGAGTAATCAAAAGAAACGGTGAGGAAGTAGACTTCCGGCTGGAGAAGATTGTGAATGCGATCAAAAAAGCGAATGAAGAGGTTGAGAACATCCACAGGATGAATGACTTTCAGATCATTGCAATTGCGGAGAAGATTGCACAGCAGGCAGAGGAATTTACGCATGCAGTGAATGTGGAGGACATCCAGGATATGGTTGAGACCGGCATTATGGAGATGCGTGGTTATGAGGTTGCCCAGAAGTATGTCCGCTATCGCTATAAGAGAGAATTAACCAGAAAGTCGAATACAACGGATAACGGAATTCTTGCATTGATCGATCATATGAACGAGGAAGTAAAGCAGGAGAACTCCAATAAGAATCCTGTGATCAACTCTACACAGAGAGATTACATGGCAGGAGAGGTCAGCAAGGACCTTACCAAGAGAGTCCTTCTTCCGGAGGAAATTGTCCGTGCACACGAAGAAGGAATCATTCATTTTCATGATATGGACTATTTTGCACAGAAAGAGCACAACTGTGATCTGATCAACCTGGAGGATATGCTCCAGAATGGAACTGTCATCAGCGAGACGATGATCGAGAAACCACATAGTTTTTTTACCGCGTGTAATGTGACCACACAGATCGTTGCACAGGTTGCAAGTAACCAGTATGGCGGACAGTCATTTACGCTGTCACATCTTGCACCATTCGTAGATGTAAGCCGTCAGAAGCTCCGCAAGAGTGTCATTGAAGAAAGAATAGAATCCGGAGAGGTTCTGGATGATGCGATCATCGACAAGATCACAGAGAGAAGGCTTCGTACCGAAGTACAGAGCGGAATCCAGACGATCCAGTATCAGCTGATCACACTGATGACCTGTAACGGACAGGCACCTTTCGTAACGGTGTTTATGTATCTGGATGAGGTCCCGGAAGGAAGAACCAGGGATGACCTTGCGATGATCATCGAAGAAGTGATGAAGCAGCGTATGCAGGGTGTTAAGAATGAAAAGGGTGTATGGATCACACCGGCGTTCCCGAAGCTGATCTATGTACTGGATGAAGATAATATTACCGAGGATTCCAAATACTGGTATCTGACTGAGCTGGCTGCAAAATGTACGGCAAAGCGTATGGTGCCGGATTATATTTCTGCAAAGATCATGAAAGAACTGAAAAACGGAGATGTTTATCCGTGCATGGGGTGCCGCTCATTCCTTACCGTAGAAGATTCCCAGAGAAATGCAGACGGAAGTCATAAGTTCTATGGACGTTTCAATCAGGGGGTTGTAACGATCAACCTGGTTGACGTGGCATGTTCAGCAGAGGGCAATATGGAACGTTTCTGGGAAATCCTGGATGAGAGACTGGAGCTTTGTCACAGAGCACTCCGGTGCAGACATGAACGCCTTCTCGGAACCGTTTCAGATGTTGCACCGATCCTGTGGCAGAACGGGGCACTTGCCCGTCTGAAAAAGGGTGAGACGATTGACAAGCTGTTATTTGACGGATATTCTACCATTTCTCTTGGATATGCAGGACTTTATGAGATGTGTATGCGGATGCTTGGCAAATCCCATACAGATCCGGAGGCGAAGCCATTTGCACTGGCAGTTATGCAGCGCCTGAATGATAAATGTAAAGAATGGAAAGAAGCAGAAAATATCAGCTATTCCGTATACGGCACACCGATGGAATCTACCACATACAAGTTTGCAAAATGTCTGCAGAAGCGTTTCGGAATCATTCCGGGCGTTACAGATAAGAACTATATTACCAACAGTTATCATGTACATGTTACCGAAAAAATTGATGCGTTCAGCAAATTGAAATTTGAATCGGAATTTCAGAAGCTTTCACCGGGTGGGGCGATCAGCTATATCGAAGTACCGAATATGCAGACCAATATTCCGGCGGTACTTTCCGTATTACAGTACATTTATGAGAATATCATGTATGCAGAGCTGAATACCAAGAGTGATTTCTGTGAAGTCTGCGGTTATGACGGAGAGATTAAGATCATCGAGGACGAGACCGGAAAGCTGGTATGGGAATGCCCGAACTGTGGCAACCGGGATCAGGATAAGCTCTTTGTAGCGAGAAGAACCTGCGGATATATCGGAACACAGTTCTGGAATCAGGGAAGAACCCAGGAGATTAAGGACAGGGTACTGCATCTGTAAGGATGGAAATGTTTTTGAAAAAATAGTGAGAAGATATAATAAAGGACACGGCTTTCGCTTGGCGAAGCCGTGTCCTTTATTATAAATTATTTAAAATTAATTGGATAAACGTCTTTTATCAAACCATCCTGGTCATAAGAAAAATAGATTTTTTCGACCATTTCTTCTTTATTGATCTTAAAAGTCACAAGAACTGTTTCAGAATCATCTGTTTTGGAGTCAAGCGAAATATCTTTTACAGTTATTTGGGTATTATTAACAGCTGCCTCTGACAGATAGGTCTGACCATAGGTTGAAACAAAATATTCTAATCGGTCGCGCTCAAAATATTTTCCTACAAGCTTGTTCCAGTTCTCAAGAATTTTCTCAGAATTGGCGAAAGCATCATCAGAATTTGCATCAGTATTTTCACCGATTACATTAGAAGCATCCGGAGAGTATAATTCTTCATTTGGCGCAGTAAACATTGCAGTAATTACTGCTTCGGCTTCCGGACTTACGGCTGATTCAGATGCCTTTTTGTCTGAGCAGCCAGTAAGCAGAATAAACAAAAGTAACAGAATAAAATAAATTTTTGGCGTTGCTTTTTTCGTCATGAGAATCCCTCCTTTGCTTGTGGGGGCAGTTAAAATAGTTTTCCTGCCATTGGATTGATCTACCTTTCACATTTTGGGTGTTTATAAGTATAGTATAATGGAGCTGGCTGTAAAACGCTAATATTATTTTTACAAAAAGGCAGTTGCTTGGGCGAATGTATGCGGACAAATCATAGCAGCACTTATCACAGCATTTGGAGGAGTCAAAAGACCGCCGGAGCGGTTGGAATCGTACTTTATCGGAGGACAATAGTAGTTGATTTTCAGGTGTGATTTGCTATAATTGATAAGAAGAGTAAGAATGGACAGCAGAGTAGTACTGCTATAATGAGAAAAAGGGAAGTATAAAGATATGAATTACGGAACAATCAAAAATTACGATATCGCAAATGGAACCGGCGTCAGGGTCAGCCTTTTCGTATCCGGCTGCCGGCATCATTGCAAAGGATGCTTCAATTCCGAGACCTGGGATTTCAATTACGGCAATCCATATACCAAAGAAGTAGAAGCAGAGATCCTCGAAGCACTTAAACCGGCATACATTCAGGGATTTTCTCTCCTGGGCGGCGAACCCTTCGAGCCAGAGAATCAGAAAGAACTCGCAGGACTCTTGCAAAAGATCAAAGAAAGCTACCCGGAGAAAAATGTCTGGTGCTACACCGGATATCTCTATGATGTAGACCTCATCCCCGGCGGAAAAGTCTACACCGAATACACTGACAAGATGCTCGCCTGCATCGATACCCTTGTAGACGGCGAGTTCATCGAAGCCGAAAAAGATCTCACCCTGGAATTCCGCGGAAGCCGCAACCAGAGAATCCTGCATCTTAATGAAATGCGAAAAAATGCGAAAAACTAAAATAATTCATTGACAAAAAAAGACCACTGTGCTATAAATAACAAGTGGTCTTTTTTAGATCATAAAATCAAATAGGGGATTGGTCAAATGGTATGACAGGAGTCTCCAAAACTCTTAGCGGCAGTTCGATTCTGTCATCCCCTGTAGAAACCTCTCGGAAGTAGTTCTGGGAGGTTTTTTATACTCTATAATTCCCACCAGATTCAATTGTTTGCACAAAGAATCTGGTGGGAATTATTTTTGCCTGATATTGACATAACCTATATTTTTGTAAATCAATATATTTCTTTAGAAATTAAAATAAAGTTCGTACACCTTAACCGGCCGCCCCTTCGCATTGGTCGTCTGCGTATAAGCGAGCTTTGCGACTCCTCCATTTTCCAGATTCTGAATAATCCGGTTCGCATTTCTCACCGTACTTCCCATACGTTCGGCAAGCTCGTGCGTTGTAATCTTATTTGATCCGGCAGCATGCGTACTGGCAAGGACTTTCTTGATCGTAACCGGTGAAAGATTACACTGCTTTGCAATCTTTCCAAGATTCTGCACATACTGATTCTGGATCACTCTTCGGTCGGATGAACCAAGGGGTCCGATCATATCCCCGTTTTCATTCTGGATAAAACTTTTTCCAAACTGAACAGCCTCTTTGCGGGCATTTACAGAATTACGGATCGCATTGTCAAAATTTGCCCCGATTCCGTATCCTACAGCACATTCAAAATGCAGTTTGTCGGTGAGAAATTCATTCAGTTCGCAGACCTTGTTATTGTGTGTAATATGCTGCAGCATTTCCACAGTGGTCAGGGCACTGCAGTGATTATCCACTTCCTGAGGGATACAATTCATCAGATTCTTTTTAAAGAAATCTTCCATACAGACATAGATCTGCTGGATATTTTCCGGTGTGTTATCTGTCGAACTACGGGGAGATACATTGATGATAACCGGAAGGTTGGAACGCATGTGCTCCAGCTCGATCGTGGACAGAAGTTCATTTGCAAGATCCCGGATATGGCTGACACTTGGCAGCGGATAGATTGTCGGGATCCCGTGCGCACGAAGCTCCGGCAGGATATTACTGTACTGACAGAGAACCATATCCATTTCATTGTTGTTCCACATACGGATCAGCTCTGAAAGGACATGATTTTCAATCGTACTGATACTGGTGCGGGTCAGTGCCTTGGTCCAGTTGTTAATATGTGGTGGAACTGTATCAATGTCCAGCTCCTTAAGGAAAGCGGTTGCAGTACAGCCGCCGTCGATCGGAATCAGGAAATCCAGAATAATCCGGTCCATATCCAGATCCCGGTTGGAAATCAGCAGATTCAAAAGAGCACGGTACAGACCGGCTGTATCAATTTCAAAGGATACAATCGGACGGTTATAAGCGTGCGCAGTTGACTCAATGGCAGCTTTTGCGATCTTACCACTGATAAGAAATCCGTCAGTGTCCCCGGCGTAAGAATCGTAAACTTCTGATATTGTGTCAAATTTGTTGTAGGAAACCACCTGGATGTCGCAGTTTAGTTTTAGTTCTGAGACGATCTGCGAGACAGGTTCCTTTAAGTACTGGCTGGTAATAGCCACAATTTTTCTTCTCATTTTCTTTCACCTCTCAAAAAGTATCATATAAAATTATCTTCCATAAATCAACCATAATATTCTGAAAATTAAAAAAATAACGATTAAATAGGTAAAAACAACGAAAATCAAGAATATTCTGTAATATTATTGACTAAAATTTTAGAAGTTGGTATTATGTAATCGTGATAACTATTCTGCAAATATTCCAAAAACTAATAAAAATATTCTGTAAATATTCTAAAAGTAGAACAGTATTTTTAATGTAAATGGCAGGAACAAAGTTAAAGGAGGGCTTAGTATGAATTACTATGAAAGAGCATTGGAATTAAAGGATGAAACAATTGCAAACCGCAGACACATCCACAAAAATGCTGAAACTGGTCTGGATCTTCCAAAGACCAAAGCTTATGTTATGAAAAAGCTGACAGAATACGGACTTGAGCCGAAGGATTGTGGCTACGGGGTAACAGCTACACTCGGCAAAGGGGGAAAGGTTCTTCTTCTGAGAGCAGATATGGATGCACTTCCGATGCCGGAAGAAAGCGGAGAAGAATTTGCATGTCCTACAGGAAAAGAAGCACATACATGCGGACATGATTTCCACGCTGCAATGCTTCTTACAGCAGCAAAGATGCTGAAAGAAAAAGAAGATACACTGGAAGGAACTATCAAATTCATGTTCCAGCCGGCAGAAGAGACTTTTGAAGGAAGCAAGAATATGATCGAGAATGGTATTCTTGAGAATCCTCCGGTTGATGCAGCACTTGCATACCATGTATCACCGGGAAAAATGCCAATCGGACTTTTTATGTACAATGATAAGGATACGATGATGTATTCTGTAGATGGATTTAAGATCACCATCCATGGAAAAGGATCCCATGGTGCTTATCCACATGTAGGAGTTGACCCGATCAACATCGGAGTTCATATCCATCTTGCATTGCAGGAACTAATCGCAAGAGAAAGTGATCCGACACATTCCTGTGTACTTACAATCGGACAGTTTGCAGGCGGAACTGCAGCAAACATCATTCCTGAGACCGCTGTTCTCCAGGGAACGATCCGTACCAATAAGCCGGAAGCAAGAGAACTTCTGGTCCGCAGAATGAAAGAAGTCGCTGAAAAGACAGCAGCTGTATATAACGGAACCGTTGATATTGAGATGATCTCAGAAGTTCCTCCGCTGATCTGCAATCCGAAGCTTACCGACGAAGTGGTTGGATATATGCAGGAGCTTGGAATTCCGGGACTCACACCATATCCGGGAATTTCTGCAAGTGCTTCTGAAGATTTCGCAGTGATCGCTGAAAAGGTTCCAAGTACATTTATGTATCTGTCAGCAGGATATCTGGATGAAAGAGGACAGTATCCGGCACATCATCCGAAAGCACAGTTTAATGAAGATGTTTGCCCGATCGGAGCAGCTTGTCTTGCCCATTGCGCTTCACAGTGGCTTAAAAATAACAAATAGAGAGTAAAGGTTTCTTTAGGAACAGGAGGAAAAGAATATGAGTAAAGAACAGCAGGTTCAGGAACAGCCACAGGTTGCGATTCCGCTTCCGAAGGCAAAGAAAAACTTGGTTCAGATCGGATGTATCTGCATGATGCTTTCCGTAGCAATGTATGGACTGGTATTTGCAACGTTAACAGCACCTATCCTTGAAAAAGTTGATGCGATGGGATATGTAGGACTCTTCTCTATCGTAGGTGCGATCGGTGTATCGATTATGACTCCGATCGGAGGAAAATTAGGTGACCTTATTGGTAGAAGAAACATTGTAGTGATTCCTGGAATTATCTGTGCACTTGCAGGTTTTGCATTTGCATTTGTGAGATCTCTGATTCCACTTATGATCCTCAGACTGATTGTCAGCCTTGCACAGGGCGCATTTACAGCAGCACCATACATTATCGCAGGTCTTATCAATGAAAGAAAAGATGTACCAAAGGCAATGGGTATGCTTGCAACCGCAATCGCTGTTGGTGGATTTGGAGGAAGTATCATCGCAGGTATTTTAACAGATATGGGATTATTGACTGTGGCAATCCTTATGCCGGCAATTCCACTTATTCTTGGTATAGTACTGATTGGAATGAACATGCCGAATCAGAAAAGAGAAGGAAAGGTTACGATTGATGTTCCGGGGATGATCGCACTCATCGTATCACTTTGCGGAATTCTGCTTGCACTGAACTTTGGATCTTCTATGGGATGGACAAATCCAATGATTCTTGCAGGTCTTGTAATTGGTATCATTGCTCTTATTGCACTTGTTAAGATTGAAAATAAAGCTGCAGAGCCGTTGATTCCAATGAAATTATTTAAAAATAAAAACTACACAGTACTCCTTATTGTAGGATTTATCTGCTATTTCTATCAGAATGCCATGAACTATTATGCACCGATCGGTGCCATGCAGGTTATGGGAGCATCCACGAGTGCAGCAGGTGCACTGCAGATGCCTCGTACACTGATTACAATCATTCTTCCTACTATCGCAGGTGCATGGGTAGGAAAGAAAGCTGCCAATGCATGGAAAGCAATGGTAATTGGTACAAGTCTTGCAATGATCCCGATGGCTGTGATGGCGTTGGTAACAAATTCAGGTGCTTCGATCATGATTTATTTTGTAGCACTTGCAGTTACAGGTATTGCTGAAAGCTTCCGTGCTGTATCCATTACGCCAACAGCACAGGCAATGCTGGCACCGGAAGATATGGGAATCGGAACTTCTCTGGTTAACTTCGCAAACTCACTTTCAGGAACAATTGCAGTTGCAGTATTTGCAGTCGCATATAATGCAAGTACATCAGCTGATCCGACCAATGTAGCACTGATCCAGAATGGTGTAAAATCTGTATTCTGGACAGCAGCAGTCGTTACTCTGATTGGACTTCTTCTGGTAATCTTCATTGTAAAACCGGAGATGAGCAAGAAAGCAGCAGAAAGCAAATAGAATATTGAAATCCATGTGAACATGTGAATAAGAAGCCGGGGCGGATGTGAAAAAGCATCTGCCCCGGTTGTTATCTGGAGAAGTCTTTTATAGATCTGCCGGATACAGGGATGAGAATGGAAATGACATATGTTTCAGGTAAATGCAGATTGCATTTCAGAAAATCAAGAGTATAATAAGAAATAGTGAAAAGAAGAAAGGCAGACATATATCTGTCTTTTTATAATTATAGAGACAATTTTAAAGATATAAGAAATAATTTGATTTACCGGAGGAAAAGAATGCTTGGAAACTATCTGGATGAAGTACGAAAAAAAGCACCACTGATACACAATATCACCAATTATGTGACGATCAATGATGTGGCAAATATGGTTCTTGCCTGCGGTGCAAGTCCGATTATGTCGGATGAGCCGACTGATATTGAAGAAATCACATCCATCTGTCAGGGACTGAATATCAATATGGGAATGCTGAATCCGCGTAAGATTGAAAGCATGCAAAAAGCAGGAAAGAAATCCAATGAACTGTATCATAAAGTACTGTTAGATCCGGTTGGAGCAGGATCGAGTTCGTTCCGAACAGAGGCGGCACTGAATCTGATACGTGATATTCAGTTTGATGTGATCCGGGGAAATATTTCTGAGATCAAGACCTTAGCAGCAGGACATGGTACAACGAGTGGTGTGGATGCAGACGAGGCAGATACACTGACGGAGCAGAATCTGGAGAAAATGATTCCGTTTATAAAGGATTTTTCCAGAAGGACAGGTTCCGTGATTGCTGTGACTGGAGGAATAGACCTTGTAAGTGATGCAAAGAGGTGCTTTGTGATCCGGAACGGTCGTCCGGAGATGGGACGGATCACCGGAACCGGGTGTCAGCTTTCCGGGATGATGACGGCATTCCTTGCGGCGAATCCGGAGAATAATCTGGAAGCAGCGGCAGCAGCGGTCTGTGCCATGGGGCTTGCCGGTGAGACTGGCTGGAAATATATGCAGCCGGGAGATGGAAACGCAACCTACCGTAATCGGATCATCGATGCGATTTATAATATGGAAGGAAAAGAATTGGAAGAAGGTGCAAAATATGAGATTAGATAAGAAAGATATGGTTCTGTATGCGGTAACAGACCGCCACTGGCTGAATGGAGAAAGCCTGTACAGCCAGGTGGAAAAAGCGCTGAAAGGTGGGGCTACATTTATCCAGCTCAGGGAAAAAAATCTGGGTGAGGAAGAGTTCCTGGCAGAAGCAAAAGAGATTGCCAGACTCTGCAAATCCTACCATGTACCATTTGTGATCAATGACAATGTAGAGATTGCAAAGAAGGTAGATGCCGATGGTGTGCATGTGGGGCAGAGCGATATGGAAGCTCTTGATGTGCGGAAAACACTGGGCGAGGACAAGATCATCGGTGTTACGGCAAAGACGGTCGAGCAGGCGCTAAAGGCGCAGGCACATGGAGCCGATTATCTGGGAGTCGGTGCAGTCTTTGGCACGACATCAAAGGCAGATGCAACAAAGCTGGATCATAAGGTTTTAAAGGAAATCTGCGAGACGGTGGACATTCCGGTTGTGGCAATTGGGGGAATCACGGGAGAGAATGTGACAGAGCTTGCCGGAAACGGAATCTGTGGAGTTGCCGTGATCAGTGCAGTTTTCGGACAGCCGGATATTGAGCAGGCTACAAAAGAATTAAAAGAGAAAGTAGAGGGTATGTTGAAATGATTTTGTTTACTAGCGATTACACAGAAGGGGCACATCCGAGAATTATCGAGAAGCTTGCCGAGACCAATATGGAGCAGACAGTAGGATATGGGGAAGATCCTTACTGTGAAGAAGCGAGAGAAGCAATTAAGAAGGTGTGTGAAGCACCGGAGGCAGATGTTCATTTTCTGGTGGGAGGTACACAGACGAACTTTACGGTAATTTCTTCTATTTTACGCCCGTTCCAGGGAGTGATCTGTGCAGATAGCGGACATATCAATGTCCATGAGACAGGAGCAGTGGAAGCGACTGGCCATAAGGTTCTGGCACTTCCTTCAAAGGAAGGAAAAATTACAGGACAGCAGATCAAGGAATATTACGACCTGCACTGGAGTGATGAGTCTCGTGAACATATTGTACAGCCAAAGATGGTTTATATTTCACATCCGACAGAGGTAGGAACATTGTATACAAAGAATGAACTTGAAAATATTTCTACTGTATGTAAGGAATGTGGACTTTATCTTTTCCTGGATGGGGCAAGAATGGGTTATGGGCTGATGGCACCGGGGACAGATGTGACACTTCCGGATATTGCAAAGTGTTGTGATGTATTCTATATTGGAGGAACAAAGGTCGGTGCATTGTTCGGAGAAGCTGTGGTTATCACAAATCCATGTCTAAAGCAAGATTTTCGTTACTGCATTAAACAAAAAGGTGGAATGTTTGCAAAAGGAAGACTGCTTGGCGTTCAGTTCCTGGAGCTTTTTAAAAATGGTCTTTATTTTGAAATCTCCAAACATGCGATTGATATGGCAATGCTTTTGAAAGACGGACTGAAAGAAAAAGGATATGAATTCTTCATGGACAGCAATACCAACCAGCAGTTCATTATTGTGGAAGATGCCAAATTGCAGGAAATCCGTCAAAAATATGGCGTAACTTATCAGGAAAGGTACGATGAGACCCATAGTGTGATCCGATTATGCACTTCCTGGGCGACAAAAGAGGAAAATGTGAAGGCATTCCTGCAAGATATGTAATTTGTGAAAAATTGAATAAAGCTTTACAGGTAAGGCAGATATGGTAAATGATAAGGACTTTTTTGCACAGAAAATGGCAGAAGAGTCCTTTTTTGCTTTTCGTAGTGTTTTAATATGAGAAAATAATAATTAGGCATTTAATTATTTGTTTGTGAAAAATATTATAAAAATATAAATTATTGAGAATAAATGTTGACTTATATGTGTGATACGCATAAAATAACGATTAGACTTCTAATGAATAGATATCTAATCAAATTGCGGGAGGTGAAAGGGTGAAGTCGGATAAATTTGAGTGTGGGGATTTTACCAGGGAGAATATGCCGGTACAACTTCTTCTTGCACAGGTCGGACATATGTATAAATGGTATGTGACGAAACAGATGAAGGATACAGAGCTGAAAGCCGGACAGGCAGGAATTCTTGCAATATTGCAGATGGTAGGACCGATGTCACAGAGAGAGCTTGCAGATCATATTCATATTACGCCGCCATCGGTGAATGTAGCAGTTCAGAAACTGGAAAAGCTCGGATATATTAGAAAAGAGCAGGACGAAAAAGACCAGCGGATGACAAGGATCCATCTGACAGAACGAGGAGAGAAGATTCTTGGCAACATGCATGAGATTCTCCGAAGCACGGAAGATACACTCCTGAAGAATATGAGCACAGAAGAGAAAATACTGTGCAGAAGACTGCTTTTACAGATGAGTGACAATCTTTTCCAGGAAAAAGAATTCCGTGAAATGCCATGTAAAAATCCATTTAAGGAATAAAAATAGTTACTAAGAAAGGAAATAATTGCTATATGAGAAAGTTATTCAAACATTTGAAGCCTTATGCAGCAACTATAGCAGCGATTGTTGTTATCCTGATCGTTCAGGCGTACTGCGATCTGTCATTGCCTTCTTATACTTCAGACATTGTCAATGTCGGAATCCAGCAGGGAGGAATTGATGAGAAGATTCCGGATGCAATCGCAGAGGAAGAGATGAATAAGCTGTTGCTTTTTGTGGCAGAAGAAGACCAGCAGACAGTGCTGGATGCATATGAGAAAAAGGAATCCGATTCGGATTATAAGTATGATGGAGCAATTTATGTTCTGAAGGATTCCGTGAAAAAAGATGAAGAAAAGTCAGGAAAGGTATTTGACATCCTTGGAAAGCCGATGCTTCTGACTTATGGATTTGAATCTGGAAGCGATACAACAAAGAAGATGGAAGAATCTATGAAAGAAAACATGATTTCTTCTATAAAGGAACAGGCTGAGAAACAGGCAGAGAGTATGCAGTCCCAGATGACAGATGAGCAGAAAGCAGCACTTGCGGCAAATCCGGAGCTTGCCAAGAAGCAGCAGGATGAAATGCAGAAAAACATTGATGAACAGGTGAAAAAGATCGAAAATGCAGATATCTTTGAGATCCTGAACATGATACCGGATGAACAGAGAGCAGACGTTATTGATAAAATATCAGAAAAAATGGACGATATGTCGGATACTATGCTGGAACAGGCAGCAACTTCATTTATTAAAGAAACCTACAGTGTTCTGGGTGTGAATACCGATAAGCTCCAGAACAGATATATTTTAACAACTGGCGGTAAGATGCTTGCACTTGCATTTCTTGGAATGCTCGCAAGTGTTACCGTAGGACTTCTTGCTTCCAGAGTGGCAGCAAGTACGGGACGTGATCTGAGAGGAAAGGTATTTAAAAAAGTTGTTGGATTTTCCAATGCAGAATTTGACCGTTTTTCAACTGCATCACTGATCACAAGAAGTACCAATGATATCCAGCAGATCCAGATGCTTGCAGTTATGCTTCTGAGAATGGTGATGTATGCACCAATCATGGCAATTGGAGGTATTTTCAAGGTTCTCCATACGAATGTCAGCATGTCATGGATCATCGTACTTGGGGTAATCCTGATCGTGATGGTTGTTGCTGTATTATTTATTGTGGCAATACCAAAATTTAAGATTCTGCAGAACCTGGTTGACAGACTGAACCTTGTTACCCGTGAGATCCTTACCGGACTTCCGGTTATCCGTGCATTCAGTACAGAAAAGCATGAAGAAGAACGATTTGATAAAGCGAACAGAGATCTGACAAGAACCAATTTATTTGTAAACCGTGCCATGACATTTATGATGCCGATGATGATGCTGATCATGAACGGAATTACCATACTGATTGTATGGAGCGGCGCACATGGTGTCAGTGACGGGCAGATGCAGGTTGGTGATATGATGGCATTTATCCAGTATACAATGCAGATCATCATGTCCTTCCTTATGATCTGTATGATTTCTATTATGCTTCCAAGAGCAGCTGTTGCAGCAGACCGTGTGGATGAGATCCTGACAAGCAGGACAGCGATCGAAGATCCGAAAACACCGGAAAAACTGGAAGAATCCAGAAAAGGCGAAGTAAAATTTGACCACGTATCCTTCCGTTATCCGGGAGCAGAAGAAGACGTACTTCATGATATCAGCTTTACAGCAAAACCGGGACAGACAACGGCGATCATCGGAAGTACCGGTAGTGGTAAATCTACGATGATCAACCTGATCCCAAGATTTTATGATGTAACAGAAGGTACGATCACATTGGATGGAAAAGATATTCGTACCATTTCCCAGCATGATCTGCGGGATGAACTTGGATACGTTCCACAGAAAGGTGTACTTTTCTCAGGAACAATCGAGTCCAATATTCTGTATGGCAATCCGGATGGATCCGAAGCCGAGATGAAGGAAGCCGCAGAAATCGCACAGGCAACCGAATTTATCGAAGAAAAACATAAAAAATACGAAAGTCCGATCGCACAGGGCGGTTCCAACGTATCCGGCGGTCAGAAGCAGCGTCTTTCTATCGCACGTGCGATTGCAAAGAAACCAAAAGTTTATATTTTTGATGACAGTTTTTCAGCACTGGATTATAAGACAGACGTAACCCTTCGTGCTGCATTGAAAGAAAAGACACAGGACAGCACAGTGATCATTGTAGCACAGCGAATCAGCACCATTTTACATGCGGAGCAGATCATTGTGCTGGATGATGGAAAGATTGCGGGAATCGGAACACACAAAGAGCTTCTGAAATCCTGTGATGCATATTATCAGATTGCGTCATCGCAGCTTTCTGAAGCAGAGCTTGCGAGAGACTTAAATAACGAAAATGACGGAAAGGAGGAAGCATAGTATGAGTAATCAGCCAAGAAGAAGAGGACCTATGGGCGGTGGACATGGAAGAATGGGAACCGGCGAGAAGGCAAAAGACTTCAAAGGTACCATGAAGAAACTTTTTACTTACCTTAGTGAATATAAAATCGGTATTTTCTTTGTTATGATATTTGCAATCGGAAGTACGGTTTTCAATATTATTGGACCAAAGGTTCTCGGAAAAGCGACGACCGAAATTTTCAAAGGTCTGGTCGGAAAAGTATCTGGCGGCAGCGGAATTGATTTTACAAAGATTGGTAAAATCCTGTTAACTTTATTGTGTCTGTACGTGATCAGCGCATGTTTCTCCTTTATCCAGGGATATATCATGACAGGCGTATCACAGAAGCTGACCTATCGCATGCGAAAAGAAATTTCTGAAAAAATCAATCGTATGCCGATGAATTATTTTGATACGACTACACACGGTGAGGTACTTTCCAGAGTAACCAATGACGTAGATACTCTGAGCCAGAGCCTGAACCAGAGTGCAACCCAGATGATCACATCCGTGACAACGATCATCGGTGTACTGATCATGATGATCAGTATCAGTCCGCTGATGACTGTGATCGCACTTCTGATCCTGCCGGTATCTATGGTACTGATTTCTGTAATCGTAAAACACTCACAGAAATACTTCAAAAGCCAGCAGGAATATCTGGGACATATCAATGGTCAGGTAGAAGAAGTATATGGCGGACATAATATTGTCAAAGCATTCAATAAAGAAGAAGACGTGATCCGCGAATTTGATGAGACTAATGATATCCTGTTCCGTTCTGCATGGAAATCACAGTTCCTTTCCGGAATGATGATGCCGATCATGCAGTTTGTCGGAAACCTTGGATATGTAGGAGTTTCTATCTTAGGTGGTTACCTTGCAATCAAACAGACCATCGAAGTTGGAGATATCCAGTCCTTCATCCAGTATGTAAGATCCTTTACACAGCCGATCCAGCAGGTTGCACAGGTAGCAAACATGCTCCAGTCGACAGCCGCTGCATCAGAGAGAGTATTTGAATTCCTGGACGAAAAAGAAGAAGATCAGTTTGCTGAAAATCCAGTATCTGTAGAAGGATTACAGGGAAATGTAGAATTTGAACACGTACACTTCGGATACAATCCGGAGCATATCATCATCAATGATTTCTCTGCAAAAGTAAAAGAAGGACAGAAGATCGCCATCGTAGGACCAACCGGAGCAGGAAAGACAACCATGATCAAACTGCTGATGCGTTTCTATGATGTCAACAGCGGGGCAATCAAGATCGACGGACACAACATCAAAGACTTCAACCGGAGCGAACTCAGACAGATGTTCGGAATGGTACTTCAGGATACCTGGCTGTTCAGCGGAAGCATCGAAGATAATATCAAATATGGAAAACTCGATGCCACCCACGAAGAAGTCGTAGCAGCAGCCAAAGCTGCCCACGTACATCGTTTCGTCCAGACTCTTCCAAGCGGATACAACATGATTCTCAACGAAGAAGCCAGCAACGTATCCCAGGGTCAGAAACAGCTCCTCACGATCGCCAGAGCCATCCTGGCTGATCCTAAGATTCTGATCCTAGACGAAGCCACCAGCTCCGTAGACACCAGAACCGAAGTCCAGATCCAGAAAGCCATGGATAACCTCATGAAAGGCAGAACCAGCTTCGTAATCGCCCACAGACTCTCCACCATACGAGACGCAGATCTCATCCTGGTAATGAAAGACGGCGACATCATCGAACAGGGGAACCATGAAGAACTACTTGAGAAGAATGGGTTTTATGCGGAATTGTATAATTCGCAGTTTGAAAACGCTACAAGCTGTGCATAAAAATGGAAAGATGCCAAAAATCATGCTCGCATGATTTTTGGCATCTTTTTATTTTTATATAGAGCGCCAGCTCTCATTCGGATGATGCGACAGCATTAGCCGAATGCAGCACAGCGTATGTGTCGGGGCAAAAGAGTAGAGTGCATCATTCCACAAACTAATCAATCTCCAACGGAACAGGAGCTTCAGCTCCGCTTCCCGCGCCTGTCTTGCGTTCCCTAAATTTAATTCAATTATTTTCCAACATCTCTAGCAACGCCGAATTTGTTGATTTATTTATGATTTCTGTAATTTTCAATCAACCAGATTAGACATCAACGGAGTATGAAACCTGTTTCGGATTTTCGGAAGAAGAAGTATTTCAGGCGTTAGAAGAGCGTGGGATGAACAATCAGAAAAAGCTTGTAAAGTCCTGGTATGATGGTTTTGTATTTGGAAATACGCATGATATCTATAATCCTTGGTCAATTACTAATTTTTTAGATAAAAAACAGGTCCGTCCTTATTGGGCAGATACCAGTTCAAATAGTATGATTGATGAACTGATTCGAAAAGCTTCCACAGACATCAAAGAAAAGATGGAAGAATTGCTGCAGGGAAAAGAAATCGTAGTTAATTTTGATGAACAAATCGTATTTGAGCAGCTTGATCAAGATGAGAATGCAATCTGGAGCCTGATGCTGGTAAGTGGTTATCTGAAAGCAGAGCAGATAGAATATCGGGGCGTTTTGTTAGAGCCATGGTATCATCTGCGAATCACCAATCTGGAAACAACAGCAATGTTTACAACTATGTTTAAAGGATGGTTCGCAAAGAATCAATCCAATTATAATCAGTTCATGAAGGCATTATTAAGTGATGATATAGATGCTATGAACTATTATATGAATCAGATTATAATGACAACATTCAGTTATTTTGATGTAGGACAAAATGAACCGGAACGATTTTATCATGGATTTGTTCTGGGACTCATTGCGGATCAGACTGATATCTATGAGATTCGGTCGAACAGAGAAAGTGGTTTTGGACGTTATGACGTGATGATGATTCCTAAAATAAAAGAAACAAAAAAGTATCCGGCGATTATTATGGAATTTAAAGTGAGAAATATAAAAAGAGAAGAATCGTTGGAAGACACTGTGCAGACGGCACTGACACAGATTAAAGAAAAATGTTATGATGCAGAACTATATGACAGAGGTCTAAAAAAAGAAGAGATTCATCATTATGGTTTTGCATTTGAAGGAAAAAAAGTATTGATAGGATAAAAAGAAGAAAGTCAAACTGCTATTGCGATTTAAAACTTTTTCATATAGCAGTTTGACTTTATCCGTTTTATAGATTAATGTAAATAAAATCCCAGATCCAATATACATTCCGGAGGCAGATATTCTCGCGGAATATTCACAAGTGCAGTAATTTTCCATAAGATACCAAATCCAATCAGAATGAGCAGCATTCCTCTGACACATTTTCTATAATCTCCGGCAGGAAACTTATACAAATCTTTAATTCCAAAAGCAAAGATAAAAATTAAAATCAGGACGGTTATTCCAAACAAAAAGAAAAAAGATTTTTGCTTTTCTAAAATACGTCTGTTTTCACCAGACTGTTTTTTATGTTCCCCTTCCTGATCGATGGTGACTTCATCTCCATCTTTTAATGGATATGTAGACCATTTTATGATCTGCAAAAGTTGTCCTTTTTCATCTTTTTCTTCCGGAAGAAGAATACTATCTGCGGTTATGGAAAGAGGATCGACAGCCTTTGAAAAGGCGAGAAATTTTGTTCCGAATACTCCTTCTTGCTCTGCCAGATAAAAAATCATATTTGTATCGGTATTATAGCAACTTTTGGGAATACGGATGGTAGAATTAAGCTTTTCTTCTTCTGTCTGACTGATCGTTGCAATCTCTACAGGTATCTGCATCCATTTTTCTATACGGATGGATAAAATAGTACAGATCATTAAAGAAATCAGGATCATACATCCGGCATTCCAGGTTTTCTTTTTCATCATTTTATCAACTCCATAAAATATCTTTTAGTCCATCCGTCAATTCTGTATTGTAATATAAAAAGAAAAATGTCACTGGAAGTAAACATAGTAGACCACAGACGGATTGAATTCCAACAGCATTTTGATTGAGTGATGCGAGAAAAACAGAAAGGGGATAGTCGGTTTCTTTTTCGAGAAAAAGGATAGGCTGTTCAACCATATTCCAGCTTTCTGTAAATACTAATATAAATAATGTGATAACGGCAGGTTTTGAATTTGGAACTATAATGTAGCGAATCATTTGTAGCTGATTTACGCCATCCATTCTTGCGGCATCAAGTGTAGAATCTGGGATTGCCTGGAAAACGAAAGTAAGCCATACAGTTCCAAAAGGTGAAAATATTGCAGGGATTATCAAAGCTTTCCAACTGTTTAAAAGTTTTAGTTTTTCTAATAAAATATAATTCGGCAGCAGTGTTACCTGAATCGGTAAAATCATAAATAGTGCAAATAGTATAAACCAGAATTTTTTCAGAGGAAAAGAATATTTTGCAAATGCTGTTCCTGACATACAGGAAAAAAGGGTTTGTCCTGCCGCAATCATCAGACACATGGCAAGGCTTCTCCAAAATTTTATCAGATAATCAGGTTTTGCCAGAAAAACTTTATAATAATTCATCAGAGAAAATCCGGTATCTGAATGAAAAACTGAAAATACAATCAGATAGATAATTGGAAATAAAAAAATAAAGGCTATGATCGAAAAAACAAAGAGCCGGGTGTACTGTTTGTACTTATGCATCGGCAGTCCTCCTCTTTAGAAAATAGTATATCATATAGATAAGACCACTTAGAAAAAGAATAAATACGGTAATAATAGTTGCACTGGCGGAAACCTTTTGGTAATTCAGATTTTGTAAATTATTATTCATAAAATGTTGTAAAAAATAAATACTGTTGTCTGGATGAGTTCCGCCAAGTAAAAAGGCTTCTCTGTAGCATTTAAACGCATTCATTATGGAGAGTATTAATGTAAAAAGGATAACCGGAAACAATATAGGACAGGTAATATAATAAAAGCTCTGCCATTTTCCGGCTCCGTGAAGACTGGCATATTCATAATATTCTTTCGGAATCATCTGAAGTCTGGAAGAATAAATGAAAATATAATATCCAACAAATTTCCAGAAATATAAAATACAGATGATCCAAAAAGCGCTTGAGGTATGAAGCCAGTCTTTTTCAGGAAGATAAAAAAAGTTTAGTATCAGATTCAAAAAACCATTATTTTTGAAAAAAAACTGGATGACTAAAACTATAGATGCGATTGGCATGATGATTGGATAAAGAAAAGAGAGTCGGAAAATTTTCTGACCTTTCGTAATCTGTTGTAAAATTACAGAAATACAGAGAGCTGTCCCTAAAGTAACTGGTATTGTAACAAGCATATATTTACAAGTGTTTTTTACTGCCAGTAAAAACATTGTATTTTTAAATAGTTCTTTATAATTATCAAGACCTACAAATTCGCGTTTTCCGATACCAAAAGAAACAGAATACCACAAAACAATCAAAAATGGGATCAGATAAAAGAAAAGAAATCCTGATATTGCAGGGAAAGCCAGTAAGAATCCCTTCTTCTTTTTTTTCATTGCATCACGCTCGCTTTCACTTAAAACTATTCTGTCACCTGTGTATGATAATCATTCCATGCTTTGTCTGCTAAAGCCGAAAGCTTATCTTGCCATATCTTTTTAAAATCAGTTTGCGGACCATATAATAAACTACTATTTTCTATAATCTCTTCATAAATAAAATGTTCAACTTCTGTCGGAAAATATGCTCCTTCTAAGGACTGAAATGCTTTTATAGCTAAATCCTGTTTTGACTGATCTAAGAAGGACAGTTTTGTACGGATGGCAGATACTTGTACCGGATAATCTGTTCCAAGGACACCATTTGCGCTTAGTGACATTCCATTAGTACTAGTTGATTCCTGAATTACGTTATTTAAAAAATACATTAAGAAGTGATAAGCTTCTTCTTTATAATCAGATGCCATACTTACAGCACCAAAGCAACGAATGGCAGCCATTTTTTTTCCCTGAATATCAGGGATTATGTCTATTTGCGTTGTGTGTTCGTTTATGTCATCCAAAGATGAGATTAAAATATGCGAAGAGCTAGTATCAGTATTATTTGTCTTTTCATTTTCTAAATAATCTTGTTTAAATAATAAGTATTCTAATGCGAAATTACTCCACTTTTCCTTATCAAAGAAAATCTGACCGGAATTGTAATCCGCAGCAGGTTGAAACCAGTTACCACTGATATTATCTAATTCGAATAGTGCATTTTTCAGAGCGTGGTCAGAAGAACTTTTTATATTTGAAATCCAATCTTCTAAGGTATCATTTTCCTGTGTATAATCAAGTACAGTATCGGAGATTAACATATTATAGTGGCAGGAAAGAGGAAGAATATATTGTCTTTCCTGATATTGACCGGGGAGAAGAAAAGACGGATTATAGTTTTCCTTTTGCCAATAAGAATCTTTTTTCATATATTTATCCAATGAGGCGAATACACCACTTTGCATTGCCTTATAAGGATTTTCAAAAAGAGGTTCGTTCATCTGCGCAGCTCCATCGGTGGAACAGTTAACAAGATATAAGTCAGGACCTTTTCCAGACATGATCTGTGTACGGAGTTTCTGAATTTCTGCAGATCTTTTATCAGGATCAGGAGATAATATTTTAATTTCAAATTCCAGAGAGTTATTTTTGGATGTGGCATATTTTACAGCATCAAGTACCTGCTCCTTAAAAGCAGGTTCTATAACAATAGAGAGTGTTTTGGAGACATCTTTATTTAGCTTTGTACATCCGGATAATCCAATTGAAAGGATGAGGAGTGGAAGAAGATAAAATTTAAAATTGAACATTGGTATGATCCATCCTTAAAAATTACAAAGTATAATTGATTGAATTTAAATGATGTATATGTCTTAGTATCTGAATTTTAACACAAAAATAAAACGATGTCAAAAAAAATAAAGGAATTTTTTGAAAACGAAGTAGTTCGTATGATTTTGTTGATTTTCGAAGAATACCAGAGGACGCTTGCATTTCAAAAAAATACAAGTTATCCTTAAGAAGATGTACAAAGGAGGAAAAGAAGATGCAGCTTGCAACAGCAATGAATCTAAGAAAAGCAATGGATGAGGAAACCAAAAGAGAGCGGTTCGCTTCCTGGTACAGCACACTGCCCGGAATCCCGGCACATGAAAAAGAGATCATAGAAAGGTCTTTAAAATATAACGTGTGGAAAGAACTCATAAAACTCTTTGTCGTTTATATGATCCTTTCACTGGTATGGTTTTTCGGAGCCGGTCGGTATGATCCGTTTGAAAGTGTAACAGGATATTCTCTCATAGGAAAAAAGAGCGTAATTGGAGTTGTGCAGGAGGATGGCGAGTCATTGCGTTTGAAAAATCCGAATAAAGGCGAGCATGTAAGTTACACACTTGCAGAACTTGGAATGGATCCGATCAAATATTCTTATGGCAGTCGGTTTCAGACATACTGGGAAAAAGAAAAGAATGGGGAATATCAGTTACTTGCGGTATTGCCGGAAAAGCAGGTATCGAAAATAGAAGGTCTTTATTATGGCGTAATGGGAGTCGGATATTTTGCAATTCTTATTGGCGGGATTTGTGCGTTTTTTATCCGGAGAAAACGATATACAGGATGGTTTTTATCGTTCTATTACAGGCTGGAAAAGTTTTACTCAGAATATGGTGTATGGCAGAAATACAGTGTTGAAAGAGGTTATGACACGGTCGATGCGATTATTGCTTACGGAAATGAAAATCCGATATATTTTGTAAACGAATTTTCGAATATCCATCTCACAAAAGAGGAAGTAAAGAAAAAGAAATCAAAGCTTGCCATGGTCTGGCTAACATCAATAGCGGTTATGGCTGGGATTATACTTGTTATTTCACTGTATGTGAATATTACGTCAGCGATCGAGTGCAGGCAAAATGAGGCAAGGACAGCAGCAGTTTTAGAAAAGCTGCAGAATGCGATCGATGAAAAAACGACAGGTCTTGGTGACAAATCGGAATATTACAATTATGCGGACATGATCGACCGGGCAAGGGATACATTCCCGGAAGAAGATATCTACTACAAGCTTCAGACAACGGAGGATTATGTCACGATAATTGTCACAACAAAAAAGAAACAAAATGTCTGCTTTGACCGGTATGTGCCGGTTCAGGGATCAATTGGTGATGAGGATACAGAGTATAAGCTTGAGATTGCCATGGTATCGGATGCGATGCAGCCGGACGACATTTTACATAATTATACAGGGATACTTAAGATAAAGTAAGGTAATGGCAAAAAGATGATTCTGCGAAAGGACGAAGGAGAAAATTTATGAAAAAGAAAAGATTTGCAATGGCAGCAGTATGCGCAGTCATGACTATAGCGCTTGCGGGATGCAGTATGCTCAGCTCCAAATTGAACGATATTACAGGAAAATTAGTGGGGAATTCGTACACGATCACGACCTATGATAATTACGGGAATCGTGTAATGACAACCACAGGAGACAAGATCAATGTGCAGGGAAATGCAGTGGAAACTTCAAGCTATGATTCAGACGGTAATGTTATCACGGGATATGAGCTTTCCTCTGTCATTACGATTACAATCGATGGAAAGGAAATCGAGAGTTGTGGTGATACCTGTATTTTTGCGCAGGACGCGTTGAAAGCGGATGTGGATTTTACGCAGGAGGATATTGAAAGCAATGCAAGCGGTAAGATTACAGACAATACTGCGATCGCAGGTGTCCTGAATAAGTATAAAAATATGTTTGGAAAAGCCAGAGTTGTTGTTATCAAATCCCAACTGGGACAGCCGATCGTAGCGTATAGTGGAGAAGATGTGTACTGGGAAATCCCGGATGATCTGCCAAAGTTTACGAAGTTGATGATCGATGGGAAAGCGCTGTACATACACCGGGCGAATTTCCAGATCATTGATAAGAGTTTGTTGGAATCCAACTGATAAATTTACTGTGGTGAAATTTCACGGCTGATATAATCAAAGCATGGGTGCTATCATAACGGTGGTGGTTAGTCTTTCTTCAGAGGGACTGGTAAAGCAGAGGTATTTTAACTTGCATTTCCCCAAAATACCAGTTATCCTTATCAGTATATCAGGAGGAGGCACAAAAATATGGAAGAAACAAAAAAGTTATCATGTATAGACTGTAATGTCAAGAAATGCAATGCAAAGCAGAATATAGAGAACAACAAACCATATCCGGGATTTTGCGTGTCACATAATATGGACTTGAAAGACCGGCAGAGGGCGCTTGATACCTATCTGGGAGATGAAAAAGATCTGAAGATCATGCGTGCAAGTGCCGAGATCGAGCACGATTTTTACTGCCAGGCAACCCGTGTGGAGGAGACGATCCGCTGGGCAAAAAAACTGGGTGCCAAGAAGATCGGAATTGCAAGCTGTGTGGGACTCTTAAAGGAAAGCCACCTGCTGGCAGGACTTTTGAGAGAATACGGCTTTGAAGTGTACGGTGTGGGCTGTAAGATCGGAGAAGTTCCAAAGACCGAGGTCGGCATTCCGGAACGCTGCGAGGAGGTCGGAGTTCATATGTGTAACCCAATCCTGCAGGCGCAGATGCTGAACAAAGAGAAGACGGACATCAATATCGTGATGGGACTTTGCGTGGGACATGACAGCCTCTTTTACAAATATGCCGAGGCGCCGAGTACAACGCTGGTTGTAAAGGATCGGGTGCTTGGAAATAATCCGGTGGCTGCTTTGTATACGCTGGACTCTTATTATAAAAAGTTACATCATCTGAATCTGGAGGAAGAATAATGCACATTCGACATATTTTATTTGATCTTGACGGAACGCTGCTTCCGATGAACCAGGACGAATTTGTTACCTTTTATATGCCGCTTCTGGCAAAAAAATATATATCCGAGGGGATTTCCTTTGATCCGAAAGCATTTATCGCATCCGTGTGGAAGGGCTATGGAGCGATGGTGAATAATGACGGAAGTTGTACCAACCGGGAAGCATTCTGGCAGTATATGGACGAACTGCTTCCGACGGATTCGGAGAATTCCGAACGGATTGCCCTTGATTTCTATGCAAATGAATTTAACCAGGCAATTGCGGTGACGCAGCCAAACAGTCTGTCGGACAAGGTTGTGAAAAAGGCAAAGGAAAAAGGAATCCGCACCTACCTTGCAACCAATCCGGTATTTCCAAAGGTGGCAACGATGAACCGGATCAAATGGGCGGGACTGGATGCAGAGGATTTTGAGCTGATCACAACTTATGAGGATAATTGTTACTGCAAGCCAAATGTGGACTATTACCGAACAATTCTTGAACAGTTTCATCTTAGACCGGAAGAGTGTCTGATGGTAGGAAATGACGTGGAAGAGGATCTTGCAATTCGGAAACTCGGCGTAAAGACATTCCTTGTTACAGATACGAAGGAAAATAAAAAGGATCTTCCAATCGAAAGCGATTACCAGGGATCGATGGAAGAGTTGTTTGCATTTGTGGAAAGCCTGGAAAATGCTTAAAAATTTATTGAAATTCCAAACTTTTATTGTAAATGCATGGCGGACGTGGTAAATTATTCTAAGTAGTATCCGGAGAGAACCGGAGAAGAGTATATGATAAGAAACAGAGGGAAACTGATATGAAGAAAAAGTTACTTGTTGTTTGTGGCGGACAGTCCAGTGAGCATTCAATTTCACGAATTTCCTGTAATTCAGTGATGAAGCATCTGGATAAAGATAAATATGAGATTACACTTGTCGGCATTGCAAAAGATGGGAAATGGTACATCTTAAAGCAGGAAGATAATGACCTGTCAAAAGATACCTGGCTTGACGGAGCAGAAGTGGTAGAAGGTGTATTCAATCTTCTGAGAAGTCAGGATGTTGCATTCCCGGTACTTCACGGACTTTACGGAGAAGATGGAACTATCCAGGGATTATTTGAACTGGCACAGCTTCCGTATGTAGGATGCCGTGTATTTGCATCCAGTGCATGTATGGATAAGATTTTTGCAAAGAAAGTATTTGAAAGTGCAGGAATTCCGCAGGTTAAATCCGTATATGTGAAAAAACGAAATGACGGAAGACTGGTCGTTGTCGAAAAAGACATGGAAGAAACAGAAGAAGTAGAAGCTTCGATTATGAAAGAACTTGGTATGCCATGCTTTATCAAAGCAAGCCGTTCCGGATCCAGTGTGGGCTGTTATCGTTGTGATAAAGTTGAAGATTTACTTCCGAAGCTGGAAGAGGCAGCAAAATATGACACTCATGTTGTAGTAGAAGAGTGCGTGGATTGTATCGAACTTGAGACTGCTGTTCTTGGAAATGATGACATTATCGTATCCAGAGTCGGACAGATCATGCCACACGGTGAATTCTATACCTTTGAATCCAAATATGAAGATGCAGAGAGCAAGACATGTATCCCTGCAAAAGTAGATGAAGAGATTCAGGAACAGATCCGTAAGTATGCTGTTCGTGCCTTTAAGGCAATTGACGGACACGGACTGAGCCGTGTGGATTTCTTCCTGGATAAGAAGACCAATCACGTTTACCTGAATGAGATCAATACCCTTCCGGGATTTACGAGTATCTCCATGTATCCGCAGCTGATGGAAGATTTGGGATATAGTTATTCTGAACTGCTGGATAAACTGATTGAGATTGCTGATGAGAACTAGTTAAAAAGAATAGAAGAATGTTTATTACTGCCACCGATGATGGTGGCAGTTTTTTTATTACATAGGAAATTTCGTTTCCTATGTAATAAAAGCCTCCGGCAGGATGCGCACTGCGGCGTATAATGAAGATGTCGCAAACGACTTCTACAATTCATAGTGCATAATGAATAAAAATCTGTAAATACAAAAAAATATTGAAATAAATCTGAAAATAATATAGAATTAAAGTAATAAAAAATAATAATGGAAGAGGAGATGATCGCATGAAAAGAAAAAATAATATTTTACTGATTTCGATTCCTTTAGGTGTTCTGTTGCTTTTATATTATGGTTACATTGCATTGGATACCTGGCTCCAATTTCAAATTAGAACAGGAAATGGCATTTCAGCAGCAAATGGTGAATGGATTTTGTCTATTCAATACACGTTTCTTTTTATACTGAAATGGTTTGGCCCGGTTTTATTAGTCGTATGTTTGTACGGAATTCTAAAATGGCTAAAAAAGAACGAATAAAGAAAAAGCTCCAGAATCAGCAAAATAATTGTTGATCCTGGAGCTTATTTAGAAGAAACAATATAATTTTAGTTCTCTTTACTATATTCCAGAGAAGCTTCCACAAATCCCTTAAACAGCGGATGTGGTTTGTTCGGACGGGATTTGAGTTCCGGATGTGCCTGTGTTCCGATGAACCAAGGATGTTCCGGAATTTCCACCATCTCTACGATTCTGCCGTCCGGAGAAAGTCCGGATAAGAGCATACCGTTCTGAGTAAGAGCATCACGGTAGTCATTGTTGACTTCATAACGATGACGATGACGTTCGTGGATTTCTTCTTTTCCATATAATTTATAAGCTTTTGATTCTTTGTTAAGAACACAAGGATAAGAACCAAGACGAAGGGTTCCACCGATGTCTTCAATACCGATCTGGTCAGGCATGATGTGGATGACCGGATGTGTAGTGTTTGGATTCAGTTCTACGCTGTGTGCATCATGATATCCGACAACGTCTCTTGCAAATTCTACGATGGCAAGCTGCATTCCAAGGCAGAGTCCGAGGAACGGAACCTTATGTGTTCTTGCATATTTGATGGCTTCTATCTTACCTTCGATACCACGGTCACCGAATCCACCAGGTACGAGGATACCACTTACATCACCGAGAAGTTCATCGACATTTTCCGGTGTGACAGTTTCAGAGTCAATCCATTTGATATTTACGGTTGTGTGGCTGTAGATGCCGCCATGTTTTAATGCTTCAACAACACTGATATATGCGTCATGGAGCTGGATATATTTGCCGACCAGGGCGACTGTTACATCTTGTGTCGGATGTTTCAGGCATTCGACCATCTCTTTCCAGTCTTTCAGATCCGGTTCCGGACAGTCAAGCTTCAGGCATTCGCATACAACGGAAGCGAGATGTTCTTCTTCCATGGCGAGTGGTGCTTCGTAAAGGTATTCCACATCCAGGTTCTGAAGAACGTGATCAGATGGCACGTTACAGAAGAGGGCGATCTTGTCTTTGATTCCCTGATCCAGTGGATGCTCAGAACGGCAGACCAGAATATCCGGCTGGATTCCCATTCCCTGTAATTCTTTTACGCTTGCCTGAGTCGGTTTGGTCTTCATCTCCTGGGAAGCATGCAGATATGGGATCAGTGTGACGTGGATCAGCGCAACATTGTCATGTCCCATATCATGTTGGAACTGGCGGATAGATTCCAGGAAAGGCTGGCTTTCGATGTCTCCGACGGTTCCACCGACTTCGATGATCGCAATCTCGGTATCTGTAGCTGCAGGGTTACGATAGAAACGGCTCTTGATCTCATTCGTGATATGCGGGATGACCTGTACGGTTCCTCCACCAAAATCTCCACGACGTTCTTTCTGAAGAACGGACCAGTAAATCTTTCCTGTCGTTACATTCGAGTTCTTGGTAAGACTTTCATCGATAAATCTTTCATAATGTCCAAGGTCAAGGTCTGTCTCAGCTCCATCGTCTGTTACAAAAACTTCACCGTGTTGTACCGGATTCATTGTACCTGGGTCAATGTTGATGTACGGATCAAATTTCTGCATTGTAACTGTGTACCCGCGTGCCTTGAGCAGACGCCCAAGAGAAGCTGCTGTGATTCCTTTTCCAAGACCTGAGACAACGCCTCCGGTAACAAATACATACTTAACTGCCATAGTTCCAGTTCCCTCCTTATGGTAATTTTTTTTGTCTACTACTCATTGTGTCCTGTAAAAAATAAGATAGAATGCGATTTCTATTCATCAGAAAAGTTCGGTATAACCTTCTGACGGATAAAAATAGAAAAAAACCCCATAAAAACAAATTTATGTGGCTCCCTCGCTACTTTGATTTCCCCTTGAAATCAATTCCCCTATAAAATACTTTAAAAGTATACACCCATTCCAGAAAAAAATACAACAATTTTTTTTGAAATGGGTGTATAAAAATCAAAAATATAATATTTGTCTACTGATAGATCGGTTTTTTCTCGTATCTCGGTTCAGATGTAACCTGGATGGATAACTTCTGGAACAGACGGATATCTACATTTGCAAGCATAACGGATACATGAGCCTGGCAGCCTTTTAAATTCGGGACTTGTCTGAGTGCCTGTTCAGCAACCGGATTGGAAGAGGCACTGATAGAAAGTGCAATCAGAGCTTCATCGATGTGAAGTCTTGGGTTCTTGCTTCCAAGGAATTCGGTTTTAACTTTCTGGATCGGTTCCAGGGCAGTCGGTGAGATCAGGTGCATATCATGATCGATTCTGGCGAGTTCTTTTAAGGCGTTCAGGATCAGGGCAGCAGATGCGCCAAGCAGATCAGAGGTTTTCCCTGTTACGATGCGTCCGTCCGGAAGCTCCATAGCGGCAGCCGGTGCACCGGTTTCTTCAGCGCGTGCAAGAGCGGCATCAACAACCTTACGGTCATGTACGGTAACTCCTGCCTGATTCATCAGAAGCTCGACCTTATAAGTCTCTTCCTTCGGGCATTCACCGGAAAGGAAACGGTCCATGGTGCGGTAGTAGCGGCGAATGATCTCCTGACGGGAAGCTTCTTTGCAGACTTCATCGTCACAGATGCAGTTACCAGCCATGTTAACACCCATGTCTGTTGGTGATTTGTATGGATTTTCTCCGTAAATGCGCTCAAAAATTGCACTCAGTACAGGGAAGATCTCTACGTCACGGTTGTAGTTGACGGTAGTAACACCGTAAGCTTCCAGATGGAACGGGTCGATCATATTTACATCGTTAAGGTCAGCAGTAGCTGCTTCATATGCTAAGTTGACCGGATGCTTTAACGGGATATTCCAGATCGGGAAGGTTTCGAATTTGGCATATCCTGCGCGGACTCCGCGCTTGTGCTCATGATAGAGCTGGGAAAGGCAGGTAGCCATCTTTCCACTTCCAGGTCCAGGTGCGGTGATGACAACCAGAGGTCTGCTTGTCTCAATATATTCGTTCCTTCCGTATCCTTCGTCACTTACGATCAGCGGGATGTTGGAAGGATAACCTTCTATTACATAATGGATATAAACTTTAATGCCAAGCTTTTCCAGACGTCCTTTGAAAAGATCGGCACTGTTCTGTCCGGAGTACTGTGTGATAACAACACTTCCGACAAAGAGACCATTGGCTTCAAATTCGTCTTTCAGGCGGAGAACGTCAGTGTCATAAGTGATCCCGAGGTCACCGCGGATTTTGTTGGCTTCAATATCGGCTGCACTGATAACGATCACAATCTCTGCGGTATCCGATAATTCTTTTAGTAAATGTAATTTGCTGTCCGGCTGAAATCCAGGAAGCACGCGGGAAGCATGATAGTCATCGAAAAGCTTTCCACCGAATTCGAGATACAGTTTGTTGTCAAACTGATTGATTCGCTCACGAATGTGAGAAGACTGCATTTGCAGGTATTTTTCATTATCAAACCCAATTTTCATAAAGTTCCATCCTTTTTGTCCATAATTTTACTTTCATAGAAGCAATTCAAACCTAGTATACTATAAAATATGACTTTTTTACAATCTTTTCATAAATTTTTCATTGATTTCTAAAAAACGCCTACTTATAATAGAGGAGACGACACTTAGGAGGTAGGTATGGATAACCAGAATAATAGAAATAAGCAAAACCTTCCGGGAAATAATAACCCGAATAATAAAAATAACCGCCAAAGATGGAATATTATATTATTTACCGTTATGCTGATCTCGTTTATCGTATTTGCGTTGTATCAGTTCCGGGAAGACACAGATGCCCGGGAGATTACCTATGATCAGTTCCTGAACATGGTAGATTCCGGGGAAGTTAAGAAAGTTGTGATCGAAGATGACAAGATTGTGATCACAGCGAAGACAGAAGCTGAGATGAAGAACAGCAAGAAAAAAGGCGCTTCCGAGAGCGATGTGGTCGAAGGTTCTGTAGCAGATAACAACGACAGCAGCAGTAAGGACAGCAGCGATGACAGTACAGGTCTGTTCAGTAATGTGACAAGGAAGCAGTATTATACCGGTATTGTGAAGGATGATACCCTTTCGGACAGACTGTATAAAGCAGGTGTTGAGTATGAACAGAAGATACCGGATTCTACATCTTATATGGTGATGAATCTTCTGGTCAACATTGTTCCGCTTGTGATCATGATCGGTCTGGGCGTGATGCTGATGCGCCGTATGACAAAGGGTGGCGGCATGATGGGCGTTGGCAAGAGCAATGCCAAGATGTATGTGGAAAAATCTACCGGAGTCACATTTAAGGATGTAGCCGGTCAGGATGAAGCAAAAGAATCCCTGCAGGAAGTAGTCGATTTCCTGCATAACCCTGGCAAATACACCGGAATCGGAGCGAAGCTTCCGAAGGGAGCACTTCTTGTAGGCCCTCCCGGAACCGGTAAGACACTTCTTGCAAAAGCAGTTGCCGGAGAAGCAAAAGTACCGTTCTTCTCTCTTTCGGGTTCTGCATTTGTTGAGATGTATGTCGGTGTCGGAGCGTCAAGAGTACGTGACCTCTTTAAGCAGGCACAGCAGATGGCGCCGTGTATTATTTTTATCGATGAGATCGATGCGATCGGAAAAAGCAGAGATTCACAGCTTGGTGGCAATGATGAAAGAGAACAGACACTGAATCAGCTCCTTGCAGAGATGGATGGATTTGACAGTAATAAAGGTCTTCTGCTTCTTGCGGCAACGAACCGTCCGGAGATCCTGGATCCGGCGCTTCTCCGTCCGGGAAGATTTGACAGACGTATCATCGTAGATAAGCCAGATCTCAAGGGACGTATTGATGTCCTGAAAGTACATGCCAAAGATGTTAAGATGGATGAGACAGTCAATCTGGAAGAGATTGCACTTGCAACTTCCGGGGCAGTCGGTTCTGATCTTGCCAATATGATCAACGAGGCTGCGATCAATGCAGTAAAAAAAGGAAGAAATGTTGTATCCCAGGCAGACCTTTTTGAGGCTGTTGAGGTCGTTCTTGTGGGTAAAGAGAAGAAAGACCGTATCATGAGTCAGAAAGAACGCCGTATCGTATCATACCATGAAGTCGGTCATGCACTGGTAACTGCCCTTCAGAAGGACGCAGAACCGGTACAGAAGATTACAATCGTTCCGAGAACCATGGGTGCACTCGGTTATGTGATGCAGACACCGGAGGAAGAAAAGTTCCTGAATACCAAGGCTGAGCTGGAAGCAATGCTGGTGACAGCCCTTGCAGGACGTGCAGCAGAGGAACTGGTGTTTGACACAGTTACAACCGGAGCATCGAACGATATTGAGCAGGCAACCAAGATCGCAAGAGCGATGGTAACACAGTATGGTATGTCTGAAAAATTCGGACTTATCGGACTGGAATCTATCCAGAACCGTTATCTGGACGGAAGAGCTGTTATGAACTGCGGAGAGGCAACCGCGGCAGAAATCGATCAGGAAGTTATGAAGATGCTGAAGGGAGCATATGCAGAAGCGAAGAGAATGCTTTCCGAGCATCGTGAAACGATGGATCAGATCGCCGGATTCCTGATTGAGAAAGAGACGATCACCGGAAAAGAATTCATGAAGATTTACCGCAGATGTGAAGGAATTCCGGAACCGGAAGAAAAGAAAGAAGAGAATCCTGTAAAAGAGCAGACGATCGAGATGCCGAAGAAAGAGGCAGATACCGAAGCTGCACAGCAGGAAGAGAAAGAAACGCAGAAGAAAGTAGAAAGAGATGAAGACGGATTCATCCTTCCGCAGAAGCGTGACTAGTCTAAAATAACAGAAGATGCAGAGGTTTCAGAACAATAGGTTCTGGAACCTCTTTTTTTCTGTAGATTCTTTTGAAAGAATGACTTGTATTGTCTGCAGGAAGCAAGGTATAATGTGACTATGGAAAATCAGACATTTATTATTGAAGACGAACTTAAAAAACTTCCTGGGAAACCGGGAGTCTATCTGATGCATGGGGAAAAGGACGAGATCATTTATGTTGGAAAGGCGATCAGCCTGAAGAACCGTGTCAGACAGTATTTTCAGCCGAGCAGGAACCGGGGGGCCAAGATTGACCAGATGGTGACGCATATCACCCGGTTTGAGTATATCGTGACGGATTCGGAACTGGAAGCACTGGTTCTGGAATGCAATCTGATCAAGGAACACCGGCCAAAGTACAATACGATGCTGATGGATGATAAGAGTTATCCATTTATCAAAGTGACAACCGGCGAAGCATATCCAAGGATTATGATGGCAAGGCAGATGAAGAAGGACAAGTCAAAGTATTTCGGCCCTTATACCAGTGTGACGGCGGTAAAAGATACGATCGAACTGATCCGGAAGCTTTATCGTCTGCGTAGCTGTAACCGCATCCTTCCGCGCGATATCGGGAAAGAAAGATGCTGTCTCTATCATCATATCAAGCAGTGCGATGCACCGTGTCAGGGGTATATTTCGCAGGAAAAATACAGAGAGTCGGTTGATGAAGTACTCAAATTCCTGGGAGGAAATTATGATAAAATCTTAAAGGATCTGGAGAAAAAGATGCAGGAGGCATCGGATGATCTGGAATTTGAGAAAGCAATTGAATACCGGGAGCTTCTGCACAGCGTGAAGCAGATTGCACAGAAGCAGAAGATTACCGATACAGGGGGCGAGGACCGGGATATTGTGGCTCTTGCAAGAGAGCATGAGGATGCGGTGGTACAGGTATTCTTTATCCGCAATGGTCGTCTGATCGGCAGAGATCATTTTTATCTGCGGATTGCCCAGGGAGATGAAAATGCAGAGATCCTCTCCAGCTTTATCAAGCAGTTTTATGCCGGAACGCCATATATTCCGGGCGAACTGATGCTTCCGGTGGAACCGGAAGAGCGGGAGATCCTGGAAGCATGGCTTGGAGAAAAACGTGGGCATAAGGTTCATTTCCGTATTCCGAAAAAAGGGGAAAAAGAAAAGCTTGTTGAGCTTGCGGCGAAAAATGCAAAGATGGTACTGGAAAAAGATAAGGAGCGTATCAAGCGTGAAGAAGGAAGAACGATCGGTGCAGTAAAAGAAATAGAAAAGTTGCTTGGTCTTAATAACCTGGTGCGCATGGAGGCGTATGATATTTCCAATACCAATGGATTTGCCTCGGTAGGGTCGATGATCGTTTATGAGAGGGGCAAACCGAAACGAAACGATTATCGTAAGTTCCACATCAAGGGTGTGCAGGGGGCAGATGATTATGCAAGTATGCGTGAGGTCCTCACCAGAAGATTCCGACATGGTCTGGAGGAACAGAAAAGCGGGAAAGAGCTGGGAAGTTTTAATGTTTTTCCGGATCTGATCATGATGGATGGTGGAAAAGGACAGGTTAATATAGCACTGGAAGTACTGGATGAACTTCATATATCCATTCCGGTATGCGGTATGGTCAAAGATGACCATCATCGGACGAGAGGACTCTACTATCAGAATATCGAGATTCCGATCGACCACAATTCCGAAGGGTTTCGACTGATCACAAGAGTGCAGGATGAGGCGCACAGATTTGCTATAGAATTTCACCGGAAACTGCGTAGTCAGGGACAAGTGCATTCGATCCTGGATGATATTCCGGGAATCGGACCTGCGAGAAGGAAAGCACTGATGCGGACATTTGCCAGCCTGGATGAGATTAAGAATGCAGAGGTGGAAGATTTGAAAAAAATTCCATCAATGGATGAAAAATCGGCAAAAAACGTGTATAATTTTTTCAGGGGAAGCGAAAAGGAAGATACAGAAGCTATTCTGATGGAAGAACAATAAAAGGAGACAGGACTATGGGAGTTACATTAACAAAAATCGTAGAGAAGATGGAACTTAGAAATCTTACTCCGGATGTCGATATGACACAGCGGGAAGTAAAAATTCCGGATATTAACCGTCCGGCACTTCAGCTCGCCGGATTTTTTGATCATTTTGATTGCGAACGGATTCAGCTTATCGGATATGTAGAGTACACTTATCTGCAGACACTGGAATATGAGCATAAGATGAAAATATATGATACACTGCTTGAGTATGGGATTCCATGCTTTATTTTCTGCAGAAATCTGCAGCCGGATCCAGAATTTCTGGAGAAAGCAGTGAAGAACAATATTCCGGTATTTATTACGGATAAACAGACTTCTTCCTTTTCAGCAGAACTGATCCGCTGGATGAAAGTGGAACTGGCACCGTGTATTTCAATTCACGGGGTACTGGTGGACTGCTATGGAGTCGGTGTTCTGATCATGGGAGACAGCGGTATCGGTAAAAGTGAGGCGGCACTGGAGCTGATCAAGCGAGGCCATCGTCTGGTAACAGATGACGTGGTGGAGATCCGGAAGGTCAGTGATGATACTCTTGTTGGTACAGCACCGGATATTACCCGCCATTTTATTGAACTTCGCGGAATTGGTATCATTGACGTAAAGACGCTGTTTGGTGTGCAGAGTGTAAGAGAGACACAAAATATTGATCTCGTCATTACGCTTGAGGACTGGAACAAGGATCGCGAATACGACAGGCTTGGACTTACTGAGGAGTATACAGAATTTCTTGGTAATAAGGTTGTATGCCACAGTATTCCAATCCGCCCGGGACGTAATGTTGCCATTATCGTAGAATCAGCGGCAGTCAACCACAGACAGAAACAAATGGGCTATAACGCAGCGCAGGAGCTGTACCGCCGGGTACAGGAAAATCTAAAAAAGAATATGTAAGGAGCAGGAGACAGATGAAATATTGTTTTGGTATCGATATAGGCGGAACGACAGTAAAGATGGGACTTTTTCAGGAAGACGGAGAGCTTCTTGACAAATGGGAGATCAAGACACGTACGGAGAACCAGGGAGAAGCAATCCTCCCGGATATTGCGCAGGCAGTGAAAGCAAAGATGGCAGAAAAGAAACTGGTGAAGGAACAGATCATCGGACTTGGAATGGGGCTTCCGGCACCGGTAACCGAGGATGGAATTGTTCAGAATACAGCAAATCTCGGATGGGGATACAAAGAAGTGACACGTGAACTGGAAGAGCTTCTTGACGGAATGAAAGTGATTCCGGGGAATGATGCAAATGTAGCTGCGCTTGGTGAGATGTGGAAAGGTGGCGGAAAAGGCCACAAGAATGTTATTATGATTACCCTTGGAACCGGTGTTGGCGGTGGAATCATCGTGGATGGAAAGTGCCTTGTAGGGGCACACGGTGCTGGCGGAGAGATCGGTCATTTGTGTGTAAACTACCAGGAGACAGAAACCTGTGGATGTGGAAAGAAAGGCTGTCTGGAACAGTATGCTTCTGCAACAGGAATCACAAGACTTGCCAATATGCGTCTTGCAAAAGATGAGAAACCAAGTACCCTCAGAAATGTGGCAGAGATGTCTGCGAAAGAAGTGTTTGATGCAGTGAAAGCCGGAGACGAAGTTGCAATCGAAATCGCAACTGAATTTGGAAAGTATCTGGGACATGCGCTGGCGAACCTTGCAGCTGCCTGTGATCCGGCGGTTATCGTAATCGGCGGAGGGGTATCAAAAGCCGGAGAGGTTCTGCTGGATTACATCAAAGGTCCATTTAAAGAAATGGCATTCTTTGCAGACAAAGATACAGAATTTGCACTCGCAGAACTTGCAAATGATGCAGGAATCTGCGGAGCAGCAAAACTGGTACTGAAATAAGTGAAAGATATTATAAAAAAACAAAAATCTTGTGAGAAATATTTAACATTCTTGCAAGATTTTTGTTTTTTATAGAAGAAAATGCAGAATAACAAATGTTTACATTTGACATTCTGCACAAAATGATGTAGACTTATCGTAGTAACATTATTAAATAAGCCTATGAACTCTAAAAAATTGTGAAAAGGAAGACAAAATGATAATACGTAAAACATTAAGAGAGCAAGTAGTTGAAATTTTAAGACATAAGATTTTATCAGGAGAGATCAAACCGGGAGAACGAATTATAGAGGCAAAAGTAGCAGAAGAGCTGAAAGTCAGCAGAGGTCCCTTAAGAGAAGCTCTCAGGCAGATTGAAGAAGAAGGGTTGGTTGTATATGAAGCGCAGAAAGGCTGCGTAGTAAAGACGATGACTTATGAAGAGATGCAGGAAACATACCTGATCCAGTCTACGCTTGAGAAACTGGCAGTGCAGATGTGCGGGGGAGAGATCAGCAAAGAACAGGATGAAGAGATGCAGAAGCTTGTTCTTTCCATGGAGAAAGCGGCCAATCAGAAAAATCTGTATGATGTTATAAAATTCGATGAACAGTTCCATGAATGTATTGTGAAGACCGCACACAGTGAAAAACTTCATAGAATCTGGAAAATACTGGAAGGAGGGAATACGGCGGCATATTATACGATGGATACAAAAACTCTGGTACCATTTGATGTGGTCCACATCAATCATCAGAGAATTTTGGATCTGTTTCATAAAGGGACAGTCGAAGATATCTGTAAAGAGATAGAATTACACTACATGGTTGTCCCGCATGTTCTGTATGAAAATCAAAAGAAAAAAGGAGAAAGGAACTGAAGGTATGGTTAAATTTATTGGGAAAAGGCTGGCATATGCTGTTTTGACATTGTTCTTGATTACGACAGCGACATTTTTCTTGGTAGCAGGTGCTCCCGGAGATCCGATCGCTGCGAAGGTTGGTCAGATGCCTGAACAGGCACAGCAGATTATCCGTGAGAAATACGGACTCGATCAGCCGGTAGTAAAACGGTATACAACTTATATGAAGAATCTTCTTACAACAGGAGACTTCGGAGAATCTATTATTTATACCGGTCAGTCAGCAAATGACATTATTAAAAACAATACGCTGGTATCAGCGAAGATAGGTTTGTTGGGACTACTCTTCCAGACAACGATTGGTATATGTCTTGGAATGGTAGCGGCTCTTAACAGGGGAAAACCGGTGGATCATGTCATAAGGGTACTCGTTGTATTAGCTATTTGTGTTCCTAGTTTCGTATTTGCATCTGTATTGCAGTATTTTCTGGCATTTAAGTGGAAACTGGTGCCGGTATTCGGCTGGGGACAAATGAAACATTATATTCTTCCGGTTGCCGCATATGCGATCGGCGGTATCGCATCTTATACAAAATATATGAGAAGCAGTACCTTATCTGTTATCGGAGAAGATTATATTATTACAGCAAAAGCAAAGGGATGTACAAAGAAGAGAGTTGTACGGAAACATGTTTTGAGAAATGCAATGCTTCCTATCATTACTATGATCGGACCTTCTCTGGCAGGAATTTTTGCAGGATCATTCATCCTTGAACGTATGTTTGCGATTCCGGGACTTGGATTCTACTATGTAAAAGCAGTTTCGGATAATGATTATACGATGGTAATCGGTCTTACAATTTTCTTTGCTATTTTGTTCGTTGGCTCGCTGATTGTCGTAGACATTCTGTATGGAATCGTCGATCCGAGAATCCGAGTTGCAAAAGGTAAGAAATAGGAGGGCTTCTGATGAGTACAAAAGAGGTAGTAATGACAGAAGAATGGAATGAATCAGATGATTTTAAACGTGTTGGGACGGAAGGATTATCTGGTGAAGATATCGGAGAGAAATCCCTGACCTATTGGGCGGATGTCTGGAGAAGATTCAGGGAAAACAAACTTGCAATATTTGGTCTTATATTATTAGGCCTGATCGTAGTGCTCCTGTTTATCGGACCAATGGTCACAGGACAGGATTATCAGCTGATCGATGCGTCGATCAAGAATCAGGGACCAAGCAGTGCACACTGGTTTGGTACAGATGATATGGGAAGAGATCTCTTTACCCGTGTCTGTGTAGGTGGACGTATTTCAATTTATATTGGTTTATGTTGTACATTGGTAATGTTTGTGATCGGAGCACTTCTTGGAGCGCTGGCAGGATTAAAAGGCGGACTGGTAGATGACATCATCATGCGTATCTGCGAATTTATCGGAAACCTGCCATATCTGATCATTGTAGTAATTTTATCCATGGTACTTGGAAGAAGTATGTTCTCCCTTGTTTTTGCAATGAGCCTTACCGCGTGGGTAGGAACCGCGCGTATGGTAAGAGGACAGATCCTTCAGATCAAGGAACAGGATTATGTGCAGGCAGCAACAGCACTTGGTGCATCAACCGGACGTATTATTGTCAAACATCTTCTTCCGAATACACTTGGAATTATTATGGTTGATATCACGATGTCAGTTCCGGGATTTATTTTCAGTGAGGCTTTCTTAAGTTATATCGGACTTGGAGTAAGACCACCGGAAACCAGCTGGGGAGCACTTGCATCAGCAGGACAGCAGCAGCTTATGTTTTACCCACATGAATTGTTCTTCCCATGTCTGATGATCGTACTTACAATGCTGACTTTCCATCTGATCGGTGATGGACTTTCAGATGCATTGGATCCGAAGCTGAGAAAATAAAAGGGGGAACTACAAGATGAAAGAAAAAATACTGGAAGTGAAAAACCTGGAGGTATCTTTCAAGACCTATGCCGGAATCTCACATGCAGTAAGAGGAATTGATTTTAATCTGCATAAAGGAGAAACTCTTGCGATTGTAGGAGAGTCTGGCTGTGGTAAGACAGTATCTTCAAAAGCAATCATGCGATTGCTTCCAGAATCGAACACAATAATAGGTGAAAACTCTGAAGTATTGTTCCACGGGGAAGATCTTCTGAAAAAGTCAGAAAATGAAATGGTTTCCATTCGAGGAAGCAAGATTTCAATGATTTTCCAGGATCCAATGACTTCACTGAATCCGACCATGAAGATCGGAGATCAGATTGCAGAAAGTATTCTGATCCATAGACAGATTTCTAAAGAAGAAGCATATAAAGAAGCTTTAGAAATGCTGCAGCTGGTTAAAATACCAAATGCAGAAAAACGAATGAAACAGTATCCGTTTGAATTTTCAGGCGGTATGAGACAGAGAGCGATGATCGCAATCGCACTTGCATGTAAACCGGAGATCCTGATTGCGGATGAGCCGACAACTGCTCTGGACGTAACCATTCAGGCACAGATTATGGAACTGATCGGAGAACTGCAAAAAGAACTGGATATGGCGATGATCCTCGTAACCCATGACTTAGGTGTTGTAGCGAGTGTTGCAGATAAGATTCAGGTGATGTATGCAGGAAAAATTGTAGAACGTGGTGATGTACGAGAGATTTTCTATCAGTCTACACATCCTTATACGAGAGCTCTTCTGGATTCCGTTCCGAAGATTCATTCTACAAACAAAGAAACATTATATTCCTTAAAAGGAACGCCGCCGGATCTTATCAATCCGCCGGTTGGATGTTCTTTTGCTCCGCGTTGTGAGTATGGAATGAATATCTGCAGAAAGAAATATCCGGAGCTTACAAAATTCAGTGATACACAGGAATGCAACTGCTGGCTTCATGATCCAAGAGCGGATGTGAGCAATCTTCCTGAGAATATGATAAGGAGGAGACAGTAACCATGGATAAAAAAGAAGTACTGATCGAAGTGAAAGACCTGAAGAAATATTTTCAGGTTGGAAGAAACCAGACACTGAAGGCAGTGGATGGGGTAAACTTTAAGATCTATAAAGGTGAGACTCTTGGAATCGTAGGAGAATCCGGCTGTGGTAAAACAACCTGTGGAAAGACAGTTATGGGGCTTTACAAGGCTACAGGCGGTGAAGTTCTTTTTGACGGAGTTGATATTAATAAACTGAATAAAAATGAAAAGAAAGAGTTTACAAAGAGAGCTCAGATTATTTTCCAGGATCCATATTCTTCACTGAATCCGAGAATGACAGTCGGTGACATCATCGGGGAAGGAATTGACATTCACAAGCTTTATACCGGAAAAGAACGCCAGGAAAAGATTTATGAATTACTGGAACTGGTCGGACTTAACCGAGAACATGCGCTTCGTTTCCCTCATGAATTCTCAGGCGGACAAAGACAGCGTATTGGAATCGCAAGAGCACTTGCTATCGAACCAGAATTCATCGTTTGCGATGAGCCGATTTCAGCTCTTGACGTTTCCATTCAGGCACAGGTTGTCAACCTGCTGATCGAACTTCAGCAGAAGAAAAACCTGACCTATCTCTTTATCGCACATGACCTGTCTATGGTAAAACATATTTCAGACCGTGTCGGTGTAATGTATCTGGGAAATATGGTTGAATTTGCAGAGAGTGATGAATTATATCAGAATCCACTTCATCCATATACAAAAGCGTTGATGGCAGCGATTCCGATCCCGGATCCGGACACAGAAGAACAGAAGAAGAGAATTCGACTCGAGGGAGAGATCCCAAGCCCGGTTAATCCAAAACCTGGATGCAGATTTGTGACGAGATGCAGATATGCAACAGAAAAATGTCATCAGGAGACACCGCAGCTTGAAGAACTCAAACCGGAACACTTTGTAGCTTGTCATAGAGCAAAAGAGTTGATGGAAGATCACCCGCAAGAGTAATCTTGCTGGATATAAAGGAGGAAGACTATGAAAAAAAGAAAAACATTAGCGATGGGACTCGCAGTAGCAATGGCAGTCAGCTGTCTTGCCGGATGTGGCGGAGATGACAAAAAAGCTAGTTCTGACGGAAAAACAGAACAGGTTCTGAATATCTCCAACAACAGTGTGGTTGTCGGACTGAACCCGCTGATCAACACAACTGGCCCGGATAACTCAGCATTTAACATGGTATTGGATCCACTCGTTAAAAGAGTAACTCAGGAAGGAAATACCTATAAAATCGTGCCTGCTGCAGCAGAGAGCTGGGATATCAGTGAAGATGGACTTACTTATACTTTCCACATGAACAAAGATGCGAAGTGGAGCGATGGAACGAAAGTAACTGCAAATGACTTTGAATTTACTTTCCAGAAGATGGCAACTCCATCCGTTGCAGCAACAAATGCATGGCTGTTTGATGGAATTATCGAGAACTTCTCAGAAGCTCTTTACGATCAGGGAAAGAAACCGGAAGAAATCGGTGTACATGCCATTGATGAAGATACACTGGAAATCAAAATTATCCACCCGGCATCTTACTTCCTGGAATTGGTTTCCTCATCAGCTTATCCGGTAAACAAAGCAATGTATGAAAAACTCGGAAGCGACTATGCAACATCAGAAACAAAGACTGTATTTAACGGACCTTTCAAGATTGAAAGCTGGAGTCAGAATACAGAGATGGTATTGGTAAGAAATGATCAGTACTGGGGAGCCGACGATGTGAAGCTTGACAAGATCAATAGCAAGATCATTCAGGAATCAGGTACTGCAGTTCAGTCTTATATCAACGGTGAACTGGATGTGATCGGTACAACGGATGCAAACTGGGGAAAGACTATTGAAGAACAGGGAGAATCTGAATCTTATCAGGTTTCGGATAGTGCACCGGAATTCTTCATGCTGAATGCAGCAAACGAATATCTGTGCAATGAAAAGATCAGACAGGCTTTATCAGTAGCTTATGACCGTCAGGAAATGATCGATACTCTTCGTAATGGAAAAGGTGTTCCGATTTATTCTATGATGCCAGATACCATTCAGGTTGGGGAAAAAACATACACAGAATTAGTTGGCGGAAAGAACCATTTCGTTCAGGAACTTCAGGATGAAATCAAAGATCCGAAAGCTTTACTTATTGAAGGGTTAAAAGAACTTGGTAAAGATCCAGACCCGTCAAAAGTGACAATCCGTTATGCAAGCCGTGGTACATCTGAAGTATCTAAAAAGATTGCTGAATGGATGAAACAGCAGTGGGAAAGCGTTCTTGGAATCAATATCGAAATCGATATGATGGAATGGAACATCATGTGGGATAAGATTGACGCCGGTGATTACGATATCGCAACAGGCGGCTGGGGACCATACTACAATGAACCAAGTGCTCTTCTTCAGTTATTCGATCCGGATAATGGATATTTCAACGCAGAAAAGACAGGATGGTCTGGAGAAGATCCTAAGAAATATCAGGAACTTCTGAATGAAGCAAAATTTGAAGTTGATGACCAGAAGAAGGCAGAGCTTTATCTGCAGGCAGAAGAACTGGTTGTTAAGTCAGGACTGATCGAACCTACTTATGTTGAAGAAGCACCTACATTTGTTAAGAAATATGTGAAGAACTACTTCGTTTCTACAGTTGGTCAGGTTGATTTCTCAAAGGTTTATATTGAAAAATAGCATGTCTTTTAGAGATATAAATTAAACAAAAATGTCATAGAGGTTGCAAAACCTCTATGGCACTTTAAGGTAAAAAATAAAAGTAAATGGAGAAATGATTATGTATGTAATTAAAAATGGAACCATTCATACCGGAACGGGTGAAGTGCTCGAAAACTATGATATCTTAATCGAGGGGAAAAAGATTAAGAAAATCGAAAAGAATATCTGCGAAGCAGATGCAGAAATTATCGATGCAACAGGAAAACAGGTTTTCCCTGGTTTCATCGATCCACATTCTTCTATCGGAGCTATGGGGATTCCGACTCGTTACAGAGATAATGCAGAAACTACAAATGTAATCAATCCGGATCTGAGCGTGAAGTATGCCATCGATCCAGATGAAGTGAATGCACAGGAATTCTACAAATCAGGAATTACATCTGTTGGATTTTCACCGGATCACAGCAATGTGATCGGAGGACAGATTACAGTGTGTAAGACAGCTCCGGATCATATGGCAAACCGTATTGTAAAAGAGCACGCAGCAATGAAGGGGAGCGTATGCTCAACCGTTAAGGATGTATATGGTGCAAGTAACCAGATGCCGAAAACAAGAATGGGAATTTTCCATTTGCTCAAAGAAGCAATCAGAAAAGATGACCTTTTGAAGAAATATCAGATGCCATTTGTCATCGCAGCAGAAACTGCAGGTGAGATTCAGTGTCTTATGGAGCTTCTGAAAGATGAAGATATCCAGCTTACAATCGTAGATGGATTTGAATTCGGCGATGCGATTGAAGAACTGAAAGAAAAGAAAGTTGGAATTATCTTTGGTAATTTCAGCAATCTGTCACAGATTTCCAAACATGAAATCGACCTTTCCAGATTAAAAGAACTGGTAGAAAACGGAAACCGCATCGCATTTACAAACACATGCAAAGGTGCTTCTGAAGGTAGAGAAGTATTCATCTGGAGTGCAATCGAAGTATATCGTGCAGGAATCGATGCCGAGGATGTAGTAAAAATGATGACGATCCAGCCAGCCGAGATGCTTGGTGTTGCAGATCAGATCGGAAGTATCGAAGTTGGAAAAGACGCGGACATCACAATTTACAGTGATCATCCTGTAAAATCTTATGCGGCACACGTACAGTTTTGTATGATAAATGGAAAGGTGGTATTATCGTAATGCAGACATTAATCAAAAATGGTATTTTGTATACAATGACAGAGGATAAGGGCATCTTTCAGGGGGATATTCTCGTCGAAGGAACAAAGATCAAAGAAGTAGCAGAACATATCAGTGAAGACTGCTTAGAGGATGGAGATAAGCTCATTGAGGCAGAAGGATATTATGTTCTTCCGGGACTTATCGATGCACATTCTCACATCGGATTATTTGATTTCAATGTGGATCCGGGTGTAGACGATGCCAATGAGATGACAAATCCGGCTACTCTTTCTGTTGATGCACGTTTTGGAACAAATCCAAAAGCAAGAGAATTTAAAGTAGCTTATGAGCACGGAATCACAACCATGCTTCTGACTCCGGGAAGCGGAAATGTATTTTGCGGACTTCCGTTTGCACTTAAAACTTATGGAAACAATGTGTTTGATATGACAATCAAATCTCCATGTGCTGTAAAGATTGCTCTTGGCGGTAATCCGAAAAATACATACGGAGATCAGAGAAGACTTCCGATGACAAGAATGGGAATCGCTAAGGTTCTGGATGATACCTTTGCAAAAGCAAAGAAATACATGGAAGACAAAGAACAGAATAAAGAAGTGGAGTATGATCCGGATATGGAAGCTCTTTGCCTGGCTTTAAAAGGAGAAATTCCATGTAAGATCCACTGTACACAGTATGATATGCTCACAGCAATCGAGATTGCGAAAAAATACAACGTACACTTCTCATTAGAACATGCATGGGGAGCAACCGATTATCTGGATGAAATCGTGGAAAGCGGATGCGATATATGCTACGGACCGATTGCAACTTACCGTAGCCCTGGAGAACGTAGAAAAATCGATGTGGAAGCTGTAAAAATGCTGGATGACAGAGGGGTGAATGTGGCGATGATCACTGATTCACCGATTCTGAGTGAAGAATCCCTGTATCATCATGTGGGAGAAGCAGTGCGTGAAGGACTTGCACAGGAGAGAGCAGTAAGAACGGTTACGATCAATGCTGCAAAAGTACTGGGCGTAGAAGACCGTCTGGGAAGCCTGGAAGAAGGAAAAGATGCAGATATTATTGTAATGAAAGGAAAACTCGGACTTGATACCGATGCAATGGTATACTATACGATGATTGAAGGTAAGATCGTATATCAGAAATAGAAACCAGATTGATAGATAAAAAAGAGAGATCAGTGAATTTCAAATATTCACTGATCTCTTTTTCGGGTTATAGGACAAAACGTGTTGATGGCTAATCCCAGCCATCAAACGTTCTATCC